>Ga0114958_10003551_pt1 | contig 11088 bp, 22 predicted proteins | sample C_130208_EF_Meta_FD_89577 | JGI IMG/M metagenome (GOLD analysis project Ga0114958, IMG submission 89577) | Freshwater microbial communities from Lake Croche, Canada to study carbon cycling - C_130208_EF_MetaG | ecosystem: Environmental > Aquatic > Freshwater > Lake | place: Lake Croche, Canada... | reverse complement strand
CAAAGATTAAAAAAAGGATTAAGGGGTGTATTAAAAGTAGCAGCAGCTCCAGCAAGAAATTCTTTTTTAGGTTTAGTTCAAATTAATTTTCATAATCTAGCTAAAAAATTAGCTGTTGCTTATGAAAAAAACCCAACAAAATTAAAAGAATTTTGGGAAAAATTCGGTGGACGTATAGATAAATTAGTGGGTGCTATTAATCGTGGTAAAAAGAAAAGACGTATTTTAGGAACAGATCCACAACCATTTACAATAGGTTTTGCTCCAGCAGCTTTGGCTGCATCGGCAGCGCCAATTTTAGCTGCAATTTCAAAATTTTTAAAGTCAATTGGAATAGAACCACAAGATCTTGTAGATGTTGCAAAATCAGCTATTAATGCAAAAGCAAAAGAATTGCTACAAGATCAATTAGTACCAGAAGCAGAAACAGAAGAAGAATATCAAGAATCAGCAAACGAAACATTTGATAATTAATATGTCAGCAGCACAATTAAAAGCACAAGCTAATTTTAAAAAAGCCATTGCTTATAGAAAAAAAACCGGTTGTACATTAAAACAAGCATTTGCTCACGTAAAAGGATCAAAAGTAAATGGTTTGGATAAAGTAGTTAAAAAAGAAAATAAAACAAGCGTTATTTATACTAAAAAAGCAAAAAAGAAAGCAGCAACAAAAAAGAAAGTTAGTCAAGGTGTTTTATTTGGTGTGAAGGAATATAATATAAAAGATGAAAATGATAATTATTTTTATTTAAGTTTAAAAACTGGAAAACCAGCATTTGCAAACAGTCCAGATAGAGCAAATATTTTTACTGCTGATGAAGCAATTAAAGTAAAAGCACAATTAAAAAAAGAAGGTTATACAGGTTTATCTGTTGTAAAATATAATAAAGATTGGTATAAAATGGGATCAACAAAAAAAGTTAATAAAAAACCAATAAAAAGCACACATAAAGACACAAAAAGCCACAATGTAAATATTAGGGTTGTTAGTGGAGTTAATAAATTTTCTTTATTAGTTGATAAAGGAATAAATGAATTTTATGTTGATAAATTAAAACAATTAACAGAACAACTTGCAATTGCTGAGAAAAAAAATTATCAATTACAAATTGATACAAAAAAAGGTGATAAAAAACATAACGAAGAAAATAAATTTTGGAAAAAAATTTATACTAATAGAATAACTTATTTAAAGAAAATGATTGCTGATACAAAAAGGCATATAAAATAATAATGTAGTTTAAATTCAAATAAAAAAAAATGGCAAAAAGAAGAAAAAAAGCACACACAAAAAGACGTAGAAGTCGTGTAGGTGCTGTTCCGAAAGGATCTATTATGGCAAGTGTTGGCTTAATTGCTGGTGCTGTTGCCGGACGTTTGGTAGCTAAAAAAGTATTACCAAATGTAGATGAGAAAATTAAAAATGTAGGTGTAGTAGCCGTTGGTTTCTTACTACCTAAATTTATGAAAAATGAATTGGGAAAATCTATTGGTAATGGAATGATAGCAGCCGGTGGTTTAGGTTTGGCTGGATCATTTTTACCAGCAATAGCTGGTGTTGATGATATGATAGAATTTCCTGTTCAGGTATCTGGCATTGATGATAATCTTTCAGTTATTGCTGGAGATGATGTAATGGCTGGAGATGATGGTTTATCAGTTTTGGCTGGTATTGGTGATGATTATGACTATTAATCAACACTATTTCTTTTCACCTATATTTTAACAATTAAAAACTTAAAAAAAATGGATACTTTAGGATCTCGTTTAGCCTACGATAAGGCAAAAGCAGCGATAGAAAACGCTGGATTTTCGGCTGGTCAAGCCGTTTTAAGTCAATCTTATTTAAGATTGGAGGTTGCTTTGAGTACATCAAAAACAACATACCAATTTCCAATTTTGACAAATGATAATACTAATGGTGCTGCATTTAATACAGAAAACCGTTTAGCTTTGCAAGATGCTTTTTATTGTTCTAGCATTGGTTTTTTCTTTTGTAAACCATCAAGTGGGACAGACACATCATTTCAATTAGTTTCTTATCCAAATGCAGCTATTTTTAGCACAACAGCACCAACAGCAACAGCTCCTAGCTTGTTTAATTGGTATAACTCATCAATGCAATTGATTGTAAATAATAGACAAATTGTTCCGTCTTATGATCTTTACAGACATTATTCAGTCCCACAAACACAAACAGCATCGGCTGTTGGTTATTCTGGATCAACAAATGTTACAAAAGATCAACAATCAGGAGCTGATTCGGCATTTTATCCAATTGAGCCGGGATGGGTTATTGTAGGATCAAAAAATAATACATTAACTGTTAATTTACCATCAGCAATGGCAGCCGTTGAAACAAATTCAAGAGCTGTTATAATTATGCGTGGTCATTTAGGACAAAATATTACACCAGTACGTTAATCGTTGGTAAAATAGTATAGCAATGGCAATGGCTCGTTAAATCCAGATTGCCTATTTTTTTTAAAATTTAAAAATATTTAAAATGGCTTTTAAGTCGCAAAAATACGAATTAGTAGAATTAGTAGTTCCCGGTGTAACGGCACCCGGTCAAACGCAAACAAGATGGAATTTTCCAGATTTACCAAAATTGCGTTATACAGCACTACAAGCTATTTCTTTGTTTACAGCAAATTCAGTTTCATTGAGTCCATTACAAAATGTTTTGTTAGATCTTACAGTAATCAAAAAAAGTTATTTGGTATTGTATGCTAATGATAGAACAGATTTATACAGGATTCCATTAGTAGAATTGAACAGGGTTCAAAATGCTTCAACAGATCCTTTTGTTAGGGGTTTATTTGAATTTAACAATCAAAAAGTAACTTGGGAAAAAAGCTATATTGAAATAGCATCAGCTCCCGGTAACACAGCAAATTCATCGTTTTTATTAGGTGTTTATTACGCATAAAATATTATGAGATTTAGTATAGAAAAAAATTCCGTTAATGGTGTTATTGATTGGTACGAAATACAAAATGTACCTAATTGGGTTATTTATAGCCATAAGCCAGAAAATGTAAAATATATTGGTTCTGAAGATTCGCAAGAATCATTAGAAAAATTAACCTATGCTTTAAACGATATTAAAACAAGTCCTGCTGCTGAAAATACATATATCCTTCGTTGTGATCCAAAAAATAGTAAAATAAAGGAAAAACCTATTTTATCATTTTGTTTAAATACAAATGTTTCAAGTAGCAATATTATTGCTGGAATAAATCCCGGTTATGCTACAAAAAACGATATTGATGAAATAAAAAGAATGATAGAGGCAAAAGAAATTGAAGATGAAATAGATGAATTAGAACCAGAACCAAAAAATAATTTTTTAGCCGGTTTATTAGAAAACGAACAAATACAAGCAATGGCTGTAAGTGCTATTACTGGTTTAATTGGATCGTTTATGGTAAAAAAACCAATGGTAACAAGTTTAGCTGGTGTAGATGATATTGATACAATTTTAAAAGATTTGTTTTCTAAAGGTGTTAAGTTAGAACATTTAAGAAAATTAGCCGATATGCCTGAAGATAAAATTTCTATGTTAATACAAATGTTATAATATGGCTAAACAAGATGATAGCAAAATATTATTGTATGGTGGTGGATTGTTAATTGTTTATTTTGGAATTTTGCGTCCATTACTTGAAAAATTAGGTTTAGCAAAAAGTCAAGCCGATCAGCAAGTAATTAACCAACAAAATTTACCAAATAATAAAAACGCATTTTCACCTGTATATTGGAAAACAATTCCAAATGCAAAATTAATTACAAGAAATGCTACTAATGGTCTATGTAAAAGAATTTACGATGCAATGGGATATTTTAGTGATGATGAACCCGGTGTTTTTTCTGTATTTGGTCAATTAAAATATAAAACACAAGTAAGTTGGTTAGCTGATGTATTCCAACAAAATTACAAAATAGATCTATTAGATTTTTTAAAACGTGGTAAAGGACAATTGCCACAAGCTGGATTAAATAGTGATGAATTGCAGCAAATAATAAATATTGTAAACGCATTACCAATTAAATAAAATGAAAAAAAATAATTTACTACCATTATTACTTGTAGCCGGTGCTGGTGTTGCTGCCTATATGTATTTTAAAAATAAAGGTGCTGCAAAAGAAATTGCTGAAGGTGTAGATGTTGAACCAATTGATAATAAAAAATCTATGGAAGATCAAAGCACAACATCAAGCCAACAGCCAGAAGAAACAAATGCTGGAAGATTAATAAAAACAGCAAGTTCAATTTATAAAGGTGCAAGGCAAATTATAAGAGGTAGAAAAAAAAGAAAATCAAGCGTTATTATTCATCCACTTGAAAGTAGTTCAACACCATTTGCCGAAACATCAACAACAAGAAAAAATAGACGTTTAGCAAAAAGAACAGAACGAAGAACAGCAAGAACAACAAAAAGAACAGCAAGAAAACAAAGACGTACTGTAAAAGGTTTTGATGATCAAAATGTTTTGTATTAATACTATTTCTTTTCACCTATAATAATAATAAAATGAAAAACGATAATACTTTATATATACTTTTAGCTGGTGTAGCTATTTATTATTTTTGGAAGAAAAAACAAATTCCAATGAATAAAATTCAAGCAGCCGGATTATATACTAAACAAGCAATACAAAACAGCGAAGTATTTATTCCAGATGATAGCTTTTCAAAACAATATAAAAAAGATCAAGCAAAATGTGTATAGATAAGTGTAAAAAATACATAACTGAAACAAAAATATATAGCACATCAGGGCAAACTGAATCTATGTGTAATAGTATTTTATTTATCAATACTGGAAGCAATAATGTAACTATTGATGGTTTGACATTGCAGCCTTCACAAAGTTGGAGTGTAGAAGGAAATCGTGATGAAATGAACATACATACATATCCATTTGCGTTTTCATCAACTACTGGATCTAATTTAACTATAATCTTTAAAAGGTACGTTGGATAATGTTTGAAGTTGATTTTCACATATTGAATCAAAAAGCTACACCAGCTATATATGCTGATACTTTAGCAAATATTCCAGCTGCTGGGTTTGCTGGTAGATTATTTGTAAATACAGCTAGTCCTTATGGAGTTTATAGAGATACTGGTTCGGCTTGGGTTCAAATTGCTAGTAATGGTGGCGGTGGTGGTGGATCTACGGGCGTTAATGGTTTAAATGGTACTACAAATATCGGTTTAGGTGGTACGTTGGCAAATAATACTTTAATTACTGGTGCAAATTTTAATTTGCAATTTTTTGGAATGTTAAATTTCCAAAGTCAAAGTAAAAATTTTACATTTAGAGCTGATAGTGCTATTAATGGAATATCTTATATTTCTGGTGGTAATGATCTTTTATATTTACAACAAATTAATAATAATACTGGAGTAAATTCAAATTTATATTTTACAAGTAATACAATAAAAACAATTTTTACTGGTGCAAATTATGGTTTAAATTTAGATGATACTACTGGAAAATTTGTTTTGGGCGATTATGATAATGATAGAAAATATAATTCTATTGTAGTTAATGATGATACAAGCGAAATTTATTTTACAACATCATTTAATCAATCAAATACAGCACAAGATCTTTTATACGCTTATAATACTTCAGCTGGATCAAGAGGAATTAAATTAGGTGATTTTAATTTTTATGCACATGGTACTTGTTTTATTATAGATGATGCAAACGAAAGTATTCAATCAGCCAGTCAAGGATCAAATAAAGGAATTTCTTTAGATTTTGCAATTGAATTTTATACATTAGGTGATAATAATGCTTTAATTGAATGTGATAATATAAACCAATTTATAGAATTAACAGCTAATAATATCATATTAAATAATACTCCACAAATAAATAATGCAACATTAACTAATACAGCAACACCAACAATTCCAAGTAATTATTTATCAATACAAATAAATGGAAATAATTATAAAATTTTATTACTTAATCCATAATATAAAACAATGACAAAGGAGCAACAAGCAATAAAAATTATTAAGCAGCTTATTGATCAAGCTATTGAAGCTGGAGTTTTAAAAAATATTGAAACAGCAAATTTAGTTTATCAATCATTTCAAATTTTAAATGATAGTGTGAATGGATCAAGTGTTGATAACGCAAATAATTAGTTTTTTAATTAGCGTTGGTTTTATTTGGGGATCGTTTAATACTCGTATAAAAAATCTTGAACGTAAAAATCAAGATGATAAAGATATAAAAGAAAGATTAACAAGGATAGAAGAACAAACAAAAATACTTTTAGATCATTTTATAAAAAAATAGTTATGAAACACATTTTAAAAAATATCAAAACTACAATATTTGGAGCGTTTGCTGGATTGCCATTATTAGTAGAAGGAATAGGACATAAAAACATTATGCAAATTATAACTGGTGCATCAATTTTTTTAACTGGTTTATTTGCAGCTGATGCAAAAAAAGATTAATTGATAATGAAAGTATTAACTGAAGCACAAAAAAAAATTCAATCAAAATTAATTCCTTATTGGATTGATTTATTGAAAAAAAATAAAGTGCCAGAATCAGCTATTCCTTTTTTAATTTCTCAAATTATTTTAGAGAGTAACTGGTTTACATCAGATCCATATTTATTAGATAATAATCCTGGTGGAATTACTTGGAATCCAAATTATAAAAAAAGACCTGGTGCTAGTATAGGTAGAAAAAGACCACCAAATGAAGGCGGAAATTATGTAAGGTTTGATAGTTATGATTCAGCTGCTAAAGATTATGTTAGAATTGTAAATATAAATGGTGCAGCTGGAAAGCCAATAGATTCTACATCTTATCAAGATTACGCAAAAAGATTAAAAGTAAATGGTTATTATGCTTCAAAAGAAAGTGAATATTCAGCTGGATTAAAAGCACAATTAAAAAGAATTTATAACTGGTTAGATATTGAATCTTTAATAAAAAAAAAAAAAAGTAAAAATCAGATGGAATAAAAAAAAAAATAAAAAAAATTTATAACTGGTTAAATATTTAAACTTTAAAAAAAAAAAAAAAGAGTAAAATCTTTTTTGGATTGGTTCCGATTGTAATTCTAGTTTTTTTATTTAGAAAAAAAATTTTTAAATAAAAAAAGTTTTTCTATATTTGAATTGACAATGTAAAAATATAGTTATGCAACAACCTAATTTATTTACTGATTTATCGTATGTATTTGCTCAAATACACAAAAAAGAAGAACAAATAGTTCAACTTAAAAATTTACTCCACACAACAAAGACCAGCAATAAATTTGCTATTTCTATTAATGATATTTGTATCAACAATGATATAATACCATATAATTTAAAAATGGAAATACAAATAATTTTACAAGATTCTATAACACTACTGGAGCGTGAAATCCAATCTTTAAAAATATCTTTCTAATGTTTGAAAATTTTATTTTGTCAATAATAATTTATATGGCATTAATTGCCACAGCTATAATTTTAATTTTATCAATATTTTTATTAACAATCAAAAAACAAAAAAATGCAACAACAAAACGAAAACAAGAACCAACCAGCGTTTCCACCCCAAGTAGCTCAAGACAATTTCGGACGTTTGGTAGTCGCCGTTCCCGGAATGACAAAACGGGAATTTTTTAGTATTCTAATGCTGCCAAAAGCAATAGATATTTTATTGCAGCGTCCTATTATGAAAAATGGTAGCAAGTTAAACGCTAGTGAAGCTGCTATTTATTGGGCTGATGAATTATTAAACGAATTAGAAAAACCAAACGAAAATGAAACAACTTCTAGTATTATTAAGTAACGAAAAAATTCAACTATTAATTTTTACTATTGCAGCATTAATAATAGGTGGATTATTACAAAACAATTAAAATATAGATCCAGTTCTACTGGATCTTTTTTATAGACAATGGAAAAACAACAAATTAATTTCTACGATCTTTTACAATTACGTAAATATGATCGTAATAAAAAAACGTATGCTTCACATATTGCTTTCACTATCCAGCAAAAAAATATAGCTACTTTAGGAAGTTATTGTGTATTAACAGGCCTTCCAAAAACAGGAAAATCTACTTTTTTATCAGCTTTAATTGGATCAGCTTATTTGCCTTCACATCAAGAAATTTTTACTTTAAAATTACATTTAACTACAAGGCGTAAACGTATATGTTATTTTGATACAGAATCAGCGGAACACGATTTTTATCAACAAATTAGCCGTATAAAAAATTTTAGTTTAACTAGTGAATTACCTGAATTTATAGATGCGTTTTGCACTCGTGAAGATGAACCAAACACAATTAAAAATTTGATTATTGAATATTTAAACAATACACCAGATTGCTGTATTTTAATAATTGATGGTTTTTTAGATCTTTGTTTTAATTATAACGATGAGGTAGAAACTAGAGTTTTGACTAATTGGTTTAAAAAAATCACAAAGGAATATAATATAATGCTTTTGGGTGTATTGCACACTGGCAAAGGACATAATCAAGACACATTAGGGCATCTAGGATCTAATACTGATAGATGGGCAAATTCAACACTAATAGTTGAAAAGGATAAAAATAAAAATCAACATATTTTGAAACCTAAATTTTTAAGATCAGCTCCAGATTTTGATCCTATTGCAATTGAATTTTTTAATAATCAATGGACACAAGTTCCTTACTATGCAACAGATGAAATTGTTAAACCAAAAACCAAAAAATAATGAGAGTATTAAATTTATATGCTTGTTTGGGTGGTAATAGGTTATTATGGGATGATTGCCAAGTAGTAGCTGTTGAATTAGATAAAGAATTAGCAAAACTATATAAAGATCGTTTTGTAAATGATACAGTTATTGTAGCTGATGCTCACGAATATTTACTAGAAAATTATAAATATTTTGATTTTATTTGGAGTTCACCACCTTGTCCAAGTCATTCTAGGGCAAGATGGGCAAATAGTTCTAATTATAATAGCACTTGTAAACCTATTTATCCAGATTTAAAATTGTATGAGGAAATTTTATTTTTGCAAAATTATTTTAAAGGAAAATTTTGTGTTGAAAATGTAATTCCATATTATGAACCATTAATACCAGCAAAAAAAGTAGGTAGGCATTTATATTGGACTAATTTTAAATTACCAAATAATTTAAATGAAAGAAATTCAAGCAATATGGAATATATGAAATTAGATCAATGGTGCGAATTTCATAATTATAATTTTAAAAATTATAAAGGAAAACAAAGTGTAATGAAAATTGCTAGAAATTTAGTTGATTATGAAGCTGGAAAAACAATATTTGATCTAGCAAGAAATATTATTAATAATAAAACTAATCAAACAACTTTATTTTAAAAATAAGAAAGCCAAACACGAAGTTTGGCTTTTGACAATGGGAAATGCAACAAACAATTCCTATTTCTTTTCACATCAAAAATATATAAAAAAATGGAAAAACAATTATTATCAGCAACAATTTTTTTTACACCGGGAACATTACGTCCAAGAAAATATAGAAACATATCAAGGCAAGATAATTTTGTTATGTTTGCAAAAAAATGTAATGGTATTTACATTAATTTTTATGATCAAAAAACAAAAGAATATAAGTTTAGAATTTATTTAAAATAGTTTTATAGGGATGTAGGGTTATATTTCCGGCTGGTGTTTTTACACCGGCTTTTTTTTTGCCTAAAATGTACATTTTTATTTATTATAGGTGAAAAGAAATAGTATAATGTGGATAAAAATTTTTTTAAATACCTATATTTTTATAAAAAAATGTGTATCTTCGTTTGACTGTGGTCATAAACACACAGGCAAACGAAAACACTATTTTAAAAAAAAAGTTATTGTTTGCTTGTTTTTTGTAATTTTTTATTATCTTCACGTTAGTTTTAATCCGTACTATTTTAATAATGAAAAAAAATTTTATTTGGATTGCAGCAGCAGCAGCAGCAATTTATTTTATTATAAGAAAATCTAGTTTTGCAAAAAATTTGATTTTTTCCTTCAATAATATTAAGCCAGTCGGACAATGGTATAAACCGGAATTAATAATAACCTTATCAGTACAAAACCCAACTAATCAAGTAGCTAAAATAACAGCCATTAGTGGAACATTATATTTAAGTGATAAAGCCATTAGTAATATTTCATCATTTAACCAGCAAATAATTCAACCACAAATGGAATCGTTAATTTCATTTAGTGCAAAACCCGGTATTGTTGGAATAGCAAATGTTATAAAAGAAATTTGGACGGGAACAAAAAGCAAACAATACATTTTTAAATTCATAGGTTCAGCAAATGTTGATGGTGTTTTATTGCCAATAGATCAAGATTTTATTTTATGATAAGTAGAGCATTTTTGTTGCATCAAATATCAGGATTTGAAAATAGAAAAGATGTAATAGTAGAAGATCAAAGCACTGGAGATATAATAAAAGCAATTTTAGATCTTCATCCAAAATACAAAGATGATTATAAAAAATTGTCTAATTATTTTAGAGGTACAAATGAAATTAAATCTTGCGAAAAAATTTGGAATTTTTTAAAAAAAAATATCAAATATGTTATTGAAAGTGAAAACAAACAATACGTAAGAAGTCCAGCAGCTATATTAAGACAAGGTGTTAGCGATTGTAAATGTTATAGTTTGTTTGCTGGTGGAATTTGTGATGCTTTAGGAATGAAATTTTGTTATAGGTTTGCATCTTATAATGATTATAATAAGCAGCCGGGACACGTATTTGTAGTAGTAAATCCCGGTACAAATAACGAAATTTGGATTGATCCTGTATTAAGTTATTTTAACTACAAAAAACCATATTATTTTAAAATAGATAAAAAACCTAAAATGGCTATTTATTCAATATCAGGAATAGGAAAAACAAAAGCACAAAGAAAAGCAAGACGTACAGCAAGACGTGCTGCAGGTAAAGGTTTTGGGCAAAGATTAAAAAAAGGATTAAGGGGTGTATTAAAAGTAGCAGCAGCTCCAGCAAGAAATTCTTTTTTAGGTTTAGTTCAAATTAATTTTCATAATCTAGCTAAAAAATT
>Ga0114958_10003548_pt1 | contig 11095 bp, 9 predicted proteins | sample C_130208_EF_Meta_FD_89577 | JGI IMG/M metagenome (GOLD analysis project Ga0114958, IMG submission 89577) | Freshwater microbial communities from Lake Croche, Canada to study carbon cycling - C_130208_EF_MetaG | ecosystem: Environmental > Aquatic > Freshwater > Lake | place: Lake Croche, Canada... | reverse complement strand
TAGTCGAACTGCAAATTAGAGTAGCAAGAGGGGAAGAATTGACTATCAAACAAGAAGATCTTAAAATAAAAGGACATGCTATGGAATTGCGTGTTTATGCTGAGGATCCAATGAATGATTTTTTACCAAGTGTTGGTCATTTAGACGTTTATAAATTGCCTGTTGGCGAAGGAATTCGTGTGGATAATGGTTTTGAACAAGGAATGGATATTCCTATTTATTATGATCCCATGTTGGCTAAATTAATAACCTTTGGAGAAACTCGTGAAGAAGCAATACAAATTATGCTGAAAGCCATTGAAGGTTATGAGGTAGAAGGAGTGCAAACGACTTTGCCTTTCGGAAAATTTGTTTTTGAACACGAAGCTTTTCGCTCTGGAAAATTTGATACTCATTTTGTAAAAAAATATTACAATGCCGATGTATTAAAAAACCAAATGGCACAAGAAGCCGAAATCGCTGCTTTGTTAGCGTTGAAACAGTATTTTGAAGATCAAAAAATCGTACGCTTACCAATTCAATAAAGTATGGAACCTAAAATAAAATTATTAAACGATAAGATTGCTGAAGCTCATTTGGGTGGAGGTATCAATAGAATTGCAAAACAACATTCAAATAAAAAACTTACCGCAAGGGAACGTGTAGATTATTTGATGGATGAAGGTTCTTTTGAAGAAATTGGAATGTTGGTGACACACCGTACCTCTGATTTCGGAATGGATAAAGAACTTTATTATGGAGATGGAGTTATAACAGGATACGGAACAATAAACGGACGATTAGTCTATATTTTTGCTCAAGATTTTACTGTTTTTGGAGGTTCATTATCAGAAACACATGCCGAAAAAATCTGTAAAATTATGGATATGGCAGTCAAAATGGGCGCGCCTATGATTGGCTTAAATGATTCTGGTGGTGCTCGTATTCAAGAAGGAGTTCGTTCTTTGGGTGGTTATGCCGATATTTTTTATAGAAATGTACAAGCTTCGGGAGTAATTCCACAAATATCTGCTATCATGGGGCCCTGCGCCGGTGGAGCTGTATATTCGCCAGCCATGACCGATTTTACAATGATGGTCGAAGACACAAGTTATATGTTTGTTACTGGACCTAATGTTGTAAAAACAGTAACCAATGAAACGGTAACTTCAGAGGAATTAGGAGGCGCAAGCACACATTCTACCAAGTCTGGTGTGGCACATTGTACTTCGACAAATGATGTAGAATGTCTAGAAGATTTAAAAAGATTGTTGAGTTATTTGCCACAAAGCAATAAAGAAACACCTCGCAATTTAGCTTACGAATTAAATGATGAGATTCGGGAACAATTAGCTACTATTATTCCTGATAACCCGAATAAACCATACGATATGCACAGCGTTATTGCTGGTATCATTGATGAAGATTCGTTTTTTGAAATTCATAAAAATTACGCCGAAAATATCCTTGTTGGTTTTGCCCGTTTGGGCGGCAGAAGCATAGGAATTGTTGCCAATCAACCTATGTTTCTTGCTGGTGTTTTAGATGTAAATAGTTCTAAAAAAGCGGCTCGATTTACCCGTTTTTGCGATTGTTTTAATATTCCATTGTTAGTTTTGGTTGACGTGCCAGGCTTTTTGCCAGGAACAGATCAGGAATGGAATGGTATTATTGTTCATGGTGCAAAATTATTGTACGCATTAAGCGAAGCAACGGTGCCAAGAGTGACTTTGATTACCCGTAAAGCTTACGGTGGAGCTTATGATGTAATGAACTCAAAACACATTGGTGCGGATATGAATTTTGCTTGGCCTACTGCTGAAATTGCGGTTATGGGATCTAAAGGAGCTAGTGAAATTATCTTTAAAAAAGAAATAAACGAAGCTGCTGATCCTGCTGCAAAACTATTGGAAAAGGAAGCAGAATATGCTGATTTGTTTGCTAATCCTTATACTGCAGCCCAACGTGGTTTTGTAGATGAGGTAATCTTGCCACAAGATACAAGACGCAAATTAATAAAAGCATTTAGTATGTTAGAAAATAAAGAAAGTGTAACACCAAACAGAAAACACGGGAATATTCCTTTGTAGTTGTTGCATTTTTTAAGCACAAAAAAACTCCATTCGCTTTGAATGGAGTTTTTTTTTGTAATAACCTGTCCTGAATGGAGGACGGAAATTTCAGTTTATTAATTTATACCACATATTCATCGGCAATACTTAATGCCTGTGAAATAATAGCTAAACCTTCGTCTATTTGTGCTTCGTTGATCATCAATGGTGGAGCAATAAATATATATCCCCAACGTACAAAAGTATATAATCCTAATTCTCTAAGTTTAGCACCCACTTTGTTCATGACTTCCATTTCGGCAGCATTAGCATTAAAAGGAGCCATTAATTCATAAGGTTTTTTGCTTTTCACAACGTCCAAACATCCTAATAATCCTTTGTTTCTAAATTCGCCCATGGAAGAATGTTTCGCTCTCATTTCGTTAATTCGTTTCTCCATATAAGCACCCATTTTGATGGCGTTTTCTATCAAGTTGTCACTTTCGTAAATATTGACTACAGCAAGAGAAGCAGCCAAAGCCACTGGATGCGAATTATAAGTTAAGCCTAACCATAGAGGGGAATCATCATATTTTGCAGCAATTTTGTCCGAAACCATCAAACATCCTAACGGAAGGTAAGAGGAAGTCAAGCCTTTTGCCATACAAATCATATCTGGAATGATATCACTATGTTCAAATCCAAACCATTTTCCAGTTCTACCAAAACCACTCATTACTTCATCGGCAATGAATAAAATTTCATATTTTTCGCATAATGCTTTAATTCCTTTCAAATAGCCTTTGGGATAATGTAAACAGCCTGAAGAACCACTTTCACCTTCAAATACAAAGGCAGCAATAGAATGTCCACCTTCATAACGAATGATTCTTTCTACCGAATCCAAACTCCATTTTAATCGAGTGGCGTCATCTTGGTCGCTCAGTCCATAAAAATCATACGGATCATCAAGATGGAATATATTAGTAGCTTGTTGGCTATCAGCATATTGTTTCCTTGGATCACCACCTAGAGTCATACTTGCGGATGAATTCCCATGAAAACCTCTATATCTTCCAAAAATCTTATGTTTTCCAGTATATAAACGCGCTAATTTTATAGCGTTTTCTATAGAAGAAGCTCCACAAAGTGTAAAAAACGCTTTGTTTAAATCTCCAGGACAAATTTCGGCTAATTTTTTTGCTAAGACAGCGCGAATTTCGGTAGTGCAAGAAGGAGTAACATAACTCACTTTTTGCATTTGCTCCACAACGGCATCGGTAACTCTTTGATCTCCATGACCAATATTCACCGACATTAATCCACTCGAAAAATCGATGATTTTCTTGCCTCCAACTTCATATAAATATACTCCTTCGGCTCTTTCGATTGGAATAGGATTTACATTTTTTTGGGCTACCCAAGTAAACAAGCTAAATTGTTTACTATCACTTATTATTTGTTCTTTACTTAACATTATGTTTAAAATTAAAGTTTTAATAGATTAGACTACAAGATCATAACTATGCAGGAATTCGTCTCTTACAAATCCCATTTTATGATACAAACCTTGTGCGATTATATTATTTTTAGCAGTTCTTAAACGAATTAAATTTGTATCTAATTCCTTTGCTAAAGCAACAGTTTCAAGGATTAATTTTTCGCCAACCCCATTTTTTCGAATATTGGAATCAACATATAAATCATTTAAAATCAATATTTTGCTTAGTAAAACAGAGGAGAATGTTGGGTAAATCAAAGCAAAACCGATAGCTTTATCTTTATTTTTATCGTCGAAAGCCATGAATATAATGGCTTCATTGTTTTCTATTCTTTCTTTTAAAAAGGATTTATGCTTTTCTAAGTTCGATTTTTTTTTATAAAAAATTAGGTATTTATCAAATAACGAGGTTAACTGATCTAAATCTTTAAGGGAGGCTTTTCGTATCATTTTTATATTAAATTAGACATAATTTGTTCATCTATGTATTTGTTTTTGCTTTTTAGAAAAGTATAATTTTTCAAAATTCCTTCTTTTGAAAAACCGACACTTTCATATAATTTAATGGCTTTTTCATTATTGATATCTACACTCAATTCAATTCTTGAAACGGATTTGTTTTTACAAAAATCGATTATTTCCAACATCATTTTTCTTCCAAATCCTTTTTCAAAATAATCAGGATGAATAGCTACTCCCCCTAAATATATAATGTGTTCATTTCTATGTTTTTGCCGAATGAGTTTACACATTCCTATGGTTTCTGAATCTACTTTATAGAGGTATAAAACTTCGTCTTTTAGCAATTCATTAAATATAGGAATAAAATTTTCTGAATTCATTATTTCGTAAAGTAAATAAGGATTTACTTCTTGATTCATGTATAATTCATATATAAATTTAAAATTGGATGCTTTAACTTTTACTAACATACTATATTGCTAATTTGGAAGGTCTGAAAACTGAAAACTGAAAACTGCCAACTTGTTTTTAACTCATCCAATTTGTTCCTGCTTCTGGATTCCATTTGGTGGTTGTTTTCTTTTCTTTTGTAAAAAATCCAATGGAACTTTTTCCTGTTATATCACCGGAACCAAAACGAGATTCATTCCATCCACCAAACCCAAAAGGTTCTCTAGGAACTGGAACGCCTATGTTTACTCCGCACATTCCTGCTGAGGCATTTTCGGTAACATAATTGGCTAAGCCACCACTTTGTGTAAAAACAGAACAGGCATTTCCATAAGGATTTCCATTTTCAATTTCCAAAGCTTCGTCAATAGTTTTAACTCGAACAATTGCTAAAACCGGTCCGAAAACTTCTTCTTTTGCAATTCTCATATCGGCAGTAGCATAATCTATTAAAGTTGGGCCAACATAAAATCCATTTTCTTTTCCAGGAACATTGGTGTTTCTTCCGTCTAAAATAATTTTCGCCCCTTGTTGTTCTGCTTCTGTAATAAAGTTTTCAATTCTGTCTTTGGCAGCTTTTGAAATCACAGCTCCTAAAGTGGTACCGCATTGAATTTTTTGTGCTTCGCCAATTAATTTATCAAGAATGGCATCACAATTTCCAACTGCAATTAATGTTGCGGCAGCCATACATCGTTGACCAGAACATCCGCTCATAGAAGCAACAATATTGGAGGAAGCCATTTCAGGATGCGCATCGGGCAATAAAATAATATGATTTTTTGCTCCGCCAAGCGCTAATACTTGTTTTAGATTATGACTCGCTCTTTGATAAACGATTTTTGCCACCTTGGTAGAACCTACAAAAGTAACAGCATCAATTCTTGGATGATCGCAAATATTTTCAACGGTAGATTGTGTTCCATTAATAATATTAAAAAGCCCATCTGGAAGTCCTGCTTCTTTTAATAATCGAGCCGTAAATTGACTACTGATTGGAACAGATTCTGAAGGTTTTAATATAAAAGCATTTCCTAAAGCTATTGCATTTACAATAGTCCAATGCGGAACCATTATTGGAAAATTAAAAGGAACAATCGAAGCTACAATTCCAACAGGAATTCGAGTGGAGGAACAATAAACTCCTTTGCTGACTTCCATGTTTTCGCCGTTTACAAATTGGGGTAGCGAACAGGCAAATTCCGTTAATTCGATGGCTTTGTCAATTTCTGCTTTTGCTTCGCCGTGGATTTTTCCATTTTCTTGGTAAATGATTTCAGTAAGTTCTGCACTGTTTTTTTCTAATAATTGTGTGTATTTATAGAAAACTTGAGCTCTTTCTTTCATTGTTACTTTTTGCCACGCTTTTTGAGCTTTTTTTGCAAAATCGACAATCTCATTCAAATCTTCCATAGTGGATTCATGGAAATGGGATAGTTTATTTCCGTCTAATGGAGATATAATTATATGAATAATAGAAGAACTACCCGTTTTAAATTCCCCCTTGCTATAATTTTTTACTTCGTCGAATACCATCTTTATTGATTTATATTTTTTCAAATATACAATTATAAATAAAATAAACAATATTTATTGTCATTGTCTAAAATATTGTTAGATTTACAACAAAATCATACATATGTTAATTTATTTGCAATGATAACGTTTGCGTAAATTAATATTATTAGTGAGTTTAAAACTAACCGATTTAAATTAATTATTATTTATTAACCAAAACAAAATTCAATGAAATCAATGAAATCTGTCTCAACAATTATTGGAGTAGCTTTATTATTTTTAGCTGCTTTATGTTATTTTATCAATTGGCATGCTTTAGTTCCTGCATTTACCGTTTTAGGAATTGCGATTATTACAAGAAAAGCATTAGAACCTCTAATTATAGGATGTGCAGTGGGTTTTTTCCTATTGGCTAATCAAGGAGGATCTAAAGAATGGTTTCCAGAAGGTGTAGGGATGATTTTTCCTTTAAACATGTTTGATGGTTTGTTTACTTCTATTTCCAGAGATGCTCATGATCAAGGATTAATTTGGGTAATATTAGTTTGTATATTATATGGTGCTTTTGTGCAAATGGTAGTGGCTTCAGGCGGGATAAAAGCAGTTGGTAAATACTCTGAAAATCATGTAAAAACAAAAAAACAATCTTTGTTGATGACGTATTGGTTAAGTTTTTTCTTTTTCTTGGATGATTATTTTAGTGCTTTATCAGTTGGAAATACTATGAGACCTATTACTGATAAATTTGGTGTTTCTAGAGATAAATTAGCATTGATATTAAGTTTTGTTTGTGTTCCATTAACTATTATTTTTCCTATTTCTACTTGGACTATTTTTTATGGTTCTCAAATCACTGCTTTGGAAGGTGGTGTAATGGATAGTACTGGACATGCTATTACAAGCCCTATTGAAGCATTTATGCATACCATTCCTTATAATTTTTCGGCTTGGATTTCTTTAATTCTAGGTGCTTTAGTAGTTTATGAATTTATTCCTGATTTTAAAGGTATAAAACAAGCAGAGGCCGAAGTTGTTTTAGAAGAGAAAAAAGAAAAATTAAATAAAAAAGACAAAAAAGAAGGGAAGCTATTGTACTTCGTTTTGCCATTGCTTATTTTGATTTGGTGTACTGTTTTTCCTTATCCATGGGATTTTGATTATTGGGGACCTGGATTTACATTCTCTATGGATTATGTTTTTGGAAGTATTGATGCGTTAAGAGGTATTGCAACTGCATGTGTATTTGTTTACCTGTATTTTCTGATTTTTAAAGTAGTAGATTTTCATAAAATTTCCGATAATTTTGTAAAAGGTTTGGAAACCATAACCTTTGTTTTAGCCGTTTTAGGATTTACTTATCTATTAAAAGATGTTCAAAACGCATTAGGATTTAATGAGTTTGTAGCTTCGCATTTACAAGGAATCAGTTGGTTAAACAGCGCAACATTACCTTTCATTGTTTTTGTATTAGTAGCTTGGATATGCTGGGCAACAGGATCTAACTGGGGGATCTATGCGATTCTTGTTCCAACAACTGCTATTTTATCAACTCAATTTCATGCTGATTTTTGGTTGACACAAGGAGCATTAGCCTCAGGAACAGTTTGGGGTGCAGCGGCATGTTTCTTCTCTGACAACAGAGTTTTAACAGCTCAATCTTGTAAAGTAGATATGATGAAACATGGAATTTCACAATTTCCATATCAACTTATAATTTTTGTAGCATCTTCTATAGTGTATCTTATAGCAGGCTTTATTTTATAATAAAATTAAAATGATTCGTAAAGAAATTTTAGAGGATTTTGTAATTAGAAACGCTACTCCGGATGATGTAATTCAAATGGAGTACGTTCAAAAACAATGTTATCCTAGTTTACACGAATCAGCTTTAATGAATAGGAATCATTTTCTAAATCATATAAAAATATTTCCTGAGGGACAAATTGTAATTGAAAAGAACGGAATTATAGTGGGTAGCGCTAGTACAATGCGAATTAATTTTCCAGAATACGACTTTACCTATTTAGAAATAACGGATAATTTGTGGATTACAAAAACACATGTTCCAGATGGAGATTGGATATATGGAATTGATATTGGGGTTTTGCCAGAATACAGAGGATTGGGATTCTCCCGAGAAATGTATTTAGCACGACAAGAAATAGGGAAATCCCTTAAGTTAAAAGGGCAGTTAATTGCCGGAATGACCATTGGATATCAAAGGGTGAAAGACAAAATGACAATTGAAGAGTATTGTTATGCTCTCGAAATCAAAAAGTTTACAGATCCAACGATAACTCCTCAAAGGAAAGCAGGATTTAGATGGATAAAACCGCTTTACAATCATATTAATGATTCAAAAGCCGGTTTTGCCTGCATATTGATGTACTTTCCTATAGACGAAAATTATAGAATTTAACAGGGTCACCAAAATTGAAGCCCATGATTAATAAAAAAGTTTTAGATGGAAGTTTCATAGTAAGAAATGCTACTCCAGAGGATGCTATTCGGATGGAATATGTACAAGCGAAATGTTTTCCAACCTTGCATGAGTCGGAGTTGATGAACAGAGCTCATTTTGCGAATCATATTAAAATATTTCAAGACGGTCAATTAGTTGTTGAAAAAGACGGTTTGGTAATTGGTTCAGCCAGCACTTTTAGATGTGATTTTCCAGAACATGAACATACTTTTTTGGACTCTTGCGATAATTTATGGATTACTAATGCGCATTTGCAAAATGGAGAATGGATGTATGGTTTTGATATGGGCGTTTTACCAGAATACAGAGGATTAGGACTTTCTAGAGAAATGTATAAAGCGCGCCATGAAATATGTAGCGCATTTGGAATAAAGGCACAGATAATTGCTGGAATGACCATTGGTTATGGCGCTGTAAAAGACAAAATGACTATTGAAGAATATTGTGAAAGATTGGGGAATGATGAATTTACAGATCCAACAATAACGCCTCAAAAGAGAGCTGGTTTTATATGGATTAAACCTGTTTTTGATTATATAAATGATCCAGAATCAGGAAATGCAAGTATTCTGATGTATTATCCAGTCGATGAAAATTTTAGAATTTAAGATTTTATTTAAAAGAAAAAAATAAACAATAATTATATAATGATTGGCAACTGGCTTTCGCCAAATGTCTAAAAACTAAAAAAATGGGAACACATATTAAGAAAGTATCAGAAATTCCTGGTCCAAAAAGCGCTTTGATTTTAGCTAGAAGAATGGCGGCTTTGCCAGCGGGTTTGGGTAAATCTACTGAAGTAGTTGTAGAAAAAGCAGAAGGAGCTTTGGTATGGGATGTGGATGGAAATCAGTTAATTGATTTTGCTGGTGGAATTGGGATGGTAAATCTAGGTCACAGACCAGAAGCTGTTGTCAATGCCATTAAAAATCAAATGGACAAATACATTCATACTGGTGCATTGGTAACGACTTTCGAACCTTATATTGAATTAGCCGAAATGCTAAATGCGATTACACCAGGAGATTTTCCTAAAAAAACATTGTTAGCTTGTTCGGGTTCTGAAGCAGTTGAAAACGCTATTTCGACAGCCAAATATTTTACAAAAAGACCAGCAGTTATCTGTTTTGAAGGTGCTTATCATGGACGGACAATGCTTACTTTAAGTTTAACCAGTAAATACGCTTTGTTCAAAAGAGGTTTTGGAAATTTTGCGCCAGATATTTATCGTTTTCACTCTCCAAATGTGTACAGAAAACCGGATAGCATGACGGAAGAAGAATACATCGATTTTTGTATTGAACGTTTCGATCAAAATTTAATTTCTCATGTTGATCCTTCAGCAGTAGCCGCAATTATTATTGAACCCGTTCAAGGTGAAGGTGGTTTTATTCCAGTTCCAAAACGCTTTCTAGAAAAAATTAGAAAAGTGTGTGACGAACATGGAATCGTTTTTATTGCCGATGAGGTTCAAGCAGGAGCAGGTAGAACAGGGAAATTCCTTTCTATTGAGCATTCTGGTGTCATTCCAGATATTGTAACAATGGCGAAATCTATCGGTTCTGGGATGCCAATTAGTGCAACTACAGGTAGAGCAGATATTATGGATGCACCACATTTAGGTGGAGTGGGAGGAACTTATTCAGGAAGTCCGCTTGCTGTTGTAGCCGCTTACGAAACCGTAAAACAGATAAATACACCTGAGTTTTTAGCAAAAGCAACTCATGTTGGGAATATTATTACAGCCCGTTTGACAACAATGAAAGATAAATTTCCAATCATTGGAGATATTCGTGGAATTGGAGCGATGCTTGTTGTTGAATTTGTAAAAGACAGAAAAACCAAAGAACCAGATATGGATTTCGCTATGGCGGTAATCAAAAAATGTGTTTCTAACGGGTTGATTTTGATACGTGCAGGTTTATATACCAATTGCATCCGTTTCTTGCCACCGATTGTAATTACTGATGGACAATTAAACGAAGGAATGGACGTGATAGAGCAAGCAATTGCAGACGTTTTAGCAGAAAGAAAATAGATTGGTCAAAAGTTGAAAAGTCGAAAATTATTAATGGTTTCGCTTTTCAACTTTAAGACTTTAAGACTTTAGACCTTATGACTTTTCGACTTTTTTATAACGCCAACATAATTACCATGGACGATGCTTTTCCGAAAGCTGATTCTATGGTCATTAATACTTTAGGTAAAATCCAAGCTATTGGAACAGAAAAGGATTTGCGAGATAAATTCTTTTCATTTTCAGCAGCATTTAATTTCAAAGGAAAAACAATTATTCCCGGTCTAAACGACGCTCATATTCACGTATGGAAAATCGGTCATCTTCGTACCAATATGTTAGATGTTCGTGGCGTAAAATCGATTGTTGAATTCAAAGAAAAATTAAAAGATTTTGCAGAAAAAAATCCAAATTCAAACTGGATTATGGCTCGTGGAATTAATGAAATGGTGCTCGAAGAAAAACGATTGCCAACGAAAGAAGATTTAGACGAAGTGATTTCCGATAGGCCTGTTTTTGTAATTCGGACCTGTGCGCATATTGGTATTGCCAATTCAAAAGCTATGGAAATTTCAGGTGTTGATGAAACTACGGAGGTTCCTTTTGGTGGAGAAATTCGCAAAAACAAGGACGGT
>Ga0114958_10003547_pt1 | contig 11097 bp, 9 predicted proteins | sample C_130208_EF_Meta_FD_89577 | JGI IMG/M metagenome (GOLD analysis project Ga0114958, IMG submission 89577) | Freshwater microbial communities from Lake Croche, Canada to study carbon cycling - C_130208_EF_MetaG | ecosystem: Environmental > Aquatic > Freshwater > Lake | place: Lake Croche, Canada... | reverse complement strand
TTAGGTCGACCCAACTATTCGAAGGAAACCCAACTCTATGTCTGTGAATGTAAGGATGAGGAAAATATCTTCCGGATCGAATCGATCGTGGAGAATGGCCAGTGGACACCAGCGCTGGAGAATCATCTCGAGAGGACGCGTGATCAAATGATATCAGTATTGATGGAAAAAACGGAGGGGTGGTTTTCCAAACCTTTAACCAAGGAATGGCTCCTGTCAAAACTCCGCTATACCATTCCGACAAGTGAAATCGCCAGTGACTTTGAGGGGCGGTGTGCGTGGATGGTGAATAAGTTGAATATCTCCAAAGATTCCTTTGTTCTTGAGTTTACTCTTGTGGAAAAGCTGACCAATATGGTTCCTTTAATTGATCTACATGTGATTGAACTCGAAACCGCCCCGACTCCCGCTCCCGATCTTGCTGGATCCCTGAGAGCGGAGAAGAAGCTTGAGGCTTTACGTGCCCGCCGTCGTGCAGGAATGGCTCTGTTAAAGGCGGAGCGGTTAATGCAATCGTACGCGGCAGAGTTTGGGGAAGATACCGATTGGGAAGATGAAGATGAATGAATTTCTCCATCAAAATATTGCCTACTACTATTTCAGAAGCACAAATGGCAGGCGGTGAAGTTCGTACCATCGTATTAACACTCGCAATTATTACTTTGCTGGCGGTTGGTCTGTATATGGTTGACCCAACTATGTGTGGAATGGTACGTAGTGTGGATGGATTTGCATCCTCTACGCCTACCCTGAGCAAGGATGCTACGGGCAGTATGGCAGGCCAGGGCGCAGTGGATACTAGCTCTATGAGTGGATCTGCTCAACTGGCTGGCCTGGCTGGAAATCCTAACGTGGCGAGCGCGATGGGAATGCCCTCCCCCGCCTCTATGGGAAGCCCCGCCTCTATGGGAAGCCCCGCCTCCAAGGCCGGCTTCCAGAACAAGAAGGAGGAGGGCTTTGCCAACCTGGAGGACATCACCGGACCAGCAGAATTCGGATCCACTCCTTCCACTAACGGATGCTATCCCCGAGACCAGCTGACCCCTGGTGAACTTCTTCCCAAGGACGGCAACTCCACCTGGGCACAGCAGAATCCCATGGGTACCGGCAGCCTGAAGGGTAAGAACTTCCTGTCCGCCGGCGCACTGGTGGGCGTGAATACCGTGGGACAGAGTCTCAGAAACGCCAACCAGCAGCTGCGCAGTGAACCTCCCAACCCCCAGGTTCCCGTCAGCGTCTTCTTTAACTCCACCATCGAGCCTGATACAAACCGCAGGGACATGGAAATTTCTTAAGCGCCTTCTTTCTTCCCTTATATTCTAATCCCCTATATTCTAATCCCCTCTTGTGATTAGAATATGAGTGATTTACAATCAATCTTTTCCAAGACGATGAATTCATTTCAGCAAATGATATCTTCTTCGCAGCAGTACCCCCTTATAAACGTCAAGAGTAGCGTTGATAATCAGATATATATCGTCAGGGATATGCCCGATAAACAGCATGCTGCTGATTTAATTGCCCGAGTCCGCAGGAAAATCCAGGACTTATATGACTATATTTTGAGGAAATTTCCCGATAAGCCTCAGGTGAAGCAGTGGAATCGGAATTTTATTCCTGAGCCTTCCCGCTTTTTAGAAGCAACTCCTGACGCAGAGCACACAAGTTACAGTGTGAATAAAGGAGAAAAGGTGCATCTCTGTCTCCGACAGCGAAACGGGCATGATGAAACTCTGGTAAATGAAAATATTATGGTGTTCGTGACTCTTCATGAAATGGCTCATGCTATAACACCAACCATAGGACATGGACCTGATTTCTGGAATAATTTCGGATGGTTACTGAAACAAGCAGAAGAACGAAAAATATATAGCTATGAAGATTTTAAATCTCATCCAGTATCGTATTGTGGGATGAATATCACAGATTCTCCTGCCTACGACCCGAAAAAAGACGGAACTGATTTGTCTATCGGATAGAAAGGATATGTATGTGGCTTTCTTAGATGGGAGAAGAATCCTACACGGAGTTTGTTGATTCATTGTTTCGACCCCCCTTACTCACGAGCCTTCGTGACAATAAAACGATACGAGTTATTGTCAAACGAAGTCATTCTGATGCTGAAGAACTTATCCTAGATGATCTCTACCCCTTTCATACGATAGGAGATTTATGTACTCGTATCTATAAGGAAAAGGGGGAGCGTGATGAATATCATCCTCAGAATCAATGTCTGATGGTTCCTCTCCCCACATTAAATAAATATACCCATCTTCAGTATATTTTTAATGGAATTTATATGATCATGATGAATCCGTTTGAACGGATGGTGGCGGAACCTGATAGCGCCTTTGTGGATTTGGCTGGAAATGTTAAAGTGGGAACGATCACCTCGAGGAATGACATGTTACTGGAAAAGACCCTTTTTGCTCAGCCAAAGGATGAATATGTCGTCCATTTATTTCTCTACGGTGCTCTTCTCTCGACGTATCCTGGGGAGAGACCCATTTCTCAAGTGAACTGGGAAGGAAAGTTCAAGCCGTATTTTCCAGAGTATGTGAAAGCCAATGAAGCAGGGACGATTAGCCAGGCTGTCCAAGACTTTACTGTGAAACGGGTCGAACGGTTTACAGAACGCCTGAAGCTTATTCAGGCACTCAATGATATTCTGGAATCAAAACCTTTGCGCGTCATTGGAGAACCCGTGCGCGAAGATGATGTGAATGTGAGCAATATTCGGAATATTCGCCTTGGATGGAAGCGAAGCAGAACCCCTTTTCAATTGGAGGCACTCTTTTATGATATGCCTGTGAGTGAACTTGTTCCGTATATTCGCTTCTATCCCAAAGCAAATACTCCCATCAGTAAACTGTACGTCGAAGGTCCCAAAGATATTCCTAAACTCGATGATCCAACCGTCTTATTAACATGGACATCTATACGATCCATTACACCTGAAGAGGATCTGCTGATGATGAAGGTTCTGGTAAAACGCGCGACAGGATCTGTACCTCCTGTCTATGCGACCATGTTTATCTTTGAGGATGGTAGTGCGAAATTTATTCTTCAACCCTCCATGGAACAGAAAAGTCTGTCAGGCGATGTAGATTTAGTGCATCTGCCTGATACTCTGCGCATCTTTTTCGCATCCTTTCCTCGCCTTCAACCCTTTGTGACGACGAAGGATGTGTTTGAACATTCCTATACACCAGAGAATGCCATGCTTGAGGATGCCTATATGGTATTCTCTCTTTGGCTGAACTTGGATTCCCAGCCTATTTCCTATAAACGCTTGAGTCGCGTGATTCCCTATTTCCGTTCCTTCTTCCAGGAAACCTCATCCCCCATCAAAGAATCTCGTCCTCATATCTTTTTACGCTATAAATGCGTAAATGATTTTCGTACACCAAGCAGGGAATCTCAGTATTTACAGAGGATTATTGATTTACAAAAGGTCGCGGGAAGAACATCGGTATCCGATATGGAAAAATATTTCCAGGACGAATTTAATGTGAGCAGTGAGGTCGCCACGGAGCGGGTGGCAGCCTTTTTGGCCGATATGACGAAATTTGCGGTGGTGAATCCAGAGATTCGCGAAGTCACTCAGATCGATAATCCTGGAATTGATATCGCTATCTTCGGTAAACACCCCTTTTACACCTTTCATATCTATCGAGTCGATTCGGTAGAAACCTTGCAACGCATTAAGACCTTATTATCCTTATTCGTTTCCGTTGATCCGTCTGATTTTAGTGATTTGGAGGAAGCGGCGGATGTGTTAGAGGAAGAAGAGACTGAGGTCAAGGAAGAGGCGGAAACGGGATCACCTCTCCTAGGTGGAGGAGCGCAGCCCCTCGAAGTCGAGGCAGAGATCGATGAAGGATTTGAACTGGATGCTCTTGGAGAATTGCCTGAATTCGAAGAGAGTGAACCCCTTGAGACTCTGGTGGCTCGTGATGCAGAGGAAGCTGTGCCTGTTGGGCAAGCCCAGTCCGCCGCCCCTGCTGCCGCGCAAGCTGACTCTGATACAGAAGACGAAGCCGAGGGAGAAGTGAGTGCAAAAACGTATTTCAGTCGCCGCCTGAGAAAATACGATCTCTCCCTCTTCAAATATCCAAAAGTGCACAAAAGCACAAAATCCTACCCCCAACAATGCCAAGCCAATGCGCTCAAGCAGCCCGCTGTCTTAACAGAAGGAGAATTCAAACGAATGAAAGAGCTGTATAAAACCGACACGGTCGAGGGGAGACTCCAATGGATTGAATACCCTTTTGCAGAGGGATATTCTCCTCCCATTCCCCCCAAGAAAAAAGGCGTGACGACAGAACGTGTCAATGTCCTCCGCTACGGAACAAATTTAGATCAAGGAAAAGCAAATATCTATACCTGCTCAGAGTATTGGTGTATGGCGGATGAATTGGTCCTCCTGGCCTACGATGTGCAAGGAACACGGGCAAGGGATATCCGCACAGGACTCCATAAAGAGGAAGGGTCGAAACCCCCAGACACGTGCCCCTTTTGCAAACGTGGCTTGGTCAAACGCAAGGAAAAAATCAACCCCACGGAAAGTGTCATCCAACGTACTACTCCCAAGTCACACACCTTCATTGGATTTTTAGGAAAAGGTAATCCAACTCACCCCAAAGGATTTCATTTACCTTGCTGCTTCTTGAAAGACCGCGTCGTCTATCAAACAAATCCTGCGTATCCTGTGCAAAAAGGTGTGGAGACTGTTGAAACACTCGACAGTGGTCCAATGTCCTATGATTATGAGGCGAGGATCTCCACGAAAAGTTTAAAGACAGCCTATATCACAGGTCCCGAGAAACTTCCCCTTGAATTTACTCCTGGCCATGGTCCACAGATTGGCGTACTTTCCGCAGAAGCAGATTCCTATTTTATGCAAAAGTCAAATCCAGATTTAGTCAAGCAAGATCATACCTTCTGGAAAATCATGACAGATAATACAACGAAGGAGCCGAACGTCTGTGGATTTTTCCGTGTGGCCGTTGAAAACAGGGGGAAGTATGAGGCCGATTCCTTTTTTGCCGCGGTTGCTCCCTATTTTGGCTATACTGGTGCAGATGGACTCAAACGGCGCTTATACGAGATCATCACCCCCGTCGTCTTTATGTCTCTTAATTACGGAAACTTCTTATTCGACTTTTACGATCCGTCCTTTGAAGTGGATACCACTCCTCTCAGTAAAAATACATTAATGCTCATTAAATTTGCGAAACAACTGGGAATCAAAACGTCAGTTGGATTGAAAGATTCCTACAAGGAAGCCATTCTCCGTGGATTGAAAGGGTATCTGGCCTTCAAGGGAAAGACGGCATTTAATGAATATACGGGAAGCTATGATTCTGAAGAAGTGCAAGGCCATCTCTTTGACCGAACCTATCTGAAAGAATCTAGACAATTCTATTCCCTTTTTACACAACCCAAAGGCTTATCGGCGGATAAACGGCCTCACTCAAATGGGCTCATGTTTATTATTTTGGAACTCGATAGTAAAGGAAAACTTCAAGTAAAATGCCCTCCCTATGGTGTATCTGCGAATATGGCGGAACGATGTGATATTGCCTTCCTCTTACATTACAAAGATGACCGAATCTGGGAACCAGTTTTCTATACCCACAATGATCTGAAGAAGAAAGAACAGTACACGACCATGGTGTTTACTCGTGATACCTATGCTGATTGGCCGGCGATTGTCAAACAGCGCGCCTATGAATTTTCTGCTCACTGTAAAGGATCAGGGCTCGGTATTTATACGGAATCTCCTCATATTGTCTCATCTACCTTAATTCCTCTTTCTGATGCGTTAGCTCTTGAAGGAGTGGGAGGACGATCCATTTATGCGGTGCTCAGAGATGCCTATAATCACGTCTCGGCAGTTCTTTTTCGCGCGAACGACTCTGAGGTCGATTCCTTCGTCTTTCTTCCAGTTATCGATGATGGAATTGTGGATGATCGGTTTGCGATCGAACCGTCGTGGAAACATTTCTTGAAACGCCGCCAGATCGCCACTGTGGCTGAAGTGGAAGCCTTTTATCAAGGACTGGAACCTTTATTTGCGACTCTTCCTTCTACCGTGAAACCCATGTATGAACGCGGCAACCTCTTTCGTCTCGATAAAACGGCGCCTGAGGTGAATGATTTATATGCGATTCATTTACGCGGAGGATTATTCATTCCTGTGCTGAAACCTGACTCTGTCCCCGCGCAAGGAGTTGAAGAAGGTCCCGAGTTACAGTGGATGATTGATACGGATATTGTCTATGCCAAAGACACGCAAAAGGTTGAGACCTTTATTGATTCTGCGGATTTCGAAGAGATTTACCAACATCTTCGCTATACGTTTGCAAACTGGTTATCTACTGCAGGATCTGGAATCCTGGGGGATATTAATACGATATTATATGATGCGGATGGAAATACGAATCTGAATCTGTCACTTTCCGAAAAACGTCTACAACTCTTTATTAAAGTGGGACGCACGGTCTTGAGTTGGTTAGATTCCACTCTTCCGCAAAGAGGAAAGAAGCCGGCGCTAAAACGAATGGATTGCCGTATTTTGCGTGATGCCGATACATGTACAAATAAATGCGTCTGGAAAGGCGAAAGCTCCGAATGTCTGATTCATATTCCGAAAGAATATACTGTGGGGCGCGAAAGTGTTCCTGCAGATGGCTATATGATAAAACGCTTGATTGAAGAGTTGATTCGTTTCCCCTTAAAACGCAAAGAGCTGCTGACGAAACGCGTACGTCAATATGTGACTCTGCGCGCGCCCTTTCGTAGCGGAGATTCTTTCATCATTCCTGAATACTTACCTCAATGGTCTGATTTACTTCGAATGGACTGGATGAAGAAGAAGGTCGAGCAGCCGCGCTATAGTGAAGAATTCTCTTGGTCTGAAGAGCAGCAGCCCGAAGAGGAAGAAATGCCTGAAGAGCTGGTGTCGTATTTGGGCGCCACCCATGGATCGTTCCATTTCATTCCTTCGACTCTCGCAGCCGGCTATGGTGAATTAGGAGTTACGCTAGAGGAGACAGATGTCTTGAGCCCAGAACGTCTGATCGACATCGCTACCCGCTTACGGCTTTCTCTCATCCAAATTGAATTTGAATACGATACCCCAATCCCAAAATCTGTCCATATTGTGCGGGTTAGTGGAGCACCGAAACAGTTTATGGATTATGTCATCTCCGCCAAATTACCCGATGGAACGATTGGCTTCGTCTCGACCCAACGCAAGATCGTCGCCATCCCTTTAACAGAGCTTCCCAAAACCATAACGAAAGAAATCTCAAAATCTCGAGTCTTGATTAAAGTGTATTAGAATATGTATAGACTAATCCTACTGTATCTCAGGTATATAGTCCACGTAAGTTTTCTGTACTTTTAAACATTGTAGAATAGTATATTCAGATACGATGACATTTTATGATTTTATTGAAATAGGAACATCAGATTTTGACACCGAACTTCAGAAAAAGGATGCTAAGGTGGGTATCAGCATTGAACCTATACAATATTATTTAGATAGGCTTCCAAAGAAAGATAAGTGTATTCAATTAAATTTAGGTATCAGCGATTATAATGGAACGTGTACTGTAAATTATCTGTCCGAACAAACAATACAAGAGTATGGATTTCCTGAGTGGGTAAGAGGGTGTAATTCTATAAATTCGTATCATAAAACAGTCACTAAGCTATGTTTACAACGGGGAATTGATATAGAAACAATATCCAAAAAGGATTCGGTTGGTGTTTCAACCTTGTACACCCTTATGAATAACTTATCTATTGGAGGAGTATATTTTTTGAAAATAGATACTGAAGGTCATGATACCATAATTCTTAACAAATTTTACGAAGAATTTCAAGCGGTTCAAAACAGATCCTATTTGCCACACACTATACAATTTGAGAGCAATGTGCTCTCAACTAGCGAAAGTATATCTCACATAATTAAATTATTTATAAGTATTGGATATGAAGTAAGGTGGAGGGGAGAAGATACCATCCTAGCCCTTAACCTGAAGAACCTCAGCAATAAAACAATCTATACAGAGGCAATCAATAATTATTATATACCTGACTATCCATCAAACTATAGTCTATCGTCTCTGCCTCATGAAAACACCTTAGACGCTGCAAAAGAGTATTGTATGCAGCATAACTGTACAGGTATTACTCTACAAGATGGAATCTATCAAGTTAGGGATGGTAAACACCTTACATACTTTAAAGGCGATATTCAGTCTTGGGTATATCTATAATTCACCCCAAGTATGCAATCTCCTTCTTGCCTCGCTGGATGGCCTTGCGTCTGCACTCCAGAAGTTCCTCGATTTCATCCGTCAAGATAGGAAGAACGAACTTCTTATACGAAGCATTCTGTGGATGAAGAACAACCAGGGCAAGTTCTGTAATCTTTAGTCCATAATTATGCTCAAGAATCCACCGATATAAATTTAACTGTAGAGTATACTGCCAGTAATTGCAATCAGGGAAATGGGACAGAGGTCCAAGTCCTGATTGGAACGAATTCTCCATCTTAATTTCCTTCGTTCGCTTCCAATCGTAAATGGCATAGGTATCATCGGTGAGACTCTTGAAGACCATGTCGACAGAACCTGCCAACAATAAAGGTTCATCCCAGATCTCCCACTCGGTACGCCAAGGCTGCCAACGCCGAGAATCTTTTTCCCAGTAGCGTAAAAAGTATGCCCATTCCACAGAGGTTTGTATATCCTTTGGAATGTTCGTTGCTCCATTCAAATACATTTCAATGGCCAAATGAATTGCCGTTCCTGCCTCACTCGCCTCCTTACCATTTGCTGCCCAGGCATCTTTAATCTGCTGTGGAGTCTTTCCAAACCATTGACTCTGTGGCCACTTCTTTGACCGCATCATATTCCTGATCACCGCATCCGCATCAAAATGACCGAAAAATTCGTGATGAAATTTGGTAATCGAACAATAGCCTGCGGATGTTCCATTCACTGTGTAGACGTGAGTGGGTTCATCGAAATGAATGTGATTATCACGTGCATGTCGATGTGTTCGCGCCAGAGTCATCCAGTCCTGTAACGGGGTGCCCTGCATTATCTATAGGTTGCGTTACCGCTTTAGGAGGGTCGGTTTGTGCTCATCTTATTTTGTCCTTATCTCATTTCGTCCTGTTGGTTGAGGATACAGTAACAGATCGTGTTCGGCTTAGGGTGACTGTCGCGCTGCGGGTAAACGGAAAGGACGATACTCTTCCAGACGGCGAGGGCGTGTAGGTGACTGATGTTGTTAAAGTGAGTGTTGTTGTTGGGGAGGTTGATACTGTGATAGATCGAGTGAAGGGGAAGGTGGAGGGAATACCTGTCTTGCTTACAGTTCCACACGGGCTGGGGGAAAAAGAAGATGAGGAACATGTGGTACGTGTAAATGGCTGAGTGGAAGCAATTGCTGAGATAGTTCGTGAGACACTTCCTGTGCGAGAGAATGGTTGCGTAGAAGGAATTGCGGTGATTGTGAGGGAACCACTGCCTGAGCGAGTGAATGGCATGGTCGATGGGATTTGCGTACCTGATCGTGTTAGACTCACAGAAATTGTTTGTGTGACACTCACTGTTCTGCTCACCGTGCCACTTCCTGAGCGAGTGAAGGGCATTGTTGATGGGATTGCTGTCATACTCCCTGTAGCACATGGGCTGGGGGAAAAGGAAGACGAGGAACAGCCAGTTCGAGTAAAGGGCATAGTGGAAGCGATTGCGGTTATCGTGAGTGAACCACTGCCTGAGCGAGTAAAAGGCTGAGTAGAAGGGATAGGCGTTCCTGATCGTGTTAGACTCACTGATTTCGTTTGTGTTACACTCACTGTCATGCTCACCGTACCACTCCCTGAGCGAGTGAAGGGCATCGTGGAGGGAATACCTGTGATACTCCCTGTAGCACACGGGCTGGGGGAAAAGGAAGACGAAGAACAGCCAGTTCGAGTAAAGGGCTGAGTAGAAGGGATAGGCGTTCCTGATCTTGTTAGACTCACTGATTTCGTTTGTGTTACACTAACTGTTCTGCTCACTGTGCCACTCCCTGAGCGAGTGAAGGGCATCGTGGATGGGATTGCTGTCATACTCCCTGTAGCACACGGGCTGGGGGAAAAAGATGTTGAGGAACATGTGGTGCGGGTAAAAGGAAAGCTGGAGGCTAGGCCTGATCGTGTTTGTGTAACGCTCAGTGATTTCGTTTGTGTGACACTCACTGTCCTGGTTATCGTTACACTTCCCGACCAAGTGGCGTACCTTGTGGTTGGTAAGGCAGATGTTGATCTTGTTCCACATGGGCTGCTGGTAAATGATGAGGAGGAACATGTGGTGCGGGTAAAAGGAAAGCTGGAGGCTAGGCCTGACGGTGTTCCAGTGATCGTGAGTGATTTCGTCTGGCTTATACTCACAGTAGAGCATCCTGTTACACTCCCTGAACGAGTTGTGAGACCTGTGGTTGGTATAGGTGATCCTGAAGTTGTTCCACAGGAACTCACGGTCAGCGATGTACTTCCTGTGAAAGAAGAGGATCCGCACGCGCTACGAGTAAAGGGAAAACTAGTGGCAGCCCCTGTTGCTGTTACAGGGGACGCACTTGGAGAGACTGTGAGAGACCAGTAAGTAGGAGTCGATACTGGTGTAGTCGGCAAAGGGCTCAGACTTCCTATGGATCCCGTTCCTGATCCACTCACGGTTGCTTGCGTGCTTGGGGATGAACTTGCCGTCTCCTTTGACCGTGTGATAGAGGATGTTGGAGATAGACTTTGTATAGTACTTGCCGAAGGAGATACTGTAGACGTCGTTGGAGATAGACTCATTGTTCCACATACAGAAGGGGTGGTTGTTCTCAGTGCACTTTGACTCAGAGTGGCAATCGATGCGCTAGCTGTTTGGGTTAGAGGGGATGATGGTGTTGGTGTTGCCGATATGGAACCATAGGAACCAGTGCCGAAGGGACTGGGAGACAGGGAGGCATAGGATGCTGTGGCTGATGCAGACCTGAGACTAGATGGAGAGCCGAGGACAGATGGAGAAGCAGAGCTGACTC
>Ga0114958_10003545_pt1 | contig 11099 bp, 13 predicted proteins | sample C_130208_EF_Meta_FD_89577 | JGI IMG/M metagenome (GOLD analysis project Ga0114958, IMG submission 89577) | Freshwater microbial communities from Lake Croche, Canada to study carbon cycling - C_130208_EF_MetaG | ecosystem: Environmental > Aquatic > Freshwater > Lake | place: Lake Croche, Canada... | reverse complement strand
GGTCCCTGCAGCGATATCCTCGCCAATATATTTTTGTTCAGTATCGACGAATTGAACGCGCTGTAGAAGCTGTTGTTCACATTATTGTTTCGGTCGTCGACCACCAAGTACATGTACCTGGGCCCCACAATGTCTACGATTCCCTCCGACACGTAGTTCAAGTTGTTCTCGTAAATCCCGTTTCTAAACCCGAGCATCCATCCAAGCTTCAGCGGAAGGGGCGTGTTTCTGTCTTCGGCGCCGCTCTTGTCTGCTTGAAAATTCAAAGAGAGAGAGGTTACGTCAGCAACTGACGCCGTAGTCACACCTACAATCATCTGTCCGCTTCCATTGTTGGCCGACAAATTCACCTCGAACATGATTTTATTGAAGGGGTCTCCCAAGTTGGCAAGCGCAGAGTTGATGACTGCCGATATTGCACCGTACGTGTAGTTTCCTGAAGGGATTGTCGCCACGCCAGAGACGTCATTCACCACAATGGTGAAGAAGTTGTTACCCATTTGCTTCGACACATTGTAGTTTGTGGTTGGCAGCTCAATAGCAGACAACTGCATTGTCAAAACGTCATTGAATGTCGTTGGAAGCTGCATGTTGAAGTTCGTTGACGGACTGCCGTAGTAGTTCTCTCTAAATCGAGTGTCAATGTTCAAATTCCGCTTAGTGGTTTTCTTCTTCAGCGGATTGATTACTCCTGGAAAGTACTCGCTGGGGAACGACGACAAGTAGGGCTTTTCTTTTCGCATTTGGACATCGTGGCTGTCCGGGGTCGTCTGTATTGTCTTCAGCTCGTAGCTGGAGTTGAAGAAATCTTTCAGCGGTTTGAAGGGTTCTTTTTCTTTGAGAAGTAAGATTGACTTGACCTTTGCGATAAATTCGAGCGTTTTCATTTGCGTCTCCTTGCTGATTTCATTGTTCGTCAGAATGCTATCTTTGAGCTTGCTCTCTTTTTGTTGAACGGCTTCGTCGTCGTAGTTGCCATCCTGAAGCTCGAACATTTCGGCTAATTCTTGTCTTGTGTAGTTTGCAATATTCAAGTCAAAGCTCATTATATATATATAAATCGAAACAATATTTGTAAATGGTCGGTAAATATATAAAAGGTTTATACAAAGGTTTTGTATCATGGCAACAACCACTACTATAACCATCGTTTCAAATGGCGAGTTCGCGGTTGCACAAGAAGGCGACATTTTCAACATGACATTCTCGTCGCGCAGCGAACCTTTAATATCGTCAATTTACGAGACGAGGCAAATTGCCGGATTGACTGTGATAAGTGACTACAAGAGAATTATATTTCGGGCAACATCCGTGATGATGTATCCACAATTTCGTGAGCATTTGCGGTTGAACAATGGGGCTCGGCGGATGGACTACGAATCTGTGCTCAGAATGGTGTCTTGTCTGGCAACTCAACTCGCACATTTGCTGAACAAAAACAAGTGCTTCTATGCTCTTGACCCAAACTACCTCGTGGTAATCGACGGCACCAAGTTCTTCTACATTTGCAATGAACACATTTTGGACCTCGTGCCCAAACGAGGCACAATGTTGTTTGTGAAACCGTTTCCCAAATCGGTTAGATTTGCATCCCCTGAAGTGTCCAATGTCGCAGTGATTCCTTCGGAAATCGACCACAAATCAATCTACTACAGTCTGGGCAAGTTGGCGCTCTTTTGTTTGTATGACGACGACGAGCCCGACGTTGACATGAAATCCATCAAGGGAACAAAACTGTACTGGTTGCTGAAACGATGTTTAGATGAAGACCCTCATAAACGGAGCATCTTGTACATTTGAATATCCACTTTTTCCACTTTTGGAAAAAGTGGAGCAAAACTATTGTTGCTAGTTGTTTTGATGTTTTGCTCCACTTTTTCTAAAAGTGGAAAAAGTGGAAAAAGTGGATTAATAAAAATCTCAGAGTATGTTATATGTCGATTGTCGCTTTCAAAAAAAAGTCCATTATTCAATACGGTTCGAGGAGGTCGGGTGTTGCACCCGGCGGCGTTTGGTTGCCGCAGGGACCCTTTGGGCACAGCAGCACCGGTCTCCAGCTTGCTGTTGAAACATACGGACCAGTTGGGTTCTCTCTGAACGGCGGACGCAGGAGCCGCGGGTACATTGGACAGGAGAGCAAGTTCTCGAAAAACGGGACCCCTTTTAGAGGGACGCAGCCCCTCGGATGGGGTGGCGCAGGAGGGCAATATGCGCAGCCGCTCCCCGTCTTTAATTCGAACATTGTGGGCGTGGAGGGAACTCAGTATTTGTACATCAAACAGTCTGTTTTATCTACGGGTGGGATGCTCGCCAAGAAATACAGGTGGGTTCGCGGTGCGTATCCTAACAACTGGGTCCAGCCAGTCAACACTGGCAACCAAGTGGATTCGGCGAGCCAGGGCATGTACGTCCACAACAAGACCACGTCCAACATGTGTGTCAACGACGTCAACAAACCCCAGAAGTACGAAGGTCACATCGTCAAGTGCGGACCCACTCTGTGTTCAAAGTCGACGGCTCGGTTCAAGTACAATACGATGGCGGCGAGTGCCCCTTACACCAAGACGCTTCGTCAGCCGTTTACGTCTGGAGAACGCACGCTCTTCATCCAGCGCAAGTGCGCCAATCCGCAGGGGGTGAGCAAGCCTTTCCCTTATGCGGTCCAGACGGGCACTGGCATCGGGGCGAGTGGGACTAGGGTCAGCAACGTGGGCAACGCGTGCAACACTTCGAACATTTACCTGACTCCCCCAGAGTGGTACATTAAATCATAAAAACAACTTAAAAATTATGGCCTATTCATTGAATAAATAAACCATATACCAATAGCAATAGCAATGACAACCCCCGGTTCACTTTCTTCCTTAATCTACAACTATGGCAGGGTAATGCAGCTGAACATTTTTGTCAACAGTCTCAACAACAACATTGACTTGAAAAACATTTACGTCTCGGCAGCCGAGTGCCACAACCACAAACTGTTGTTTGGGTCGTCTGCAAACATCGATGCGGGGTTCGACTTGTTTGCACCGGCTTCCGTCGACACTACTTCGTTCAGCAGTTCGCCGGTCAAATTGGATTTCAACATTGTCTGTGCCGCCTCGATGATGCTGGACAATGGCAGGGCATTCAACACGGGGTTTTACATGTACCCGAGGTCGAGCCTGTCCAAGACCAAGCTGAGGCTGGCCAATTCAGTCGGCATCATCGACTCTGGGTATCGAGGTCACTTGATTGCAATGTTCGATGCGCTCGAGAACACTTCGTTTGACAAGAACGACCGACTTGTTCAGATTTGTGCGCCCGGGCTTGTTCCAATCTTTGTGAACGTCGTGGACACGTTGGAGGAACTGGGAAACCAGACCGCAAGGGGAGATGGTGGGTTTGGTTCCACTGGACGCTAGCTGTTCAAGTTTAGTACATTTTCGAATTAATATATAATCCAATTATATATGAATATGAAGAATTTAAAGAACATGAATATGAAGAACATGAAGAATATGATGAACATGAACATGAAGAATATGATGAATTTGACTACTACACTTTTATTGATAGCAATATTCATTCTAGTATTTATTGTTTATCGGGGTTTATATGAAAACGAAAACAAGAACAACAGAGAAGGCTTTTCGTGGACAGCCGATTCGACGCAACAATTTTTAAAGATACAGACTGCCATTCACCCCAATATGAATTTCGATGTAAAAACAATTCAGAAGCAAGCCAGCCAAGAGGAACTCGACTATTATTTGAGGAACGGGAAGTGGCCTTGGTCCGACAAAGTAAAGGAGCTCTACAAGACCGCCGTGAGAGTGAATCCGTACGTCCGAATAGACCCCGACGACGGAATGAACGAGGCGCAAACCGTATACAATGAGAAAATCATCACTGAGATTCTCTCTTGGCAGACCAAGGAGGGTCTTTTCCTGTTGAACGGGGTCGCAGTCAAAGACGCATCGGGTAACAAGTTTGCTGATTTGCCTAGCGGTTGGGGCGACTACCCGTACAGTGCCGACATTATAAAGGAACGAAACGACGTAGTAAAGTGCGGCGTGGATGCAAGTGGAAAGATGGCGCTGCAGCAAATTCGCTACACCGGAGTTGACGGTATTACGGGTGTGGAGACAACGTCTGTTACACCTGTTAATTTGGCCACAATCAAAAAACTTATTCCGGGTTTCAGTTTCGTAAAGGGTCAGTGCAATCCGTGTGTTGCGCTCAACAACGAACAACCGGATTATTCGTGTCCGTTCAAGTTGGACATTTTGGGCACGCAGCCGGGCATCAGCTCGATATGGCAGTATTTGTGGCAAGTGGATGCGAATCCGCTTCAGTCGCAGCCGTCGTCGGTTGCCGAAACAACAAATGTCGACAAGAATGTATTCCCAATGTTGAACCAAGTTGACGATGCAACACAAAATCTGACGCCGACCCCGTTCCCGGCTAGCTACTTTGACTTGACTCAAAAACGACGGAAGGAAGACCCTGCAATTAAATTACGACAATATAAACAAGATACGTCGCCGTCGCTGCCAACAGATATGCCCATAATGCCAAGTCCCACGGAGGTGCCGTCGTCTCAGTTGTTGTCTGGTTTGGGAACTCATCAAAATCTACCCGGGGGAGGGGGGGGAGGAGGAGGAGGAGGACGCTTCAGATAATCAAATCAACGTTGATAAAGTCCTTCAATCGCGCCTCGACGTACTCGCTCGCTTGAAAATAATCGTTAAACGATGTGTTGTACAGGCAGTGACTGTTCTTCACGGGAATCGTCACATTAACACTCGTTTTGTTTAACTTGATGTTGAAGACGTTGGGGTCAAAGGACGATTTAGCGTAAATTATGTGGTCGAATTCATTCTTCACTAGACTCCAACCGTGCTCTTTGAAGACCTCGTCCAACATGAAGAACCCCTTGTTCTTCAATTCGGTTGTTGCAAGAATGTTACGTTTTACTTGCTCGATATCTGAATAGTCGGCCATTTTATTTGTATATTTATATATAAAGTGCGCATGCTTTAATATATAAATAAATCAAAATAACATATAATCAAATAACATATAATAACTTAAAAAAAAGTATTTTATATTTTATATAATGGAAGCCGTTGAAAATATTGTCCTGCAAGAGACCCCTGTTGTTGGTTCTGCCCCCGTACTCGATGTTCCCCCCGAGGTTCGTCTGGTTCAGCTTGAGGTAACCGACCAGAACATGGCTCTCAACATCATTGTTTCGTTCTTGTCTGTCGCGCAAAAGAGGGGCACTTTCGGAATTCAAGAGTCTGCCAAGATTTGGGAGTGCATCAAGATGTTTGAAATCCCCAAGTAATTTGCTTCTTTTTTTCTCTTCCTCTTCCTCTTCCTCTTCCTCTTCCTCTTCCTCTTCTTCCGTTTTTTTATATAACACAAAATGTTATATGAAATAAAATATCCGCTCGAAGAAGGAATCGAACCTTCGGCCACTCGATTAACAGTCGAGTGCTCTACCGACTGAGCTATCCGAGCAAATAGGTCCAGGTCCTACCGTGAGTCGAACACGGGTAGCCAGATTCAAAGTCTGGAATGATAACCACTACATCATAGGACCGAAATGAAGGAGGATGATGAACCCGGCGAGGATTGAACTCGCGACTTTTCGCTCATAAGACGAATGCTCTGCCGCTAAGCTACGGATTCACAACCTTACTATCCTGATATCTTTAAATTATTTTATATTTTTATTGTTTTATAATATACGCACCCTTCTTCCATTCTCACAAAACCGTCATTTTTTGCACTCGCGTTCACCGGAATCATGTCCTTTGTGTTGGTACTGATTATCGCAAATAACTTTAGGTTTGTCAAACAATTGCCTGTTGATAAATTGGTCGTCGTCGTTTCTCTCCTCGGGGTTCTTGTTGGACTCCACGGTATCCTCCACTTGGGAATGGAATCCGTGTACAATTACAACCCGCTTGAGATATTGTTCACTAACACCTGAATGCAAATGCAAACATTCCGACCGCCAGTATTCCCAACACCAGACCCAGGTGGTAGTTGTAACTGCACGCCCTGTACATTTGCAGCCACGCACGCGCTTCTTCTGGTTTAGTTATGTGGTTCAACATCCAGTCTGACTTTGGAGACAAGATGTAGTAAAAGTAGTTTGTCAAGAAACACGACGCTACCACTGTGCAGACCAATGATGCGTTACCTAGAACACGATTCCTTTTATCCATTCTCGTGTTGTAAAAGATGATAACGAGAGAAAGCAAGAACCCGAGGACGTACCCGTAATAACTGATGGATTGGCGCTCCGCAACAATCTTGTCGTAAAGACCTCTCAAATTTGAAGGCAACTTGCTCTTGTATTCCACGATTGTTTTGCTTTTATAAGACGCATTGTTAAAGTAAATCATTCCTATAACAAATACCGCGGATATCGAACAACTTAATGAGCACGCCATTTGTATTTACAGAGATTTATTTTTTAGATATTGCGAATCCCTCTTGTCGTCGTGGAACATGATTGCAAACGTAGAATAATTGCAAAGGTTCAACAACACATCTCTCATCTGCAGCATACCATCGTTGTTGTTGTTGTTGTTGTTGTTCGAAACCACAATTCCGTCTGTCGTCACCTTCAACAGCTTTTGGATTTCGGCTCCTGTTTGCACAATGATTTCGATTGGTCCGCGTGTTACAAAATCACCACTGTACTCGGCTTGTTTTTCAATGAACAAATCAAGCGTGTCGAACTTTACATTTGCAAATTGCGTGATTCGACTGTCCTTGTTGCGTGTTTCATTGTTGTTATCGTATCTGTTATTGTCACTGTTCTCGTCTATGAGCATTACGGCCATCGTACAATAATTGAGTAGGTCTACGAGGGTGTCGCGCATAGACTCCGTTTGTACTAGAATTGTACCGCTTTTAGTTATCGATGATATGCGCTGAATCTTGTCTCCGATTCGCACAATCACTCCTATCGGACCATATGTTGCAAATGCGTCGCCATAATCTGCATTTTTTGATGCGAACATTTCACTTGTCTCTGCGTGCAGAGAGAGCAACCACTGCATTTGCGATTGCTGTTGGTGTTGGTCGCCCATATAATTGTAACTATCGCGTTGCATGGTGTGTGTGTGTATTTTATTATGATTTGTTCCGTTTAAACTATTAATTCAAGAATTATATTATACTTGTTGAATTAATTCATCGCGTGTTACCTTCCACAAGAGCCGCATCCAGACTTTTGATTGTGAACCCTGCTAATCATCGCCGTTCTTAATCCCACCGCCATGTGGACAGGAGGAGAAGAAGAAGAAGTGGGGACCTTTGCCAAATTCTTTTTGCTCACCGCGGGAACATTCGAATAAACCGTGTTCATTAAAGTCATTCTAACTACGCCAACCATATTATAAATAATGCAAATATAAAAAATACAAGGACAAACCCCACTTTTCCACTTTTCCACTTTTCCACTTTTGAGAAAAGTGGAGCAAAAATACTTGAGAAAAGTGGAGCAAAATGGCTCAACTGTTTGGCTCAACCTTTTTTAAAGGTTGATTTTAAAGGTTGATTTAAAAGGTTGATTTATAGGCATGCACACGGATAGTAAATCTTCAACTCATACACGGTTTTCGTTTCAACAGTCGTGTCTTCAAACTCTACTTCATAGGTTCCATTTTCATTGTCTGCAATTATCGTAGCAATTGAGTAATATATGTTCGTTCCTTTCATAGCATACACAATTTGTCCCGCGCCGAACGTGTACTTGATTGTGTTGATATCGTAGTAATACGGATTGTCGTAAATTCGCTCATCTGCTGCGACATTCTGCTTTACAGGGCAATTGCATCCGCTCACAATGTTGGTCTTCATCGTCTTTCCGCCCTGAACGTTGGTGTTCGGGGGGATGAATGGAACTCCAAAATTGGTCGGCACCGCTCCGCGACGGAGCGCCTTGGTTCCCTTCAATCGGTTCAAGTATCGCTCGTACGAATTGTGCTTGATGTCGCACCCCGCACCACCAGGATTTTGGCCACCTGGTCGGCTCGATGTCACCGAGTAACGGCGAGTGTTCAACGCGCAGTTTGCCCCCGTCGGGACGGTCGATTTTTGAACGCTCGGCACCGGACGGTCGCTCTGCTGGTTCCAACAGACCCCTTCGGGGTTCGTCGCTGTCAGAGCTCCTAAATTCATCGTGTACAGCGACCCTGGGACGCGCACCGTATTCTGAATAAGCTTCTGCCTTTGGTACTGATTGGCTGGAGTGTTTGATGTCATGTTCGTGTCACAGTTCCGCCACCTGTAATAAAAGGGGACTAGACCGCATATCTTGGGATTTTGGTTTATGACTAATGATGTTCTCGAATACATTTATTATAATAAGAGGTTTTATTTTTGCAAAGAATAAATTTTAAAAATGAGAATCTATTGTTTTGGAGGACCAGAACACAAACGATACAAACGATAAATGAATAACATTAACAACAACAATAACAATAAATGCAAACATTCTTGCTCTCACTGCGGGAAAGGATACAAGACGCGAACCACATTGGAAAAACATCTGTTTCTCTGTGAATTCTTGGCCAAGGCAAAAAAAAACAATTACAAGGAGACAGATGCAGAAAGGACGGAGAAAGAAGAAAAAGAAGAAGAAGAAGTTCCGTCGCCCAAAGTAATGTACAAGTTGCTATTGGAACTGGGGCGCAAATACAATCGTCTCGAGGAGAAAATGGAAAATGTAAACTTGAAGAAGAAGAAAACGAAGCAGGTTGAGATTGTCGATTGGCTCAACAAGAACAGCACACCACATTGTAGATTTGAACATTTGACTGACCAAGTGCACGTGCAAGCATCCGATGTTGAGCATCTGCTGAACCACACGTTTTACGAAACATTCACCGTAATTTTGTATAGGACACTGTCTGATGAAAACTCCGTTTCGTTGCCTCTGTTTGCGTTCGTTCAAAAACCCAACCACTTGTACATTTATGATACATCGGAGTCAGATGGGGGTGAGGATAGTAGTAGTGGTGTGTGGACTGAGCTGTCGCGGGGCAAACTTGTTCGGTTCTTGAATATAATTCATAAAAAAATATCGAAGTCCATGTTCGAGTGGAAAAGGAGTCGTCTCGAAGAGATAAACAACAGCGACCAATTCGCAACAGTGTTCGACAAGGCACTTTTGAAGTTGATGCGCGTTGATTTCAAGAATGATGCGACGCTAGTGAAAATCAAATCGCTGCTGTATTCGCGGCTCAAGACAGATGTAAATTTCCACCTTTTCCACCTTTAAAAAAGGTGGAGCCAAATATTTATTGATTTTTTTATAAGGTTTATAAAAAAATATTAGGTGGATTTGGGATTTGATATTTGGCTCCACCTTTTTTAAAGGTGGGTTTGGTATTTGGCTCCACCTTTTTTAAAGGTGGAAAAGGTGGATTTAAACAATGATGAATGACGGTTGCATTGCGATGCCGCACACCCCGCCATCGCTCGTGCTCTCGCTGCGCGCTATCTTCACGTACCCGTCGTCCCCCCACGTCGTTCCCCATGAATTCTTCACCAGCCAGTACTTCTGGCTATTCTCCTCTCCGTACCCAACTATCAGGACGCCGTGGTCCAGCGTGGTTCCGCAAGTCGCGCTGCTAGGATTCCGCCCGAGTACGACTGGAAGTACTTGGTGTCTGCCTCAATCGCAATCGCAACCGGCTGCTTGCTAACCGCCTCCTTCAGCGCGACCTGGTCGTTCGGCTTCACGTCAAAGCACTCGGAGAACTGTGCGACCGACGCGCAGCTTCGGCAACTTCCGGCCGTCTTGCTCACACCAGAAGTGTACTCGTAGCTCTCCTCGGCGCAAATGCCCTTGTCAATCGCAAAGTTGAACGCGCCCTCCATTAGCCCGCCGTTGCAGCCATTGCTGCCGTACCTGAGCCCAGCGCAGTCCACCAGCTCCTGCTCTGACATGCCGAGGAGTCGGCCCTTCGAGAGCGCCCACGCACCCTCCATCGCACCGCTTGCAGAGAATGACCAGCACGAACCACACTGGCCCTGGTCCTTAACTTCCGTTACGACATTTGCAGTCCTCCAATCAACGGCGCTGGGAGCTGCCTTCGCGCCAGACCCAATGAACGACGAGCAGCTGGTCGAACCTATCTGTGTGCGGAGCATGTTGCTGAGAGTCACTCCGCGAGCGAATTGCTGCTTGAATTCGACTGCCGTCAAATCGGTAAACTGGTTGATTCCCATGGTGAACGTTTCGTTGGCCTTCAGGTTGTGCTCGACGATGTTGCGCACGTTGTCTCGGAAGATTGTGAATCGGTCCTGCACCTCGTGCGAATCATCGTACTTTTTACTAAACCTCTCCTGGAAGTCGTAGAACAAATCCCACGTCTGGAGGTCGGGGTCGATGTCGGGCTTAACGTTTTTAGACTTGGCGACAGAACCGCGAAGGTTGCTCTTGGCAGCGCAAGCGACACCAAAGAACGACCCAAACAAAAAGAAAATACTGGAAACCTTCATTTTATTATACATATTGTAGAGTTTTTATTATCTTTTTTCTTAACAATTGAAAGTCATGCGAACGCAAGCAAAAGAAAAATATGTACATTGTGTTTGTTTTTGATTTTCTGTTGTTTTTGATTTTCTGTTGTTTTTGATTTTCTGTTGTTTTTGATTTTATGTTATGGTCTTGTGTTTAAGGATGGCTGGTGGCGGGGTTGACGATGCCAGAGAATATCGCCCCAGACTGCTGATGAACAATCAACAAGATGTTCTGTTGCTGCATGAGCAATCTAGTAATCTCCATCCTCAGCTTTCCATTCTCCTGCTCCAAATTGTATACATAGTCGGCGTCCACCAGGTTGAAGTTCTCCAGTTCCTCCTCCAGTTCCTCCTCGAATTTATCACTGCACTGCAGCTTTACAGGCTTTGGTTCCTGAAACTTTTCGAACTCCTTGTCCAAGTTGAGTCCCCACGGCTTAGTAGCTGCGACTCTATCCGCCTTCATCGGCGCGCCGGGCAGACAGGATGAGCGATGCTTCGGCGTCAACAGGGGAGTGTTCGGGGTCAACAGGGGAGTGTTCGGGGTCAACAGGGGAGTGTTC
>Ga0114958_10003544_pt1 | contig 11101 bp, 11 predicted proteins | sample C_130208_EF_Meta_FD_89577 | JGI IMG/M metagenome (GOLD analysis project Ga0114958, IMG submission 89577) | Freshwater microbial communities from Lake Croche, Canada to study carbon cycling - C_130208_EF_MetaG | ecosystem: Environmental > Aquatic > Freshwater > Lake | place: Lake Croche, Canada... | reverse complement strand
TTACTTATTACTAATTTTAAAAATTGACCCTTGAAAGAATACGGAGATTATAAATACACATCGGTATCCATGAATAAAGACATGGATTTGATAAATAGTTTAGTCGAATTAGCTTCTAAAAATACTATTGAATATATTATTGAAACTGGTACACATAGAGGCCTAGGTTCAACTACCATGTTAGGCAATGCTTTTAAAAATGCTAGTTCACTTAAAAGCTTAAACACAATAGAGATTGATTATACCAATTATACCCTAGCTAAAAAGAACCTAAGTCAATTTAGTTTTATTAATTGCCACTATGGTTGTTCTTTAGATTTAAATGACGCCATTGAATATGTAAAAAAAGATGAAGCAATCTTGCATCATGAAAAATATCCAGAGGTTTTTATTGATAATGCAAAAGACCCTATTAATTTTTATGTAAATGAATTAGAGGGTAGGTTAAATGATAGCAGTAATAATATCATTAAGCAATTTTTAAAAAAAATATTAAGACCTAGCAGAAATGCCAATACTAACCCTGCTTATAATTTACTACCTAGTTTAATTAAAAAATTTGAAGGCCATGAAATGTTGATTGTATTAGACTCTGCTGGTGGCGTTGGCCATATGGAGTTTCAAATAACAGATGAATTAATGAAAAATAAGAATTACTATATTCTTTTAGATGACACACATCATTTAAAACATTTTAGAGGCTATGATATCATTAAAAATAGAGGAGACTTTAGTATTATTAATGCCTCTGAAAAAAATGGCTGGGTACTAGCATATCATAAAGTAGTATAAATAAAAATGCCCCCCATATTTTGGGAGGCATTTTACTAATCTATAGTATAAACTTTGGGGGAAGAAATATCTAAATGTTACTTTCCTAAATTCTTAAAAACTTTTATATTATAATATTTGTCATCTTCATAGTTGCCATACTTGTCTGCATTTTCAAATAATTGATTGATGATTTCTTTAACATCATATACGGGGGTAAAGCCTAATGCTAATTTAGCATGTTGAATAGAAACTTTGTAGTTCCTAAAGTCTTGCACATCATTAATATGTACTTTTACTTCTTTACCTAAGTTTTTAGACATTTCAGCTCCTACAATGTCTCCTATTTGGCCTAAAGTGTAATTATCAGAGGCTACATTAAATACGCCTGAGATATTATCTGGCGCTTGTATTGATCGTATGAAAGCAGAACAGGCATCTTGAATATGGAAAATAGGTCTCCAGATGGAAGGGTTATTCACTGTTATCTCTCCTTGCGTCATGGCATTTTTAAACATGGTATTTACTACAAGATCAAAACGCATTCTATCGCTATGGCCACAAACTGTTCCTTGTCTTAAAGCTATTACCGAGAATTTATTATCGGCTAAATGCATTACCCCATTTTCACCCTGAAGCTTTGAAATACCATAAGGATAAGAACAAGTCGTAGGTGATTTTTCATCATATAATTCATCAACTGTATAACCATAAACAGAACATGAAGAGGCATAAATAAAACGTCTTACCCCTGCTCTTTTACTTTCATATGATAAATAGGCAGGGCAAGCTGCATTTTGAATAAAATTTTCAGAGGGAGAGAATTCAGCCATAGGATCGTTTGAAACACCTCCTAGAAATATAACCGTATCAAAACCTTTTAACTCGGTATGAGTAATTTGTAATAAATCTTTCTGGATTAATTCAACTTTAGGATTCAAATTATTACCAAACCATAGTTCGTCAATTACAGTTACTTTATAATCTAGTCTTTGTAATCTCTTACAAAGTTCAGTTCCGATATAACCTGCGCCACCTGCTAATAATATTTTTTTCATACCTATATTTTAGTAAAATTAAATAGTAAAGTTATTTGCCTCTGGTCTTGATAACCAATCTTTAACTGACAACCCATTTATGTCTTTAGGTGTTGCAATAAATGAATCTTTCAATTCAAAAAATCGATTTTTTAAATCAGCGTCACAAATAGACCAATCAATATCTTCAGCAAAAGGTGAAATACCAGCTTCGCATTCTCCATTATATTCACCAGAACAAAAATATTCAATATAAGAATCTTCTAAAAAGAAATTACCATGGGCGCATCCTTCAGGAACCCAAATCCAACTACTAGACGAATTTGTTGCATTAGCTGGCATATCAAAAGCCATAATTTTGCCTTGGGTTGGTGAACCTTGACGTAAGTCCAAAACTAAATCCACCATATGGCCTGCAATTGTTCTAACTAATTTACCCATATTAGGATTCCATTGAAAATGTAGCCCTCTTAATACATTTTTTTTAGAAAAACTTTCGTTTGATTGCATTATTCCATTAGGGAAAACCTTTAATTCATTTTTAATAAAATCTGAAGCACGAAAGGTTTCTGTGAAATATCCTCTTTGATCAATAAAACGATCAAAATTGATTAGTTTGACTCCATAAATATATTGCTCTAATATTGAAGGTATTTTCATTTGTTTAAATATTAGCAGGTATTTTTATATTAAAAGAATTAAAAGTTTTCAATAAACCAACCTTAGCAGTCATAGGTAAAGGTTTATTAATTGCATTTTTTATTTTATTATTTGATACTATATATGTTTCAGTTAACTTATTCAGCCTTTCAGTATTAAAAGGTAATCTTAAAAAATCACCAAGCTTTGCAAGATTTTTGATTAAAAATTTAGGTATATTCCAAACATAGATTTTCTTTCCTTGACTTTCAGCAATTAACCCAATAAGATTATTAGTAGATAAAGGTTCGTCATCAGCAATATTATATATCCCAGTTGGAATTTGGTCATTTACAATCAACTCGTTAATTATGAAACAAAGGTTATCTATACTACAAAATGATCGTTTATTCTCAAATGCACCAAGTAGCCAAGGTATTCCATTTTTTACAAATTTATATAATAAATTTAAATTGCCTTTATTACCTGGCCCGTGAATCATACAGGGTCTTAAAATATAAACTCTTTTCCAATCGGGTACGAGTTTGTCTAAAATATAATTCTCAGCAAGTAGCTTACTTTTACCATAATGTGTGATGGGTTTAGGTTTAAAATCCTCAGTCAATTCGCAATTAAGTTCATCAGCCACAGCCTTTACAGAGCTTAAGGTGATAAATACTTTAGCATTTGAATTAAGAAATCTATCAAATATTGATTTTGTTAATTCGGTATTTATTTTATAATACTCGTCTGTATTAGAACTATTTTTAAGATCATGTGCTTTACCTGCAAAATGTAAAACTATATCTTCGTTTATTATAATTTGTTCATCTCGTATAAAGTCTGAAAAATGATATGAATTATTAATATATTTTTTTATCGAATTACCAACAAAACCACTTCCTCCAGTTAAAAAAATAGTCATTATACTTAAAATAAAGCTTGATAGTCATTAACAATAGTTTGCCAATCATACTTTGAGATCAATCCTGTTTTAGGTAAAAATTTATTCAAGTCAACGTTAGATTCTAAAATTTCTCTTAAATCATCATATGATTGAAAATATGTACAAGCATTCTCCAATGTAAATCTATTTTGTGGAACATCTATTGATATTATTGGCCTTCTAGCAATTATCATTTCAACCAATGAAGGTGCCGTGCCACAAAGTGTGTGTGTGTGAATATAAGCCTTGCATTTTCTTCTTACTAAGTCCAACTCGTTTTTTTGATACAATCCATTAATTAATATTATATTACTAATATTACTATATTTTTCAAATACTTCTTTGCCATAAACTGATGAGGTAAAGTTAGAAATCAAAACCAAAGTTACTTTTATTTGAGAAAATGTTTCACATATTTTGTCTATAAAATTATCTTCAAGTGCTCGACTAATAGATAAATAATATTCTTTTTCAAGAAAAGGATATTTTTCAGAAAGTACATTTGTGATATCTAGTGTAGTATCAATCTCACCTCCATAAGGTATAATAACAGCTTTATGTTTTCTAGATTTAGGAGCAAATTTTAAATAGTGTTCATTATCTAAAATTACATTCTTAGATAAAAGGAAGCTTAGGTTAAAACAAAATTTCAAATACATTTTTGCCCAGTAACTGAATTTTGGTCGTTCCCATTCTAAACCACCTACATTTGAAATAATGTTGGTCTTCTTGAAAATTTTTAAAAAGGAAATTAATGGAATACCCTGCACACCTAATAATAAAATAGTGTCTACTTTAAAATAACATATTAAAATTGTCCAAAAATCATAAAATAAACCTTCGAATCCTGATGCTTTTATGTTAATATGCTTTACAACAACACGAGTGGGTAAATTTGAAATACCTTTTGGGGTTTCTTTTGAATTAAATACTAAATAGTGTAATTTACTATCCGAATTTTTTTCCGCTAAGTTTTTAACTAATTGGTCCCAACCACCATAATTAGCATATAAACCATGAGAACCAATAATAGCTACTTTTCTCATTTTATTATAAATACGCTGCATAATATAAATCGATATACTCTTTTAAAGCAACTTTCCAATCTTGCATTAGATTAATATTACGAAGTTTTAATTTCCTGTTGTCAAGTCTTTCGCAAGGTGGTCTTTCAGCAAAGTATATTTCCTTAAAATAATCTGAATTTACTACGTTTATCTTTATCTCATTACTTAATCCTAATAATGATAATAATTCATGAGCGACTTCCAACCTACTTGTCTGTCCACCACATACCATATTATAAAGACCCCAATATTCTTTTTCAATCAATGCTTTCACATTTTTTGCAAAATCATGTGTAAATGTTGGTGTTCCGTCTTTATCATCAACAATGAAAAGTTCTTTTTTACCTTCTTTAATTTGTTTCATAAGTTTCTGAATAAATTTTTTGTCTTTTTTAGGACCAGCGCCCATCATCCATCCAGCTCTACAAACTAAAAATCTTTTAGCATTTTCTACTACATAACGCTCTCCCATAAACTTTGATCTAGCATATACGCCTAATGGATTAGGTTGATCCCAATCGTCATATAAATCTTTATTACCATCAAATATACCAGCAGTACTTATATATAGTAAGGGAATATTTAATTCATTAGCAATATAAACTGCGTTTTCAACAGCAATAGTATTTGTCAAATAGGTATCTTCTACATTATTCTCACAATACTCTAAGTCAGTATAGGCTCCCAAATGAAAAAGATAGTCTGGTTTAAATGATTCAACTTCTTTTTTATAGGCGGCTAAATCTCGGAAATCTAGGAATGACAACCATTCTTCATTTACATCTTTATCTGTACATTTTAATATGTAGTCATTTTTAAATTGACTGTGAAACGCTTCTCCTAGCATTCCGCCAGAACCAGCAATGTAGATTTTTTTCATATTTAATTTTTAATTTAAAGTTTTAATTTTTTTTGCCGGAATACCCCCATGTAGAGTCCCTGTAACAATATTTTTATTAACAACACTGCCAGCAGCAATTACAGCATTATCTTCAATCTTTACACCTGGAAGTATAATTGCATTTGATCCAATCCAAACATTATTGCCAATAGTAACTTTATTTCTTATTTCTTCTTGTAATCTAAAAACTTTTTCAAGTAATTTGAATGAATGATTTTCTGTAAATATTTTAACTCCTGGTCCAAAAATAACATTATCACCAATTGAAATGTCTCCTCTAACTGCAAAATAACAAAATTCTGAAATACCAACATTATCCCCAATTACTAATTTACCACTTTCGTTTTTTAATGACCCAAATGAATCAATTATAGAAAAATCACGAATTGAAAAATTATTCCCAAAATAATAGGCCTGACTACCAATTGATGAGATCTTGACATTATTACCAATTGTCATTGACTTTCCGAAAGTCATTTTTTCTGCACCTATTAGAATTACTTTTCTACCCACAAAAAAGAATCTTGGTTTTTTAAATCGAACAACTAAAAATATGTTTCCTCTGATTAACTTTATAAATCTTGATAAAAATATTCTTAACATATCAAAATTAGAAAAATTACCTATTTCTATATTTTCATTTCTAATTTTTTTAACAATAAAGAATAATAATCTTTTTATCATTTATTAAAATTATTAGAAGGTTCGTTTATCCAATTCCATGTTTTCATTATACCTACTTTCAAATTTGAAAAAATATAATTACCAACAACATGTTTAGCTTTACTAATGTCAAGAGTAAAATGTGGCACATCGTAATTTTTTATTTCATCATATTCAATCTTAGGAGTAATAGTAGTTACATCTTTAATTATATCAATGATTTGATTAACAGATGTCCCAATACCAGTTCCAATATTATATATTCCTTCTTTCTCTGAAATAGTTATTTTGTAGCATAAAAATGCCAGGTCTTCGACATATATATAATCCTTGAAATTATCACCATTTCCAAAAACATTTATAGACTCAGAATTTGATAATTTTTTTAAAAAAGTAGATATTACACCTTGTGCGATAAAATGACTTTGTCTAGGTCCATAAGGATTCGATGGTCTGAAAATTATTGTTTTAATATTATATAAGTTACTATATAAAAGAAAATATTTTTCGACAGTGCTTTTAATAATACCATAAGATGAAATTGGATTTAAATGTGAATTTTCATCAATTAGGCCAATAGAATTACCATATATAGCGCCGCCAGATGAAAAATAAATTATTTTTTTTATTTTAGCACGAACAGCAGTATTAAGAATATTTAATGATGTAACTAAATTTCCATTGACATCAAGTATAGGATCTAGGTTTGAGGTGCTTGGAACAGAGGAACTTGCTAAATGGAAAACAATGTCAATATCAAGCATTGCTTCATAAAGAGAACTTAAATCATCTATTGAATGTATTCTATAATCAACAGCATTTAATGGAGCTCTATATTTCTCCATATATAAATCATAGACTCTAACTTTGTGTTTATTTTCAATTAGAACATCAATTAAATGTGAACCTATGAACCCGTTTCCACCAATGAGTAAAAAATTCATTAATTGACTATTAAATTATTAAATAATTGCATTGTACTATCATAGTACTTTTTAGGATTATATTTTAATTCTAATATTTTCCTTGCATTCTTACCAAGATATATAATTTTATCATGATCATTATATAATTTAATAATAGCCTTAGAAAGATCATTGTGGTTAAAAGGTTCACATAAAATTCCATTTATGTCATTTTTAATCATATCCTTTATCCCCCCTATGTTTGTAGCAATAACTGTTTTACCAAATGAGAATGATTGTAAAACTACATAAGGATTCGGTTCGTACCACTCGGATGGTAATACTACAAATTCACAATTTCTAATATATGGTTCGAGTGAATCTCCCCATTTAGGGCCAAGAAATTCTATATTTGATAATTTATTAATTTTGATGTAATTTTTACTTTCTTCTAAATACGGACCATCGCCAATTACTTTTAAATTTATATCTGGTAGATTTTTCATTGATTGGTATAAAGTCATTAATCCTTTTTCTTGAGAGATTCTCCCAAAATATAAAATATAATTATTTTCGTGAAATATATTATTATATTGTGGAATTATTTCATCAGCATCATAGGGATTTTCAATAATTGACATTTTATTAATATCATAACCATATTTATAAAATAAATTTTTACTGAATTCACTTTGAAATAAAAAAAAATCTATTTCATCATAATACGGCATAAGTTTATTAAAATAAGTTTCAATAGTTGTTAATAAACTTGCAGAATATGAGTTTTTTTTGCATTTGTTTAAAAAACAATTATAGTATTTTGTTTTAAAACATTTTTCACAAATTAAATTATTACTTAAAAATGTTCTATTTGGACATAGAATTTTGTAATCTAAAATTCTCCATACAACTGGTATTTTTCTTTTTTTTAAAACTGAAATAATAGCAGGCGTTTGAATATTATGAATATTATTTAATTGAGCCAAATCAACTTGATGCTCATCCAACAATTTATTTAAATTTTTTATTGATTCCCTAGAATAAATTGATCTATATAATGCTTTAAATATATTTTTAAAAGAGATCTTTTCATTTAAACTTGCATAATTTATTTCAGTAACGAAATATTTTTCAAATTCTGTATTAAAATTTCTGGAATCCTTCATTGCAAATGGAATAATTTTATGTCCATTTTTTTCATATAAATTACATATACTTGAAATGTAAGTCCAATCTCCTCCGCTAGGATACCAGGTAGCATTTACCATTAATATATTCATATTTTTAAACTTAATATTTTATCATAATCAGATGAAATTTGTAATGCATTGTTATCCCACGATATTTCTGAAGATCTTTTCTTAGCTCCATTTTTTAATTGAAGGAGGTAGTTTTTATCGTCTGCAATTTTTATAAGGAATTGGCTTAATATATTTGAAGAATTGTCAGAATTAATCAATGGAATCTTGTACCCACAAGATTCATTTATTGCAATAGACATACCACTAATATCATGACAAACAACAGGTAGATTAAAGCTTAATGCTTCTGGTATAATATTTGTTGTAGCCTCACGGTAACTAGTATGTACAAATAGGTCGCTGGTTTTCATAATTTCAAATAAATCATTTCTATTTTTTTGCCCCTCAAAAAAAAATAAATTTTTAAGATTCATTTTATCAATCTCCTTAATATAAAAGTTTTTTAAAATTCCTTCGCCTAATATTCTAAATTCAAATTTATTAAGATATATATTTGGTAGTTTTACAACAGATTCTATTAAGATATTAAATGATTTACGATCCACTAATTGACCTGCCCATAAAATTACAATTTTATTGTTATGATTAATAATTGGTAAATCAAAAAATGTTGTTCCAGAATCTAATAAATTAGTTACATTTTTTGCACCACTTTGGATAAATTTTTGGCGATCATAATCAGAAAAAGTATATATTAATTCAGACTTGTTTATAGCTTTTTGTATACGCACTTTATTAAATTCATAGTTTATGTAAACTTTTCTTATAATTTCTATTAACTTTTTTTTAAAGGGTAAACCTTTAATAAAACTAACAGGTAAACTAGTGAGTCCTCCAGTTGGACCCCATATAAATGGTAGATCTATTTTCCAAAAATAGCCTGGTTCTCTATATGATATTGATGTTATTAAATGTATTAAATCAATTTTATTATTTTTAATTATTATTTTGGATTTTTTATACGCTTTTTTTTGCCATAAATTATATATAAAATAGTAAATAATAGGATTACCAATTGGAGACATTTTTCCGAATAAAAATTTATTTACTCTCGAAAGTAATAGTCCGAAATTTGTTTGATTAACATTAATAAAAACAATATTTGGATAATTATCAGAAATCTTATTTATTGATTTTAAATAGCTATTCGGACTAAATTGGCTACCAGTTGCATATAAAACAAATATATTATGATATTTTGATAATCTTGTAGCAATATTCCAACCTTGAGCACATTCAGAACCTTGTAAAGGTGAAAATTCATGCGCAATTAATAAAATATTATAACTCATAATGATTTTAAATTATTCAGCATAAAAGAATTTCTCAAAAAAACAAAAAAGCAAATATGAAACATAATGAATAATGGTAATTCTGGCACGAATAATGTTAAACCATCTAAAGTCATTATAAGAGTTGAGCAGATGATGTAAAATTTAGTGTAAAAATTAAATATTTTTTTATTCTTTAAAACGTAATATAAAGGATAAAACCATAAAAAAAGAAATAATATGGTTCCAATAAAACCTGTTTCTCCAATTATATGTGGCCAAAATGTATCAAATAACGTATTTGGTTTACCATCCATAACCAAATCAGCTGACATTTCTGGTATTGCTGAAATACCTGTTTGATAATATGTGTTATTGTAACCATTTATTAAACTAGCAGGCGTTCCAAATGTCCCCATACCACTACCAAACGGGAAATTAATTGATGCTAAATATAAAGAAGATACATACATAATCTGTCTTACACCTTCAGATTTTGTTGTTGTATAATATTCAACATTCATCAATAAATTATCCTTTAAATCACTGCCAACATATAATAGGAAAATAATGATAAAAAAAGTGATGATTGTGGTGTAATATATTTTAAGTACGGTGCCAAATCTATAATAAATAAAAATCAAAAATATTAGAACAGCATCGAAAATAGATTTTTTTAATAATGTCGTAAAAATACAAAATAGAAAAAATATTGCAACATATATATATATATTATTTCTTGTTATTAGATTCATAGTTAATGAAATAATTATAGCATATACACAAGAAACTCCATAAGCTCCTAATTCTCTGAAAAAAGTAAATTGTAACCTGAAATCCTGTGTTAATGTAATAGAGAATAATGATATTAGAGAGCTTATAAAAATTAAGAGTAAACAAGAATTAAAGATAAAAAAAACAGATTTTAATTTGATAATGGCGGAATTTAATAAAAAATATGTTAATATGAAAGATAGTGTTGAAAATAAACCATAAGTAAAATTAAAAATTGTATTAGGTATTAAAAAATAATTTAATAATGAAAAGATTACAAAAATTGATATGAGAATAATAAGTCGTTTATCTAGTATATTTTTTTTACTATAAAAATAAATCATAGTACAAAATAATAAGAGAATAATTTGTCGAATACCATTAAATGTTTCAAGTTCTAGTAAGAAAATAATTTTTTCACTAAAAGCTAAAATAATAAATAAAATAATTGTTAAAATTTTAAATGGCACCTTAATTAATTTTTTTATTTATTACTAATTTTATAAAGAAAATAGTATAAAGAAATAGCGAGAATAAAGATGTAAAAAATAATGAAATGCTAGCTCCTACTATATTATATTTATGAACTAAATGATTACTTAAAAAAAACATAAGTATAGCACTTATTGTTAATATTATTGCTGGGGTTTGGGGGTTTAGTAAAGCAAAATAAAATTGTGATAAAAAAAGAGTTATCCCAATTATTATACTTGAAATTGACATTGTAAGTAAAATTTCATTAGATTTCAACATTTTATCTCCAAAAACAAGTTGAATTATAGAATTTCCATAAATATTATAAAAATATAATATAATGAATGAGCAGATTATATAAATACAAATTATTTTTGAAAACATTTTTAAT
>Ga0114958_10003543_pt1 | contig 11103 bp, 9 predicted proteins | sample C_130208_EF_Meta_FD_89577 | JGI IMG/M metagenome (GOLD analysis project Ga0114958, IMG submission 89577) | Freshwater microbial communities from Lake Croche, Canada to study carbon cycling - C_130208_EF_MetaG | ecosystem: Environmental > Aquatic > Freshwater > Lake | place: Lake Croche, Canada... | reverse complement strand
TCATTTCTTTGGCTAGATGCGGACACCTTGCCATTAGCTAATTGGCAAACAGTTTTTGACAACCCACTAGACAATAAATCGAATGTAGTAATTAGAGCGGCTATTGATTCGGATATTGTAAAAAGCCGACTGGCTCAATTCCCCGGTAATTTGGCGTACACCCGTGGCGGAAAGCGGTATTTCAACTCAGGAATTTTTATGGCAAATTCAAAATTATGGAAGCAGAACAAATTTCATGACGAATGGCCGAAGGTTGCAGCCAATCACAGATCGCTTGGCTTCACCCATCATGACCAGGATGTTCTGAATTATTTAGCGTTTCAAAATTCAGATGTATTAGATCCGTCATTCAATCGGCTTGTTATGCAAGGATCATTCTTAGATCAAAAAATTCTGCACTTTACAGGACAACCAAAGCCGTGGCACTTTGATGAGAAAGCGAAGAATTATTTCTCATCAATAGAATTACTCAAAGAGAAGAATGGTACTGGAGCATTCGGGGGAGCCAATTGGATTTTCGAATACCAAAACTATTGGCGACATGAAAATGATCTACTGGAACATTTCAAAGACAGTAAGAACTTGATTACAACCCTCAACAATTCCTACCTAAGCGGCAGAAAGGGACTCTTGGGCCCGAAAGATAAGATTAAAAAGGCCCTCCTAGACATTATTGGTCGGAAGTGGTTCTGACATTAAGAAACTTATAGTTTTTATACTATGCATTGAGGCGTTATTTTCTACGGCTGCGGCATCATCGGCTATTGAAACACCTCTCGAAATCTCGGTTTACAGGAATCAGCTTATTGATGGATCAAAGAACGTTCTGCAACTTCACGGCGTCAATAAATCTGGAACTGAATATGCCTGCGCACAGGGTTGGGGTATCTTTGATGGAAAAGCGGATACTAAAACAGTTGAGGCGATGAACACTTGGAATATCAACGTGGTACGAGTTCCATTGAACGAATCATGCTGGCTCGGAATCAATGGGGTCAAGCCAAAATATTCCGGCCTACTCTATAGAAAAGCAATTACTGATTGGGTGCAGTTACTAAATCAAAATCGAATTTACGTTATTTTGGACTTGCATATAAGTAACTATGGAAACAACCTCGCTTTGAAAATGCCAGACATGGCTAATGCAGATCACTCAATTGATTTTTGGCAATCTGTGGCCTCCACTTTCGTAGATAACAAAGCTGTCATGTTTGATGCTTTTAACGAACCGAAGGGAATTACGTGGAGTTGCTGGCGAGATGGGTGCAGAATGAAGGCCGCTTGGAAGGCAGCAGGAATGCAAGAAATTGTGAATGCGATAAGAGGAACTGGTGCTAGCCAGCCAATAATTCTTGAAGGTGTCAGTACTGCAACGGATCTGAGCCGCTGGATGGAATTTAAACCAATCGATCCGTTAAATCAGCTAGTTGCGAGCAATCACAATTACATCGGAATGACAGGCAGCAATACAGAGACTGCCTGGAACCGCAAATATTCAGGTATTTCATTACAGGTGCCACTCATAACTGGTGAGTTAGGTCAGCAAAATTGCAAGCATGACTATGTTGATCGGTACATGGATTGGGCGGACAGTAAAGGTATTTCCTATCTGGGTTGGACGTGGAATGTCACAAGCAAGTACTGGAAGTGCGATGGTGGAGAAAGCATGATCGCAACAGAAAGCGGAACGCCATCAAATCTGGGAATAGGATTCAAGAATCACTTCCGGGATCGAGCCCAATTGATTGCAGGTAACTCATCTAATTTAGCAGTAAGGTAGGCCAGTAGTCCCGAAATGGAAAGGCTTGTTAAGATCAAGGAAAGAACATTCTCTTGTTTCTCAAGGAAATGTACTAATGTTTGTTGGACGGGCCAGTGGAATAGGTAAATCCCGTAAGATAGGTCCGTATGTGAGGAAAATTTCCTGAAGAGAATTGATTCACCTATTAGGATTTTAGTTAGAGCAAAAGCAGCAGAACCAAAAAGTGCCCAAGTTACAGTTACAAATGAAGAGAAGAAGCAAATAAGCGCCAAGGGAAACATGAAAAAGGCGAGGTTGACTCGAATCTTGATTTTTGGCACAAACGAAAGAACTGATCCGGAGAAGAAAGAGAGAATATAGGACCATTTCCCCAAAGGCGTTGCGAAAACTGTTGGATTTTCTTCCCAAAATGAAGCAAGACAAAATACGGAATAAATCGACCCTAGCCTAATGATTCCTAAAAAAGCGATAAGTAGGTTTTTGATTTCGGACGGGAAAAACCTTTTAAGGGCAGTAAATGAAATACCTAAAACTAGATAGCACATAAATTCTAATGGAAGCGTCCAAATCGACTCAGTGACCACTCCGTTGCGAGGAACCTACGTTGGTAAAGAAGCTAGCAAATTCCATCCAGCACTAGCCGACTCTGGTGGCGATAGCAAAAAAACAATGTTATGAAATAAGAAATTCAGATGACTTAAAAGTGAGAAATATACTTTACTTTTTGATCAAATCTCCCATATTTTCGTGAAGACTAAAGAGGTAAAGACACTCACGAAACAAAACGCAGGAAATATTCTTGCGGATCTTCTCAAAATAAAGTTCGAAAACCTCCCATCTAGAATTCCTGGAGTTATTAGAAATCCACTGGCAGCAAAGAAACCAAAGACTCCTTATGAACCTAATCTAAGCTCCCCTATTGAAAAATTAAAGTGGTGACCAGAAGTAAGTGCTCAGTGCTGAATCAAAACCAGCACAGCAAAATAATCTCAAGGCATTAGAACTGTTATTTCGCTCTACCTTTCTGATGCGCCCGTATGCCAAGGTCGCAATCTAAGTAAAAGCAAAGATGAATTTCTAATCGAATCACCAATATATGTTGAGGGCATACCCCTCCTATTTCTGAAATTAAGGATTGGAAAAGATTTCTAGAAGATAGTTTAATCATTGGTGATTTTAGAAATTTTTTGTATCCAAGTACAATCAATCCTATAGGATTTTAGAATAGCACAAAGTTGGAAGGTGAAAATTTATGGACACTACATTATTTATGGGAATGCAAGGTTCGAAATTTAGAGTTATTGATTTCGACCGAAGTGAGCGCTTTCCCTTGAGTAATGCAAGAGAAATGGGTTCATCAAGATGACAACATTTGAATACCCAGTAGGAGTTCTTTTATTTAATCGCCCACACCTGGTGAAGTTTGTATTGAAATCCCTAAAGGGATCTAATCTTCCTTTAAATGAAGAATTGTTAGTTTTTCATTTAGACGGTTATTCGGGTTCAAAATTTGAAACGCAGTTGGAAAAGAATAGAACTGATAAAGTGGAGAAATTGGTCAGGAAGTTCTTTCCGAAATCACACATTATCAGGCAAAACAAAAATATAGGAATAGCGAAATCATTTTATGTGGTGATGGAGTATATCTTCAGCACGTTTGAGTGCAAATTCGCTATTTTCCAAGAGGAAGATACTTTTTTAGCTTCCCATTATTTTCAAGTTATGTCTTCAATTCTTAATGAAGTAGAAAGCAAAGAGTGGATTGGAGCGTTATCAATAAATGATGTAGATCACTACCAGAGTCCAATAAATGAGTTAGTAGTTCCTACCTTTGGAACGCGAGAGATGGCATTTAGTAGACAAGTATTTTTAGAGAGTAAGGAGATTTATAGGACATACCTTGAATCATTAGGTGACACTTATAGATCTAAAAATCTTGAAGACGTAAATTGTGCTTTATCTAAATTTTCCATTCATTTGAGATCTCCAATGCAAGATGTATTTCAGCACGAGCTCTTGAGATGGCATAAGAAATTGCATTTGCGTATTAATATACAAGGATCGTTTCAAGCTAATTTTTCCGGAGGTGAGTCAATTCCAGGATTAGGAATATTTGTGTTATTAACTGAACTAATTAAAAATTTTTGGAATTCTCAGCAAATCTCATTTCGCGGCACGTCTCAATTGGATTTTTCAAATTTGAATCGGAGTAGTCTTGAAATCACAGAGAAGGAATTGTGGAATAGTCGAGAGAAATTGATAAACGAGCTTGAAATATCACCGAGGGGTAAAAAATTGGTTTTGCTCAGAAATAAGTCGGGCCTTTCTCGACTGAAATTCCTAATAGAAACGCTTATTATCTTAAGTCAATTACGCAAAAATCACTTCTCCAAAGCTGAATTTGATTTTTTTCAGCGATAAATACGTACATAAGTGCAATTCCCTATGTCCACTGCAATAGATTGATCTAGCACATGTTTTCAGAGGCCTAAGGGGGCGCTAATCGAGATTAGATCAACTAGAGGTGTAAATCATTTGGGCCAATGCGGAGCCACCTCACCAACTCCGCTAACGTCGCAATTAGAGTTTCCTTCTGTGGGTTGTGAGGGACGCGAACCCCCGACCCAGGCATTAAGAGTGCCTTGCTCTACCAACTGAGCTAACAACCCATTTAAAGGAGGAAATTATTTGAATTTCGAATAGAGTCTTAGCGAGGCGTGCAGTGGAAACGACTCGTAAGAACTCACTTTGAGAGACTGTTGTAAATACACTTGGCGACTATTTCGGCTGTTTCAATTATTTCATTATTCGCCTAATTTTTAGTTTCTAGGGGTCCAGTATGTTTAAGAGTATAAATACAGCAAGCCTTACAGCACTGAGCTTATTCTGCAATACACCTTAGTAGCAATTTCTGGTTCTTTCGGATTTTAAACTTTGCACTTACCTTTCTCGTCAAAATTATTGGAGTCATGTACAATTTGCTTATGAGATACTTGGAAAAAATTGCGGATATTTTTCAAAAATGACCCGCAATAAGTTGTTAAAATTATGGCATCACAGTATTTGGCGGCTCAGGAACCTACGCCCGAATCATGAGTGGAAGCGTTTTTGGTTTTCGAGGGGTGCTCAGATTGGGGTTTGTGGGTCATCGGTTGCGGGGACGACAGCAGAAGGCAATCACATTTTACGGCTAAATAGAAATTATGCCCTTGGGCCGAAGGGCACTCTTGTGCACATCCCTAAGGATCTCGGCATGTACGAATCTGTTCGAACTTCGGGCAAGTATGGTCTAGCAGAAAGCCAGTTTATTGCATCTGGCTTGGTAAGTGCTAGTAAGTCACCCAAAGATAAAGTAGCACTCGTTGATATAGGTAGTAATGTAGGTCTTATTTCGTTGCAGGCGATGAACATCGCCAAAACTCAAAATGATATATTTTTGTTCGAGCCCATTCCTAGACATGTAGCGGCGATGAGACATAATTTAAAGAATTTTAGAAATATAAGAGTAAACCAATTTGCGCTAAGCAATCGAGACGGCATTTCTGAGATATTTACCGAATTCGAGAATCGCGGAAATAGTTCTATGTTAGACAAAGTTGTACCGTTTAAGGGAAGAATTCGGACTGAGATTCGATTAGTTAATACGGATAATTATTTTAGAGATATCTTAAATAGTTTTGAAGCAGTAATTTTGAAATGTGATACTCAGGGTATGGATGCTCTAATTCTTTCGCAGATTCCTGACGGAATCTGGTCGAAGATTCAGCGCGCCGTTATTGAGGTATGGGCATTGGAAGACATCGCTGAAGGTCACGTTGCGAAATTTGTATCTAAATGTCAAGGATTTAATTACGTCAGTTGGTCCCCAGATTTTCGAGAAACTGTTGAATTTTCTGAAGTTAGTGAATTTTGGTTGAGCAAAACGAGCTCTTGGAAAAATCTTTATATGTGTCGGCAAAGGTAAAGACCTGTAATATTTTATTGATATTCCTGTTAACCGATGCCTTATAACTATTTGCAGAAACCAAGTTTTTGTTAGACTCCGATCGCAAGAATAAGGAACTTCCACGAAATATGTTTTCTTATGATAGAATTGATACAGTAGATTGAAAGGTTACTCATTTGTCAAAATTACAAATTGGATTTTGGAGTGATGCGACTGCTCACAACCCATTTCAGGCATTGTTGTACTCGGAAAGAGACAAGTTTGACTATTCCACAAAGCCACTCTTGGACCCATTCTCAATTCCAGATGAAATTCGGGTTGTGCATCTACATTGGATTGAAGGGTTGAAGTATTTTTACGGAAAGACATTCTTACAAGTAGAACTCTTCCTATATCTAGGTATCTATCGCCTTTTCAAGGAAATTGGTCCTAAGAGAATGACTATTGTGACAATTCATAATTTGAAAATTCATGATGATCTTGGCTCCAGATTTCAAAATCGTCGCTTTATGCGGAAAATTATCAACAAATTTGATTTGGTTCACTTTCTTTCAATCGAAGCTTACGATACGTTTACTCGAGAATTTCGCGTAAGTTTGTCATCCGAGAGAGTGTATGTTGGTAAGCATCCCAATTACTCATCAACTTATCCTGAGTCTTGCTCGGAATTTGACCTACGTGCTTCCTTGCATATTCCTCAAAATAGGGTTGTAATTGGTTATGTTGGGTCAATCAAGCCATACAAAAATCTCGGTATGCTGGTCGATTCATACTTATGGTTAAAGCGTGATAACCCTGACCTGTACCTTTTTATTGCAGGAAGCAATTATGATAAGGTTTTCCACGACAGAATTTTGGGTTTGGCAGAATGCGACGAAAACATAAAGTATATTCCAGGGCACTTGCCTGATGGTAAATTGGCGTCGTACGTCAAAATGTTAGATGTTGCAGTCTTCCCATTCAAAGATCCAGATGAAATTCTTAATTCGGGATCTTTGATTTTATCTTTGAGTTTTTGCGTTCATTCAATTGTCCCAAATTTTAATTCACTTTCTAGTTTCAGTAAATTGAGTTCGGTTACAACATTTCAGTATGGAGTTTTAGCCTCACTTGTAGACTCCATTCAGCTGAAAATAGATAATCATTACAGGGGAAAGGCTCTCAATGAAAACCTTGTTTCTTCTGATATGTCCGAGTGGCTAGAAGACACCTCACCGAGAAGAGTCAGTCAAGATTTCTTCTCAAGTGTAAAATTGAGCTTGCGAAGCTTTGGATTGTCAGGAGAGGGAGGGCTATTCGAATGAGTTTATTGACAGAGAGGTTTTACAAGCGAACTGGTTTTTCTATCCAAAAATCATATCTTGAAACTGGAACTTTTAAGGGCGAAAATCTTGAATCGGTCATAAACGCAGACTTATTTAACTTTATTTATAGCATTGAGTTGGATCCAGTCTGGTATCAATTTAACAAAGAAAGGTTCAGTAATTATACTCATTGTTTTTTCTACAATGGCGACTCGTCTCAAATTTTGCCACAAGTTTTGAGAGTCATTGATTTTTCATGTTTATTTTTTCTAGACGCACATTATTCTGGTCCAGGTACGGCGATGGGGAACGAGGAGTCACCCTTATTATCTGAACTCCATATTTTAGCTAAAGAAAAGCTTGATTCTGGCACCGTAATTATTATCGATGATTGCAGAATGCTCGGCAAAAAAGGTTGGACAGAAGGGGGGGGGAATTACCAAGCATTTGAAAGTGATTGGACCAAGATTACATTTAGCGATATTCGTAAAATACTTGGTTCGAATTGGATTTGTTTAACGAATAATCTAAGTTACTGGTCAAAAGGCAAGGAAGATCAACTTATTTTTTTACGTGCCTCCGGCCCAAAAAAATATTTGTTAAAATTGGAGAATTCGATCTTGGATAAAATCTGTCGGTTAATGCGTGGCTCCACTAAGAAGAAGAAAATTGGCTATTTTTTACTGAAATATCTTTATCTTTTTAGCTAGCTGATATTGAATTATTGAGGAAAAAGAAGAGCTGTCTTGAGGTGTGAGCCAAGCCACGAAGTGGGTTGTGAGGGACTCGAACCCCCTACCCTTTGATCAAGATTGCAGCGCGTATGAGGTTATGGTTTCCAGAAACTTAAAATACTAACAAATTTCCTTGTGTTAATCAAACAAACATAGATAAATTGACTCACCGTAAATGGGAAACCTTGTAGAAAACTAGTTGGAATCTGGGATTTTTTCTTAATGCTGATAACATCTGCTAGCAAGCGAGGATCTTTAGCCAAGTATTCAAACATTTCTTCCTCAAATCGTGTAAAGATTTCTAATTCTTTTACAACGCCAAATAGCTCAGTATAATCGCTATGCAACATTATCGAACTTAGATATTTATAATAACAATTTTTTGGGATTGTCCAAGGTTTTCTCCACACACCTGAAGTAATAATTTTAGTATTACTCGTATATTTTGTTGCAAAATTTACTAGGTCATACGGTATCTTTAAATATTTTCCTTTTGCTGCATACTGTAAAACAGTTTGATCGTGTGAGGCAAAATTTAATTCTTCAGACAAAAGCGCAATTTGCTCCCATGAAAGGTTACTTTCATTTGCGAAATGATCATTCCAATTTCGGTGACAAATTACAAGAATTCCTGAGTGGAATCTGTACTGAGTTTTATCCCCTTCATGAATCGGCCAAGGTGGCGTCTTGTTATTCAGCGCAGGTAATGCAGCCAATAGCAAATCTCTGTCTTCATACAATAAATTCAGGAAATCATAGATTGATTCCCAACCTGGCATCACTAAGGAATCAGTATCGATGTAAACAAAATCATCAGAAATGTGATCCGCTAGCCAAAGTCTTCCATATGCGGCGATTGTAATTCTAGAATCCACAGCAAGAGTGTGGGGTAAAGATGCTTCGAGAATCGTTGTCTTGATTTCCAAGAATGATGAGAACCTAGCAATAATATCGTGACTAGCTTTAGTAAGGGTTTCATTTACATTAGCAATTCTTATTTCAGGCATTTCTCTCGAATGTTTGAAAATAGAAAATGCAAATAGTAAGAATGCAAATAAGTAATTATCGTCGAAAGCTACACCCAAGATTTTTTGTTTCATGTTTATCTCCACTCAAACATTATAGGGGAAAATAAATGTGAGGGCGCCAAGTTCAGCGATGGAGCCGGACTTTTTTGGGAGAAAAATTGACTGAAAATTTCTTGCCCTGGCTGACTGCGCAATCACGATTCACTCATCATAAAAATATATCAACTCCCATAACTATCTGTTAGATCTTATAACATTCACGTAATAAGTCTTAGAAGGTCCCTCTTGAATTGAGCAAATCTAGAATCTGATTTGCTAAATCTGTTTGAATATCTATCGTGGAGATAGATAAATGTGAGCCATCTCTGTAGACATTTGTTTTATTTATTACAGCTGGACAATTTTGACCGTTGCAGAAAAAGGGTCTTGAGTCGAAATAAGTGGTTCGATAATCACTCACCATTCTAGTCATTGCAGTTATCGCAGTTTTGCTATTTCGCAAATCGCATTTTGTGGAATCTCTCCAATTCAATGAAAGGCAAGTTACGCTATCTCTTCTTGGATATGGCGTGTCTCCAATAAACGCAACCTTTATTTTCGGATCTATTTCTAAGATAAAGTCTTTTAGATAGCGGACGTACAAATCAGCTGTTAGGTTCCCAGTTTGACCTGTGTTGCCTTTGCCTTCGGTCAGATTTGAAATTATGACCATTTCAGGCTTGCTTCTATTGATGTATTTCAGAACGCTCTGCTCCCAAATCACACAGTCAAATTTTGTTGTACCAGCCTCAGGTTGAAACAAAATCGCGGGACAGCCACTTTTTGTAGCAATTCGAAGTTTTAGCCCTCTTGTCAAGGACGCTTTCTCCAAGCCAGGAAACCACTGAGCGGCGTGAGAATCGCCAACCAGCATCACTAATCTGCTTGACTTAAGATCACCGAAATCACAATCCAGCATCTTCGGCTTAGACGCATGGGTGTGGCACCCATTTTGATAAATAACAGGACTTGCTTTGTTCAATTCGAATGGCCTGCTTCGTTGATCTATGGAAAATCCTTGGCTCCATGCAAGGCCACAAAGTATCAAAATTGGCATTAAGACAGTGAGCCAAAACTTGCCGGATCTCAAATAATTAACCCGAAATCGAATCGGGTTTTCAAAATTAGTCGTAAGAACTTTAGCCAAAGTTAAGCTAAATAGGAGTAGTCCGACGGCAAGAATTTTGTCAATCTTTTCAAAATAAAATAAAAGTATGGCAATAATTGGCCAATGAATCAGATACAAAGAGTAGGAAATATCCCCTATTTTTTCAAGGGGCTTAAAGAAAGCGATTGAGAAACCAACGTAGATTAGGGATCCAATCCCCAGGACAAGTGAAAGAGTATAAAACTGAAGGAAGGGGCTATTTGGCTTTGTGAAAACTAGAGAACTGCAAACAAGAAGCGAAGAAATAAACAAAATTGCCAATTTTACAATTTTATTAAAATTGCGTGATGGCAATGTGGCTACAAAAGCCCCGATAAGAAATTCCCATGCGCGCGAAGTTGGCGAGAAAAATGATTCGATCGGGTAAATATGTGCAGTAATTGTCGAAGCGACGAAGAGAATAGGTAGCGCTATATAGTAAAGAGCTTTCCATCTGAATAAAGACAAAAAGAAAAGGGGCCAAAGTAAATAGAATTGCTCTTCAACACCTAAAGACCAAAAATGCAAAAACGGACTCGAGTTCAGAGTCTGTTGCAAATAATCAACCCCATCCTGGGCAAATTTGATGTTAGCCACCATGAAAATTGATGAAATGGCATCGAGAAAGTAATTTCTCAGGTAGATTCTTGGTAGAAATAGAAGTGATGCAAGCATAGTAAGCGAAATTATGTAAATACTTGAAGGCAAAATTCTTCGTATACGTTTTTTATAGAACAATAGAATTCTATTTTTTATTGTTCCATTTGAATGAAGCAATGCTCCAGTAATCACAAAGCCAGATATGACGAAAAAACTGTCAACCCCTAAAAATCCACCGGCAATTGGCAAGCCTAGGTGATAGAAAATAACCGAAAGAACTGAAATTCCGCGAAGCACTTGTATGTCAGAACGAAGCCCGTTTGAAATTGGGTTAGGTGTAATAAAAGATTTCACAACGTATTGTAATGTGCCGCGTGCATTGAATGTCCAAAGAAGTTGTGAGGGGAGTCCCCTGCATATGTGGGTTGTGAGGGACTCGAACCCCCGACCCGGTGATTAAGAGTCACCTGCTCTACCAACTGAGCTAACAACCCGGAACGTTTAGCGGGGAATGCTTAAACGCAGAGCCGACCCTACCAGCGT
>Ga0114958_10003541_pt1 | contig 11109 bp, 9 predicted proteins | sample C_130208_EF_Meta_FD_89577 | JGI IMG/M metagenome (GOLD analysis project Ga0114958, IMG submission 89577) | Freshwater microbial communities from Lake Croche, Canada to study carbon cycling - C_130208_EF_MetaG | ecosystem: Environmental > Aquatic > Freshwater > Lake | place: Lake Croche, Canada... | reverse complement strand
GAATCATGGGCGCGGTGCATGCCACGCTTTGAGGGGGATTTTTTATTCTGCTGAACGGCCATATTGGACTCCTAAACAAGGGGGCATTCTAGCATAAAAACGCCTCTAAATACGGGATTCTGGGCAATGATGGGCAGACATTGAGGGCGCCAATAAACCCCGCCATGAGAGCTATTTCTTGATATTTTTCAATAACTTAAAGGGGTTTTCGGGCTCTTCAATTATGCCCAATAAGGGGCTTATGGAACAGCTGGCTTCAGGGTGTTTTGGCACCAAGGGCAAGGATAAAAGAATTTCATCTTCGATTAGCGCCAATAAGTCGAAATGGGTGCTGCTGACCAAGGGATCAAAAAGGTCATCTTCCATTGGATAGGCATCCGCGGCCGCTTCATCGCCTACAAAAATAAATAAACGCTCCACATTCAATGCATACTGAAAAGCCTGTAAACACCGCTGACACGTCATAGATGCTTGCCCCTTGAGCTTCAAACGCAAGGTTTGCTCGAGAGCGCCGGCCTGATTAGCCCTAAACTGGGTTTGGATTTGCCAATCAAAGCCATCATCTGGGTTACTGATATCGAGCTCTAGAGCCACGCGGGGCAAGGCGCCCACTGACAGCCTACCCTCACCATGGTAGGTCTGCAGCGCACAAAAATCCACCGCCCGTAATGCTTGCGGAGTTGCAGAAAGTTCAACTTCCGGTAAAACTTGTTTACGATTCATCTCATCAGTCTAATTCAAGGCGCTATTTTTCATGACCAATTCCGTCGTTGCAACGCACCCAGCGCCAATCATTTTGGCCTCAAGTTCGCCGTATCGCCGTGAATTACTCACCCGTTTAGGCTTACCTTTTAGCTGTCAAACACCTGCAGTTGATGAAACCCCCTTGCCCCATGAAACTACCCTTGCTCTGGCCTTGCGTTTGGCTGAACTGAAAGCAAGGGCGATAGCGCAACAGAACCCAGGGGCATGGGTGATAGGCTCAGATCAGGTGGCTGATTTATTTGGCGCGGTATTAGGTAAGCCAGGTAATTTTGAGCGGGCCTTAGCCCAATTACAGTTAATGCGTGGCAATCCTGTCCAGTTTCATACGGCACTGTGTTTCATGCGCGACGAGCAGTTCACCACCCTGAGCGTGCCAACCACAGTGCAATTTCGCGATCTACCTGATGCGATCTTAGAGGCCTATTTACATTCTGAGCAACCCTATGATTGTGCTGGTAGCGCAAAGGTAGAAGGGCTTGGCATAAGCCTACTCGAATCTGTACAAAGCGATGATCCCACTGCCCTCATTGGTTTGCCACTCATTGCTTTAAGTGGCTTATTGCGTAATGCGGGCTTTGAACTGCCTGCAAAACCATTAGCACGCAAACAATAAATGGCTATCGGTACACTTTTTCTTATCCCCAATACCTTGGGCACAGAAGACCGTCTCGAGCAATTGTCATGGGTTTTACCTGCAGCGACGATCACTCAAGCGGCCGAGTTGAAATACTGGATTGTGGAGAATGCCAAAACTGCGCGGGCTTTTTTAAAAGCCATTGATTCTGTTTCATCGCTCTGCACGCCTTTGCAAGAATTAGTGCTGTTGGAATGGCGTGGCGCAGCACAGAATGCAAAATATAATTCGCAAACACGGCCCGAAAGTTTGTTACAAGCCTTAGTGGATGGGCACAACATGGGGCTCATGTCAGAAGCAGGCGTGCCTGGAGTAGCAGATCCTGGAGCCGAATTAATTTTAGCTGCGCATGGTTTGGGTGCATCCGTAAAACCCTTAGTTGGCCCTAGCTCTATCTTGTTAGGACTGATGGCAAGTGGTTTAAATGGCCAACAATTTGCCTTTCAAGGCTACTTACCCAATCAAAACCAAGAACGCCTTAATCGCCTCAAGCAACTAGAAGCGGAATCACGGCGCTTGCAACAAACGCAAATTTGGATTGAAACCCCCTACCGCAATGCTGCAATGTACGACGCTTGTTTGCAAACATTATCTGCAGAAACCCGTTTATGTATTGGCGTCGATTTGAGTCTAGCGAGCGAAGCGATTCATACTTACACGCTCTCAGAGTGGCGGAAACGATTTCCTAGTGAAAAAATGTCCAGTGAATTACAAAACCGTCCAGCGATTTTTTTATTATTGGCATAAAGGCGCAGCAAAAAACAAATGGCTTATTTCAGACTGGCATCTTTCATTAGCGCTTGACCCATTGAAGCGCCCATTTCTGCACCAAATTTTTTAGCGACCCGTTCAGCAAAATTTTCTTTTAAGGTGTAATCCAAAACGTCTGGGGCCTTAAAAATATCGCGCGCGACTGAATCCACGCTACCAAAACCATCGGCTAGACCTAATTGAACTGCTTGCTCGCCATTCCATACTCGCCCGGAAAACAATTCTGCATTTTCTTTTAAGCGCGGGCCGCGGCCTGCTTTCACAACGGTAATAAATTGCTGATGGATTTGATCTAACATCGATTGCACCATTTCGACCTGCTTCGGATTTTCTTTGCTAAATGGATCGAGCATGCCTTTATTCGAACCTGCTGTGATCAAGCGGCGCGAAATCCCCAATTTATCCATTAAACCAGTAAAGCCAAAGCCTTCCATGACCACGCCAATGGAGCCGATTAAGCTCGCTTTATCAACTAAAATTTTGTCGCCTGCTACTGCCACGTAATAGCCGCCGGAAGCACAAATATCTTCTACCACTACATAGAATGGTTTTTGCGGGTACAAAGCCCGTAAACGCCGAATCTCATCATTGATCATCCCGGCCTGCACTGGTGATCCGCCCGGGCTATTAATACGCAATATCACGCCGGCGCTACTGGTATTTTCAAAAGCTGCATCGAGGGCGGCGTTCACATCGACTGCATTCGCTGTTGCAGTTGGCGAAATGATGCCGTCTAAACTAATTAAAGCAGTGTGCTTTTCAATATTCATTCCCCGTCCTGGTATATGTAAATCAAATACCTGGGCAATGATGCCAATAACTAACACCAGTAGTGCTAAGCGGAAAATGGTTTTCCAGCGCCTAGCTTTACGCGTTTCTTTTAAATTTTCAAGCAGTAAATGCTCAAGAGCCTGTCGCTCCCAGTTTTCCTTCTGATCCATCACCGCTGTACTTTCTTGGTTAAGTTCGCACTGTTTTCGTACAAATGTTGCTTGCACCACTGTGCTAATTCATGAACATTATCAACGCAAATTAAGGCGTTGGCAGCGCGCAGCTCCTCTGGCGGATGAGCGCCATAAGTCACACCAACACTATCAACTCCCGCATTTTTCGCCATGAATAAATCATGCGTCGTATCGCCAATCATCAACATACGCCGCAATGGTACTTGCAAAATATCAGACAACTCTAACAGCATTGCGGGATTCGGTTTCGAGGCGGTTTCATCAGCAGTACGGCTAGCATGAAACAGTCCATCTAGTTCATGAAAATCTAATGAGCGATCTAAGCCGCGACGTGATTTACCGGTTGCTACCGCTAATAAGAATCCTGCTTGGCGGAGGTGCTCGAGCAATTCACGAATCCCAATAAACAAATGCAATTCATGATCGCGAGCTAAATAATGAAACCGAAAACGCTCTACTAGTTCAGGATACCGTGCAGGCGCAATACTAGGTACAGCACGCCGCAAAGAATCGTCGATGCCCAAACCAATCACTGAGCTAGCTAACGTATCGTTGGGCTCTGCTAAATCCAAATCTCGACAAGCCTGTTGGATGCATTGCACGATGGTTGGAGTTGAATCCATCAAGGTGCCATCCCAATCCCAGACAATTAAATCGTAACGTCGCTCGCGGTCCTGCTGCAGCATGTTGTTCAAACGGTCATTCCTTCACCAACCTAAAATTAAATAACTTCTCACTATACCGATTTGTCGCTTAGGGCGTTGCTACTTTGTCGTTTATGACTGCGCCGATCTTAAGCGCCTTTAATAAGGCGTTGAACTCCGCCGGCAGAGGCGACTCAATGCGCATTTTTTCGCCGGTGCGCGGATGAATAAAACCGACCAAATGGGCATGCAAATATAACCGTTTGGATTTGAAGCGGCGGTCCTCCTCTTCTAGCCCATACTTATCATCGCCTAAGATCGGGTGGCCAATACGCTGCAAATGCACGCGAATTTGATGGGTTCGGCCAGTTTTTAATTGGGCCTCTGCTAAGCTAATTGCTACCGCATCGCCCTCAAATACCTGCGTAACCCTCACTGCAGTGTGACTCGGAAGCCCTTCGGCATCTACCCGAACCCGCCGCTCACCATTGGCTAAAAGATATTTATGTAAGGGGAATTTCAGTTGCATCACCCGTGACCCTGCGTCAATTTTGCCGTGCGCCATCAACCAATATCGTTTGTCAGTTAAGCCTTCGCGAATTTGGCGATGCATCTCAACCAAGGCACTTCTGCGTTTCGCTAGTAACAATACACCCGAGGTATCGCGATCCAGGCGATGCACTAATTCCAGAAAATGGAGCTCTGGCCTAGTCAATCTCAGCGTTTCAATCACGCCCAAGGCAATTCCTGAGCCGCCATGCACTGCTAATCCTGCTGGCTTATCGATAATCAAGAGCACCTCATCTTCATACAGTATTGGCATTTGGGCTGCATATTGCTGTGCCCGCGCGGCATTTTGACCTGACTCTACGCGCTCCGGTGTGGCAATCCGCACGGGAGGTAAACGCACGATATCGCCCTCAATGAGTCGAGTAGCGGGTTCAGCCCGCTTTTTATTTACCCGCACTTCACCAGAGCGAATCAGGCGGTAAACATGGCTTTTAGGAACGCCTTTGGCCCAGCGCAGCAAAAAGTTATCGAGACGCTGACCGGCCTCATCGGGGCCAATGGTTTGTAATACGACGGTTGGCGCAATTGGCGATTTAGCGGAGGAAATAGAAGTCATGAGTATGCTTATTATGAACTTCTGCCTTATAATCAAGGCACTAGCCAATTTGGCTCAGATTGGGCTCAACTGAGAATATCCACTTGAATCCCTAATCGTGGCGTTGGAGTCAACCATCAGAAATAGACTCCCAGGGTTGCCCCTCCCCTGTTTAACGAGGCGCAGGGTTGGCGTGCCGTATGCCGCGACCCGCGATTAGATGACAGTTTTCAGGCGCGCGCCTACATTGATGACCCTAAAGGAGGGTAACTGTGGCGAGCGTTCGGTGTGGCAACGATTCCCAGTAATGGGCTCGATTCGAACTAACTGATTTAGAGCTTAGTTCTCTTTTAAACCACGCCCTGTAGGGGCCAATAGAACCTAGTTCTTTGGATGCCCCTAATTTCATCTCCATCGCGCCGCGCATCGACCTCCCGCCCCATTTGGAGAGAATTATGAAACGCATGCTGTTTAATGCAACTCAACAAGAAGAGTTGCGTGTCGCGATTGTCGACGGTCAAAAATTAATCGATATTGATATCGAAGCTGCTGGGCGTGAACAACGCAAAGGCAATATTTACAAAGGGGTAATAACCCGCATTGAGCCATCTTTAGAGGCCTGCTTTGTTAATTACGGTGAAGAGCGTCATGGCTTTTTACCGTTTAAAGAGGTCGCTCGCACCTATTTCAAAGAAGGCGTTGACGTTCGCACTGCATCTATTAAAGATGCCTTGCGTGAAGGTCAAGAAATCATTATTCAGATTGAAAAGGAAGAACGCGGCCAAAAAGGCGCAGCGCTTACTTCTTTTATTTCTTTAGCTGGGCGTTATCTGGTCCTCATGCCTAATAACCCCCGGGGGGGTGGTGTCTCCCGTCGCATTGAAGGCGAAGATCGCCAAGAACTCCGTGAAGCCATGGGTCAACTCGAAGTTCCCGAAGGCATGAGCATCATTGCGCGCACCGCCGGAATTGGGCGAGATGCGGTAGAGCTGCAGTGGGACTTGAATTACCTCATGCAGCTTTGGAAGGCTATTGATGAAGCAGCCAAAAGCAACTCTGCGCCGCTGTTAATTTATCTTGAATCTAGCTTGGTGATTCGCGCCATTCGCGATTATTTCCAACCCGATATTGGCGAAATTCTAATTGATACTGACGATATTTTCGAACAGGCTCAAGCCTTTATGTCGGTAGTAATGCCGGATAACTTACCCCGCGTCAAGCGCTATCAAGACGATGTCCCGCTCTTTTCGCGCTTTCAAATTGAGCATCAAATTGAAACTGCGTACTCGCGTACGGTACCGCTGCCGTCAGGCGGTGCGATTGTGATTGACCATACTGAAGCCTTAGTTTCGGTTGACGTGAATTCAGCTCGCGCTACCAGGGGGTCAGATATTGAAGAAACCGCCACCCGCACTAACCTAGAAGCTGCTGAAGAAATTGGCCGCCAAATGCGTTTACGCGATTTAGGGGGTTTAATCGTCATCGACTTTATCGATATGGAGTCTGCGAAAAGTCAAAAAGATGTTGAGAATCGCTTACGCGATGCATTGCGCCATGATCGAGCCCGCGTGCAAATGGGCAAAATTTCTAAATTCGGCTTAATGGAGATGTCACGGCAACGATTGCGCCCAGCACTATCGGAAGGTAGTCATGTTACTTGCCCTCGCTGTAATGGCACTGGCCATATTCGCGATACCGAATCATCTGCTTTGCAAGTATTACGCATCATCCAAGAAGAAGCGATGAAAGACAATACTGCTGCGATTCATACGCAAGTACCTGTTGAAGTGGCAGCTTTCCTTCTTAATGAGAAGCGGGCTGAAGTCATCAAAATTGAAAGTCGTTTTAAGGTCAACGTCTTGATGGTTCCCAATAAACATCTTGAAACACCGCATTACAAGTTAGAGCGCTTACGCCACGATGATCCCCGTTTGGATGATCAAAAAGCCAGCTACATCATGGCACAAGAAGCCGCTACCGAATTAGAAGCCGATACGATTGTGAGTCGCAAAGAAGAGGTCAAAGTAAAGCCTGAGGCTGCGGTTAAAGGAATTACGCCAAGTCAACCGGCGCCAATGAACCAACCCCGTGCGGCGCGTGCATCTGCCAGTAACGAAAAAGCAGTGGCAGAATCAAGCGGTGGATTGATGGGTTTCATTAAGAAACTATTTACTTCGACCCCAGAAATAACTGTCGCCACACCTGAAGCACGTCCTCGTCCTAGCGGAGCACGTGAAGGACGCAATGGCAATGAACGTGGTGGTCGCAATCGCCGTGGTCGCAATGAACGTCCAGCAGCAACTACTAATGAAGCAGGTGCTCCTGCAGAGGCCAATGGGCGTGAAGCAAAACCCCGTCAAGATGGCCGTGGGCGAAACCGTAACAACCGCCCCGAACGTCCCGCCAACCCAAATAGTAACGACAATGCAGAAGGCAGCGCAAGCGCTACTAATGCTGCGACGACTGATCTAGCCAGTACTGATAGCGCCCCCGCAGTTAACGCCAGTGGCGAAGATCGCCCTCGTGGTCGTAATCGCCGTGGGCGCGGTCGCGGTCAACGTGAGCGTGGTGATAATCGTGCTGATACTGCGCCGAATGAAGCCGAACAAAATCCAGTAGTTGCCCGTGAAGCCAATGTTGGTTCACCTACAAACTGGCCACCAGCAGGTATGGCGCATATGGCGGGTAATTCTGCTTCTTTGCCCCTGCACGATCTGCAAAATAATTTAAGTGGTGTACCCATCACTCAGCCTCCTGCTAGTTTTGTGCCGGCATCGAATACCCCTGCTGTTACATTACCAACGCAAGTGCCTTCATTGGCACCGAAGCCTGCCGCTGTTTTACCTAAGGTCTCCTTCTCACGTTTAGAAGAGGCACCTTTAGTACAAGTCGTGCAATCAGCAGGCATGGTCTGGGTTGGCACTGATGCGTCTAAATTAGCAGAAGCGCAAACACAAATGAATGCCGAACCTATTAAACCGCGTACCGAACGTATTCCTAAACCACCAATGAACTTGCCGAGCGGTCCAATGGTTTTAGTAGAAACGGGTGGCCAAGAAAAAATGATTGATAAAAACTAGCCTGTTATTTCTAGGTTAACTAGGTATAAACTTATTTAGGTATGGTTGATCGAGCTAATCCGCGCATTATTCCCATTAGCAATGCTGTTGGCGCCCAAGCGGCGATTCCAGCAGTATTGCAAGGGGCGCATGCTGAAACGACTGACTTACGTCAGCGGCACTTACGTGATTTACGCATCTCGGTAACCGATCGTTGCAATTTTCGCTGTACTTATTGCATGCCGAAATCGATCTTCGACCAAAATTATCCCTATTTATCTCAAGATGCATTACTGCGTTTTGAGGAAATCACCCGTATGACAAAAATCTTTACTAGCTTGGGCGTGGAAAAAATTCGCCTGACTGGTGGTGAACCGCTTTTACGCAAAAATTTAGAGTCTTTAGTAGCAATGCTGGCAGAAGTTCGCACGCCATCAGGACAAAAATTAGACCTTACCCTCACGACCAATGGGAGTCTCTTAAGAAAAAAAGCGCAACAGCTAAAAAATGCTGGTTTACAACGCATCACGATTAGTCTCGATGCACTCAATGATGCCGTTTTTAAAAAGATGAACGATGTTGATTTTGCGGTTGACGATGTACTAGATGGTATTGAGGCGGCAAAAGAAGCTGGCTTTGAATCCATTAAGGTCAATATGGTCGTCAAAAAAGGGACGAACGAGCAGGAGATTTTGCCGCTGGCACAGCATTTCCGCAATTCTGGCATTACCTTACGTTTGATTGAATTTATGGATGTAGGAAGCTCGAATGGCTGGAACATGGCTGAAGTGATGCCATCCCGCGATGTCATCAAGCTAATTGATGCGCAGTTTCCCTTGCAATCACTAGAGCCAAACTATATTGGCGAAGTGGCTCAACGCTGGCGCTATGTCGATGGTGGTGGTGAAATTGGCGTTATTTCTAGTGTTACGCAAACCTTTTGCCATACCTGTACCCGCGCTAGACTCTCCACTGATGGGCACCTTTTTTTATGTCTATTTGCACATCAAGGCGTCGATTTCAAATCATTACTACGCTCGGACAAAAGTGACTTAGAAATAGCGAATGCCATCATGAATACGTGGGCTAAACGTGACGATCACTATTCGGAAATCCGCGGGTTACTCACGCCAACTGAAAATTCAAGTGGGCGTAAGGTTGAAATGTCTTACATCGGCGGCTAAGATTATTCCTGTATGGCCGCAATCCTAGCTTCATTACCACCTGCAGTAATTACTGGCTTAGTCTTAGCGGGTGGTCGTGCAGAGCGGATGGGTGGAAGTGATAAAGGCCTAATACCCTACCTCAAAAAACCCTTGATCGAAACTGCACTTACGCGCCTAAAGGGTCAGGTTAGCACCGTCCTCATTAATGCTAATCGCAATCACACTAATTATGAAAGCTATGGCTATCCCGTTATTGCAGATGACAATGCAGCAGAATCAATGCCATCGTATTTTGGTCCATTAGCCGGTTTTATGTCGGGTCTGCAGCATTGCCAGACTGAATATCTGCTCACGGTACCTTGCGATTCTCCGCTGTTTCCGCTGGATTTAGGTTCCCGCTTAAGTACTGAGTTACTGCGTGGTCAATTTGATTTAGTGTATGCACGTACTGTGGACTCTACAGGACATCGATGGAATCAAGCTGTTTTTTGTCTGATGAAAAAAACAGTGCGCTTGTCGCTTGAACAATTTTTGGCTAGTGGTGAGCGCAAAATTGACCGCTGGTTTGAGAAGGTGAATAGTAGTGCAGTACTTTTTGAAAATGAACAGTGCTTTGCGAATGCCAATACACCGGCAGAATTAGCGTCACTAGAAGCCTTGGCCTACCTCGAAGCGCAAGATAAATCATGACTCTTAATACCCGTGCTGGATCCTTATCTGTTATCGAGACTCGCTGCATTCTCAGCGAATTAATTAAGCAATTAATCGCCGAGGAATACAAAAAAAATGGGGGTGTCGCCAAGGAAACGATTCAACTTGAAGACGCAGTTAATCGTATTCTGGCCGAAGATCTTTTATCGCCAATGCATGTTCCTAATGCAGATAATTCAGCCATGGATGGTTATGCCTTCAAAGGTGGCAACAATGACCCCAGCAATGCAGAGCAGAAAAAATTAAAAATTGTGGGTACCGCGTTTGCTGGCACACCCTATTTAGGCCAAGTGGGTGCTCAAGAATGCATCAAAATAATGACCGGCGCACTCATGCCTGCCGCATGCGACACCGTCATTCCCCAAGAACTCATTACCGAAATTATTTCTAACGCCGCGCAAGAAAATGCCTTGTTATTTCCAGCGAATGCCGTCAGGACGGGAGAAAATCGCCGCTTGCAAGGCGAAGATTTACGTTTGGGACAAGTTGCCATTCCTGCTGGGCGTATTTTGCGACCATCTGATTTGGGTCTAGCTGCCTCTTTGGGCGTTAAAACCTTATCCGTACGGCGCAAATTACGCGTCGCCATTCTCTCCTCTGGCAATGAATTGCGCAGCCTTGATCAAGCGCTGGATTCGGGTAGTGTTTACGATAGCAACCGCTATAGCTTGATTGGCCTGCTCACCCGTCTCAATTTAGACATTATTGATTGCGGAATTGTGCAAGACGATCCCATCGCCTTAAAAGAAGCCTTTTGTGCGGCGACTCTAAAGGCCGATGTCTTAATTTCATCGGGCGGCGTTTCCGTTGGCGAGGCTGATTTTACGAAGCAAGTTTTGCAAGAATTAGGTGATGTAGGCTTTTGGCAGATTGCAATGCGCCCTGGAAGGCCAATGGCTTTTGGGCTGTTAAAACCTATTTTGAACCACGCCAACCCGCAAGAAGCCCAAAGTAGTACCTTATTTTTTGGCTTACCAGGAAATCCTGTTGCCGTGATGGTGACCTTTTATCAATTTGTGCGCGCCGCGCTATTGCAATTGAATGGTGCCGCTCAAACCACTATTCCTACCCTTCAGGTCCGGGCCAGCGAAGGCATTCGCAAAAAACCTGGGCGCACTGAATTTCAACGGGGTATTGTTACGCTTGATGAAACTGGTCAAGCCACAGTTCGTACCACTGGCAGCCAAGGGGCCGGGATCTTGCGCTCGATGAGTGAAGCCAACTGCTTTATTGTTTTGCCAGCCGAGCAAGGCAATATTGAAGTGGGAGATTTAGTTACTGTAGAGATT
>Ga0114958_10003539_pt1 | contig 11110 bp, 6 predicted proteins | sample C_130208_EF_Meta_FD_89577 | JGI IMG/M metagenome (GOLD analysis project Ga0114958, IMG submission 89577) | Freshwater microbial communities from Lake Croche, Canada to study carbon cycling - C_130208_EF_MetaG | ecosystem: Environmental > Aquatic > Freshwater > Lake | place: Lake Croche, Canada... | reverse complement strand
GATACGCGTCTAAGGCCTTCATGGCGCTACCATCCGGTTCTTTACTTCCATAGACGGCAAATCCATCTAGCGCAAAAGCAATGGGCTTAAGGCCTGATGTGGCCACGAGATGCAAGGGAGCCGCGTGGTAATGGTAATCATCTGCACGGCCACAGTGGCCCCCCCATTGATCTAACTCGCCAATGACGAAGGAATCTTCGCCACGATTATTTAAAGCATTAAATATGGGAATTCCGTTTACGGCCAATGCCACAGCCCCTTTCATAAAATTTGTTTTCGTACTCAAGGGTGTGGCCTCATATACAGGTTTTAGAGGAATGGACCAGTGATTATTTCCTGAATAGGGTTGGGGGATGGGAACTTGTTGTTGCCAACTCGTAATTCCCACCATCATATTATGCTCAGGAATGCCATTTGAATTCACATAATAATAGGTGTCATCGTAATTCGTGCTAATCGTTTTTTTATAGGGATTAAAGGCGGAATCCAGGAAACTAATACTTGTTTTCGTGGGTAGGATTGGGCTTGTTGGACTACTGGGACTCATCGTCGTTTCTGTTTTACAGGCCCAAATTAAACTGATGAATAAAGCAGTCATAAAAATCGGGCTTGCCCAGGTTAAATGCTTTTTAGGTACCAATGAATGCAGTCCTAGTATGCCGATAAATAAGAAGCTGATCCATGGCAACCAAGGAATATGTGGCTTGCTTGAAATAGGTATTTGAAATGGCACATTAAATTCATGCAGGGTTTCATAGTTAGCTATTTTCATCCGGGCAATTTTTTGATCTGCCTTTTGTAAAGAATGGATAGGAATAGTCAATATTTTTCCGTGTAGTTGTTCCAAGTGAATACTTTCAGCGTTTCCATAGGCAAAATTTCCTTCGATGTGTTGTCCATTTTGTAGATGCCAAATTTTCATAAGGTCTCCTTGGCTATAATGTCCGCCTACGTGAGCTTGTACCACAAATGGGAAGATAAGACAAAGAATGAGCGCAAGTTTTTTCATATTATGGTCGGGTGTACGAAACGGAAAGAACTGATTTAGCTAAGGTGGTGGTCTTAATGGCTTCGAGTAAAACGTCCATAGTGATTTTATTGGCTGCAACGGTAATGGTCGGTTGTTCCGACAACGCATACACCGTAATCACATAAATTTTTGCTCCTGGACCCTGTGAACAAGGGGGAGTATAGGTATTTTTTCCATTGACCGTATTGATGCCCCAATTTCCCATCGTGGTGCTATTTTCCGGAAAACTCATCACCGAGGAAGCGAGGTTAAACACGCACATGTATACATGTTTATCACCTGTCGGAGGAATGTGGTGCATGGTGATGGCATATCCCTTGGTGCCTGCGGGAGAATTTTTCCAGGCGAGGGCGGGGGAGATGCTGGCCCCATCGCAGGTGTATTTTTGAGGGAATTCTCCGTTCGCCGTAAATGCGGTGCTATAGGCTTCAAAGGAGGTCGCGGTAGTAGGACTGACGCTTTCTTCCTTTTTACATGAAAAAAGGATGCTTGTGATGATAAATAGACAAAGTTGTTTCATGATTAGTCGATTAGGATAATTTTGCCCGTTTTTGTGCTGGTCTGAGGTCCAGTAAATTGGTAAATGTATTGTCCGGGAGGCAAGGGGCGATTGGACGCATCGGTGCCATCCCAAATAATTTGATAATTTCCATCTTGAACTGGATTTTCGCTTATTAATTGTTTTACATGTTGGCCCGCCGAATTAAAAATCGACAAACTGATTAAATCAGGCTTTGATAAGGTAAAAGAAAGCGTTGTTTTTTGGCGAAGAGGATTCGGGTAAACGACTTCGTTTATATAATTCGTATTCCACAATACCACATTGCTGGGTTTGTCATCATAACAATTTTTCGTTCCGATAAAATAAATGGCCGAAACATCTAAATTTTTCCGAGTGGCGGTTTCGTTTTTAGGTAAATAGGCTCGAACATAATCTACTTTTACACCATCCCCGGAAACATTAACCCGTAAATGACCTGCATTCGGATAAATATCTCCTTTCACATATCCATAATCGGCGGCTGAATTCGCAGTCAGAAATACGGGATGGCTAGGTTGGGGTGTTTCTTGATACACTAAACAATCCTTGTCTTGTTTGGCAAAAAAATGATCATGGCCGTGGAAGAATATGGTCACACGGTTTTCGGTCAATAAGTCCTTGATCGGTTTGTACCAACCGGGGCGATTGGTGGCCCAACCATCCGTACCATTTAAATTTTTTCCGCCCCATTCATAGAGATCCGCGAATTCGATGCCTCCGCGACCATTTGGATCGCCACCAATCAATTGATGCGCAAAAATGAATTTGAATTTAGATTTACTTTTTTCTAAACTATTTCGGAGCCAATCATATTGCGTTTTTCCTAATGTCCAGCGCCAGCCGTTATTCGCATCTGGTTTTGTAGTGGTGTACCAATAGGGGTCTAAAATGATGAATTGTGCATCTCCCCAAGCAAATTCATAATAGTTCTCTCTTAATCCCACATAGGGATGAACCGTTAGGTCGCCTGTATAAAAATCATTGGGGGACGGATTCATAAAGTATTTTTTTCGATCTAAGGTACCCCATACCGCGATGTTATTGGCGGTATTGTTTAAGTTCCAACCGGATTCTCCCTCATGGTTTCCCATGGAAATAAAGATAGGTACCGAATGCGATATCGTTTCATAGTAATTTCGAAAAAGTTTACTTCGGTACGTAATGGTATCTTTCGGTATAGATCCCGCCGCATTTTTTAATTTGTCCGTCATTAAAATATCGCCTAGATCGAGCATGAAATCAGGTTTGTCGGCCAACTGGTTTTTTAAACATAAACGAAACAAGGCCGAATCACTTTGTTCATCTAAATGTGGATCCGATTGGACAACAAAAGTAAAGCTAGCATTTACCGCACGCTGTGTTTGAAATTTATATTCAGGTCGAAAGGAAACCGCCGCACTGTTTGGCACTCGATATTGAAGACGATAAAAATAGGTCGTATTCGCAGTCAAATTTGGCAATATGATTTCCCCTGCTTCATTTGCATTTACCACTTGCCAGGGACTTTCCAACGTATATTTTCCGGAACTAAGGCCATATTGTACACTTATTTCGACTGAGGCATCGAAAAATACCTTAATGGCCATTGACTTTTGGGTAGGCTTTCCAAGGAATTCTTTAAAAACGATTTTTTGACCTATAATCGGCAACGCAAATCCCATTAAACATAATAATATAAGTGTTTTCATATTAATGCTTAATGACAATTTTTTGTTTAAGGATCTTGTTTTCGGTTTCAACCACAATCAAATATAGACCATCAGGGATTTTTTTGACAGATATGTCAGGCTGATGGCTTAAGAGGACTAATTGACCCGCCATCGAGTACAATTGAAAATTAGCTTTCCCGAGTCCAGGGGGAATTTCTATGAAAATCTGTTCATTCGCAGGATTTGGATGAATTTGCAAATCTTTATCCTCCATCAAGGTTCCCAATACGACCGGTTCCTTAATAAGCTCCTTTGTCGTGCCTATCGCATAGGTAAATCCAATTTCTTGATTTTGTCGCGATCCAGATTTCGTATCGGCAGGTAAATAGGCACGTACGAAATCAACCTTCACATTGTCCGGATTTACTTGTACCCGAATATGTCCAGCACCCCCTTTTTGATTTGCCGTATAAGCATCTGCATTGGCTAGCATGCCTATTTCATAAGTCGAATCGCTTGGCATGGGTACTTCCTGATACACGATTCCATCCAAATCTTCTTTGGCAAATAAGTGGTCATGACCTTGGAAAAAGATGTTCACGCCAGAATCTTTGAAAATTTGATGGATGGGTTTACCCCAACCGGGTCTATTTTTATCAAACGTATAGGTTTTTCCATCCCCATCATAACCGCCCCATTCATATAATTTGGCATTTGTTAAGGCGCCCCGGTCTTGGCCACGGATATGATGAGCAAACACAAATTTATATTTCGCCTTGCTACCTTCAATCGTCGAACGCATCCAATCATATTGTTTTTTTCCCAAGGTCCAGTCCCAACTTTTGGGTTTTTCTGAGCTTCCATCCACCGATTGGTACCGGTAGGCATCTAAGACCACAAATAAGGCATCCCCCCATGTCCAGGCATAGTAATTCTCGGGATTTCCTACCCCATAGTCTTCCACCTCTTGATTTCCAGAATAAAAGGAATTGGGCGAAGGGTTTGGATAATAATATTTGCGCCAAAGTGTCGCTTGAACCGTTAAATTATTAGGTGGTGCTTGTTTGATATAAAAATTATTTTCTCCCTCATGGTTTCCCATCCCAAAATAAAAAGGAACTGAGTGGGCAATATTGCCCAAAAAGGGCCGATAATTGGCATGTAAGGTTTTTAATTCCAATGAGGTGATGGTGTTGGGGTTATGGTCATCTCCAAAGGTGTCACCTAACGAAAGCATAAAATCGGGTTTATCTTTCAATTGGTTATCCAAACAGATTCGATACAAATTATCTACCCCCTTTTTATCATATAAATGTTCATCTGCTTCTACCGTAAATGTGAAACTGCTACCTGGGTCACGTGGGGTCATAAAGCTATATTCTGGCGATGAGGTATAATTCAAAGCGCCTTTCAAGCGGTATTGCATCCGGTAAAAATAACGTGTGTTTTTCGTTAAACCCTCCAAATCAAACTCCCGAGGCACAGAGGCATTATCGGAATATACGCTTGATTTAGAAAAGTAGGTCCCACTCTGTGTTCCATATTCAATAAAATATTCTGAATTTTGGTCAAAAAGGACACTGAGCGTCATGGTTTTGTCAGTCGGTCGACCTAAAATAATCGAATATTTTTGCGCAAAAGAAAGATAGGGGAATAGCAAAAGGAGTAAAAGCTTGCCAAATAGCTTCATAAATAGATTCGATGATTGGGTTAAATATTAAATTTAATTTTTTTTTGCAAGGTTGTTATGGAGCTAATTGTTAAAATTTGTTAACAAAAAAAGCCACCCGATTCGGGTGGCTTTTGAAGCTTATTTTTTGGCATCCAATTCCTTCAATAATTCCTTGGCGGCTACTTTCAATTGCTCATCGCTTCCTTTTGCGATCCAATCAGGTTCATTTTCAACCATGATATCAGGTACCGCTGCGCCTAATTCTTGATTCTTGTCCGTGGTCTTAGTAAACCAACCGCGCCCCGGTAAGCGAATAAAAGAACCATCAATCAAAGCCTTTCCTCCCGTCGAAATCACCGAACCATTCGTGGTTTGACCCACTAATTTCCCGATTCCCAAAGACTTATAAGCATGTGAGAAAATTTCGGCATTGGAATAACTTCCTTCATTGCACAGCGCAATCGAAGGTTTGGTCCACGCCGCATATACCAAACGCTCTCCGATCGGGTAATAATCCCGGAACTTCAATTTGTCCTTTTCTAAATTCTCACTTGCGCCCCTCGGAATCGTATAGGCATGTTGTTTGTAATTTAAAATCGTCATCAAATAATCCGTCGTGCTACCTCCACCATTGTACCTCACATCGATAATCATGCCTTCTTTTCCATAACCGGCGGCAGTAAATTCGCGTTCAACTGTCTCAAAGCTTGGAAAGTCCATGCCTCGGATGTGCAAATAACCTAATCGGCCTTTGGAAACTTCATCCACCATCTTTTTCCGATTGTCCACCCATTCTTCATATAATTCGTCGGCCAGATTATTCGTTAATCGAATCGCCACATCGCGTGTCTTTCCATCTTTTGCGATCACCTGAAGAGAAATTTTTTCATTCACGAGACCTGTCAATAATTGATAAAAATTTTGGTCCTTACTAATCGTTTCTCCATTCACCGCACCAATGAGTTCCCCTACGGCTAATTTACTTGCTACTTTATCCGCTGGCGTACCAGGAATCACTCGCATGATACGCATGCCTTGGTCTTCTGGACTTAATTCCACCCCTAAATATGCGGTGTTTTCTTTTTGAGATTTTAAGCGTTCAGGCGTTGTAAAGCCCATATGGGAAGAGTTTAATTCGCCCAACATTAAATTGAACATATCCCTAAAATCAGTGCTTGTACTCGCAAAAATACAACGCTCCCTGTATTTGTCATGCAAGGCTTTCCAATCACGCCCATGGAATTTCGGATCATAGAATCCATCCCGAATGGTCCGCCATGCCTCTTCGAACAATTGCGTGCGCTCCTCCAAATAATTAATTTTTAATTTCGCGACATAAGGAAAATTTTCCGGCATCGTGGTTTTTACATCGATTCGCGCGATTCCACCTCCCATGCGGCTGTAATACAAATATTTACCATCCTTGTCGATCGCGATATTGCTTGGATTCGAGCCGCCTTTGGTGATTTCTTTTAAATCCGAACCGTCCCATTTGATGCTATATAAATCCCGACCTTTCGACGTGCTGCTATTTGTCGTATAATAAAAGGTATCTCCATCTTTCGAAATGGCTAATTCACGTTCATCACCCGGGAACGTCGTCACACGAACTACGCGTTCGTGGATCTTATCTAGGTCGATTTGAATGTCTTTTACTACCTTTTTAGCCGCATCTGGTTTGGCAGCAGCGGCCGCACCGGTCGCAGCCGCTGGCGTTTCAGGTTTAGCTTTGTCTTTTTCTAACCAGTCTTGTTTCTCTTTTTCTGCATCTTCTTTTTTCAACCACACAAAAACAATGTCCGCACTTTTCTCCACACTACGTTCTGAAATAAAGCCCAATTTTGATCCATCTGGGCTCCAAACTGGGTTTCGGTCGGTCCGAGGGTGCATCGAAACATTCACCGGTTTGAATTCTTTTTCGGTAGATGCGATGAACACTTCTTGGTTGAAATACAAATCTGTCGCCGCATAAGCTACCCATTTGTTATCCGGACTCCAAGCCAAATCACTCGGTGGATTCCAGCCATTGGATAGGATACGTTCCTTCGTAATTTTTCCTTTGGGATCAATATCGGCGATAATAAAAGTTCCTTTTCCTCGGACAAAGCTTATTTTTTTACCATCTGGCGAAATAGAGACATTGGTTTCATCCTCCATCGTATTCGTTAAGGCGATTAATTCATGCTTCAAGCTTTTGAAAATATTCGTTTCGGTCGTATCTGCACTTCTATATAAGTAAAGATCATAATTACCATTTTTACGATCGCTTAGGAATAGTAAGGCCTTGTCGGAAAGCCAGGTTGGCTGAATATCCCGAAAAGCACTGCTAGATGCATTGATGCTGCGCGGGTTTTCTTTGTCCACCGACTTCACAAAAATCTCTCCGCGAATGTTTAATGCCAAAAATTCACCTGAAGGTGAAACGGAAAACTGATTGGCCTCTGAGGTATAGGTTTTTTCTTCGCTCGCATCCAAGCGTTCATCCGTGCTGATGTCTACGTTGACGACTTGTGGATTTCCTTTCGCAGTTTTCATCGTATAGATATGAATATCTTTCTCAAAAACGATGCTTTGACCATCCGCCGACAGGCTAAAATGGCGAATGGATTCATTTTTAAAGGATGTCAGTTTTTCTGGATTCCCCGTTTGTTTGCCGTTCGCATCCAAGGCTACTCGATAAATGTTATAAGCGCCATCTTGACTACTTAGAAAATAGAGTTGGTGATTCGGTCCCCATTGCGGCTGAATGTCATTCGTTTTGAAAGCATTGATTTTCGAAAAGCTTTTTGTTTGGGTATTAAAAATCCAAATATCTCGGTTCGAGTTCCCATCATAGGCCTCACGGGCTACGGGATTGATATCGCCCCGGACAAAGGCCATTAATTTTCCATCGGGCGAAAGGTTGGGTTCATAGCCTAGGGCATCCAAAACCCGCTTTTCTGTGCCACCATTTGCCGAAATACTATAGATTTCTTGGGGTCTTTCGATTTGTTTGAATTCCCGATTGGTCGTGAAAAACAATTGGCCATTCGCATGCCAAGACGAAAGATTATCAGCTACCGAATGAAAGGTCAAACGCTTCGATGCGCCTCCATCAGTCGGGATACTAAATAAGTCATTTTCGCCAAATCGCTGGCCATTAAAGGCGATTTGCTTACCATCCGCGCTGAATATAGGATTACTTTCATAGGCCTCATGGATGGTTAATCGGGTCGCTTTGCCACCTAGAGCAGGAACGGTCCAGATGTCTCCTTGGAACGAGAATGCGATTTTAGTTCCATCGGGGTTGATGCTTGGTTCACGTAAAATAAGCGGATTTTGTGCCTGAACTATGCCAAAACAGGCACTCAGGGCGATTGTGGTAAGAAGTTTTTTCATTTGTTGATGAATTAATTTACATGTTATTTTAAAATTTTCTCTATCACGGAGGACCAGAAAGAATTCTTTTCATTAATATAAAGGCTAAAATTATTACCCTATATCCGTTAAATAGTTTGATGAATTTCGGGAATTTTTATGGGATTTTCAAAGGGCTTATTGGGACTTTATCCTGTGGATTTAATTTTTAATTGAAATGTTTTAAAAGGATGGGCAAGATTCCTCATTGAAATCCTATTTTCTCGGATCTTTATTTCATTGACTGCCATTTACATGATAATGTGACTCCATCAGGATTAAATCCCAAATTAATTTTCCTAATTTGCTTTTTCAATTTTTGAATGTGCCTATATTGTCCGCTAAAATAATTCGTTTTGTCTTTTTGGGAATCATTTTTTCCACCCAATTGCACGCGCAACACATTGCGCGCATACGCTTTGATGATGATTTTAGCCATTTAAAACATGATTCCTTAAAAAAGAATTGGGACGAAAAACTGAAAATGATTTCGCTAGGTGGGACTGTTAAATTAAGTGTAGGTGGCGAATGGCGGGAACAATATCAATCCTACACGAATTTAAATTTCGGCGAGGTTCCGTCCAATTTTGAGACAGATAGTCCGCATCAATTAATGCATCGCATTATGCTGCATGCCAATCTTCAATGGGCACAAAAATTTCGAATATTTGCTCAATTAAATAATACGATGCGTTTTTGGAACCCGAATCCATTTAATTCACAATTGGATCAAAATGAATTATCGGTACATCAATTATTCGCCGAGGCAAGCGTCGCGCCACATACGATTATTCGGCTAGGCCGACAAGAATATTCCTGGGGCCTCGAGCGATTTGTTGCCACAAAAGAGGGACCTAATACGCGCCAACCCTTTTATGGCGCCACGTTGAAATATCAATTTCAAAAAAATAAATTCGAGGCTTTTTTATCGAATCCCATCAAAATGAATGTTGGTGCTTGGGACGACGTGCGTTCTTCGGAAATTTTAGGCGGGGCTTATTATTCGCATGCCTTTAAACCCAAGCGAGCAAATCTCGATCTGTATTATTTTTATTTTGAGAGTACTTTGCGGGAATACATGTTCAAAAAAGGCTTGGAAAAGCGTCATACGATCGGATTCAGATTGTATTCTGATTTAGGGCCGATCAATTATGATGTCGAATTAGCCCATCAAAGTGGCTCTTTTGAACAATTGGATATCAATGCTTTTATGGGCGTTTGGGATTTTAATTTTTCACCCGTTCGTTATGGCTATCTGGGTTTCAGTGGGAATTATGTGCCAGGGGATGTTTCTGATAAGGATGGGGAGTTAAATACGTTTAATACCTTATTTGCCCGACCGCCTTTTGGTCAAACCGTCGCCTTAAATATTACCAATACGTTTAATTTGAGTCCTTATATTCGGTATCAACGCTCCAATAAATGGCTGGTTACTCTGCGCGGATCGTTCGTTGATCGAACTCAAATTGCCGATGGGATTTTCACCCCCAACATGACCCCGATGCGGCCGGTTTTAGGAAAAAAAATTGATAGTAGGGAAAAGGAAATATGTCAAATTTATGCCTTAGATACGAATATTTTCCCAAGCAAACATTGGGCGATCCAATTAGAAATGGGTTATTGTGCCGCCGGATCTTATCTAAAGGATTCAGGCGTGGGCAAAGATGTGGTTTATTTTGCTTTACGAAATGCCTTTAAGTTTTAAGAAATGAAGCAATTGGTCTGTTTTGAACCGGGTACATGGGAATTTCAGGAAATTGATTTTCCGAAATTGAAGTCTGGTTTTGCCATTTTGAAAATCCGACGCATCGGGATTTGTGGGACCGACTTACATGCTTTTGAAGGAACACAGCCTTTTTTTTCCTATCCTCGTGTATTAGGTCATGAATTGGCTGGTGAAATTGTGGATATCGAGGCGCATTCAGCATTTCAAAAGGGAGATTTAGTGACGATTGTGCCTTATTATTCTTGTGGGACTTGTCGGGCATGTGAAACAGGCAAAACAAATTGTTGTACACATTTACAAGTGGCCGGCGTGCATGTCGATGGGGGCATGTCCGAATATTTCCGAGTACCTATCGGTAATCTTATGAAGGATTCGGCCCTATCCTTGGATGAATTGGCGCTCGTGGAGCCCTTGTCCATCGGTGCGCATGGAATACGAAGGTCTCATATTAAATCAGGTGACCGAGTTTTGGTCGTTGGGGCCGGACCCATTGGCTTAGGGGCCGCTAAAATGGCTCAAATTGCCGGGGCGGATGTTATTTTGATGGATGTGAATGATCAGCGACTGTCTCATGTTCACGATAAATGGGGAATTTCTCTTGTAATTAATCCCTTAAAGGAAGATGTTTTGGCCACTTTGAAAGCCTTTACGAATGATCAAATGCCTGAGGTGGTGATCGATGCGACAGGGAGTGCCAAAGCCATTGAAAATAGTTTTCCCTATATGTCTCATGGGGGTATTTTTGTGTTAATTGGACTTCAATTACAAGCTATTTCTTTTTCACATCCCGAATTTCATAAGCGGGAAGGGACCTTGATGAGTAGTCGGAACGCGACGAAGGAAGATTTCCAATGGGTAATGAATTCCATGAAATCAGGTCAAATTCAAGCCTCAGATTTTATTAGCCATCGCATAGCCTTTGACCAGGTGCCCGCCGAATTTTCTGGGCTTTTAGATCCTCAAAACAGGGTTATTAAGGCGATGATTTCGATGGATTAAAAGGGCAAATTGAGTCCTAAATTCCAATTAAATGGAGAATTTGGACTTGAATACAGCGGATGAACCGTTTGAAAACTTAGATTTAAAGGAACTTTTG
>Ga0114958_10003538_pt1 | contig 11111 bp, 4 predicted proteins | sample C_130208_EF_Meta_FD_89577 | JGI IMG/M metagenome (GOLD analysis project Ga0114958, IMG submission 89577) | Freshwater microbial communities from Lake Croche, Canada to study carbon cycling - C_130208_EF_MetaG | ecosystem: Environmental > Aquatic > Freshwater > Lake | place: Lake Croche, Canada... | reverse complement strand
GGAAGAGGACACTGCACCTGAACCCGAAGTGCGTAAAGCAGCACCAAAGGCAACGGCAGTTCCTGCAGCTAAGGCTAGCCTCGCAGACATCGTGTCTGATTGGGACGACGAGTGACCCTTTAATATGTGGGGGGGAAAGCGGATGCTGGTGGTACGCCGTTATTAGTGCCAATCAATTGACCAGTGCAGCGAGTACCCCCACCTATACCTATGGCCTACTCACAAAAAATAATGGACGTTGTTGCGGCGTCGCCAAAGACGATGGGCAACAAGCTCGGGAGATGGGCCATTCACTTGGACTTTCCCGTGACTAAGATCGCTATCGCTCTGGGCGTTACGCGACAAACCGTCTACAACTGGTTCGAGGGTAAGGATGTTTTTGTGGCATACCAGAACCGCGTTGAACTACTACTAACAATAATGTCCTCGTCCAAGACGGCGGACGAAGCTTGGAGAAGAATATGCAAAGAATACAACTTGGTGCCCTAAGCCCACGGATGCTGACTAACGAAGAACTGGCACACTATGCAACCCTGCATGCGGCTGGAGAACTGCCCCCAGAGTGGGTAGATGAACTCGTGAAGCGCTTTACTGAGCTTGTAGACGCCAAAGAATAACCTAGGATACCTATGGAACCGCTTGATTTTCTAGCGGCGGTTTTGCCACCTCCCGGAAACGGAAGATACTGTGTGGCAGAGCTTACGAAACAGAAGGAGCACGTATATGTTGACACACTGGAAGAGGCACAGGTCGCGGTAGAGCGCTGGAAGAAGTCGAACCTCGATGTTTACTTTGGGCTGAGTACGTTTGGCAACGCGGACAAGCGTCAAGCCGCCAATACCCAGATGGCAAAGTGCATAGCTATCGATATCGACTGCAATCACCCGAAGGACATACCTGACGAGAACGGCGAGTTCAAACCCAAGGCATACCCATCTGCACGTATGGCGGCGCAAGCCATCATGGAGTTCTGTACGGACGTTGGGCTGGCTGGGCTAGGCGAGCCTTGGTTAGTGGCTTCAGGCGGCGGTGTGCACGCATACTGGCCGCTGCGCGAGGCGGTGGAGATCGCTGAGTGGAAGCCCGTTGCAGAAGCGTTCAAGCGCTTGTGTGTACAGAAGAAACTTGGCATTGACCCTACTGTTACCGGCGATGCGGCAAGAGTACTGCGTGTGCCGGAAACAACTAATACGGGCGTCAAAGGTGGTAGGCGTGTGCGGGGTGAGACTAGGGTGCGATTCATGCACAGCGGGGGTTTCTTCGACATCGAGGACATTCGCGGCGTACTTGAGACGAACTTGGCAGGCACCGCTTACGAAGTGAAACCCGCGCCGAGCACCGCCCTCATGCTACCCGGACAGCGGCCTAAGATCGCGCCTTCGGCATCGAGCGTGCAGTTGTTCGCTAACAGTGTCACGAAGTTCGGCAACATCTACAAGGCTACCAAGAAGGGTAATGGCTGCAATCAGTTGGCGTTCTACGCCACGAATGCCAGCGACGATGGGATGGAACCGCTGTGGCGCGGTATGCTGAGCATTGCTCAGAAGTGCGAGGATGGTGAACGCGCAGCTATATGGTTGAGCGGGTTGCATCCCTACGACGAGAACCGAATGCACGCCAAGCTGGCCGAGATCAAAGGCCCCTACCCGTGCACCAAGTTTGACTCGGAGAACCCCGGTGTGTGTACAACGTGTGTACATTGGGGAAAGATCACAAACCCGCTGGCTCTAGGGCGTGATACGGCAGTCATTACAGAAGCGAAAGAAGTTGAGGCTCAACCTACGGGTACGGACACTGTACGTACAGCGCTGCGCCCCGAGGCTCCGTTTGGTTATGCGTACGGGCGCAACGGTGGCGTGTACATCGAGAAGCGCATGGAGAACGAAGACGGGTCGGAGTCCAAGAAGCTAACGATGCTGATTAGCTACGACGTATTTCCGCTCAACATCCTTGACGCCGCTGGCGAGCACATGGTTCATATGCTGGCACTACGCCCCGAAGGTGCACAGACTATTTTGCTGCCCCAGAAGAGTTGCGTGAGCAAAGACGAGACTGTGAAGTACCTAGCAACCCAGAACGTGTTAGCTGCTTTCGGTTCAGGCAACGACAAAAACTTTTTTGATTACATACGAGCGAGCGTAGAAAAAATGAGCACGGAAAAACTTCCGGTAAAAGTCCCTGCAAGTTACGGCTGGCAGAAGGACAACACCTTTGTGTACGCAGGCAAGATTTACGCACCCAAGGTTAAGCCTACTGAAATACCTATGGTCGGGTTGGAGAACATCGTCAACAACACCAAACCAACCGGCACATTGCAGGGTTGGCGCAACGTGGTCAACCTACTGATTCAAAAGAAGATGTACGACCAGTTGGCGATTATGCTAGTGGGCGCTGGTGCGCCGTTGATGAAGTTCACCGGTATCTACGGCATGACGTTCCATTGCGCTTCCACGTACTCAGGAACGGGCAAATCACTGGCGCTGGAAGGCGCGGCATCCATCTGGGGTCACCCCGTGCACTACCGCATCGGCAAGAGTTCGTCTCCAGTAGCTATGCAGCAGCGTCTTGGTATGCTCAACAGCTTGCCCCTGATTACCGACGAGATCACCAGCAAAAATCGTTCGGCCCCTGATTGGTTCAGCGAGTTCCTGTTGGATATGACGGAAGGCCGTGGCAAGGAGCGCATGGAGGCAGGCACCAACAAGGAGCGCATCAACAACTCAACGTGGATGTCCAACGCCTTGATGTCTTCTAACACCTACGTGGTGGACACGCTGCTGGGCACACGCAAGCACGCATCGGAAGGCGAGATTCGCCGAGTCATTGAGTTTGATATGGACACCCAGTTGGTATGGGAGCCGTACGAGATTGAGATCATCAAGTCTTTGGCGCACAACTACGGCGTTGCTGGGGACATCTTTGCGCAGTACTTAGTGGACAATATGGATAAGGTAGCGGAGCTAGTTCCCGAGGTAGTTCGCCAGATGTACACTACCTATGGTGCTACCAACGACGAGCGCTTCTGGATGGCAGGTGTGGGCGCTTCCATTGCTGCGGGCATATTGTTCAGCGACAACAACGCTGAGATCGTCAATTTCCCCATGCCGGAGATCATTGCTGCGTTTGGTAGGCGTATCGAAGTTATGCGCAAGGCTATGAACAGCAACAAGCGCAGCGCTGAGGATGTTTTGAATGCGTTTATACGTGAATGCTACGGGCACTTTGTTATTGTCAACTATGGCGCTGCCGGAGGCGTACTGTCCCAGATGGGTGATGGCGCGGTGATCGACAAGAATACTACGAAGTCTGCGGTGCACGGGCGTATTGAGAACGGGCTGACCCCCGGCTGTTCTGATATGTACGTAGAAGAGCGAGTGCTGCGCACGTTCTGCTCCAGCATGAGTTTTGGGTATACAGACTTCAAAAAACAGTTGGAAGCGCACCCGCAAATGAAAGTGTCTTACATGCAGCGTAAGGACTTGATGGCTAAGACCAACGGCCCCCAGATGCGTGTAGCGGCTATCCGCATATCCCGCCCACTGAGTGAAGACGATGAGTTTAATAGTTCACTATCCGTGGACTAAGGTAGAACGGGGGCAGGGGTTTTTTGTCCCCTGCCTAGACACTGAAGCAGTAAGGGAAGACGGCCTTAAACAAGCCGTCTTCCTGCACCTACTTGATGCCCAAGCTAAGGTGGGCATCCGTGGTGGACTTAGTGGGGTGTGGTTCTACCGCCCGCCTCCGCCCGCTTAATTGCTTTCATGTAGCGCTCAGACTGCAACTGACGCTGCGCGTCAAGGGCTTCGATACGTTTGGCCTTTGCATCAGGGGAAGCATTTGAACCCCTGATTATTTCCTCCTGCGTACGCAGCGTCCCCATAAGTTTTTGATACTGCAGCGCCATTGGTGCGACGGCAATCTCAGCGCGGTGCTCCTGCAGGTAGTCTTTGGCATCTTCAATCTTGCCGGTCTTGCGGTAGTTATCGAATGTGCGCTTGGCTTGCATGGCTTCGGTAGCTAGCTTGTACACAACGTCAGCATCCTCACCACCGTACTTGCGCTGGAACGAACTGCCTATCAACGGCATGTCTGACATCTTGCGGGTAGGCTCGGCCTTACCTTCGCGGAACAAATCGTTTGTAGTCGCGGCGATCATCAACGGTATCTGGCCCAAGTAGCCGGACACAATGTGCTCAAGCTGGATAGGCGACAGGCCCGGAACCATCTTAGCCATGAACTTCGCCAGTTCAGTAGTGTTGGCGTTGTACTGTGCTTCAGGGTCAAGCTTCTCTAAACGTCCCGACACCAGCGGGTTGCCAGAGTAGAAGTTCTTGTTAGCGTACACCTCAGCTATCGGCTTGATGATCTGTGGCATACCCATGTTGCTAGCGCCGGGGATAGCACCCACGAACATGTCCTTCAATGCCCGAAGCTGCTGCGGTGTATCCACCTCGCCCTTGATAGCGTCGGCAACGGCAACGCCTGCCGAGAAGAAGAAGCCGAACTCGTAGGGAATAGGTAGCTTAAGCGGCTCATCGACACCCGGCAGCGGCACGAAGAAGTTGCTGTACCGATCTTTCGGCTTCGCGTTCTTGTAGTAATCGTCGTCGTCCATAGCCATCGCGTAAGCGATACCGAACCCAGTCAGCATCATGGCGTTGTTGAAAAATTTACGCTTAATCTTCAGCACGTCGTTGGCGGGCATGTTGCCAGTAGCCGCTTTGAACAACACGCTCAGACCCTGAATCTGTGCGTTGAAGAAAGGTATCATGCGGCTGGCGTACTGCACGGTAGGTGACAGACCGCGCTTGGAGAAGTTCATTGACTCCCGCACAGCATGGCTGGCCTCAACTTCGGACAGACCGTTTTTGATGGCGTTGTCGTATATCAGTGCGCGGGTGGCAGCATCGGCCTGCAGCGCCAGTCGGTCTGCCTTGGCAAACAACTTGTTGAATACGCCTTGAGACTTTCCGCTTGCCAACTGCAGCGCGATCTTGGACATGTTTGCTGGGTCGCCCTCGAATATACCGGACTGCATCAGCCCCTTCTCAATCATCTTGGCACCGGTCTCGCTCTTACCCGTAGCGATCTTCAGGAATTCTCGGTTGGCCTTAAAGATGGCGGTCATTGGGCCGTAATCCAGACCTGAAGTAGCCGTGGCTGCAAACGGGTCACGGAACAACTGCTTGGCCAGATAGATAGGAGTGCGTGTCACGCCAGAGCGCAACAGGTCACCGGCAACACCACCCCACTTCAGGAACGCAGGCAACGTCAGGTGCGCACCTTCCAGCGACTTGATAATCAGTTCAGCGGGTACACCACCAAAAATCGTGTCGTTGGTCTGAACGCGCAAATGGCGGTCACCCTTGTCATCGGGCCTGTTTGGGTCAGGCTCTTGCGTCCACCGAATAATGCTAGCGTCAGCAGGCCCTTTTCCATACCTGATAGGCATTAAGTTGGTGGGCTTACCGTTCTTGTCTACGGGGCCGAGGCCTTGGCCTGCAGCTTGCATTGCGTAGGCTACGTTCTTCATAGCCATGTTGTTCATACCCTTGGTGACCAGCAGCATTGTGTTGCGCATGATCGACTTGTCCAGAGGCATGATCTTGTCTTCGCCGCCTTTGAGTTCAGCAAGGTACGGCTGATGGGAGATGTCGCCAATCGTGATAGTTTTCTCACCACCAAAGACCAACTCAGCTACGCCGTCCGCACGAACGCGGTAATAGGGAACGTAGTCCTCATCCTTCAAATAGGCCTTGGCATCAGCCTGCGTGATGGCTGCTACCTGTGGGGACGACAGCCACTCGATCATCCCCCGGTTGTAGGCGTTGTACTTGGCGCGGGCATCTTCCAGCGCTGCTTTAAGCTCGGGGTCAGCGTTAGCTGCAGCCATAGCACTTGCGAGTTGTGCATCAGTAACACCCATAGCACCCAAGTCCAGCTTCTTCAAGCCCTTGTTCATTGCACGCTGAGCAATCATGTATATGGACGCTAGACCCATCTTGGCTTCGGTATTTCCGTAGCTATCCGGGATACCTTGGACGGCTTCAAATACAGCGCCAGCGTCGTCCTTCATGGTGCTCTGGACTTCGTAGTAACCCTTGGAGTCCTTGACCATCTTGGGTGGGCCGTTGCTGAGCGCCATCTGGGTAATAGCGCCGTGCTGATCTGCGGCGGTTATGCTGAAGACGGCCTGACGGAACAAACGTGTGCTGCCCATAGTGTTCGGGTCTTCGATAGCGTTATTCAACGCCTTGATGACACCAGCCCGCATGTCGGCAACCTGCATCTCAGCCTGCAAGGCGATGTTGGAACCAGCACGTTCACGTAGCGTCTTGGGACGAGCGACAACAGCATCGGCCAACTCGGACAGGGCATCGTTGGACTCGTACTTTGCAACGCGGGCGTAGCTTGGTGCTTCAGGCGCTTCTGTCAGGTCACCGAAAGGCGGGTTCTCAGCAATGCGGTTTGGCGCGTCGATAGTGCCAAACTTCTCCGGCAATATGTCGTACTCGCTAGTTGGTTTCCAAAATTTATTAATAGCCTTGTTGACCGTGGCAAAGTCTTTAAGGCTTTTCGTGTTGTTGTCAATGGCGTTTGCAAGTATGTATCTAGCTGACTGCCTTGAATTGCTAAATTCAAACTCTGCGCGAATGGCGTTTGGCATACGCTCCGCAAGCGCTGCAATTGCAGCGTCATCATCAACGTATTTAGCTATAATATTAGCATCATGAACTACTTTCCCCAGCGCATAATGGTATGTTTCTACGTAAACCGGTTCTTTCGGTATATAACGTGCATCTGGGGCTTTTACTGTTAGCTCTCGGCCTGCATAGTATTCGGGTACAACAACCTGTTCAATTACGTCAGCCCCATTTACAGTCAGGTTGCTAGGTTTAAGAGAGTTTGACTCTACCAGTGAAACTCTAGCGCCAGTAGGCAAATTTAGTGTCGCGTCCGCGTCAACCCTCAGCATATTAATTTTACTGAGCTTAGGAAACGAAGCATTACGCCCGATGCTTAACCCATTAACAAAAGAAAGTTCAGGAAATTTATTTACATCAACAACATCAGAACGACTTGAAACTACTAAGCGATTAATAGCAATTACGTTTGTCGGGTTTATTTCACGCTCTACACCATTGAAACGTGTGGTAACTACACCATTAGCGTATTTTGGTTGTATCTGAATATAGGTCGGGTAGTAACCGGCTTCCATAGCTTTTTCACCCGCAGCAATAATTTTTTCTTTAAAGAACTCCACAACTTTTTGCGTAGGATCAGGACGTATGCCGTGCTCGTGACCGTCTAGATAAGGAAAAGATAAAATTTCATCTCCATACCTATCTCCTATAGTTGACAAATCAAACTGCATCATTTGTTCAGGCTTGATAGATTCAGCGTCTTTAGCCAAAGTCAACAACGCATTTTTCTTAGCAAACTCTTTAATGTACGCTTCGTGCCCTGCAAATTTTTTAGCGCGAAGGAAATCTTCTGCAATCTGCTGTTGCTTCGGGTTAATAGATTGACTTGGAGAGTTACCACGCACTTCACCAATTCGGTTACCGTCCATCCGCACCGCAACTTCAGGGCGACCGTTATCGTAGTAGATGTAGAAATCACCTCGGGCAATCTGACCGCGTGCATGCGATTCGCGTGCGGTACACCACGGCGTACCTGCTGCACCTGCAGATAGTTCCTGCGCAGCTTTTTCAGTATCACTTTGCGCAAACTTTTGCCAGCCGGTCTTGTGCGTTGCTGAATTTTGTTTGACGTTGCGATCAGCGTTATCTTGCAGTCCTTCCAAGAAAGCTTTTTTGAGTGGCAATCCTTCACGCAGTTTTTGCACAATGAACGCAGCGTCAGCAGCGCTAACTATGGCTACGTTATGGCGGTTATCCGCGCCAATATCTACGAGTTTCAAACGTCCGCTGTCGTCGGAAATGACGGAGAACTTGCCTGCAGCCTTGGCAATTAATGCTCGCTCTATGGTAGTGAAGTCGTCTGACATACGAAGATCAAACAGCAAGTTGCTGTAATCCGACAGACGTTTTTTGCTCAATTCACCAGCTTCGGTCAAACGAAGCTTTGGGTCAGTCTGAGCTTTCATGTTTATGTGATCTGCAACCGTTGACTCAATGTAGTGCAGCGGGTTGTTTTCATCATACGGTTTGCCGTCAGGCATACGTACGCGGTAGTCCAAAGAATCAAGCGTTGGAAGTGCAATGTATTTGCTTAACTCTTTGGCGCGATTCTCAAGTTTTTGTGCCGCCTCTGGGTCAGTTCGACGAATGCGGTTACCTTCTGCCCTGTCTACAGCACGCGAGATTTCGTCGAGGTGCTCTTGCCCAATCCGTTGTGCGTCTTCGGGCGTGCGGTCTTTTGCCTTGATATCGGGGCCGAACTGATCGGCAAACTGCTTCATTGAGTTGCTGCCGTTGTGCAGGGCGGCAATATCTTTTACGGAACTTGATCGGGGCACACCTGTACCCTTGGCGCTAATGGCGTTGACGACGCGTTCGGAGGTAAGCTTGCGTTTTTGAGACGGCACCATGAGTGCCTCAACCGCCTTGATACTAGCGCCTAACATTGTCTCGGTCTCAGCCTTGGTAAAGCCGATCAGGCGCAGTATAGCGCTAGTGAACCCACGGAAGGCATCAGAGATAGTCCACTTCTTGCTACGCAGTTGCTCTTGCAAGTTGCGGTTCGACAGTACCTCGGCGGCAAACTCTTTTAAGCTGCTCTTGGCGTTCACACTAGTGATGGACGGGTCGCGCTTTGCCGACTCAAACAACGCTTTCAATTCGCGCTTGGCGGCAAGTTGCGTGGGGCTGAGTCGGTCTTCCGGCATAGCCAGAACACGGTCAACTGCGGCATGGGTTCCCTCATGCAGCAACACCTCTTGGGACATACCGTCATTGGCGTCCAACTGCACTTCCGTGGAAATAGCTTGGCCGAGGATGGGATTGCCGTCTGTATCTTTTAGGTTATTAACGGTGTTGATATCCGTGTTGTCCAACAGCAAAGACAGCTTGCGTGCAACAGCACGGTTGATAGGGCTGCTGCTGTCGTCGTCGGCCAAGTCGCGCAAGGTTGCGCGGATGTCGTTGTTCTCGATGTGTTGGCGCTGAGTGTCGGTCAGGTCAGGGCTTTCAACCTCAACCCCACGAGCTTCGCTAAATTCTTCACCCGCGTAAACATCCCCAATGGCGGATTGGGCACGACTACGCTTGGGCTTTGTGGCCGCTGCCTTCTTGGTCGTTGCTTTCTTTGCCTTGGTCTTTGTCTCGACCACGGGCGCTTCGGCAGGCGCTGGGGGTTTTTGTTTGCCCTCGAAACGCTGCTGAATCTGGCGCTCGTTCTCTTTGGCAACGTATAAGTCACCATTGATGCGCTGCATCTCCAGTTCGCGTTCTGTACGCAAGATGGTATTTTTCTCGTTGACGTTTGGCGAGTTCGCCGCGAAGTCCATTTTCTCTTGCAACTCACGCTTGTTGCGTTCCAAATTAGTGCGAAGGTTAAACGCTGCTTCCAGCAGGCTACCTTGATGCGCCACGTCCAAGTCGTAGAGTTGTTCGGCAGTCAGCGGTTTGTTTGCTTTCAGGCGCTCGTTGGCCAGCTCGCTGGCTTCGCGAATGATCTGGCGCATTTCCGCAGGTGTGGGTTGGCGAACTGCACCGCCCTGCTCTGGCTTTGTTCCGGGGCTGACACGGCGAGTCTCAATCCCTTCTTCACCGCCTTCACCGGTACGGATATTGGCTGCAGCCTGCGCCTTGCGGACTACAGGGCCAACTTCACGGGCAGGGAGCGCGCCAGTAGTACCTTCGATGGCCATCGCTTCTTGTAGGCGCATGAAACGCTCTGCACGAGCGTCAGCGGCCTTGGCGGCTTTTTCCGTAGGTGTGTTTAAGGCAGTACGCTCGGCACGTTCCTTGTAGCTTTTGATCTGCGCTTCAAGTTTCTTTTTTTCGCGCTTTAATTCACCTAGGGTTTGCTTGCGGGATGGCAGTGGATTTTCTGCAATAGCCGCTATTTTTTTCTCAATGTTTGCTTCAACTTTGACAAGGCGTTTTTCAGCCTCGGCTCTTGTTGCTGCAAGGCCTTCGTTTGAACCGGCAATATATTTCTGCGCTCGTGTAATCGCGAGTTCATCTCGGCGTGCTTTATCGCGGGTTGACTTTGGCAAAGACTCATCGGCGGCTTTTGCACGGAGCGCTTCCAATCTGGCGGATACGGTGTCTGCATCCCCAACGATGTTACGTGCAGTTCTATATGCCTCAAAAGAAATTGACTCACCGGGAATGGTGGCAAGGCGTTCGGCACGCTCGTTCTCTGCTTTGCGTTTAGCGGCGTCGGCTGCTTCACGGTCTGCAAGGGACGTTGCGCTGGGGGCTGGACGGACGGGGGCAGGCGGTGGTTTAGGAGGGCCTGCCTTCTCTTCGGAGAAGGGCGTAGGCAGCGGCTTGCGCGGGCCTTCGATAACAGGCGCTTCTTCTTCGCTGAACAGGGTAGGCGCGGTTTTGGATGCCTCAATACGGTTCAACTCTTCTGCAACATCGCGTTGGCGAGCGGTATCTACACCTGTACGTACATCGTACAGCCAGCTAGCTGCAAGCTGGGCTTTCTCTGGGTCGGCAGCAAACGCATCAAAGTTACCCAGCATCCGGTTGACCAACTGCTCGTTCTCTGGCGACAGGTTTTCTGGCAAAGACTCGATTTGACGGCGCAGCGTCTGGGGTGTTACTTCGGTCTTGGCGGCGTTGATTAACTCACGCGAGGCAGGCTGCGAACCGATGGCGGTCAGCTTCTGCCCCATCATTGCGGGGAGTCCTTTTGACAGTTCGCCTTGAGGAACCCCATTACCCCGCGCCGCTTCAGAGCGAGCGTCAGAGCGCTGTGCAAGGGTGCGCATTTTCTCAATCGCGTTCTGCATACCCAAGCGATCACGTACCTGTTTGGCAGCTTGGAACTCCGTGATGATTTCTTGACGTGACTGGTTCGGGTTCTTCCCCTGTCCCACATTGATCGTGGACTCGGCTTCGCCTGTCTCAGGGAACATCAAACTCTGCTCAGCAATACCAGTGTAGGGCTTGAGTGGTTGGGGTGCCTTG
>Ga0114958_10003537_pt1 | contig 11112 bp, 4 predicted proteins | sample C_130208_EF_Meta_FD_89577 | JGI IMG/M metagenome (GOLD analysis project Ga0114958, IMG submission 89577) | Freshwater microbial communities from Lake Croche, Canada to study carbon cycling - C_130208_EF_MetaG | ecosystem: Environmental > Aquatic > Freshwater > Lake | place: Lake Croche, Canada... | reverse complement strand
GGGTGGATTCCATGGAAGGTTCGCCCAGGAATGGATCCATTGTTGGGTGAACAGAGTCTTTTAAAAGGGGCCATGATGTATGCTGAGGCCATTGATAAAGGACTTGTAGAGAAAGATGCTCAAGAATATGCCGAACAGGAACTGTTCAAGGAAGTCTATGGGGTCACTTACAAGAGTCAAGCATCCTTGGGAAACATCATGACGGCGAGTGTTAAACAGAAAAATAGCAAGGCGTGTAAGAAATAACCAGCGGGTGTCGGAACACCACCTTGAAGAACTGCGAAACTGTGTTGAAACAATTGTTGTGTAAATCTATAGGTAATAGGATTACTCACCAATAGAAAAATAAGTGTTCCGTAGAAACTGTATTTCATACGAAGCATTAATTCAATGGATGGGTTCATTTCCTATTTGTTCTTTCTATTCTTTCTTGTTCTCTTACCCCCTTTTGAAGGTGCTTCTAAACCGGCCAGTTCCCTATTTAATTCGGCCAGATATTTATTTAAGGTTCCTATTTCTTTATCTAGTCTTATTATTGTTAAACCTGGAGCACCAATTTTTTCTTTTTCTTTTTTTGCAATTTGTGCTCTAACCCCATCTCTTTCTTGAAGTTTTTGTGCTATAGCTTTATCTTTGTCGTATCCTACCTCTTTACCTTTGGCGGGTTCTAACTCTAACCTAGCAGCTCTGGGAGCAGCGACAGGTGGTTTAGGGCCTAGATTATGTTTATCTCCTTCATTTATTCCGTCAGGTACACCACTAGATGGTTTATATTGGGATTCGTTTGCGTGTGTTTCAGCAGGAGGTGGCGGTGGTGCATGTAGTGGTGGTGGCGGTGGTGCATGTAGTGGTGGTGGCGGCCCTGCTGGTGGCGCAGGAGCAGGAGCAGGAGCAGGAGCAGGAGCAGGTTCTTTAGCCATAAGAAGTGAGTCTCCATCCTCCTTCATTTTTTCAATACCACATGATTCAAGAAGTTTTCCATGTTTTTCGTATATATCATCTTTTACAAGCTGTATATACTTCATAATAAAAATAATAAGAGGAATTCCATTGTCACTACTGACAAGTTGAATAGAAGCACCTTCGACCTTAAGGCCATTTTTCAATAGTTCTCCAATGGAGGCTAATTTATACTTTTTATCCTCTTTTACTGTAGAATTTGTAATAATTTTTGTAAGAATTGGAAACTTGGTCGTTGGAAACTCAGCAGTCGTAAAAAATGTTTGGAAAAATGTACTTAATTCAGCTTGTAATTCAGTTGGAACAATATCAGGAACACTGTCGAGTAATGAAAGGGGGTTTTGTTTAACAGCATCATCAAGGCCAACATGACTATAGAGTTCGCGTGTATACATGGTTAAAATCGTAACAAGATAAGTGAAAATAGGGCATAACTCTTTACCAGATAAAACCATTCCCTTGAGATTTGTCGTAATCGCTACATTCGTGTCATTACGAGCATCATCATTCAAATAGGTTTGTGCCTTTTTTGCGAGGTCTTCATCTAGAAGAACAACGCCGAGAAGAGTATTTATTTTTCCACGTAATACTTGTAATTTTCTTTCGACGACTTCAACCGGATATTTCCCCCATTTTTTCCAATAGGCTTTTCCAGCCGCCGCAGGTTCTTGAAGTCCATCAACTTCAGCTTCGAGTTGGGCAATACGAGCGTCTTTTGCCGCAATTTCGGCATTTTTGGCACCTGAATCACGTCCAGAATCGGCAAGTTTTGCTCGTAAATCTTCAATGATACTATGAAAGATACGTTTAATACGTTCAATCTTCTTATTTAATTCTATCCTTCTTTCTTCTGCTTTGGCCAATATTTCATCTTTTTCTACTCCTTCGGCAGCTGCTTCAGTCCATAGGGCATCAAGTGATTCAACATCGGAGTTTAGATCAGCAATTTGTGCAAGAAGATCAGCAATCTGTGCGTCTTTTTCTGTAAGTGTAGTATCTAGAACTACCATTTGTTGCTTCAATGCATCTATTTGTCCAGCAAGTTTCTGAAGTGATTCTTTATTAATTTCTCGTAATTCTTTTAATGCTGAAACATCTGTTCGCAACGTTTCTATTTCGGCAATCTTTTCATTCAATTGTGTTAGTAGCTGCCCTTCATAAACTTCAGAGGATCGAGCAGCCTCTTCCATTTGAGCAATCAGCCCGTTAACTTCTGCCGTTTTGGTCGCCAATTCAGCGGCTAATCGATTAATTTCAGCATCTTTTGCTACCAGACTCGCCTCTAAAGCAGCAATTTTGGCGGCATCAGCAGTGGCTAGGGCCTTGGCAGCGGCAAGATCGGCATTTAGTGTAGCCACATCTTTATTCAGATCTGTAATTATTTTTGTTTGTTCAATCATTTTTTGTAGAATTAGGATCGTTTCAGCATCCAATTGCTCAATTTTTGCGTTCTTTGCGGAACCTTCTGTGGTCATTGCGGCAAGTTTCGCTTGAAGATCCTTGATTTGTGCTAAGTATTGCTCAATTTCTATTTTATGTGTTCCTTTCAAGGCTTCAATCTCAGCAAGAGATAACGCAGCGGCGGCTTCGAGTTCTTTCTGTTTTTTATCGAGATCATCCTCAAGATCTATATTTTTATCTTTAAGGTCAGTAACTTCACCCTCAAGTACTTGTATTTTCTCATTTGCAGCACGCAGATCAGCAGATAATCGCCTCATTATTTCTTCATTACCATCGCCCTTATCTCTTTCATCTTCGAGGTCTTGTTCAAGTTGAGTAATTCTAGCCTTTGCCGCAGCAAGTTCGTCTATCTTTGCGCGAAGATTAGCATTCGCCTCATCACGTTCAGCAGTCATTTTAGTCAGTTCTGTCTTCGCAGCTGCCAGTTCGGCGGCAGAATCCGCTTTGGTCTTTTCAAGTTCTGTTTTAAGTCTAGTAATTTCGGCTTCTTGTTTCACACCATATTCTTTCTGAGATTCTATTAATTCATTTTTATTCTTCAATTCGGCCATTTTTGCCGCAATTTCGGCACGGAGTTTTTCTATAATACCCTCTTGTCCAGCAATACGTTCCTTATGTGCCTCGTCAATGTCAGCCGCAGCATTCGTTTTACCCTTAAGTTCTTCTTGTAATTTGGCTAATTGTTCTGTAAGGTTACGAATATCTTCAAGTAGAGTTGTAATGTAAGAACTCTTCTGTTCACTTTCGAGACCTTTCTCAACTAATAACCTATCTAACTCAGCATGTGCCTTGCCGAATGCATCGATTTGTGCTATAAAGCCTTTTATTTGTTCGTCAGTTTCTAATTTATTCGCTTCTAAAGCAGCAATCGAAGCATTCGCAGCCGCTAATGCCTCTTCAGAGCCAGCAAGTTCATGTATCTTTTTAGCAAGTTCACCATTAAGTCTCTCAATCACTGTAGTATTTTCCTCTAGACGACGTTCTAATTCAGAGATTTTGATATTTTTTGCTGTATTTAGTTCCTTAAGAAGATTAAATATTTTCTGGATGGCTGCTTCAAGGCGTTCATCGGATATTTGTTCTCTTTCTGGACCTCCTAGTCCATGAAGGTCCTCTATAATTTCATCAATCGTTGGCACCACCGCCCCTATTCCTGCTGCTGCCCCTGGTGGCCCTCCTGTTACCCCTGCTGCTGCCGCTGCTGCTGCCGCTGCTGCTGCCGCTTCTGCTGCTGCTGTCCCTGCTGCCGTCCCTGCTGCCCCTATTCCTGCTGCCGCTGCTGCTGCCGCTTCTGCTGCTGCCGCTTCTGCTGCTGCCGCTTCTGCTGCCGTCCCTGCTGCCCCTATTCCTGCTGCTGTCCCTGGTGGCCCTCCTGTTGCCGCCCCTATTCCTGCTGCTGTCCCTGCTGTCCCTGCTGCTGCCCCTATTCCTGCTGCTGTCCCTGCTGCTGTCCCTGCTGCCCCTCTTCCTGCTGCTGCCCCTGCCGCCCCTCTTCCTGCTGCCGTCCCTGCTGCTGTCCCTGCTGTCCCTGCTGCTGCTGTCCCTGCTGTCCCTGGTGGCCCTCCTGTTGCCGCCCCTATTCCTGCTGCTGTCCCTGCTGTCCCTGCTGCCCCTGTTCCACCTAGACCACGGAGTCCTTCTATAATTTCATCAACCGATGGCCCTCCTGTTACCCCTGGTGCTCCAGGAGTTCCTGAACCAGCAGGTCCACCTAGACCACGGAGCCCCTCTATAATATCATTAACCGATGGCCCTCCTGGTGCTCCTGCCCCCCCTAGAGCATGGAGTGCTTTTATAAGTTCATCGACACTGATAGGAGGTGTTCCCTTGAGTCCAGCAAGTTCACCTTCAAGTCGCGTAATATCCCCACGCAATGTATCAATGGTTGTATCTTTATCAACAATTTCTTGTGCCTTTTGTACAATTTCAGCTTGTAATTGTATTATCAGCTTCTTTTGGTCATCACTAAACTGTTGAGTTCCCTCAAGTATTTTTTCAAATTCATCTAACCGTAAAAACAAGGATTTAATACTTTCTATTAACATATTGATATACTTATCTCTTCCTTCAATTTCCGTATTTTTATCGCGCAAAAGTCCATTTAATTCAGCACATGCTTCAGCAAACTTATTTGCTACTCTTTTATATTCTTCAAGTTCTTCTTTTGTTGCTATTTCGCTTGCTTCCAATATACCAATACGTTTATTGAGTTCGGCAATGATTCCATCTGCTTTGGCAAGTGCCGCAGTTTTCTCATCAAGTTGTCTCTTAAGTTCAGCATTATCTGCTCCTGAAACGGAAGAAGTGCCTTTGAGAGCGGCAATCACTTCTTGAATGGCTCTTTTTTCATCGAATCCTGGCTGTCCAAGACCAGGGACACCAGAATTATCAGAATTATCAGGATCACCAGGATCACCAGTTCCTCCAAGCCCTCCAGGTCTTTTCTTCAAGCCCAATAACATTTCAAGAGCATTCATACTGCTAGTCACGGCACCATAATTACCTTTTCCTTTTCCTTTACGACGCGCAATGTTTGTGCGCACCAGTTGAAGAAGTTCTTCAAGAGAAACATCCTTTAATTGTTCCTTGACACCTGGTATAATCTTGCCTTGGAGTAGGGCGATTACATAGACTAAATCACGTAACATATTCATATCGGTGATACAAGGAACACCCGTTCCTGAACTCTTTCCAAAACCAGAAAACCACCCTTTCTTCTTCTCTTCTTCCTCAGGAGGTGGGCATATAGGCTCTCCTTTTTCCTTAACCCGTGTCAATATTCGAATTGTCTCTTGTAACCATAGTAGATGCTGTTTGGAACGAAGAATGTTTGTGGAAGTTGATTTTCCTTCTAAGAATTTACTTAGAGTTTCGACACGTGTTTCAAGTGCGGTAATTACAACCTCGATTCCCTCAAAAAAGCACTTTTGTTCCAAGTAGCCAACAATAGGGGGGTGTGTGTTTAATTTCTTGACACCAAATACGCGTTGCATAATAGCCGTTTGTTCTGGAGTAGTAATTCCGTAGGCATCAGCCAACATTTTAGGACCACCAATAGAATGTCTCGAAAATGTAGTATTGTTTTTAAAAGGGTCCTTTGTGAGGCTGAATTCTTCAGCAGTAGCACGATTTTGACCTTTCGTTTGTCCGATACGAAGAACTTTTGAAAGAGTGGGATCGGCTAATTTCTCAAGATTACCCGCAAAAAGATTGTTAGTGCTTGTGCTTGCGTTAGTGCTTGTGATTGCGTTAGTGCTTGTGCTTGCGTTAGTGCTTGTGATTGCGTTAGTGCTTGTGCTTGCGTTAGTGCTTGTGCTTGCGTTAGTGCTTGTGATTGCGTTAGTGCTTGTGCTTGCGTTAGTGCTTGTGCTTGTGCTTGTGCTTGCGTTTCTTTTAGTATTGCCAGCCTCTATTTCATTTTCATCAGGCTCAGGTTCAACAGGCGTTGAAGGGGGAGTAACAGTGGCGGGAGCAGGGGTAGGTGTAGGAGCAGGAGTAGGTGTAGGAGCAGGAGTAGGTGTAGGAGTAGGTGTAGGTGTAGGAGAAGGGGTAGGAGTAGGGGCAACGGTGGGCACCCAGGCGGCGGCGCGGGCGGCACGCTCTGCTTCTGCGGTTGCCTTTGTTTTCTCTAATGTTTTTTGAGGCCCTCCTATTATAAGTGCTGCCGCATTTTTAGCACGCGCTTCAGTGGCAGCGCGTGCATCAGCGCGTGCATCAGCGATAGCAGTTGCCTCTTTTGCGGCATTCTCAACGGAAGGGTCGGCAGCAGCATTGACAGCACTACGTTTAACTCTTCTACGAGATGTATTCAGGTTTCCAGCAGGCTTTCCAGCCTCTTTCGCGCGTTTATTCGCAGCCTCGGCTCTTAATTTAGCATCGGCTTCTCTCTCACGTTTTTTCCTTTCAGCAATAGCCTTATCAGTTGCCTCCTTTATCAGATCGGCAGTAACAGGAGCAGGAGTCGCCATTCTAATAAAGAACAAAGATTCTTTTCAGTCGGAAATACGTTAGACTATATAAACGTTGAACACGAAGATAAAGTAGAAGAATGGAGAAGGTAGATAAGGTATTTAATCCGTGGAATTCATTGAACAAGGAAATCACGCAAGATGCGATTGAACGTATTTTGCGTGCTTATGGATGGCGTGGAAAACTATCGAAACCTGAGATTTTCAAGCAAGCATGTGTTCATAAATCTTATGTGAGTCGGCCCGAAGTGTGGGCAGAGCAAGCGGCACAAGCAGAAGAAGAAATTGTTATGATGCCACGACCCGAAAACTGCCTTGAGTTGCGGGAGACAGATAATGAAGAATTAGAATTTGCTGGGGATTCTATTCTCGGTACAATCATTTCCTTGTATGTCTATGAACGGTATCCAGGGGAAGGTGAGGGATTCATGACGAAATTGAAGACACGTATTGTGAATAACAAGACACTTGGAGAGATGGCGAAAAAGATGGGTCTCGGACAATGGATGATTATTAGTCGTCATGTGGAGGAAGTGTGTAATGGTCGTAACAATTTGCGAATGCTTGGATCGATGTTGGAGGCATGGATGGGAGCATTGTATTTTCATGAAGGGAAAGGGGGGAAAGGATTTGAGATTTGTCAAAAATGGTTTATTCAGATTGTGGAGAGATATATTGATTTCACGGAATTGATTACGGATGATAATAATTTCAAGGATCAACTTTTACGATATTTCCAGGGTCATTGGCATCAGCCACCGAAATATAAGGAGGTGGAAGTGGTTGGACCACCCCATGACCGTATTTTCACAATGGGTGTGTTAGATATTCATGGGAATGTTCTAGCAAAGTATACGGCTCGTAATAAGAAAGTGGCAGAACAAGAGGCAAGTCGCCTTGCCTTGGAACTCCTAGAGAAACAAGAATGAGTGCGTTTTTGGAAATCCTTCTTGATATCTCTTTTAGATGAGCAGACCCGTACCGCCGAAATTTAAGGTGACGGGGGTTAAGGTAAAAAAAAGTGAATTGGGACCATCAACAGAAGTATTGCAAACAGATGTCACAGCACATGCTTTGCTTTCCCCGATTTCAACACCCTCAATGTTTGGTAAAAAACCAGTCCCTGCTGTTCCTGCTGTCACGGTACCTGTAAAACCTCCTGTAAAACCTCCTGTAAAGCCACTAGGCGAACCTTTGGTAAAGCCACTAGGCGAACCTTCGGTAAAACCTGTGACAGAGTCAGCAGTAGAGCCTCTAGGTGAGCCTGTAAAACCTGTGACAGAGCCACCTGTGAAGCCTGTACGTGTTTTTAAACAGACAGTGATACCGCCACCCCCACCACCTGAGTCATCTAATAACGAGTCATCCAGTTCCGAGGCATCTAGTTCCGAGTCATCTAGTTCCGAGTCATCCAATAACGAGTCACAATCAGCAGAAGAATCAGCAGAAGAATCTGTACATGGAATACTGCCCGACGAAGTAAACGAATTACAAGGGGAAATGAATGAAGAAGAAACGAATAACCCATATGTACAACCGACCGTAAAGGCTTTCACACCCATTTCAGCAAAAGGGTTCACACGATTTATTCTCAACAACTATTCAGACTTGGCATTACCTCCACGAATTGGGGCAGACTATAATGAAAATGCGTGTTCAGAACTTTCCTTTCAAATGACCGAATACCAAAAATTCGTAAGGGAATATCTACGTCAAGAAAGCCCTTATCGTGGTCTTCTTGTATATCATGGCCTCGGTTCAGGGAAAACCTGCGCCTCGATTGCGGCGGCTGAAGCAATTTATGGTCAAGCAGAAAAGAAAATCATTGTGATGACCCCCATATCACTTCAGGATAACTATATAAATGAAATTATGACATGTGGATTCCGTCATTTTCATTTGGACAACATGTGGAAATCGTTTCCACTTGTTGATGACGAGGAGACAATGGAATATATGAGGGATATTTTAGAAATCCCCATTGAGTATCAAAAGTTAGTATTAAGAACCAAAGATCAAGCAAAGCGTGTATATTGGATGCCAGATTTAACATCCGAAGAGAACAATTTCCAAACTCTGGAGGATTGGGAGCGCACATCGATTAAAAATCAAATTACAGCAATTATAAAACATCGTATTGAGTTTATAGGTTATAACGGGTATTCACATGATAAAATGAAGGAAATTTTAACAAACGATCCAACCCATTTTGATAATAAGGTTATTGTGGTAGATGAAATCCACAATTTGACGCGTCTCATAAGCGGAAAGTTAGATAAATATTTGAAACCACCCAAGGCAGCAAAGCCAGGAAAAAAGCGAAAAGTTCCAGCGAGTTATGAACCTATTACCGTGGATAAATGGGTACCAAAACTCCAAGGTGCTGATACAAGATATGATCGCTCATTTTTATTTTACAACCTTTTTGTACAAGCAAAAAATACGAAGATTATTGCGCTCAGTGGCACACCGATTGTGAATTTCCCAGAAGAAGTAGGTATTTTATTCAACATTTTACATGGATATTTTCATACAGTTACTGATACGTTATTATCCGTGGATGATAAGGTGATAGAAGGACTTGATTTGCTCCTTCGAATACATCCTCGTGTAGATTATTATGAATTAAAAAAAGGGGAAGGACAAACAGGTGTATTTTTCAGTATATTACCCAATGATTCGGTAAAAATATATGATAGCGGTGAAGAAGGTGGTCCACGATTGAATGGTATTATAACAGCAAAAGGAACAACAGTGGGGGCATCGACAATTCAGGAACTATATGCCCAAATTGTAATAATATGTGATAAAAAGAATATTCCCTTAGCAAAGAAACCAATATATCAAGCCATTCCTTTATTACCGCCGACGACAGAAGAATTTCGTGAAACATTTGTAAACGCAAGTACATTATCCATTCTAAATAAGAATGTATTCGTGAAGCGTGTCTCAGGCCTTGTATCATATTATAAAGGTGCGAAGGAAGAATTATTACCGACTATCACAAAAGACGAGGTTGTGAATTGTCCTATGAGCCAGTTTGCGCTTCCTTCTTATATGGAGGCGCGGGATGATGAGCGTGGACAAGAAGAGCGTGCGAAAAAGAAATCAAAAAAAGGCGAGGAAGTGTTTGGTGAATTATTACAACTCGGAAAAGGTGATAAGGTAAGTACATCCTATCGTTTTAAGAGTCGTGCCATGTGTAATTTTGTATTTCCAAAAATGATTAAACGTCCATTTCCCAGAACCAAGGATGATTTTAAGGAAGAGGTAGTCAAAGAAAGTGAAGAGGATGAAGAGGATGTTGAAAGTGTGGCAGTTCAACGAGAAGACGAAGAAGCTGAAGATGAAGACCAAGCCGAAGATGAGGACAAAGCCGAAGCCGAAAAGGCAGAAGAAGAGAGGCCCAATGTGCGACCTTATAAGGTGCGTGTCCAAGAGGCATTACAAAAACTCAAAGAACAGTCGCAGAATCTTTTTACATTAGATGAAACAAAACCACCAGACCAACAATTGGTGACCTATAGTAGTAAATACAAGGCAATTCTTGAAAGAATCGGAACCAGTCAAGGAAGTAGCCTTATATATAGTACCTTCCGTACAATGGAAGGGATTGGTATTTTTTCAATTGTTTTAGAATCGGCGGGCTATGCTCCCTTGACATTAACGGGTCCTCCAAATGATTTGCGATTTACGGAACAAACAGAGAGAAGTATTCGCACAAGCCCACAACAACCGCGCTATATTGTATATAGTGGTACAGAAAAGAAGATAGTGAGACAAACCTTGATTGATGTATTCAATATGAAACTGGATAAATTACCGACAAAGATTGCGGCCGTATTGCGTGATCCAGTGGTAGCACCTTTGCTTCAAACGAAAAACCATAAGGGCGAGGTATGTCGTGTATTTATGATTACAGGTGCGGGTGCCGAGGGACTTTCATTACGTAATGTTCGCACGGTTCATATTATGGAGCCGTATTGGAACAAGGTGAGAACAGATCAAGTGAAGGGTCGCGCAGTTCGTATTTGTAGTCACAGTGATTTACCTTATAGTAAAAATCCAGCCGAAAATCAACGTACAGTAGAAATTTTCACATACTTGACGTCCTTTGATAAAACATTCAAAATAGATCAGACATTAATAACTAAGGATGAAGGTAAAACAAGTGATCAACACGTATATCAATTGAGTGAGGCAAAAGAGAAACTGAGTTCAGACTTTATTCAATCAATGAAAGAGGGGGCGGTAGATTGTGATTTGAATAAAGCAGGAAATGAGCCGATTCAATGTTATACACAAGAATTAAAGGAGGGGGAGGAATTTGATTTCTTATATGACCCGAGATTAAGGCAGGATATTGATAAAACAAAGGTAGATATTCGTACAAAACCAGCACCCACTGTAGCGCAACCTGTATCAGTAGCCGCATCTGCCTCGGCAGCGGCAGCAGCAGCAGCACCAAAACCTGATTCAGATTATAAAATCACAGTATTACCAGATGGTAGAAAAATCATTATAAATATTAAAGAGCGCCTTGTATTTCGTTATGAAGATGCCGCACGCTTACGAAATCCAGGAACACGCAAAGGTGTAAAACCGGTTGGTCGTCTTAAAAAGACAATGAAGAAAAAGAACGGAAAAAATGTGGAAATAGATACAATATCTTTTAACACATAAATGATTATATATCGTGTATAATTAGCATTTTAATACTAAT
>Ga0114958_10003536_pt1 | contig 11112 bp, 6 predicted proteins | sample C_130208_EF_Meta_FD_89577 | JGI IMG/M metagenome (GOLD analysis project Ga0114958, IMG submission 89577) | Freshwater microbial communities from Lake Croche, Canada to study carbon cycling - C_130208_EF_MetaG | ecosystem: Environmental > Aquatic > Freshwater > Lake | place: Lake Croche, Canada... | reverse complement strand
CTACGGGACCATTGATCAACCAACTCCGTACGATGCCTACGCTCAAACTCCGGATGGTGGTCGACTAATGGATCTGCCTTCACCATCTCTTGCCTTGGGCAGAGCTTTGCGAAATACCCTGATGTGGTCTGGCAAAAATGGTACTGCAGCAAATGGTGAGGTGAAGCCGTTGTTGTACACCCCCAATCCGTATCAACCAGGTTCTTCTGTCAGTCACCTAGATCAAGATACCTTCACCGGCAAAGGAGCCGATGCGTTAATGACACCAACGTGGCCCGCCGGTAGCGTTTTTCACCAACCGGGGCCGCTCCTTTTAGCGATGTTAAATGACATGCGAGTCAAGCCTCCAGCCGGTATTCCCATGGGGATTCCACATGCTCCACAAAATGTCTATGCCATCATTGGCGATAGATCTTCTATCGTGAGTTTTTCACCACCAGATAATGCTCGAACCTCACAGGTCGATTCTTACCTAATCAAGGTAAATGAAACTGGTGCGAGTGTTTCCAGCTCCTCTAGCCCGGTGACCGTCTCTGGACTTGAAAACGGTACTCACTATTCCTTCACTGTTACTGCAACAAATGCCCTGGGTACTTCCCCTGGCGTAAGAAGTAACGTGATCTACCCTCAGGCACAATGGCGTTCGGCCATATTGGACGCTAACGCTGACGCAAAATTCCTAGCAACCGCAACATTTCGGGGTAATCCTGTCGTCATTTACAGTGACTCCACTCATGGGGATATCAAAGCCGCGATGTGGAATGGTAAGTCATGGATTAAAAATATTGTGGACGGAAATTCGACCCTCGGTGGGCGCACCACATCTGATGTATCAGGGAATATATCTGTCTGCACTTCTGCTCCGGGAGCTAAACAACGTCTCAACATCTTTTATGCCGATGTAAAGAGCAAGACGCTTCGTTACGCGGGGTTCGATGGAAGAAAATGGAGCTATAGCGTTGTAGATGGAAACGGATCGGACATCAATAAATATACCGATCCCAATCGAGTGCGAACGGCCAGTGACGTTAGTGGTCCTAGTGCATGCGTTGATACAAATGCCGGACTACAGGTTTTTTACCGTGATATGAGTCAGGGAATTGTTTTAGGTGCAGTGAAAAACGGCAATGACTGGAACTACGAACTCATAGATGGAGACCGCGCAACAGATGGAAGGACTACCGGTGATGTGGGATTCCATTTAAAAGCGACGAATATCGGTGACGATGTATACCTTTTGTATGACTCTATCCTTCAGGTCAATCAGCAGAAGAAAGCGATTCAGGGTGAAGTTCGGCTGGCACGCAGATCTACTGCCTATCCCGAAGATTGGAAATACAGCGTTCTAGACACTCCCTCTGCCGACATTGCTGTCGCCGGATATGACGTTGGCATCAGTAACCAGAACTCCACCATTGTCGCGAACTGGCTGGCATCAGAAGCACTGACAATCCCAAATCCGAATCAATTGCGCTGGGAAGATGTCACTCACGAAGGATCCGTGAACTCTTCTAGTACCAACATTTACGGAACTCCTAGCGCGCCACTAGCGAGCGATGGCGAACGACTGCTTTTTAATTGCCAGAACCGGCTCTGCGCTTTTAGTACGTTAGATCAGACAGTTTCGTTGGTTACCAGCGGTGATGTATCAGAAACCGAAAGTACATCGTGGATCGTTCTAAAGAAGGTTCGTTACGCGGTAGTTGGCATTGCAGGAAAATTATTTCTATACAGATCGTTATAGTTCTAGCTAACGAGTTAATTACTTCGGATGTAAGTGATGTAGGAATGTAGCCGTGCTGTAGTCGCAAGAACTACACCTATATTTGGCTTAAAACTCATTGATAGCAGGGTACCAGGTAGTGAATATACGCTCACGATACCGCCTGTTTTAAGAGCGTATTTGATCAAGACTGATGTGGGAACTTTTGGCTTGAATCCAGTGACCCCCTGAATCCCACCAGTGCTCACAAAGCTCTGCCAAGAAAACTGCGAGCTTTTTAATGATGTGACTGGGCTAATCTTCACAGGTTTTAAAGGTGAGTATTGAGCGGAGCCGAACGTTCCATCTGCACTCATAGTAAGTGAGAATCCACGAGTGGAAGCAGGTTGACTAATCCCAGTAGCGCTGGTTCCAGTAATTATAAAACTCGAGTTTTTGAAGGTAATTGATGTGGGCACGACAACTTCTGAAAAATCAGATGTAAAAGTATTGAGTAGAGCTCCTGCTGGAGAAATTTGCCAGACCAATATTCTTTGTAACCCAGGCGCTAACTGCCTAGTTGTCGGGACAACTATTTGCGACGGGTTGATGGTAGTTGGTGACACGACTGGTGCAGCCATATCAGGAAGTGGAACAGTGGTAGCACCTACTACCCACAAATTTCCAGCGGCATCTGATGTAAGTGCGGTTGCCACATCATCACTTGATGTGCCAAGCCGTAGGTTCCACATCTGTTTTCCGATGGAATCAAGATTAACGATGTAACCATCGGTTCCACCTAATCCAACAGCCGTTATAACCGATGTTGTGGCTGTTTCTATGGTCCCCACAAAATTTACGGAGTTTGTTCCGACAACCATCCCGGCCAAATCGTCTCCTTCAGCAAAATTGGCATCTAGCGTTGGCAGAAGTGGTTTAACAACAATTGCCTTTACTGGTGGTTTCTTTGTTGCTACTGGCTTTGCTGCCGAAGCGGGCGAGACCACAGAAAAGGTCAAACATATCAACAGTGCTCTTATGGCTAGAGCTCTCACGATAATTCTCGTGAACGATTAGCGGCGGCGGCCATTGCACTGGCTACCAATCCGGTCAGATCTAACTGCTCAAAAATCTTAAGTCCTTCATAGGTCATACCCTTGGGGCTAGTGACATTTTCTCGCAGGGTGCCAGGACTCTTACCTGTTTCATGAAGCAATTTTGCTGCACCTACAAAGGTCGCAACTACCAAATCGGTAGCGATCTTCTCTTCGATTCCCATTTCTATTGCGCCAGCTATCATCGCTTCGGTGAAGGCATAAAAATAGGCGGGACCCGATCCACTAGTTGCGGCCGCTGCATCCTGTAACGATTCTTCGAGCTCCACATATGAGCCACATGCCGTCATAAATTTGCGGACAAATTCTCTATCCGCGTCTGATACCGCTTGGCCATAAGAAATAATCGACATCCCAGCGCCCACGAGGGTTGGGGTGTTGGGCATGATCCGAACGACAGGGTGATTACTGCCCAATCCTGCTTCGATCGTCGCTATCTTCTTGCCCGCCAGAAACGAGATAACGAGTGAACCAGCTTTTAGTGTTGGCCGAATTGCGGCCAAGACTGGTTCCAAATCTTGCGGTTTAACGATGATCAACAGAACATCGCAGGTGGCCGCCATCTCTGCCAGAGTGGCAGGTGTAATGCCATATTTAGCGCTGATTTCGGCACTTCTTTCGCTGCGCCGAACCGCGAAAGAGAGCGCTGCTGGCGGTGTCCCTGCTTGCAGGAGTGCATGTAACAGGGCTTCTCCCATATTTCCTACACCGATAAATCCGACCGATAGCTGATTGCTTACCACGTGCTTCATGACGTTAGCGTAGCCAATACCCCCACGTCATTCATTGCTGGACACCATAAGGATTCACCGTAAGGATTAATGCCTAGTAGGCTTTCATGCTATGCCGGAAGTACAACCTGGGTTTGCTCGCGACTTTGTCGAATTTGTGGATCCGTCAGAGCCTGACGAAATTTTCCGATGCGACCTGACCTGGCTCACCTCTTATTGGACCTGCATCTTTGGCAACGGTTGCTGTGGAATTGATGCGGACAAGCCCGATGCCGGATGTTGTTCCGATGGCGCGTATTACTCTGACGAGGAAGACGAAGCCCGGACGTTAAAGGTGGCGGAGCGGCTTACGCCAGAGATGTGGCAGTTTTATAAGGAAGCTCAACCTAAAAAAAAGAATGGTCCGTTGCGTGTATCTGAAGTTGGTTTAGATAAAGATCGTAAAACACGAATGGTGAAGAAATCATGTATTTTTCTTAATCGCAAAGGCTATGAAGCAGAAGGCTTTACTGGTTCGTTCGGCTGTGTTCTCCATCATTTGGCGGAACAAGAGGGAGTGCATTTTGTAGAAACTAAGCCAGATGTCTGCTGGCAACTACCTATTAGGAGATCTTTCGAAACCAGACAATTAGGTGACCGGGAAATTTCTGTGACAGTTATAGGTGAATATGAACGACTCGGATGGGGTGAAGATGGCGCTAACTTCTCTTGGTATTGCACATCCAACACCGAAGCGCATGTCGGTCGAGAGCCAGTGTATAAATCAAATAGCTACGAACTCACTGCTCTGATGGGTGAAAAAGCTTACGCGCTGCTTACTCAATACTGTGATGCCCGCATGGAAGCAATTGCAGTAACAGCGCAAGCACAGAAGAAACGTCAGTTGCCACTTTTTATTATTCACCCTGCTTCAATCGGATCGCATAAGTAACGCATGCTCATGGTGTACTGATGGCAAAAGCTACCGTTAAGGATCCGTTTCGCTGTTCCGAATGTGGTTGGACTTCAACAAAATGGGTGGGACGTTGTGGGGAATGCCAAGCATGGGGATCTGTTGAAGAGATCGCGGCTCCAAAAAAACTCTCACTTGTCGCCGGCCCGGTTTCGCAAGCTGCTACCCCGATCGGTGATGTCAGCCTAGAAATCGCAAAGGCCAGAACCAGTGGCGTGGGCGAACTGGATCGAGTATTGGGTGGCGGCCTAATACCAGGTGCGGCCATCTTGTTAGCGGGAGAACCTGGGGTAGGAAAATCAACCTTGCTCCTGTCGGTGGCAGCGGAATCGGCTCGGCAGAACGTTCGTGCGTTATATATCAGCGGTGAAGAATCGGCCTCGCAAGTCCGATTGCGGGCAGAGCGGCTAAAGGCGATCGACCCACAACTCTGGTTAGCGGCAGAGAACGATTTAAGCGCTGTTATTGGCCAGATAGATGCCGTCTCCCCTGATTTACTGATTATCGATTCGATCCAAACGATTTCCAGCTCTGCCGTGGAAGGTTCGCCCGGTGGCGTAACCCAAGTCCGCGAAATTGCAGCGGCGCTAATCAGAATCGCCAAAGACCGAAACATCACTCTCATTTTGGTTGGACATGTAACCAAAGATGGTTCGATCGCCGGTCCCCGCTTATTGGAACATTTAGTTGATGTAGTTCTCAATTTTGAAGGTGAAAGACATTCACGCCTTCGACTGATCAGAGCCATGAAAAACCGCTTTGGGGCATCCGACGAAGTTGGCTGCTTTGATATGTCAGAAGCCGGAATCGTTGGCTTGTCAGATCCAACTGGATTGTTCACGACCCGTCATACCGAACCGGTTCCAGGAACATGTGTCACCGTTGCGCTAGAAGGTAGACGGCCACTCCTGGCAGAAATTCAAGCCCTGGTTGGTGTTGCCTCTGCAGAAGGTAGGGATTTTGGGAATGCCAGAAGAGTGACATCTGGGCTCGATAATCCACGCACGGCGATGACCTTGGCGGTACTGGAGCTGCGAGCAAATATTCGACTCTCTGGCCGGGATGTTTATGTCGCTACCGTTGGCGGAATGAAGATCAATGAACCATCTGCAGATTTGGCGGTAGCGCTTGCAGTGGCATCTGCCGCGAAAGGATTGGCACTACCTTCTGATCTGATAGCTATTGGCGAAGTAGGACTTGCCGGAGAAATTCGTAAAATCACAGGTGCGCAACAACGCATTTCTGAAGCAGCTCGGCTCGGTTTTAAGCTTGCGATGGTACCGGTGGGATCAGAATTGAAAGTTGCCGGCATGGATATCATGGAAGTTTCTAGGATCGAACAAGCGATTGCAAAGGTAAAAATTAATTAAGTGAGCCAGGAAAAATCAATGGCTGGGATCATGGAAATCGATGTTGAAGGAGTAATGAGTTGGTTTGGAATAACCAAAAGAGATCTTCCGTGGCGCAACACCACGCCCTGGGGTGTCATGGTGAGCGAATTTATGCTGCAACAGACCCCGGTCAACAGAGTCCTGCCGGTTTGGAGCTCCTGGATTGAACGTTGGCCAACACCGGCAGATCTTGCTGCGGCTAAAAAATCTGACGCAATTACCGCTTGGGGAAGATTGGGCTATCCCAGAAGAGCAATTAGATTGCACGAATCAGCGCTCATCATAAGCAGAGATTTTCAGAACGAAGTACCTCAAGATATTGATCAACTAGTGTCACTGCCAGGCGTTGGTGAATATACGGCTTCAGCTATCGCTGCCTTTGCCTTTAATCAATCTACTCTGGTCTTGGATATCAATATTCGTCGATTATTTGCTCGGGTAATCGATGGTCAAGAACACCCAACGTCAGCACCCTCCAATGCCGAACGCGCCCGGCGATCAGAACTGATACCAACCACTGGCGCTACTTGGGCTGCAGCAACGATGGAGCTGGGGGCGCTAATCTGTAAATCTCGAAATCCCACCTGTGACTTATGCCCACTGGCCCACACGTGTAGCTGGAAAAAAGCGGGATATCCCAAATCTCAGATAGTTCGCAAAAGTCAGAAATGGGAAGGGACCGATCGACAGTGTCGCGGATTAATTCTTCAAGCATTAAGGGAGCACCCTAGAGCCACGACCACAGAGCTCAAGAAACTCTGGGATCAGGATTCACAAGTTGAGCAGGCCCTTAAAACGCTTCTTGCCGATGGTCTGATTCAGAGCACCGGCAAGAGCTTTACGTTAGCGAATTAGTTTGCGGTTGGAGTGGCGCTTTGTAAGTCACCCGGTGTGTCAGGCATTGTTGACTTAACCACGGATGAAAAAGTGAACTGCTCTTTCTCATCAACTGTTTCTACATCCACCAAACTAATCTCTCCAGCCTTAACATCGCCAAAGAGGATTTTTTCGGAGAGCACATCTTCGATTTCACGTTGAATGGTCCTGCGAAGTGGGCGTGCGCCCAACAACGGATCGTATCCACGCTTAGCTAAGAGCAATTTCGCTGCTGAAGTAAGTTCGATACCCATATCTTTTGCACGAAGACGTTCGTCTAGATTAGTGATCATCAAATCAACAATCTGAACAATCTCTTCTTCTGAGAGTTGATGGAAGACGATGACATCATCGATTCTATTGAGGAATTCTGGTCGGAAGTGAGTCTTGAGCTCGTCACTCACTTTCGCCTTCATTCTTTCGTAGTTACCCAGTACATCATCAGAATTATGGAAACCTAGACCCAGTGTTTTAGAAATATCTCTGGTTCCCAGGTTTGTTGTCATGATGATGACGGTATTTTTGAAGTCAACGACACGTCCTTGCGAATCGGTCAATCGACCGTCTTCAAGAACTTGCAACAACGAGTTAAAAATATCTGGATGAGCTTTTTCTACTTCGTCAAAGAGGACGACAGAGAATGGCTTGCGCCGAACTTTCTCCGTCAACTGACCACCTTCGTCATAGCCAACATATCCAGGAGGCGCGCCAAACAATCGAGAGGCTGTGTGCTTTTCCGAATATTCGGACATATCGAGTTGAATCAGGGCATCTTGATCACCGAAGAGGAAGGCGGCCAAGGTGCGAGATAGCTCTGTCTTTCCTACGCCAGAGGGACCGGCAAAGATAAATGAACCACCTGGCCGTTTTGGATCTTTGAGTCCAGCCCGAGTCCGTCGGATCGCTTGGGAGAGCGCCTTGATCGCTTGATCTTGACCAATCACACGTCGGTGTAGCTCATCCTCCATGCGTAAGAGGCGAGCAGTCTCTTCTTCCGTCAATTTGAATACTGGGATTCCGGTGGAATGTGAGAGAACTTCCGCTATCAACTCTTCATTCACTTCTGCCACAACATCAAGATCGCCAGCTTTCCAGGTCTTTTCACGCTCCTGCTTTTCTGCAATCAGATTCTTCTCTGTATCCCGCAGGGCAGCTGCTTTTTCGAAGTCTTGGCTATCAATCGCAGACTCCTTTTCGCGACGAGCATTAGCAATTTTATCGTCGTAAGCCCGTAGCTCTGGTGGCGCAGTCATTCGACGAATTCTTAGACGTGAACCAGCCTCATCAATCAAGTCAATTGCTTTATCCGGCAAGAATCGATCTGCGATGTAGCGATCGGCCAGAGTTGCGGCAGAAACTAGCGCACCGTCAGAGATGGAAACTTTATGGTGTGATTCGTATCGATCCCGAAGCCCCTTAAGGATTTCGATGGTATGGGTCAACGTAGGTTCGGCAACCTGAATCGGTTGAAAACGACGCTCTAACGCAGCATCTTTCTCTAGATGCTTGCGATATTCATCTAACGTGGTTGCACCGATTGTCTGCAGTTCTCCACGAGCCAACATCGGCTTCAAGATGCTCGCCGCATCGATCGCACCTTCGGCAGCGCCGGCACCTACTAGGGTATGAATTTCGTCAATGAAAAGGATTATGTCTCCACGAGTACGAATCTCTTTGAGAACTTTCTTGAGACGCTCTTCGAAATCACCTCTGTAACGGCTTCCAGCTACAAGTGCACCCAAGTCAAGTGAATAGAGTTGTTTATCGCGTAGGGTCTCTGGAATATCACCTTTAATGATTGCCTGCGCTAGGCCTTCCACGATCGCCGTTTTACCAACTCCGGGTTCGCCAATCAAGACCGGATTATTCTTCGTGCGGCGGGATAGAACCTGCATAACCCGCTCAATCTCTTTTTCTCGTCCGATAACTGGATCGAGCTTTCCTTCACGTGCAGCCTGGGTTAAGTTCCGACCAAATTGATCCAACACCAACGATGTGGTGGGAGTTCCTTCTTGAGGTCCGTTTGAAGCGGCTGGCTCTTTGCCTTGGTAGCCCGAAAGAAGTTGAATGACTTGTTGACGAACACGATTGAGGTCTGCGCCAAGTTTGACAAGTACCTGAGCGGCGACGCCTTCACCTTCTCTGATAAGTCCCAACAAAATATGTTCGGTACCAATGTAATTATGGCCTAACTGCAACGCTTCACGGAGTGATAGTTCTAGTACTTTCTTTGCCCGGGGAGTAAAGGGAATATGACCAGCCGGAGCCTGTTGTCCCTGTCCGATGATCTCTTCAACCTGCGAGCGCACTGCCTCCAACGAAATCCCTAGAGCTTCTAACCCCTTGGCAGCAACACCTTCTCCTTCATGGATAAGCCCAAGCAGGATATGTTCGGTACCAATGTAATTGTGATTGAGCATGCGAGCTTCTTCTTGCGCCAAAACAACAACGCGACGGGCTCGATCTGTAAACCGCTCGAACATGTGATACCTCTTTCGTGAAACTAAATCGGGGCTTTGTGGCAACTCCGGTGGTTCCTGTATTGGACTAGCCTACCTGTAACAACCGACTTGCTCGATTTATGCCCAAAGAGGGAAAGCTGGTGGGTTTACAGATTAGAGCTACGAACTAGGAGCAACATCCATCGCCGGGCTCCTAGCAAAAAAGCCACTGGGCTTTAGGTGGAAACCAACCCGCTCAACCGGCATGACGGGCCAATCTTCGGTTCTAGGAATGTGGTTGGTACCAAAGACGTACCAAAGCACCAGATCCTCATCCTCTAAATTTCGGTTAGCACTGACCCATTCTGGGATTCCGGCTCCCCCTGCGTGGGCAAATGGATAATCCCCAGCCGGATACCGCTCCGCCATTGTCTGCTTGGTAACCCACAAATGTTTGTACATGAAGCCGGCTCGCTTACCAAGTACGGACTCTGGCAAGGTCAATGGATAGGTGTTATGACCCGGGACAAGTTTGTACCCCACCGGTTGATTCACGTGGTTCTTCCGGCTTGGATTCACTATTTTCCAATACCTGCTCTTCATTACATCTAATAACCGACCGGATTCCTGTTCACTCTTCACTAACGTCTCTATGGTTTCAAATGCGCCACCGTGCGGATTTTTTTCTCCCCGGGGATGGGCAAAGGAATCAACCTCTAGCACACTGTTGTTGGAGCCGTCGATATCTAGATCCAATCGAGCACACAAAATATGTTGATGGTAGGGAGCAAAGAGTCCCGGTTCGATCTCTGTTGCAGATGGATGATCAGCCCCTGGGTGATCAGCAACCGTTAAGACAATCCCAGTTAATTTTGCTTCAAATTCGATTGAGCCATCTTGGTAAAAATACCAAAAATAGCCATACTCGTAATTGTTTACCGTCACTATTGATGAAGCAACAAACCGGCGCGCTCTGCGAACTTCTGTATGGCCGTCGACATCTACATGTTTCCACAAAATCCCGAAATCTTCTTCATGCATACAGATTCCGTTTTTGATGGTGCGAACAGTTCCGTCGCTTTCAGTAACTGCTACATCTAGATAATAGATTTCGCCTAAGCAATCACAACCCAAAATCAATGAATTAGTAAAGTTACCTAGTCCATACTCACCCGTATCAAATGCATTTTTTCGGTATGTTCCTTGACTGGGATCGCCATATGGAATCACTAGTTCGGAAATAGATAACCGATGCGCAATTTTTCGCAAGCCATTCGCATCTTCAAAGTGAACGTCGTGGATCACCAAACCTTCCCTCTGGTCAAAACCGATCCGGAATTGCCAGCGTTCCCACGTGACTTTCCAATCTTCAACGATAAACGAAGGGCCGTCCGGTTGGTGAATAACAAGTGGTTTCAACTGAATATTCCCACCAGTCTGGTCCGCGCGATAAGGACCTGGTTTCTGTGGGACTGGGATATCACCTTGATCTTCTAATCCAACTACTTCCAGGGCATCAATATCCACGATCGCATGTAGTCCACTAATAGGGTGCGCATAAAAATTGTCATTTGGTGTGATTTTCTGCCACATCGGTGTCCAGATTAAACGTCTACCATCATCTAAATGTTCCGGGATGCTGGCGCCTATTGGCCATGCCTCCATATGCACAGAGGCGGCAGAATCGATCCCCCTACGCTTTAACGCAGCAAGCACTCCTGGATCACTTGAAGCCACTTTAATCGCCGCGTCTGATTCCATATTGGTGACTAGTGCCTTAACGCCAGGTATTTCTTTCCAGCCCTTAACCGTTCCATCTACTGTAATCAAACCTTCACTTACCAGTGCGGTCTGGGGATTCCAGATTGTTACGCGCACAGTACGATCAATCGAATTTTTCTGAT
>Ga0114958_10003535_pt1 | contig 11112 bp, 10 predicted proteins | sample C_130208_EF_Meta_FD_89577 | JGI IMG/M metagenome (GOLD analysis project Ga0114958, IMG submission 89577) | Freshwater microbial communities from Lake Croche, Canada to study carbon cycling - C_130208_EF_MetaG | ecosystem: Environmental > Aquatic > Freshwater > Lake | place: Lake Croche, Canada... | reverse complement strand
TCCCCAATCACCACAATGCGCGAAGGAATGAACTCATCAACCTTTGACGAGCTTGACCCACAACTCGCCAAGCACACCAATACAAATGCAGCGAGTGAGGTAAACAAAACGCGACCAAATTTAGAAAAGGGAGCTTCCAAGAATATTCTCCTAATATTCAACTAGTTTAACTACTTATTGGTTGGGCAAGCCATTAATACGCGGCGCGCTCAAGGCGGTCAAGAACTCCTGTCCAGTCGGGCGAGGACGGGGGCCTTTCAATCCATATCTGATCAACGCATTGGCCGTCTAATTCACGCAAGGTAGAAAAAAGGGCTTGGGCGCAATGGGCAGCGTCATTGGGCATGGGCACAAAAAACACCCCTGCATCAGCTGATGTATTGGAAGAAAAACCATCATCCCCCAAGAGGTTTGTGCGCGTCCAAACCCCAACCGTAAGTCCGTCCAGGCCTTTAGCCAGCCGATCCTTTAGTGCCAATTTCAAATCTTGAGACTCAAAAAGAATGACTTTGGCGTGTGGGGCGTAATGCGATTCCAGCGTACCCGAAGCCTTTGGGGACGCACTTTCCAACTCATGTGCCAATAAAACTTGTTGACCGCAGGCCTTTGACAACGAATCTATGGTCAACATCCCGGGTCTGAGCAATACAGGATGTTCCCGCGTGCAGTCGACAATCACGGACTCTATTCCAACAGGGCAAGCACCCGCGTCCAAAATAAATAACTCTTGACCGAACTCATCTTGCACATGCAAAGCGGTGGTGGGGCTGACTCGCCCAAAGCGATTGGCCGACGGTGCAGCAACACCCATCACGCCCAATTGAGCGGCCTCTTTTAAAACTGCGAGTGCAACAGAATGCGAGGGCATGCGAATCCCAATGTTGTCTTGACCGCCCGCCGCCGCCGTGGCCACATCATTTTGACGAGTCAGTATCAGGGTTAAGGGGCCAGGCCAAAACGCATCCATTAATGCTTGCGCAAACGCAGGAATATTTGTTGCAAAAAAACTCAGATCGTTTTTGTTGGCGATGTGAACAATCAATGGGTGATCGCTGGGCCTTCCTTTGAGTAGAAAAATACCTTCTATCGCTTTTGCATTGCAAGCGTCTGCGCCTAAACCATAAACTGTTTCAGTAGGAAAACCAATCAGACGCCCTTGCTTTAATTCGAGAGCGGCTTTTTGAATATGGACAAATAAATTGGCATCAACAATCATGATTTACCAAGTGTCAATGCCAAGAATCGATGCGGCTTGGTGCGCGCGTTGACGAGTCTCTTGGATATCAACACCTGTAACGGTGAGATGCCCCATTTTGCGCCCGACCTTGGCTTCATTTTTCCCATACAAATGCAAATGCATGCCTGATAGCGATAGAACTTGTGACCAATTGGGCTCACGCATGGAATTGTTTGGCGTGTGCCACAAGTCACCTAATAAATTAAGCAAAATACTTGCACTGTGCAAACGAGGTTGCGTGAGTGGCAAGCCCGCCATGCAACGCACTTGTAATTCAAATTGTGAAACATCACAACCGTTAATACTGTAGTGGCCGCTGTTGTGTGGGCGAGGCGCAATTTCATTGACAAGTAAACTGCCGTCGCTTAAAACAAAAAATTCAACACACAACACGCCGATGTATTGCAATCCTTGCGCAATTTTTTTGGCGCTTTCAATGGCTTGTTGTTCAAAAGCAGGCTTTAAGTTGTTTTTAAAAACTTCAGTTATTGCCAAAATTCCATTGCGATGAAGATTGCATTGAACAGGCAGATGAACCATTTGGCCGTCGTGCGAACGCGCCACAATGACTGAGCATTCAGCAGTAAGAGACAACATTTTTTCTAAGATGCAAACAACAGGCGTTGTCGATGTGCCTTGTAGTGCGTGCCAAGCATTTTTTAATTCGTAGTCGTTGTTAACGCGCACTTGACCTTTGCCGTCATAACCCATGCGCGTCGTTTTAAGAATGCCAGGCAAGAGCGCAGCGTTGATTTTTTGAAGATCGTTCGTGTGAAGAATGACATGATGCGGCGCTACTGGGACATCACATTGAACAAAATATTTTTTTTCTTCAGCGCGATCTTGCGCGATTGCCACTGCATGTGCTTGAGGTGAAACACACACCGTTTGCATGAGTTGTTGCAAAGACGCAGCAGGCACATTTTCAAACTCAGTGGTAACCGCGTCACACATTTCAGCCATTTGTTTGAGACCGGTTGCATCCGTGTAAGCGGTGGTGATGTGGTGATGGCTCACGCATCCTGCAGGACTTTGTGGATCTGGATCTAAAACAACGGTTTGATACCCCAAAGTTTGTGCAGCGTGCACAAACATCCGCCCGAGTTGACCGCCCCCCATCACGCCAAGCGTTGAGCCAGGGGGCAAAGCTTTGAAGCGAGACGTCATGCCAAAGGCGGAAGCTTCGTTTGGCGCGCAGCTTCGGTTTGTTTTTGGCGGTATTGATCCAAACTTTTTTGCATGGCCTCGTTGTCGTGGGCCAACATGGCCACTGCAAACAAAGCGGCATTGGCCGCACCCGCAGAGCCAATCGCAAAGGTGGCTACTGGAATGCCTTTGGGCATTTGAACAATGCTGTGCAAAGAGTCCACGCCTTGTAAGTGTTTGCTTGGAACAGGCACGCCCAAAATAGGCACTGTTGTTTTTGCGGCCAACATGCCTGGCAAATGCGCAGCGCCCCCTGCGCCTGCAATAATGGCGCGCAAACCGCGGGTTTTGGCTTGTTGTGCGTAAGCAAACAAATCGTCGGGCATGCGGTGTGCTGAAACCACTTGGGATTCAAAGGCAATGCCAAACTCTTGCAAAATAAGGGCGGCGTGTTGCATGGTGTCCCAATCGGAATTGGAACCCATGACCACACCAATAATGGGATGTGTCATGAGTGTTGTGCAGTCAAACTGCGAGTAAGCTACAGATTTTAAGTTTCAATGGAATAGCCATGATTGATGTGACGATAGAAAATTTTGAGGCCGAGGTGGTGAATGCATCCATGCAAACGCCTGTTTTGGTTGATTTTTGGGCCCCTTGGTGCGGTCCATGTAAATCATTGGGTCCTGTTTTAGAAAAACTGGAAACCGACTACGCTGGCCGATTCAAATTGGTCAAGATCAATTCTGACGACGAACAGCAATTGTCGCAGGCATTTGGCGTTCGCAGTATCCCCACTTGCGTGCTCATGATGGGCGGCAAACCCGCCGATGGATTTATGGGCGCTTTGCCTGAGGGTAAGGTGCGTGAGTTTTTAGACAAACACGTGCCCGCCGCAGACGAATTAATCGCAAATGCCGATGTCGACGAGGCCGAGCAAGCCTTGCAAGCAGGGGACACCGATACCGCTTTGGCCAAACTGCAAGAAGCCTTAGCGATTAACCCAGCTAACGACGACGCCCGCTACGACTACATCAAGCTGCTCATTTCCGTGGGAAAGCTTGAGCATGCGCAAGCGACATTGGCGCCCGCATTGGCGCAAATTCCATTGCAACTACGTTTTGAAGCGCTCAATCATTGGCTTCAAGCTTTGCAATTTGCCACCACCGATGAGCGTCGTGCATGGACTTTAGAAAAATTTGATGAATTAATAGCCAGCAACAAAAGAGATTTTGATACGCGGTTAGCAAAAGCGCGCTTACTCGTGGCTGCTGCGGAGTGGACACAAGCATTGGATGAGCTTTTAGAAATCATCATGCGCGATAAAACTTGGAACGAAGAAATTGCGCGCAAAACATATGTGGCTGTTCTAGAACTCATCACACCACCCAAAACCAAGGGCGACGCACCCATACCCGGCAAAACCGCAGGAGGTATCGAGCTCATGGGCAATACGGCCACACAACAAAATCCGCAACTCGAACTCATCTCCCGCTACCGCCGCAAACTCAGTATGGCCCTCAATTAAATGGGGTCAGATACCCATTAATTTTTAAGCCCTTAAGCGATTCCACGCTTCTAAATATTTGGCGCTGGTTTGAGCAATGACTTCTGGTGGCAACGTAGGAGCAGGTGCCGATTTATTCCAAGGCTTGCCATTGACTTGCTCTCTCTCTAGCCAATCGCGCAAATATTGTTTGTCAAAACTCGGTGGGTTGGCGCCTTCTTGATAAAGGTCCGCAGGCCAGTAGCGCGAAGAGTCGGGTGTTAATGCTTCATCCATCAGCACCAATTGATTGTTATCGTCCAATCCAAATTCAAATTTAGTATCAGCAATGATGATGCCTTTGGTGAGCGCAATATCGCGCGCTCTTTCATAAAGACAAATACTCAAATCACGAATTTGTGCAGCTAGTTTTTCTCCCACAATTTGCTCGACTTGTGCAAAGGTGATGTTTTCATCGTGCTCACCCATTGCGGCTTTGGCCGCTGGTGTAAAAATAGAGTGCGGTAATCGACTGGCGTTGCTCAATCCACTGGGTAATGCGACACCACACACGGATTGATTGTTTTGATATTCGCTCCATCCACTGCCCGCCAAATAACCTCTAACGACGGCTTCAACAGGAATCGGCTTTAATCGTTTGACCAACATGGCGCGCTGTTTGATCCACTGATGTTCATCAGCACGCACCACAGACTCTGGCAATTGACCTGTTAAATGATTGGGGCAAATATCACCCAATTGATCAAACCAAAACATTGCCATTTGTGTGAGCAATGCACCTTTTCCAGGAATGGGCTCTCTCATAATGACATCAAAAGCACTGATTCGATCGCTGGCCACCATCAAAATCTGATCGGTGCCAACGGCATAGTTATCTCTAACTTTGCCGCGCGCTAAAAGAAGAAGCGACTCAAGCGTGAATGTATGAAGCGCTGAACTCATGCGATCAATGCACGACCTGCGAGAGTTCACCTTTGGCGTATTGCGTTGCTACAATTTGTAATGAAACTCCTTTGATTTTGCTCGCTTGTCCTTCGCAACCAAACTCAATATAGCGTTGTTTGCAAATGCTTTTTGCTGCTTCGCGTGCGGGCTTGAGCCACTCGCGGGCATCAAACTTATCTGGATTTTCATGCATGAATTTACGAACAGCGGCGGTCATCGCGAGTCGAATATCGGTATCAATATTAATTTTGCGCACGCCAAATTGAATTGCTTTTTGAATTTCCTCCACGGGCACGCCATATGTCTCTTTCATTTGACCGCCGTATTGACGAATGAGTGCAAGTAAATCTTGTGGAACACTGCTTGATCCATGCATCACTAAATGTGTATTGGGAATGCGTCGATTGATTTCTTTGATGCGCTCGATGGCCAAAATATCGCCGGTGGGCTTGCGTGTAAATTTGTAAGCGCCGTGACTGGTGCCAATTGCAATGGCCAATGCGTCGAGTTGCGTGCGTTTAACAAAATCAGCGGCCTGCTCTGGGTCGGTGAGCAATTGTTCGCGCGTCATGGTTGCATCAGTACCGTGACCGTCTTCTTTGTCGCCGCGCATGGTTTCGAGAGAGCCCAAACAACCCAGTTCACCTTCAACGGTGATTCCTAATTTGTGCGCCATGTCAACCACTTTGCGTGTTACATCGACGTTGTAGTCGTAACTGGCGATGGTTTTTCCATCCGCCTCTAAACTGCCGTCCATCATCACCGAGCTAAAGCCAAGGTTGATCGCACCTTGGCAAACGTCGGGGCTTTGCCCGTGATCTTGATGCATCACCAACGGAATATGTGGATAAGACTCAATAGCGGCTTGTATCAAATGTTTGATGAATGATTCACCTGCGTATTTGCGCGCGCCTGCACTGGCTTGCAAAATAACGGGTGCGTTGACTTCGTCAGCGGCGGACATCACCGCTTGCACTTGCTCCAAATTGTTGACATTGAAAGCAGGGATGCCATAGCGGTTGGCTGCAGCATGGTCTAAGAGTTCGCGCATGGAGACGAGTGGCATGAAATTTATCCTGTTTAAAAAAAAGATCGTTACAAACGGCCTAACCAAATTCGTACTGGTATTTTAAGGGTAGACGCAATCCCTCTTGAGCAAAATCCGCATGCAATCATGTCTTTCTAAGCCTTTATGATGTTGGCATGAATACATTCTTATCAGCGTTTGATCGACGTGGCGGCTTAATTTCAATATTAGGGTTGGTTGCGATCTTAGCTTGGGAAAGTACGCAGGGTGATTTGGCAATGGCGCGATGGTTTGGTCAACCCACAGGTTTTCCGCTATCGGACCATTTTCTTTTAGAAAATATTCTTCATACAGGCGTCCGAAATTTAGGTTGGATGATTCATCTGTCTTGGTTGGCTCTCACCGTTTGGCCCAAAGGTTTTTTAAAGCAATTACCGATCACGCAAAGATGGCTGCTTTGGTTTTCGATTGTTGCTTGTTTATTAGTTGTGATTGTCATGAAGGGTTTGAGTACAACAAGTTGCCCCTGGGATGTTGACGTGTTTGGAGGTGCTGTGCCGTATGTTTCGCATCTTGATTTTTGGAAAACAGACGGAGGAGGAGGACATTGTTTTCCTGCAGGACATGCGTCAACTGGATTTGCGTTTATGGGTGCTTATTTTTGGTTGAAACAAAGCAATTCACGCGTTGCGATGATTGGTTTGTTGATATCGGTAGCATCGGGCGTGTTGCTCGGCGTGTCGCAACAAATAAGGGGCGCCCACTTTATGAGTCATACGTTATGGACGGCCTGGATTTGCTGGGTAACGCCATGGTTGATACATGGCGTGTACACGTATAGACTGAATAAAAAAAGTATTTGATTATTCGGCGCAGCAAATTTTGAGCATGTTGGTGCCACCAGGCGAACCCATAGGTTCACCACAGGTGATGGCATAAATATCGCCTTTGCTAACGATGTTTCTTTTCTTTAAGTGAGCTTCGGCTTGTGTGAGTGCAGTATCGCGATCGACGCTGGTGGTCATGAGTAAGGGGCGAACATTTCGATACAAAGCCATTTTGCGTTGCGTGCTGAGTTTATTGGTGAGTGCGTAAATAGGAATGTGTATGAGATGTCGACTCATCCACAATGCAGTCGAGCCTGAGTCTGTGAGAGCAACTAAGGCTTTTGCTCCCAAATGATGTGCGGTAAACAATGCACCCATGGCAATGGTTTGATCGATTTTTTCGAATGTTTTGCCCATGAAGTCTGCATCAAGCTCTACTTTTTCTGCCGATTCAGCGGCCAAACAAATTTGAGCCATTTCAACGATGGTTTCGAGTGGGTATTTGCCTGCGGCTGTTTCTGCGCTCAACATGACCGCATCTGTGCCATCCAAAACCGCATTGGCTACATCGCTGACCTCTGCACGAGTTGGGACAGGATTGTTAATCATGCTTTCCATCATTTGGGTTGCGGTAATAACAACACGATCCATTTCGCGCGCCATGGTGATCATTCGCTTTTGCAAAGCAGGAACGGTGGCATAACCCACTTCAACTGCTAAGTCGCCACGCGCGACCATGATGCCGTCGCTGGCCAAAAGTATTTCTTTGAGATTGGGGATGGCTTCTGCACGTTCGATTTTTGCAATCAATGCGGGCTTGTGCTTGTATGGGGCAGCAGCAACATTGGCCAATTGGCGCGCCATTTCCATATCGGTTGCAGTTTTTGGAAAACTAATCGCTAAGTAATCGGCTTGAAAGGACATGGCTGTTTTGATGTCGTCCATGTCTTTGGCAGTGAGTGCGGGTGCTGTTAAGCCACCGCCTTTTTTGTTAATGCCTTTGTTGTTGGAGAGTTCGCCACCTAATTTGACCGTGGTATGAACTTGTTCGCCCTTAACCTGATCGACAGTTAAAACAATAAGGCCATCGTTGAGCAATAACAAGTCACCCGCTTTGACGTCTTGTGGCAACTCTTTGTAATCGAGGCCTACGCCGTTGATGTCGCCTAATTCTTGACGCGAAGCATCAAGAATGAACGACGCGCCTGCAATGAGTTGTACTTTGCCCTCTGCAAATTTGCCGACCCGAATTTTAGGACCTTGTAAATCGGCCATGATGGCAACTTCGCGTCCAGCACGAGTTGCTGCTTCGCGAACCAAGCTTGCGCGATTTATGTGATCCTCTGCTGTGCCGTGGCTGAAGTTGAGGCGAACCACATTGACGCCCGCTCGAATCATTTGTTCCAAAAGTTCGGGGTCGCTGGATGCGGGCCCTAAGGTTGCAACAATTTTTGTAGCACGACTCGGCATGTTTGATATCTCCATCAAGAAGTTTGCATTGTCACACGGATAGATGACACTTCAAATTGGAGGAATGGTGACAGGGTTACCTAATAGGATGTATAAATTTGTAAAGTCATTTACAAAAAAAGTGACTGTAAGTCGCGTTTGGCTTTCCATTTAAAAATAAAGTCTTGCACATGAACACCGAATTTATACCCGCCAATCCTCTATTTGATGTCATTGTTTATTCTGCGCTTCGTCACTTGGCAAATTTTGGCGACATGCGGCATTAAAGGCGAAACACCGTCATCATTAACGAAGGAGACAAAACAGCGGGCCTGTTCATCGTCTTGTCGGGGCGAATGCGTGTATTTTTTATGTCTGACTACATTCGCCCAAGGGAAGTAAGCTTAGGCATTTGTGGGCCAGGACAACGCGCAGGTGAAATGTCGCTCGGATGGTTTAAAACGCTGCGCTAGTGTCATTACGCGGGCTCCCCTCAATGTGTGTGTCGACGCCAGCATCGTTCAAGAGCAGTTAACTACCTCGCCCGATTTGGCCATTGCATTCATGCAACAAGCTTTTGTAAGGGCTAGGCATGCAACACAGGTCGCCCGCCCGCACTTTTTTCAGATACGTATTCGCGGTGTACCGTGCTACTCAAGCGGCAAAATGATCCAGCAACAAGTCAGGGTTTTGCGCATGCGCCCACGCTGACGCATTCACAAATGGCACAACAAATCGGCTGTAGTCGAGAAATGGTCGGTCGAATACTCAAAGACTTGGTTTTAGGTTGCTATGTAGTGCGCGAAAGTGACATAACCTACCAAGTTCGATCGCAACTTTCCACCAGGTGGTAATTGACGGAGCTTAATATCCTTATAAGATGGCATGTTTTCAAGTTTTGTAGCCTTTTATACTCGGTTTCGTTACAATTAAATGGTTAATCAGGGTCTCAACAGTTGTAGCAGTTGTTGAGGCCGTTCAAGCACCCTCAAATTTGTTCAGTAGTTATGCAATCCACCGAAAGACCCATACCTCCGGGTGAGCCCATTCCGCATCGAAAGATAATTCGCGAGTGGTTGATTCCTATGGCTCAAAGGGTAACGCTAGGCGCAACTATTTTGTTGTGCATTGATTACGCAGTTTGGGTGGCATTGTTATTTGGCACCATTTATTTGGATGCTTGGTGTGCCAAATTGTTGTGCGGCCTCATTGCAGGTTTTTGGATCGGTCGCTTGTTCATCATCGGACACGACGCGTGTCATCAAAGCCTCACGCCCCGACGTAACCTCAACAAATGGCTCGGGCGCATTGCTTTCTTGCCATCTCTCACGCCTTACAGTTTGTGGGATATCGGACACAACGTGGTCCATCACGGCTACACCAACCTCAAAGGGTTTGATTTTGTTTGGGCACCCTTAACGCAAGAAGAGTTTTCTAAGCTTTCTATTGGTGGGCGTTTGCTCGACCGTATTTATCGCAGTGGATGGGCGCCAGGCTTGTATTACATGATTGAAATTTGGTGGAAAAAAATGGTTTTTCCAAACGCCAAAGAAATGCCAACACGCCGCTCAATTTTCATTCAAGATAATTTATTGATTTGTAGTTTTGCACTCATTTGGTTATCTGCAATGGTCGGTGGCGCCGTTGCTTTTGATCAATCCATTGCGCTCGTGTTACTCATGGGTGTGGCTGTCCCATTTTTATTTTGGAGTGCCATGATTGGTTTTGTGGTGTACGTGCATCACACGCACGTCAAGGTTCCTTGGCATGACGATCGCGCCGAATGGTCCAAGGCGCAACCGTTTGTGTCAACCACGGTTCACCTCACATTTCCTTTTAATATTGGCTCTTTGTTGCATCACATCATGGAGCACACAGCGCACCATGTGGACATGAGCATTCCCTTGTACAAACTCAAGCAAGCGCAAAACAAATTAGAAGCTTTGTTGCCTGGTCGAATCATTGTTCAACCATTTTCTTGGCATTGGTATTTTCAAACTGCGCGCGATTGCAAGTTGTATGACTTCACTCGCAAATGTTGGACCGATTACAAAGGACGAGCAACGAGTACGCCCGTCTTGATTTCTGCATAAACTTTTGTTTTTGTTGCACACAACAAAAAACCCGCAGATGTCAAATCTGCGGGTTTTTTATAAATATATTGAAGATTAAAACTTGGTGCCAACGCCAAAGTTGAAGCCAACTACTTTAATTCCGTCTTTATGGTAATAGTTCATGTAGTCGGTGGTTAAGTAGGCCTTGTCGTTAGTTTTGTATTGGAATCCGACACATAGGTAGATGACATCACTTTAAATGACTCTGACGTTGCAAGACTATTTTCAATACCTTTATTTTGAATTTTGATATTCGAATATCTAAGTCGACCAAATAAAGTGAAAGTTGAGCTCAGTTAGTAAGAAGGTTTAATATACAAGCCAAGATCTTTTTTAAACTTATTTGGAACAGAATCACCTTCATGAAGAGTTGGAGTCTTTCCATTTCCAACACCCATTCCATTAATGCCCTCCGCTGCAACATTTTCGTGAAGCGATTTGCCGATGCTGAGTCGTCCTAATTTAGCAATAGTGATCGATAAGTCACCAGACTTTACTTTAGTAGTTGACATCCCACCTCGCCATACATGCCGTCTGTCCAGTCGCCCGCAAAAGCAACTCCGGCAGCCAAGCTCACCAAAACAGCAACAAAACCTAATTTGAATTTGCCAACTAGCGCCATTTGAAATGCCCATTCTAAAAAGCAGAAAATTATACCTAATAAATACTAATTAATAAACCATAATTATTTTAAAGTATTAATTTTGACAAATCTGTTAACAGGCTCGCTTCATCAGCACTTCAAAAGCAGGCAGTGTTTTACCTTCGAGAACCTCTAGAAAAGCGCCTCCGCCCGTCGATATATATCCCACTTGCTTTTCAATCCCGTATTTGGCAATGGCAGCTAAGGTGTCGCCACC
>Ga0114958_10003534_pt1 | contig 11117 bp, 10 predicted proteins | sample C_130208_EF_Meta_FD_89577 | JGI IMG/M metagenome (GOLD analysis project Ga0114958, IMG submission 89577) | Freshwater microbial communities from Lake Croche, Canada to study carbon cycling - C_130208_EF_MetaG | ecosystem: Environmental > Aquatic > Freshwater > Lake | place: Lake Croche, Canada... | reverse complement strand
CACCCCATCCTTCAGCATCAATTCGAAATACTATTTGTTGGGATAAGGGGATTCCTTCAGGCTGGAATGCAATTGCACCCATGCTTGCAAAACATAAAATAAATGCAAGACTGGGAAGGAGGGTTTTATAGTTCATGATGAAGAATTTCTTAAGTATCAGAAAACTTGAACACGCCGACATGTTCCCTAATAAATATGTTTTACGGCTTAACATGATTTCACCTTGATTTAAATGGGAATCGCCTCACGAATCTTTGTTACTTTACATTAAGATTTTTATTAATTAACCATAATGTACGTATCACCTAGATTCAAAATTTAATCGCTACTGTTGATTTTAAAGTGAAATTTTAACTAATCATAAGTTATAATAATGTTTAGTCTTTTAAGATTTACATTTTTAAGGCATTAAGGTGATGCCTAACAATCTCAAAAACAAGCATTTAATCGAGACAAAAATAATGAATTTTTCTAAAGCAGCAGAAGTGCTAGGCCATGTTTGTTTTTTCGGTGGCTTTGCTAGCATTATTGGCTCTATCGCAATTTGGTACATTAAGGGCGGCTCTGATTTACCAGATGCCAAAGCTCATGGCGAAAGATTTGGTATTTTCGTGGGCCTATGGGCGCCCACTTTTTTAATTCTTAGCCACAGGCTATCTCACTTTGCCAAGGAATCTGCAGCGAAGAAATCCTAACCATCAAGTAAGAATTACTTACTGCATTGTTTAAATAACCCCCCTTAAAATCATGGCTATTTTAAGGGGGGTCATTTTTTTATTTCTGGCGCATACTTCTTTGCAAAAGCCAATATACTCTAATTTAAATATCTACTTAAATAACAATAGAATAAATTCTATAAAGGTGTGATAGCTATTTAGGAAAACAAACTCCTGTTTTACCATATAAATAAAAAACCTAATCTCGCCTAATAAAGCACGAAGTATTTAATGAGAAAAGGTTTTATCACTTAGCCCGACGTTGCATTGTATATTTAAAAATCGGTATTTTTCTAGCAACTCGCCACCTTGTGTACCGCCAGATTGCGGCCAGTCGTAAGTTTCTGCTCCGATAGGCAATAACGTTTTTTTATCTAACCAAAGAATACAGTGATACCCGTAAAAATTTCCTGCATTGCGATCTGGATGAAAGGTATCAATTCGAGTGCATGTGTAACCCTCAAGGTTTTCAACAGTAATTTGCACAATGGTTTTATTTAATTGTTTTTCCAACTCCCAATATTTAGCTGTGCATTCTAACAAATTACCAAGGCCGGCCTCCGTAATGGAATGCCGACTTTTTTGTAAAGCCCTTGGGTCCCTAGGGTTCAATGAAAGAAAACCTAAAATACTAAGCCACCCTGTTGGATGAACTCGCATCATTCCACGATTCCGACCATCGATATAGCAAACCTCCAATCCTTTTTCATCCATAGGACTTTCTGAACGAAGATAAATACTCAAGGGATTATTACGAACCTTCATCGACATGGTTCCCTGTGGCAGTAACACACCATTTATCCGCTCAGTTTTTATTAATCGACACTCGTAATCTTGAATGCTTTTAAAGCTAAGGCGCGCTTCATTAAGAATTCCAATTGCTTGATCCAAACTTGGTGATTTTTCGACAGGGGTATTTTTTCCAACTGCAATTTGATTTAGCATTACACTAATAACAACAACAAAACATAATAGAAGCAAATAAGATGGTTTTATAATTTTTAACATGAAAGTTATTCCTCGATTTGTTTAATTTCAAATAACTAATAAATGCCTAAGTTGCAGATTACGGAGCACCTGGAGGCAACCTCAAAAATTTATTGTAAATAGTCGGGTCTCCCCAAGTGCTTTCATCAAAATGCATTTTAATTTGATCATCTGCTCTGGGTTGTCCTGCAGAATCTACACCAGCAAAAGACAAAAAGAATTTTTCTTTCTTCCGTTCAGCGCCTCGAACTTTTCCACCATCTTCCATGTCAAAAAATGCTGCTTTTTTATCTGTCGAATCAATTTTAACTTCATAAAGATCGGCATATGAAACCATCTCGTACGGATGTTTATCTGCGTTTGCAGGAACCTTAAGTTTAGAAGAGCTACCCAATCCAATTACCTTATGATCACCCGCCTTTAGAAAGACAACAGGTCGCCTTGGATTATTCTTAGGTTGATCAACAATGCCTGCAACTTCCCAACCTATAGAACCTTTTACTGAACCTTCAACAGCGAATTTTTTCCCCTTTTCAGGTGCGCCAAAGTTTTTACTAGCGGCATCTTCCAACCATCGTTCAACAAAAACTTTATGAAAACATCCGCAAGCTGCAATTGTTTCATAAAAAATTGGAACGTTATCCGCATCTAGTGTAATCCGAACAACACAACTGTCGATTTCCGCTTGTTCCAAATCAATAGTTTTCATTCTAGGGTGTGATGGATACCAAGCTGTATAAGTTAATTGAACACGATCGTTGCCGTTAATTGAAACTTTTTTACATATGGCATAAACCACTGGAGACCCAGCCACATATGATTTTAATTTTCCGTTAGGCTCTAAGCTTAAATGAGCCTGGCCGATCATGTCATATTCGGGAGGGTATGGAAATCGTTTAGCTTTAGAATCAACCCGTTCTTGAATGAATATTGGTGAGTAGTAACTTACAAGTACTTCGGGCGAGGAAATCGAAAGCTTTTTACGGTCAAGCGGGCTGGAATCGATGTTAGGAGTAAAAACAATTCCATCCCCCCCAACAGCCTTAATAGGATCTTCAAGAGCTTCTTGGCCAAGCATATTCCAATGCGATAAACTATCAGACAATTTCTGCTTAATGGTTTGGCATCCCTCAATAAGAAGGATTGCAAAAACAAACATAAAACCAATGGTTTCTTTAGTAATTGTTTTTGAGAAAACTTTCATACTATTCCTTACAAATATTTGAATCTAACGGTTTCGTAAGAAATAAGGACAACAAGGTATTATTTCCGTGGCTTTCTTTAACAAAGAAAAGAATCGTGGTCAATGGAGTTATGGAGTCTTCCACTTATTATTTAAATAATTAGCCGCAAGATGCGTAATATGTGAATTAGAAGAAATTCGAGAATTTTGAAATCAAAGGTAATTGAATAGGCTTATCAGAAGTTTAAATTAAATACATTTTTAATGAGCTCTCGAATTAAAACTACTTAGGTTTCTAATTTATATTTTCAATAACATTGCATAAATTTTCAATTAATGAATCTAAATCCTGACTGCTTATCACCAAAGGAGGCATGAAAGTAAGAACATTTCGCCCAGGCCCAGTTTTACCAATCAAAAAGCCTGCATCTTTCATTTCTTCCAAAATTAGATCAGTAAGAATCGCAGCAGTATTTTCGGCACCGTCATTTAATTCCATTCCAAGCATTAACCCAATGCCCCTAATTTCTTTAATTAATGAAAAACGTTTTTGCATATTTAGAAAACTATTCTTTAAATAACACCCAAGGTATAAACTTTTCTTACCTAGTTCATTCGTCTTATGAAAATTTAAAGTTGCTATTGCTGCCCTGCAAGAAACAAGATTTCCACCAAATGTTGCTGCCCCCGGTTTTTTATAATAAGAGGCTATTTCATTCGTCGTAATGTAAGCCGCGATTGGAAAACCATTACCAAGCGCTTTTGCAACTGTCACAATATCTGGAACCACATTCCAATGATTAGTAGCAAACCATTGCCCCGTGCGATTCCATGCGGTTTGAATTTCGTCGGCAATTAAAAGAGTTCCATAGACATCACATAACTTCCTTAAGCTTGGCCAATAATCCTCATGAGGAACAATTATACCACCGTTTCCTTGTATCGGTTCCGCAATGATAGCTGCAACTTTTTTCTGCTTTAGAATTTTTTCTATTTCATAAAGACTTGCTGGGTCTCTTGGGCCTGGTACAACATTCGCAGTCACCAATGGATATGGATCTGTTCGCCACATCTCTGCTCCGGTAACGCTCATCGCCCATTTTGTTCTTCCATGTAATCCATCTTTGAGATAAATAACTTCATTTCTACCAGTAACCAAGGTAGACAAAAGTAAGGCTCCTTCATTTGCTTCAGTCCCACTGGCACAAAAAAAACTTCGGGACAAATTACCCGGTGCTAATTCAGCAATCATTCGCGCCAGATCAAGCATTGGTTTGGTTAAATATATTGTGGTTGTATGTTGGAGAAGTAGCAATTGATCTATTGCCGCCTTTATGATTTCGGGATTGGAATGACCGGCACTAACCACTGTCACCCCGCTAAAACAATCAAGATATTTTTTGCCATCTGAATCAAACAAATAAACCCCTTCACCACGTACCAAAACTGGCGGCCTTTTGTAGAAATGATAAACACAAGGAACAAGAAATTCATTCTTGGTTGCAATTAAACTTTCAGATAAAGACAACATCTCTAACTCGTTTCGCTTATAAAATTACTTCGACTGAACAATTAAATGCTCCGAACACCCTTCAATAATATCGATTGATGGAATATAAGGGTTTATGCCAAGATCTACGACCTGACAAAATAAAACTCTTAAAGCTGTGCGTACATCAGATGGCATCATGCAGGAATCTGCATTTGCAAACATTTCAACAAAACGCTCGGTACATTTCCCACCAACTCCTCTTCCTAACTTATTTATCTGGCAAAGAACATCTTGCTGATTATTTAGTCCATACTCCAAACTATTTCTGATTATCTGGCAAATATGTTCTTTGACATTATTAGGGATTTTTCTCCTAATTACGTTCAACCCAACAGGCAAAGGCAAACCCTGTTGCTTACACCATTCCGCACCCAGATCCATTACACACTGTAAACCCTTCTTAGGGTAATAAAGCAGTTCTTCATGAATCATTACTCCGGCATCTAAAATACCGGCGGCAACTGCTTCTGCAATTTCATCAAAAGGCATTTCTATAGCTACTGCTTCAGGAAAAAAACTTTTTAGTAAAAACCATCCTGTAGTTGGAATTCCTGGAACTCCCACTTTGCAATTTTCCAATTTCGATTTCATGGGATTTTTCGATACCAACACAGGGCCATACCCACGGCCCACGCTAGTGCCTACGCTAAGAATTTCATAATCATCAGCTATTTGTGGATACAGAACAGAAGAAATTGCAGTGACATCATATCTTGCAGAAAGGGCATCGTAATTCAATACACTCATTGGCTTAGGAATAAAAGTTGGACAATATCCTTTAAAAGGAATTTTGCCATATTCCAATGCGTAATAATAAAAAGAATCATCACTATCTGGGGTATACGCAATCGAAAGGGGTTTAGCAGTTAACATATTTTCTTTCTAAGTTAATATAAGCCGACTTGAATTCGCCCATTCAAAAAAATTGGGGTCTGAGGATTTCGTACACCGTTTAAACTTCCACCTACAGAAATAGCACTATCATTGGGACTAATTATTTCGGCTTGATCACGCTCTAATATTCCCAACAACAAACAACTTTCATCTAAACGATGAAACATCACCCGACCAATTTGAAAAGGATTTAAACACTTTGGGGGCCAATCCTTAATCGTTTCGATTTCTTCAGAATGCTTTACAACATTGAAAATAAGCCGATCGCCAATCGGGTAGTAATCCATAGCAGTGCGATGAACATCAACAACTTCCATGGCAACGCCAAAAAGTGTATTCCCATACCCTGCCAGGTGCACGGCTTCGGGAAAAGCATTACGAAAGTTATTCACCATTTCAGGAGATAGGCAGGTTCCCCCATAATGAATTCCTTTTATTTTTTCACGCTGAGAATCTTTAAGGCGCAATAAAAGAGCTGAAAGAGTAGGTGGAGTAATAAATAAAACACTAATTTCTTCCCGATCCAAAACGTCAAGAACCTGATTAATTACATGGTCAAGATATCGTTGGCGTGCTGTAGAGCCCTCTGCTAGTCGTTTAGCCCAACGCGGGTCAAAATCTACACTAAAAGGATCCATGGAATCGGTCTGTTTTGCTAATTCTCGAACCACTTTTCCAATAATATGCGGGCCAGATGGACCAACCCACAGCCATTTTTTTCCACTTGGAAAACCTGTAATTTTAGCAACTTTTAGAAATGGTGTTATAAATGCGGTTTGAAATTCATCATCACGATAAGCTGTTGCGCATGGTTTGCCGCTGGTGCCCGCAGTTTCTCCAACAATAAACCGGTGCAACTGTTTATCAAAACTCTTAGGAATAAATGCGTTTACAGAAAATCGCCTTAGATCGTCTAAAGGCATCGGCCCAAGCAACCATAAATCTTCAAGGCATCGAATTCTATCTTGCACATTCCATCCAAGTTGCTCTTGGCGTTTTAGCCAATAAGGGCTTCCCCACACTGAATGAAAATGCAAAGAAATTAAATATTTAACTCTTTCATTAAAACTACCGATTGAATTGACTGATTTTGTTTCTTCCATTTTTTATATGCTCCCAGTTGGAAATAAAAATTCAACTGTGGAATCAATGAGCCAAGATTCATGGCCTCTAAAAAAATGGTTATCACATTTCCGAAGCATTAATTGTTTAGGCATGATAAGAGTTTCAAACCATTCCCTGATCTGTTCTGAAGAAGTGGCAAAATCATCTTCGGAAGCAATTATCAACAATGGGACAACCACAGATTTAAAAAAGTCGTAATCATGTTTGACTATAGTTGGAGCAATCAAAATCATTCTTGAAAGTTGCCCTTTAGCTTTAACAAAAGGAAGAAGACAACTTCCAAAACTATACCCAATTAACACCAATGGTATAAATGGATCAGTTTGATGAATGAAATCTGCAGCGGCTTGCACATCTTTCCAAAAATCCATTTCCCCAGAAACATGAGAGGTTTTCCAAAAATCTGCAAGATGCTCCCCAAGATCAATTTCTGGGCCCTGACTTCTTCCAATCCCTCGATAATCAAACCGAAGAGTCATTGCGCCATGATCCGCAAGTCCATTACCAACGGATTTAACAACATTATTTTGAATATTACCGCCCAAAAAAGGGTGCGGGCCGGCAATCACAACAGCCAAATTTACTTTTCCTGTATTTGGATATGTCAACTCACCATGCAATAGGTAAGAATCAGACATGAAGAAAACATCTTCAGTAACAATTTGGATTCCATACTCTTCTTTATTTATCATTAAACAACTTTATGGTTTATTAGAATTTTCTAAAATAGTTTCCTGTAGAAATTGACTTAATAGAAAAGTTAATTTAAGGCCCACCTCAAGATTTCCGATTATTTCAATTTTCTTGGAATAATAAGCATCCTGCAAAGATTGAGTACCCAATATTATTGATCGGAAATTTTCTGTGTCTGTGTGAAAAGTAACTACTGCACTTTCATCCAACCCTTTAACAACATGAACAAGAGTCCCGTTTTCCCATTTGCAAGTCCATTCGCCCCCTGATTCACCATTAAGTTTTAAACAAACGCTCAGATCAAGACCTATGCGAAAAGCTAACTGAGATTGGTGAACTTGCTGGGGGAAAATATTTTCTAGATAGTTCGAAAAAAAAGCGTCTTGGGTTTCGTTAATGATAATTCTTGCCCCCTTACGATTTCCACGACCCCACCGATTCGCTAATCCGTAGTTAATTAAAATTTTCAACATTTCACGATCGACCGTAGGGGCAGGGAGGAATGGCAAAGCAGTATACGTGTTTAAAGAGTTGAACGACGGATTCCCTTTGAGGTAAGGTAAATAATCTTGGATTCCCTCTAAAAAAATTTGTTCAAAATCAGATGGTTCATTAATACCATTTGATCCTGCAAAAACTACACCATGAATACCCAAAATATTTAGCCCGATATCCCTAATTAAACGCGTTGATACTGGTGTTTTAGCAACCAAATGAAATGTTTTACCATGCAATTGTTTTTTCGCCTGTAATTCAACTATTGCTTTTGAAACCCAATCTACTGGAACCAAGTTCCAGTTTTCATTTCCCGTAAGGGGAATTCGCAATGGTAATAAGCCTTTTTTGTTTTTACAATTTAATGTAGCAAGACGAGAAACCAATTCCCAGAAAGGATATATTCCATTGAAAGTAGAGGTGTAACCTGTTCGGCTGTTACCTACAATCACCGAAGGGCGATAAACCGTTGCCTTTATTTCAGTACAATTCCGAAGTAATTGTTCTGCCTCGAACTTGGTTTCTTCATACCGATTTGTAAAAGCCTGGCATTTGTTGCGATCATCTTCAAAAATTATTCCTTTTTGATTACCACAAACAAAAGCTGTAGAAACATAGTGCCATTCTGAAATGCCTAATTGCAGCGAAAGATCCAATAAGTTTCTTGTTCCATCAACATTTGTTTTCCATGGCTCGCCTGCATGAGTTTTTTGAAATGAAAGGCTTGCAGCAGAATGCACTATAGTTTTACAATGATTACCCAGCCATTGTTTGTCGGTACTAGTTAAACCAAGATTTTTTTGATTAAGATCGCCAACCACTACTGTAGGATTTGGTAACTTATGCCCAATTCTTTCACTGCAACGGGCAATTAATTGAGCCACTCTTTCTTTGGCATTTAAATTACCAGCATCCCGTACCAATACTGTTACTTCACTACGAGCTAATAACAAATCTTGTAATAAGTATTGGCCGAGAAGACCTGTAGAACCTGTCAAAAAAATACCCGAAGATTTTGACAATATAGGATTCCTTCCTTTGCCAAAGAATAACTAATTTATTAAAAGATAACTTTGAGCTTTACCCATTGATTGGTCAACCTACATCTTCTTTCCTTACGATTAATTAATCTTTTAGCCATATTTTTGAAAATACCTCATGTTAAACCCATTTGACAATCAAGAAAAAGTGACGTTTAATTAAGCGATGAAAACAATAATCCTATTATTTGCCCTTGCAGTAGCCCTTATGACGGCAGAAAACCCGATAAGCCTTAACGCCCAACAAGGCACTAAGTTGATGGAGCTAATTAAAACCGACAAAGATGCCAAGGCTCGTTTCGAAACCTTAAAACGCGCTGAATCTGAGGATGAGAACTATAACGCTAGCCATCTTTTTAATCCAATAAAAGGCGGACATTCTTTAAAACTGGCTGGAGCCTTTGACAAAAATCTTTCAGAAGTGTACTGCCAAGCTACTGACCGTACGGTGTCGAATTATCCATCGTGTCAATTTGTAATTAACGCTGCCCGCAATACATAATTTATATTTTTAGGACAACCGTTGAGCCCAAATATCGCCATTAAAACACCAGAAATTCAAAATCAAGATCGCAGGCATGACTTGGATGCATTGCGTGCATTTGCCATGTTTCTTGGCATTGGATTGCATGCATCCTTAAGTTTTGTTTCACTTCCTTGGCCTGTTCAGGATATTACACAACCTCCCATTTTTATTTTTTTCATAGTTCTTGTTCATGGCTTTCGAATGCCCTTGTTTTTTCTGCTGAGTGGTTATTTCACCATGATGCTTTTTCGCAAAAGAAATATCAAATCATTGATTTTACAAAGAACACTTCGGATTCTTCTGCCTTGCTTGATTGGATGTTTCACGATTGTTCCACTATTAGGTTATGTTTCAAACGAAACAGTCAAAGCCGGTTCGATAAGTGTGCACTTGGATGAAAATTCGCTTGCAGGGGCAATCCGTAAAGGCGACAGAAAAACCATCAACCTATTCCTCATCAACCCAAATGAAATTGAAAAACCTGACAAAAGATTAGGCGTAACACCCCTTTCATGGGCTTCAATGATAGGAGATCTCGAAACAGTATCCGAATTAATCAAGCTTGGTGTAGATGTAAATTTAACCAACAAGGACGATACTACCGCACTGCATGGCGCAGCTTTTTTAGGCAAAGATGAAATTGTTAAACTGCTTTTATTAAATGGTGCCAATGCCAGCAAACGCAGCAAAGCTGGCTTCACCCCTCTGGAAGGAACCTTTGCAGATTCAGCAACCACAACTTTAATTTTAAATATTCTTGGCATTCAACCACCCAATGAAACTGATTTAGCTTCAGGAAGAATCAGTGTTCGCGCCAGGTTAATGTTAAACCAGTTTTTAACCCCCGCTTCTAAAAAGGAAACCAAGGCAGTAGAAATAACCAAACCCAAAGAACAAAATGAGTTCTACAAGCGTTATCACTCCTGGCTTACTTCAACTTCTTTCCAGATACATTTCGGTAATAAACCAGTTCATTTGTTTAAAACCAGTATTTTTGATCACCTCTGGTTACTTTGGTTTCTCTGCTGGATGCTTCCAATATTTCTACTTTTTTTCAAGCTAGGCTCCCTATTATTTTGCAAATTAAATACCAACACCATGCGCATTCTTAAAAAGGCGATGCTTTATATTTTTATCCCTGCCCCTTTGTTGCCCCTTTGCCTAATGGGGGAAATCCTTGGCCCAGACACTTATACCGGGATACTACCTCTTCCACACTTGTTGTTGTATTACATGATCTTTTTCGGCTTCGGCTTGATCTACTTCGACTTTAATGATTCCGCCTGTAAACTCACACGCTTTTGGTACATCATGCTACCTTTGGCTTTGTTTATAATTTTTCCTGCAGCGATTGTATTTAAGGACAAGTTACCTTTGAACCTTTTATTTCAAACACTTTTAATTTGGAACATGGTGTTTGGAATGATGGGAATGTTTCATGCACTTATCAAAAAAGAAAATATCCTCATCCGTTACTTATCTGATTCTTCTTACTGGATTTATATTATCCATCTGCCTTTGGTGGTAGTGTTGCAATTTCTCGTAAGAGAATGGCCTATTAATGGTTTATTAAAATTCCTACTGATTAATATTGCGACGATCACCTTGCTTCTTGTCAGTTATCATTTGCTGGTTCGTTCGACTTGGATTGGATGGCTTTTGAATGGCCGAATGATGCCTTGGTTCCCCAAAACTTCTACGACACAAACAAGTAATTAAAACAGTTTGTTTACGCTCTACTTTTTCTTGGGTGCAACTTTATTTTCAAGGTGCTTGTTAAGATCAGCGGGGTCAAGCAATATTTAAAATCACATTATTGTTGAAACTTCTCAGCTTCATCCGCTGAAAGCGATACTACCTTTCCATTATCCCACACAATAATTGGCGTATTGGTTTGGCGTGCTTT
>Ga0114958_10003532_pt1 | contig 11118 bp, 8 predicted proteins | sample C_130208_EF_Meta_FD_89577 | JGI IMG/M metagenome (GOLD analysis project Ga0114958, IMG submission 89577) | Freshwater microbial communities from Lake Croche, Canada to study carbon cycling - C_130208_EF_MetaG | ecosystem: Environmental > Aquatic > Freshwater > Lake | place: Lake Croche, Canada... | reverse complement strand
CGAATTTATCTTCTAATACTTTAGCCATAGGTGCTAAACAGTTGGTAGTGCAAGATGCACCAGAGATAACTGTTTCAGTACCATCTAAAATTTCGTGGTTGGTATTAAATACAACTGTTTTCATATCACCAGTAGCTGGAGCAGAAATAACGACTCTCTTCGCACCTGCTTTAATATGTAATTCTGCTTTTTCTTTATCGGTGAAAAATCCAGTTGACTCAATTACTACATCTACATTGTGTGCTCCCCAAGGAATTTGAGAAGGATCACGTTGAGCATATATCTTTACGGCATGACCGTTTACGACTACTGAATCCTCGGTTGATTTTACATCGGCGTTAAAACGGCCTTGTGCACTATCATACTTTAATAAGTGTGCCAAAACTGCTGGAGAAGTAAGGTCATTGATAGCCACTACCTCGATACCTTCCATATTATAAATTTGGCGGAAAACCAAACGACCGATACGGCCAAAACCATTGATTGCAACTTTAACTGAACTCATTGTATTAAATTTTATTTTTCAATAGGAGATGCAAAGGTACCATCTTTTATAAAAATATAGGGCAAATAACTAAGAAGAAATCAACAAAATCAAGGATTAATACAAACAATTGATCGTATTTGGGGATGACTGCTTCAATTTCAGCTATTGGCTTGGTCATCATTAAAACTCGCTAGGGCATTGATATTCACTAAAAAAGCCAAAAACTTTTGGCAGTAAAGCGTTTGCGACCTATTTTTGCGACCCTAATAACATAGTGAACATGGAGCGTTCGACTAAGGGTTAGGTCACCTCCCTTTCACGGAGGTAATACGGGTTCGAATCCCGTACGCTCTACAAAGCCTCTCATGCAAATGAGAGGCTTTTTTAATGCGAAGACGCCTCACAAGCTCTCCAGTGCGTATTTATACTTAAAATTCAAACCTTACTATTTATTAATATAGATGCTGTAAATAATATTAATAAAATAGTTGTCCTTTTGGGCAACTTAAATTAACTTTGAAATTGAACACAAATAAGAAATTTAGAACCGCTGTATTTTATAAAGATTATTTTGAGCAGTTCTTTGTAAAACAAAATAATAGAGTAAAGGAAAAAATAATATGGACAATTAGATTAGTTGAAGATGTTGAAGTTGTTCCTTCTATTTATTTAAAGAGCATAACAGGAACAAATGGTATATATGAAATAAGAATTCAAACTGGTTCTGATATTTTTAGGATATTTTGTTTTTTTGATAAAGAGAATATAATAGTGATTGGAAATGGATTTCAAAAGAAAACTCAATTATGAAAATGAAAAATAATACTATTTCACTAGATCAATTTGTAGAGAATCATTATGGCAAAATTGGAACTAAAAAAAGAGACTCTTTTGAAAAAGGATATGAAAATTTTAAGCTTGGTGCTATGCTACAAGAAGCTAGACTGAGAAAGGGCTTGACGCAAGAAGCATTGGCTTTGAAACTAGGCACCACAAAGTCTTACATTTCAAAAATTGAAAACGATATTAAGGAAATACGCTTATCAAATTTACAAAGACTGGTTGAAATTGGACTTGAGGCTAAACTTGAATTAAATATTCATTTTTGAACTAATCATACCCTATCCCCGCTCCAAATTTGTACAAAGGGTTTTTAGTATCGTAAGGCATGTCTTCTTTCTGCTTTAATACTTCTTCCATAGAAGATGGTAATTCAAATGGCAATTTACCTGTTGGCTTAAACTTACCCATAATTAAATCGAGTATTACATTGTCCTGGCTGGAGAAATCGGCAATGAGGGCTTTAGAGTATTTATTTATGCCTGGTATCACCGCTGGTCTTTGTAAGTTAATAACAGTAACGGTTGGCTTAGATTGTATAATTTTTAATAGTCGCGCTTCCTCTTTGTCAGAGAATGCCAATGAACCATGATTAAATAATTTTTGTAAAATATATTTTTCTGGACCAGCATTATCGGGTGTACCAATTTTTAAAACAATTACATCGGCGCTTGCTGCATCATTTACTAAATTAGTATAGCCCTTAGTTTCCTCTTTATTAAAACCTTCTAAAAATATTTTAGCGCCAACTTTTAATGGCAAAATATTGGCATCGTTTTTTAAAAGTACCAATGACTTTTGTTGTGCCTCAATTCCTTTAGCAGCAAAACTTGTATTATTAATAACTTTAACACCTGCAGGGTCTAAATAAGCATGATCAAACAAGCCTAAACGAAATTTCTCTTTTAAAATTCTTCTCATAGAAGAGTCAATTCTTTTTTCAGATATCTTTCCTTCTTTTACTAATTCAATAACAAAATTAGGAAGCGCCTCTCCACCAAACATATCACAACCTGCATTAATTATTTTTTCAATTCTTTGTTTTGCCGTTAAATTTTCAACACCATGTGCAGCGGCTGGCTTTAAAGTATAGCCAAAAACTTTAGCGTCCGTTACTAAACCCCAGTCGGTACACACAATGCCCTCAAACTTGTATGTATTTCTTAATAAACCTGTGATAATATCTTTATTGTATCCAAAGCCTACATCCTCGCTAGTTTGCCCCATGGGAATTCCATAGTAAGGCATTATTTGCGCAGCGCCTGCTGCAAATGCCCCTTTTACAAATGGTATTAAATGATAATTAAAATTACCACCTTTGTATGCTTGGTTGCCTGGAGGGAAATGTGCATCACGTCCATCTTCTTGCGGACCTCCACCCGAAAAATGTTTTACCATACACTCCACCGTATGCTCATTAATGGTATCTCCTTGGAAGCCTAAGATATACGCCTTGGTCATAGTGGCAGCTATTTCGGCATCTTCTCCAAAAGTTCCATTAATTCTACCCCATCTTGGTTCTGTGGCTAAATCGGCCATGGGTGATAAGGTTAATCTAAAACCTAAAGCTTTGTATTCTTGTCTGGCGATATCACCAAAAGCGCGTACTAAATTACTGTCTCTTGTAGCAGCTAAACCCAAAGTGGAAGGCCAGCTAGAAAAGAAAGGACTATAAATACTTGCACCAGGTGCATTGGGCACACCATGTCTTGGATCGGTGGCTAGTGTGATAGGAATGCCTAGTCTTGTGCGCTCTGCTAATTTTTGAATATTATTATGCCAAACAACCATAGCTTCTGGTGAAGTAGATTGTAAAGTATTTAAATGATTCATGTTCTTACCCAAAACCATTTCAGAATTACCTTCTACGATATAAGATATTGGATTAAGGAATGATTTTGTTTCACTTAAATCGCCATTGCTATTCATAGCAGCCATGGTAATAAACATAGTGCCTGCTTTTTCTTCCAAACTCATTTGACCAATTAAATTGGTAATACGGTCTTCAATATTTACGCGGTAGTCTTCGTAAGCATCTAACTTGCCATTCTTATTTAAATCACGAAACTCATGGCCATCAATACTTATCATGGGCGCTTCCTTCCCTATTAACTTAGCAGCCTCTTTATAAGTAAAATAACTTTTTATATAAACAGTTGTTAAAAAAATAGCAATTAAACCAATAATGCTTAGTAAAGCATAGCCAATAAATTTGAAAAATTTTTTCATAGCAATTGTTTTGTATCTATAAATATACTGAATCTTTTATGACTCAAGTTTCAATAGCTAGTATAGATACATACTTCAGTGCTACTCCACCGCCTTCTCTAAATCGGCGATAATAAATTTAGACATTTGTAAAAAAGCATAGGTTGCTTTTGGCGCAGTAGCAGGGTTGGTCATGAACTTCCCTAAACAACTAGGTACCACCTGCCAACTTATGCCATACTGGTCTTTTAACCAACCGCATCTGCCAGGGGCACCATGTTCAACCAAGGCATTCCAATAATAATCTATCTCTTCCTGCGTGTCAACAGTTATAATAAAAGAAACCGCCTCATTAAAACTAAATTGATGCGGCGCAGAACTATCCATGGCACCAAAAGAAAGATCATTTAATTCAAACTGTGCATATTTAATATTGCCTTCATTATCAGGCTCTCCTTTTTGATAAGTATCTATTTGAATAGTGTTAGCACCTTTAAATAAATTGGTATAAAATTCAATGGCTTGCTTTGCTTTTCCATTTTGATTGCCTGTGAATAACATATTGGGCATAATCTTAGTGCGGCTTTTATGCCCAAGCATTAATTGAAAGTTCACTCCATATTTATCGGCGCACCATCCGTATTTTTCACTCCAAGGATATTTATTAAGGGGCATTAAAATTTTACCACCCACAATTAACTTTTCCCAAAGGCTGTCTATTTCAGCTTCTGTTTCAATACTTATAAAAAATGAAATAGAAGGGTTAATTACATACCCTGGGCCACCATTTAAATTCATAAACCTACAACCAAATAAATTATATACAACCGCCATTGGATTTTCAGAAACTATCTCCACTTCGCCAAATACTTCTTTATAATAATAAGCCGCTTCTTTGGCTTTTCCATCAAACCATAAACAAGTACCTATTGAGTGTAGCATATATAATTATTTAAATTGAAAATAAGTATAATACTAATTCTTAGCAAGGATTTTATATTAAAATTCTTAATTTGCAGGGAAGACTATTCAAAAATACATGTGTTACGTTATTGGCATAAAAATTCCTAAAAAGCAAAATATTAAGGTAGGAGACACTGTATTAGATATAGATGCCATTGATATACCTATGCAGTCGGGCTTTGCTTATGACCAGTGGCCAGTAATTTTTAGGGAATCTAGTAGTGAAGATGCTATAAATACCCCCCATAAATCTTTGTTAAGACCAGGCCTTATGCACTGGGAACTTATCCCTCATTGGGTGCGTAATGAAAAAGAATTAATAGAATCGAGAAAAAAATATACCACCCTTAATATAAAGGCAGAAACTATTTTAAGCAATAAAGTAGCGCAAAGCACCATTCATACCAACAGGTGTTTGGTATTGGCTTCTCATTTTTTTGAATGGCAACAAATTGAAAAAGAAAAATACCCGCACTGTATTTCATTGAATGAAAAACCTATTTTTTATATAGCGGGTGTTTGGAATACTTGGACCAACCAAAATACTGGAGAAACTAAAAATAGCTTTGGTATTATTACCACTGAAGCCAATGGCTTAATGAGCAAGATTCACAATGTCAAAAAAAGAATGCCCACTATTTTAGAAGAAGATGTAGCCAATGCATGGGTGAATGAAAATTTAAACGATGCGCAAATTTTGGAATTGGCTAAACATCAAATAAAGGATAGTAAAATGAGCTCCTATACTGTGGCTAAGAATTTTCAGCAAAGCACGAACCCATGCGAGAAAGTGGAATATAAAATATTCACGCCCCAAACTTTATTCTAGCACTTTAATAATTAATCTCCTAATTATACAATTTCCACTGTCTCATGCATTTCAGGTACAATCACGTCTTTAAACCCTTTTTTGCGTAATCTTTCTGCAAAATGATCCTGCACTTCGGCTTCTCCATGCACTACAAATATTTGCTTTACTAAATCGGGGCTTTGGCAGCCTAAGAATTGCATAAGATCCTCGTAATCGGCATGGGCACTCATACTTCTAATAGAACCCACTGTAGCAATGACCGGATATTCTTCGCTATATATTTTAACAAGCTTAGCACCATTCATTAATCTTCCACCTAAAGAATGTGGTTCGCAATAACCAACTAGTAAAATTGTATTCTTCGCATTGCTAATATTATTTTTAATATGATGCTTTACCCTGCCCGCATCGGCCATACCAGAGGCTGATATAATTACCTTGGGATGCAAGTCCTCATTTAAGGCCTTACTCTCTTCCACCGATTTTATATAACGAAGTCCTTCGAAATCAAATGGGTCGTCATCTACCTCCAATATTTTTTGAATTTTTTTATTGAAGTATTTAGGGAACATTTTTACCACATCGGTAGCTTCAATACTTAAAGGACTATCTACATAAACAGGAATATGAGGTAGCCTTTTTTCTAAGGATAACTGATTTAGTTCAAATAAAATTTCTTGCGTACGACCCACACTAAATGCAGGAATAATTAAATTTCCTTTTTGCTCTACACAGGTTTTTTCAATCCAATGTAAAATATCATCGGGTGTGGTATGAATTAAATCGTGTAGTTTATCGCCATAAGTGCTTTCAATTATAATGGTATCGGCTTGAGGAAAAGTAGAGGGTGATCGCAATATCATATCGCGATATCTTCCAACATCTCCACTAAATGTGAGTGTTTTAGTTTCAGTACCTTCTTTAATTTTTAAACTTACTGCAGCACTTCCAATAATATGACCAGCATCGGTAAATAATAATTCTACTGAATTAGAAATTTTTGTGGGCATATTATATTCAACAATAGTTAAAAGAGGTAGTACTATATTTACATCATCCATATCATACAAGGGTTCAATGGGAGGCAATCCCTGCTTGGCTCTTCGCTTATTGCCATATTTAGCATCGTCTCTTTGAATCATGGCAGAGTCTTCCAATAAAATTTCAGTTAGTGCCTTGGTGGCTGGAGTACAATAAATATTTCCTTTAAAACCTTCTTTAGCTAATTTAGGAAGTAAGCCAGAATGGTCGATATGCGCGTGAGATAAAATAACAAAATTTACTTTAGTAGCATCAAAGCCAAAACTTGCATTCAGTGAATCGGTATCTCTACCCATTCCTTGAAACAATCCGCAGTCTAGTAAAAAATTTTCACCATTATCTAACTGCACTAAATGCTTAGATCCCGTAACGGTTCTGGCAGCGCCATGAAAGCTTATTTTCATTGAATAAATTTGTACTACTAAGTTAACTTAAATAGCAATGGCAGCTACTAAATAATCGGCTATAAGAATAAGTATACAACTTACCACTACCGACTGTGTGCCTGCTTTACCAATTTCTAATGCACCACCTTTTACATAATACCCAAAATAACAAGGCACTGTACTTATAATAAACGAGAATATAAACGATTTATAAAAGGCAATTGCTACATAATTAGCGTCAAAACCTTTTCTTATACCCATTATGAAAACTTCTGGCGCAATGGCTCCAGTTAATCCACCCACAAAATAACCACCCCAAACCCCAATCACTGCAGAAATTCCAACAAGAATAGGCACCATTGTAAAGGATGCTAAAATTTTAGGTAAGATTAAATAGTTCTTAGTATTAATACCCATAATTTCAAGTGCGTCTATTTGCTCGCTAATGCGCATATTGCCTAATTCACTTGCAATCTTAGAGCCTACCACACCTGCCAGAACTATACTTAAAAAAGATGGGGCAAATTCAAGCAACATACCATCGCGCACTACAATACCAATGGTAGTTATAGGAATTAAAGGATTCACAAACTGAGCGGCCGTTTGAACTGTAATAACCGCTCCTAAAAAAAAGGAAATAATAATAACAATAGGTAAGGAACCAAAACCAATATCCATGCATTGTTTGATATACTCATTCCAAAACATTTTTTTGTTTTCGGTTTTTGTAAACATTCCTTTTAACATCAAAAGGTAGTAGCCAAAATGAGTAAAAATATTCATACCACAAAAATAACCTATTTCTTTCTCTTTTTCATACGCTTCCACCAACTTACTCTTTGTACTTCTAAGTTAGTGTCTACCCTGGTTTTTAACTGAGCATCTACTACCGCAACGGTGGCCATATTAATGATATTTCTCACCCCAGAGCCTAATTGCAAAACATTCACAGGTTTCTTTAAACCAAGTAAGATAGGACCAATAATATCTACCCTTCCTATTTCTTTTAATAAATGATAGGCAATATTTCCGGAAGTTAAATTAGGGAAGATTAACACATTCACTTGCGCATCTACTAAATCGCTGAATGGATAATTTTCTTTTAAAATTTCTTTATTAAATGCCATCATACCTTGCATTTCTCCATCCACTATTAAAGAAGGATTTCTTTGCTTAATAATTCTAGTGGCTTCTGCAACCATTTGCGCTTCTGGTGTATCGCTACTTCCAAAATTAGAATAACTTAACATAGCAATTCTTGGTTCCATATTAAAATTGCGCACTTCTTTAGCCACCAGTAAAGCAATATCTGCAAGCTCCTCTGCATTCGGATTAATATTCACAGTAGTGTCCGCTAAAAACAAAGGACCTTTTTTAGTCAACAACAAATACATACCCGCGATCTTCTTCACCCCTTCTTCTGTACCTATAATATGAAGTGCTGGTTTAATACCATCGGTATAATTTCTTGTAAGACCAGATAACATTGCATCGGCTTCTCCGGTTTCCACCATCATGGCACCAAAATAATTTTGTGTGCGCATAAGTTTTAAGCTCTCGTATTTATTAATACCCTTTCGTTGTCTTTTTTGAAATAAGATAGATCCAAAGAACTCTCTTTTCTCTTCCATCTCATCACTTCTAACATCTATAATAGGTAAATCACTAATGTCAATATTATTCGCTTCCGCTATATTTTTTATTCTAGTTTCATTGCCTAATAATATTGGATAAGCAATACCATCGTCGTATACAATACTAGCTGCTTTTAATATTTTTACATTTTCTGCATCGGAAAATACTAAACGCTTAGGATCGCGACGCGCTTTATTACTAATTAAACGCATTAATTGATTATCTAAACCTAAACGCTTGTTTAATTGTAATTCATACTCATCCCAATTAGCAATAGGTTGTTGCGCTACACCCGATGCCACTGCTGCTTTTGCAACAGCCGGAGCCAGTGTACTTAATAATCTTGGATCTAAAGGTTTAGGAATAATATATTCAGGGCCAAAACATAAGTTCTGTTGATTATAGGCCATATTCACTGCATCAGGTACAGCCGATTTTGCTAAGTCTGCAAGTGCATTCACAGCCGCTAACTTCATTGCTTCGTTGATTGACTTTGCACGCACATCTAATGCACCTCTAAATATATAAGGGAAACCTAAAACATTATTCACCTGATTAGGAAAATCGGACCTACCGGTAGCCATGATAATATCTTTTCTTGCTGAAGTAGCTGCGTCGTAATCAATCTCTGGATCGGGATTCGCTAATGCAAATACAATCGGATTTTTAGGCATGGAGTTTACCATATCAGTAGTTACAATATTACCCACGCTTAAACCTAAAAACACATCGGCTGTTTTAAAGGCCTGTTCCAATGTCATATTCTCTGCTTTAATGGCAAAGGGTTTTCTATCTTCTCCTAAATCGGTTCTGCCTGTATGTAACACACCGTCAACATCAAACAAAATAAAATTTTCATGCTTTGCACCTAAGGCAACATATAATTTTATACATGCCATAGCAGCAGCGCCCGCGCCACTCACTACAAACTTTGCTTTGTCAATTTTTTTCTTTTGTAATTCTAATGCATTTAATAAAGCAGCACTACTAATAATGGCTGTTCCATGCTGGTCGTCATGCATTACCGGAATAGACATGGATTCTCTTAATTTCTTTTCTATATAAAAACACTCAGGCGCTTTTATATCTTCTAAATTAATACCACCGAATGTAGGCTCTAGTGATTTTACAATCTCTACAAATTTATCTGGATCGGTTTCGTTAATCTCAATATCAAATACATCTATGTCGGCGAAAATTTTAAATAGTACGGCCTTTCCTTCCATTACTGGCTTACTCGCTAAGGGCCCAATATTGCCTAAACCTAAAACGGCTGTTCCATTGGTAATTACACCCACTAAATTTCCTTTAGCTGTATACTTGAATACATCTGATGGATTGTTTTTTATTTCAGTACATGGAATGGCTACCCCTGGGCTGTAAGCAAGAGATAAGTCTTTTTGGGTTTTAGCTTCCTTAGTAGGAACCACTTCAATTTTACCTGGTCTGCCATTCGCATGGTATTCTAAAGCCTGTTCTTTTCTTAAATTTTCTTTATTCGACATGTAATAAATTTATAACGAATGTTAGTTTTAGAGCTTTACAAAGCTACTGAATATATACAAAACGATATTTTTGTTATATATATTGTTGAAATATAGTGCTTTATGCGAATAATTGAGTGCCTAACCATGCCATCATCCCTACTCCATTTTCAATGGCCTCTTCCTCTATATTAAAGTGTGGTGTGTGTACATTATGTATAATTCCTTTCAATTCATTGCGCACACCTAATCTAAAAAAACATCCAGGTATTACTTGAGAATAATATCCAAAATCTTCAGCGCCCATTCTTTTTTCTGTTTCTTCTACATTGCTAGCACCCATAAATGTGTCGGCTAATTTCCAAGCAGCTTCTGTAATAACAGGTTCGTTGTCTACAGTAGGATAACCTACATCTACTCTAAAATCTATTTCAGCACCTGTAGCCAAAGACAAACCTTTTGCTTGTTGCAGCATTAATTCATGTGCTTTAAAACGCCATATTTCATCCATGGCTCTGAAAGTACCCATTAAATTTACTTCAGTTGGAATTACATTGGTTGTATTACCACCATGCACAGAACAAATGGAAAGCACCGACGGATTTTGTGGATCGCGATTACGTGCTATAATAGTTTGTAAACTTGTAATTAATTGTGCAGCTACTAAAACAGTGTCTACAGTTTGATGCGGTGTGGCAGCATGTCCTCCTGGACCTTTGATAGAAACATATAATTCATCGGCACTAGCCATAACGCGTCCTTTTCTAAAACTTAATTTTCCATGATTCAATCCTGGATGCACATGTAAACCTATAATACCTTGTGGTATTGGGTTTTTAAGCGCCCCATCACGAATCATATAACTTGCTCCCCCGGGATTTTTTTCTTCCCCCGGTTGAAATAATAATTTAATCGTGCCTTCAAATTCTTCACGCAAAGTCCATAAAATTTTTGCAGCGCCTAATAAAATAGTAGTATGCACGTCATGTCCGCAGGCATGCATCACGCCTTCTTTTGTAGAAATATAATCGACTTTATTTTCTTCAATAATGGGAAGTGCATCCATATCTGCACGAAGCGCGACCACTCTTTTACCTGGATTTTTTCCTTCAATAATACCTAAGACACCTGTAGTGGCAATCACAGTAAAAGGAATGCCAATGGCTTTTAATTGTGCTTGTACATATTTACTGGTTTCAAATTCTTGATAGCTTAATTCAGGATTTGCATGCAAATGTCTGCGTATAGAAACGTTCTCGGCTT
>Ga0114958_10003531_pt1 | contig 11124 bp, 8 predicted proteins | sample C_130208_EF_Meta_FD_89577 | JGI IMG/M metagenome (GOLD analysis project Ga0114958, IMG submission 89577) | Freshwater microbial communities from Lake Croche, Canada to study carbon cycling - C_130208_EF_MetaG | ecosystem: Environmental > Aquatic > Freshwater > Lake | place: Lake Croche, Canada... | reverse complement strand
GATCCTTTACTGCGCTAGTTACTAATTTGCGAGAAGCAGTAGAAGGCCTTGCTTCCACATCACCTGGGCTCCGACTGTACTTTGGTTTAGGTCGTTCACATGAAGGAATATTGGGGTTACAAGCGAGTCTAACGGAGGCTAAAGAGGCTTGTACGATCGCCAAATTAGGTGGAAAGAATTGGGACGTCCAGCACATTGACGAAACGGGAGTCAAAAGAATTTTGTTAGGTTGGTATGAATCAGAGACATTTGCAGATTTTGCAACAAATCTACTTCAACCTGTCCGCAGTGTAGATTCTGATGGCACACTATTTCAGACGCTAGAAACGTATCTTGATTGCAATTGTTCCCCGTCGGATGTGGCAGAAGCGCTCAAGATCCACAGGAACACGGTTATCAACCGGGTGGAAAAACTGAAGTCGCTTCTCAAATTAAATTTTGATGAGGCGGACGAACGCCTAGCGTTACAACTAGCTTGTCGTGTTATAAAACGTCAATGGGAGACCGGGACGGCGTAGTTATCCCCGGGGATCTTTGTAGACCTTTGGTTCAATCACAGGAACCCAGGCATCCATTTCGGCTTGATCCGGTGTTTCATATCCGAGCGCGTTACTAATTCCCCATCCTTGGCGTTGCCGCATATCAGCAAGAAGTTCCGCGTAACGCAGTGGTGCAACAATTGCATCAATAACAGGAACCCCCAGCTCTTCTTGCACCTTCTTATAGAACCCAAATTCGATGGTGCAACCTAGAACAATGACATCTGCGCCATCTTCTTCAATCGCTTTCCTTGCTTCTTCCAGGATACGTTCTTCGGTACAAGCAGGGTCTTTCTGAAATTCGCTAACTGTCATTTGCAGACGACGAAAAGAAGCAAATTTATTTTCAAATCCGTATTTGACAACATTTTCATGCATCTCTGGGATCCATTTGGATCGTCCAACCAATATGGAAATTCGTTCACCCAGGGTGCTCGCTATATGTAGCGCCGCTTCCGCTGGAGCGGTCACTGCCATATTCTGCGTCAATTCGCGAGCCGCACGTAAAAATGGATCATAAAAGCAACCAATAACGGCAGCGTCATAACCCTGAGCTTCGCCCCAACGGACGGCTCCCATCGTGGGTCCAGCAGCAACCATTTCGTAGGCGTTGTATTCCAGATGCTGCATAGAAACACCGCGTAAAGAACAGACATCTATCCGGGTATCAGGGAAGGCCTCCTCGCGCAGCGCATCACTGATTGGCTTGTCGTAGGCGTCGAACCCGACCGGGTTGATCCACAATAGGCGACGAGACATCTGAACTCCTTTTCGACTCAACTACGGCATTCGATTACCGGATTCCTGGGAAGTGCCAATTTTGCCAATACGCCGGGTAGAATAAATAGACGTTATGCACAAATTATCACCGCTTATTAGGCAAAATGTTGATTATGCTTATTGAGGAATTCTCTAAACTTTGAACATCTCGCACAGGGGACGGACCTCGGATGTGAGAACAGTAAAGGAAATGGGAGTACAAATGGCAAGAAAATTTACGATTCGTAGCCGCATGGGCAAAGTTTCTGCAGCTGTCTTGGTCACCTCGATGGCGGTGGCAGGTGCTTCTGTTGCTCCTGTTGCAACAGCTGCACAACCAATAAATCTTGCGTTCCTAACAGCAAGTTCTGCTAACACCTGGTTGCAAACATCGCTGACAGAGATGAAGAAGATTGCAGCCAAGAACAATATTAAAATCACAATTTTTGATGCGGCCTTCAAAGGTGGAGTACAAGCTGGTCAAATTCAAGATGTGATTGCATCAGGCAAGTACAAGGCTCTGATCATTACATCACTTGATGGCGCGGCTATCATTCCATCCCTGCTTGCAGCAGAAAAAGCTGGAATCAAAGTTGCAACTCTTAACCAAGTGGTCGGTACCAATCTCAATACTGCAAAACCACAACTTGCGGGTGTCGTCGCAAACGTTATGGTTCCGCCACAAATTTCAGGAGTACGTCTAGGAAAACTCACCTTGAAAGCATGTGCAAATCTGAATCCTTGCAATGTCGTTTATTTCTACGGCATTAAGGGAATTCCTTTAGATAATGCAATTAAGCTCGGATTTGATTCTGTCATCTCAACGAATCCAAACATCAAGGTTGTTGCTGAAGGTGAAGGTAAGTACCTTGCGCCAGATACAGCCCAGAAAGCAATGCAAGACATCATGACTTCAACACCTGAATTCAATGTGGTGACAGGTTCTGATCAATCAATCCAGGGTGTCGCTCTTGCGCTTTCAGATGCTGGTACAACCGGTGTCAAGTTGATCGGCTTCGGTGGTTCTAAGCCAGCGATCGACGGAATCAAAGATGGATCATGGTTCGGCGATGTATTCGGTGCTCCTGGTACTGAAGGCAAGTTGGTTATGAACGCCATGGTGAAGGCGCTGAAGACTGGCAAAATGACGGGTGGAATAGATACAGGATCTACCCTCCCAGATAATGCAATGGTCACAGCTGCAAACGTTTCAAAGTTCACTCCAGAGTGGAATGGATAATTGCTAACGTAAGCCTTTAAGTATCAATTAGTCGGAAAGAGTGGCGCCAAATCATGAGGATAGTCGTAGAAGATCTATCTAAGAGATTTGGCGCCACTCAGGCTTTGCGGTCTGTCTCGCTGGAAATTGCACCCGGAAAAGTTCATTCTTTGGTGGGAGAAAATGGCGCAGGAAAATCAACGCTAGGAAAAATCGTGGCCGGGGTGTATTCGCCTGACTCTGGCAAATTATTAGTTGACGGCCAGGAAGTTTCATTCCAGAGTCCATTTGATTCGCTTAAAAAAAGTATTTCCCTTATCGCACAAGAAATCTCTTTGGTGCCAAAGCGCACCGTTGTTGAAAATGTTTATCTTGGGATTGAAGACGCTACTTTCAGTTGGGTAAATCGTCGCAAGTTGAAAGAACGCTTTGCGGAACTATGTGAAACAAGTGGCATTTTTGTTCCCGGAGATAAGTTAGTTGCCGAACTTAAAATAAGTGAACAGCAGAAAGTCGAAATTCTTCGAGCGCTAGCTCGGGATACGAAGTGCATAATTATGGACGAACCGACTGCTCGGTTAAGTGCAGAAGAAAGTTCTAAACTTCTTGATGTGATTAGGGGTTTAACAAAGCAAGGCCGCTCTGTTGTTTATGTCTCTCACTTTTTGAACGAGGTATTAGAAATATCTGACCAGATAACGATCATGCGAGACGGACAATTAGTTCGGACGTCGACTCCAGATCAAGAAACCCATACATCTTTGGTGGAGGCCATGACGGGCAAATCTTTTGGCTCGTCTTTTCCAAGTAAACAAATATCAGAAATCGACGAGAAGCCCGTTTTGGAAGTGAAAAATTTATATTCAAGAAATAGGTTTACGGATATTTCTATGAAAGTAAAAGCAGGAGAAATTTTAGTTTTGACGGGCTTAGTCGGTTCTGGCCGAAGTGAAGTGCTCCGTGCCATATTTGGAGCTGACAAATTCGATAGTGGGGAAGTTTTCCTTGAGGGTAAGAAACTTAACCTAACAGGTCCTAACGAAGCGATTAAAGCTGGGATCATCATGCTGTCGGAATCTAGGCGCGATCAGGGGATACTCGCGCTACGATCCGTGCGAGAAAATATTTCTATTCCTTATCTCTCGCATTTATCGAAATTAGGCCTCATAAATCGCCGGAAAGAGAGTGATTTTTCGACTAAGTACACGGTCGAAACTGGCGTTAGGGCCGCATCCAATGAAGTAAGGATTTCGAGCCTCTCAGGGGGTAATCAACAGAAGGCTCTCTTTGCCCGAGCACTAGCAGGCAATCCCAAATTGCTCATTGCAGATGAGCCGACTCGGGGCGTGGACGTGGCTTCAAAGCGGGCGATCTATGATCTACTTGCCTCTCATTCTGGCAAAGGAATGGGAATTCTGGTCGTTTCATCAGAATTGGAAGAGGTTGTTGGTATTGCGCATAGAGTGCTTGTGATGTCTGCGGGGAAAATAGTAAAAGAATTGACTGGTTCAGAGATTACGGAAAGTTCGGTACTCGCGGCGTCATTTGAAGGAATGGATACACTCAATGGTAATTAAAAAAATGAACTCTCGGATCCTGAATAGAGATGTTATACGCAAATTCGCAATCATCTGGGTCACAGCGCTCGTCTTCGTTGGATTATCTGCTACCACTCATAATTTCTTAACAGTCACAAATTTGCGAAATATTTTGGATCAACAAGCATTTATCTTGATCGTCGCCGCCTTTACCACGCTCGTCCTGATCAGTGGCGGGTTCGACGTCAGCCTGGGTGCCATCTACGTCATGGGACCAATCGTGGCAATGCGAGTAGAACATGCGACTCATTCCACAGGCTTGATGCTCTTGGCTGCATCTGCTGTGGGGCTTATTTGTGGGGTATTTAACGGTTTAGTCGTTGCATTCGGAAAAATTAATTCATTTATCGCAACCCTTGCGTCATCATTTATCTTTTTTGGTCTGGGTTATGTATTCAGTGGCCAAGGAATATTAACTATTTCTAATTTCAGCGAACGAAAGCTCGTCACGCATCGAATATTTGGAATCACATCTGCCACGTGGATGGCGGTACTGGCGATAGCTATCGTATGGATACTTCTGGATCGAACAAAATATGGACGCTTCGTCTTCGCAATTGGTGGCAATATAGAAGCTGCTCGACTTGCAGGTATCCGGGTTCGTCAGATTCAAATTATTACCTTCGCGCTCGCGGGTTTTGGTGCATCTTTCGCGGGGACACTTGCGGCGATTAGGGCGACTAGTGTTCAAGCATCTGATGACTTAAGTGTGATTTTTGCAGTAGTTGCTGCAATCATCGTTGGCGGAACTTCGATTGCGGGGGGTGCTGGATCGATTTGGCGCACCGTGATCGGTGTATTTTTCAATGCATTCATCATAAATGGTTTTTATTTAAATGGAATAGATCCTGTGTTTCAGCGCGTTATTGAAGGGGTAGTTATTCTTCTGGCAGTTGGCGCGGATGCATTTGGTGGATCATCCTCCGACTGAGGCGATGATGGGAATAACTATTTCGTTGTAGTGTAAAAATCCTGGTTTGAACGGTGGATCAAAGCGACAGATTCGAACTTCCTCCGACAATGTGTAATTTAGGTCATAAGCTAACTGACGAAGCTCACGCTCGTTTCTTGTAGCTAGTTCGACTGTGGCACGGCCTTTAAAGCTGAGTGCCGCACAGATTTCTTCCTTTTTATCGACCAGTACAACTGAAGAATCCCTCGGTGCCGGGAGGTCTTTGATTGAAGAGTCCGCTGGCATCACAAAAGCGATTCGCCATTGATTCGAATTGAGCGCACCTTCTGTTGCCGCGATTACTGGAGCCGTCATGGCTATCGGGGTGGATCCCTGATTGCCTTTTGATATGTAATTAAAAAGGTATCGAAATGCGCCACTGCTAGCAGTTGAATAGTCCGAAGACATCTCTATTTGAGCGATGACACAGGGGTGATAAGCCCGTATCTCAAATTTTTCATATTTCTTAACCACGTCGAATTTCTGTCGCTCGGTCACCTTTTCAGTGTAGACCTGGCAGAGAAATCAGCATAATGCGCTAGCAGCGTCACGAACTAGAGAAGCAAGACCTTTGGAAATACTGGGGTAGAAGGGGCTTAAGTATTTCATCAAGTTAAGCAGGTACATGGACCTCAATTTAAGTTTGTGGATAAGTGCTAAAATTTGTAGGCTCTGGAGCGCATCTATCCAAATCAGGAATTGAGGAAGTATGGCCAGCATTTTTGTTCAGATTGCCTCGTACCAGGACTACGAGTTGGCCGACACGATCTTGGATGCCATCAAGAAGAGCTCCAAAGATCATCAGCTCAATTTTGGCGTTTACATCAACTATATCAAGGATGACTTTTACACCCCCAGCCTACCCAATATTAGATACACAAAAATTAAGGCACCTGAAGGTATCGGGGTTGGATATGCCCGATTCGAGGCAAATGCCTTGTACGGCGGTGAAGATTATTATCTCCAAATCGATTCTCATACACGGTTTATAGAGAATTGGGACACGATGCTCGTTGACCTGCATAGAGAATATGTATCCGAGGGATATAAACCGATCATCAGCACGCGCCCACTGAACTACTGGTATGAAGAAACGAAGGGTGGGGTCATTAGTTTTGACTCGCTAGACAATGCCGTACAAACATTAGAGTTTCCGGTCACGGAACCAGGGAATAGAAACAATATATTTACTCTCCTCAAGTCTGTTCCAAATCCGGAAGGCAATAAATTTTCTAAATCAATCTCAGCGGGATCCTGCTTTGCTAGCGGGGAATACGCCGAAGTTCTGCCCAATAAAAAAGTGCAATTCTTGGGAGAAGAGCAATTTGGCGCAGCTAGGTATTACACGCATGGTTTCGATTTGATGATGCTCAAGAAGCACTTTATGTGGCATTTGTATTTCAATAAAGAACGCGGCTTTCGAAATTTTCGGAATCATACCTGGAAGGATTTTCCAGAGTTGTGCGCTGCTCGCGCTATAGAGTCAGAAGAAGAAATTGTGCGAATCATCCGCGGTAAAATAATTGGCGATCAAGAATTTGGTACAAAGCGCACGCTGGAAGAGTATGAGGATTTTGCTGGAATCAAATTTAATGAACCTGTAGGTGCGCAACCGCCATCTCATGAGCCGCCCGTCTCTGAACCACAGTCAGCAAGCTAGGCACACTAGGATCCTCAGCCTTTGGTGGTCTTTTCCATAGCCAATGTACAGGAATATGTGAAAGAGTTTAGTAGTGATGTTTGATCATTGGTGGACGAGTGAACGACTTTCCCGTCGTTTCATTGCGCCTTTGATGCTTGTTGCTATACAAATTTGCACATCGTTGCCAGCCCATGCGATCTTCGGAGGCGACTCTGCTCTTGGTGATAGCAGAATCGTTGCCTTGGTTTCCCCTAGGGATAATCCCCGAGCGGCCTGTAGCGCCGGTTTAATCACCAACCAGATTGTTGTGACTGCTGCGCATTGCTTGGGTAATGTAGGTAAGACCTATGTGCAGCAAGAATATTCACCATCCGATTTGTGGGTTGCGCCACCAGGAGTTGATCTGAATGTTCTGGATAGGAATCTAAATGTCCAAGTCTTACGTGTCATCATTTCAGCTGGTTACAACAATACTTGGGATCCTGAACGTGGTATCTCTATTAGTCAGAAGGATGACATTGCTTTCCTCTTTTTAGCTTCGCCATTGGTCAGTAGTTATACGATTCCAATCGCCACTGCCAGCGATGTCGAAAACATTAAGAAGAAACGATCGATGATCACTCATCTTGGTTACGGAAACGAAGATGTCAATAGTGCAGATGGCAAACCATATAGTGTTAGTTTGCAGGCTTACGCTACGGGAGCATCTAGATACAAGACTATTGCGGTAGAAAATAAGACCATAGCAACGCAAGAAATTGGTACCGCCGCCCTATGCTCGGGGGACTCTGGTAGCCCTTGGTACACGACTATCAACGGTGTTGAGAAAATCGTAGCCATCACAGTAAGTGCTAGCGGGTGTCGGGGTGCCGGCAGTGGAGTAGGCGGCACGATGGGCACGCTGATCTATCCGTATATGCCCATGATTCAACCGGAATGGGCCAAATTTCAAACGGACTTGCCGGGATTTTTGGCGACTGCACAGGCGACGGGAGCAAGTGCTGTTGATTATTCGCTTCCATTGATTCAAAGATCTGGCGGCTGTGATGCCTATGTTCAAGCCACGTTGCAAACATTCAAAAACAATAAATGGAAGGATTTCATGCCTGCTCAAGGGTGGGCGCGGGTAGCAACCTGTCCCGCTACTAATCCTTATCAGCCTTGGATTCGTGCAAATCTTCCGGATGGAACGCAAATCAGGTGGCATATATATTCGCTTGGCAATTGGGACTTTTTTACAAAACCCTATGCCTACACCAACACCGGGGAAGCTAATTCTGGAGTCAGTACTAACGGTAATGTCGTGACAACTCCCATAAATCAAGTAGCCCCTACGCCTACCAATAAGCAGAAGACGACCGTCGTACCCAAGTCAATGAAGTCGATTACTTGTATTAAAGGAAAGCTATCAAAAGTTGTCAAGGGAATAGCCCCCAAATGCCCAACTGGTTACACCAAAAAGAAGTAGTTGAAAGAGGGTTTTAACTGAAAATTAGAAGTGTTTTAACAATGGTGAAGGCTGATAAGGCAAAGAGCAGGTAAGCAAATGCTTTACGCAACACTGCGTTCGGCAGCCTAGCGCTGTAATGCGATGCAACCATTGAAACAACGACCGCTGTTGCGCCCATGATAATTGGGATGTGCCAATTCACGTCATGCCATTCAGTATGGTGTCCAAGAAATGATGTCGCGCTGTTTATAGAAATAATTAACAACGATGTGCCAGCAGCCTTGGTTGTTGGAGTGTTATAGAAAAGAACAAGGACTGGGATCGCCAGGAAACCGCCACCGACCCCAAATACGCCGGTCATTGCACCGATGGTGAGTGCGATGAGAATCAAGATTCCCAGCGGCATTCGTTTTTCTGGTTCGGGTTTAACGGAACCGCGCAGCGTTGCATATCCAGCACTAATTAATATCAATGCAAACCCACCAGTGATAACTGCGTTCGGAAAATGTTTCGAAAGTGTTGCGCCACCGACGTTGGTGATCAACCCGATTCCCCAGATAGAAAAGGCTTCTCGGTAAAGGACATCACCCTTGCGCATTTTGGGGATAGCCCCAGAAAGTGCAGCAGAGAACACCACGGCCAGCGCAGCGGTTGTCGCTTGAGTGGGCGTAAAATGGAAGATATAGAGCAGGATAGGGACAGAGACCATCGCGCCACCTGCGCCAACAAAGCCCAAAACCGACCCTATGAAGGTTCCACCGAGCAGAGCTAACGCTATATTCATGAAATTCACCTGCCTATAGTGAACTACGTGGGTGCAAACGCGCCAGTCTGATCACTCTGGAAAAAAAGTCATGCGACAGCGGAAAATTGCAGCCTCACGCCTCACCTGCCAAACTTGACCCATGACTCTCAATGCTAACGGTCCGCATTCAAAAACTAGACATCGTAAGCCGCTCGCCATAGCAATCTTTTTAACTGTCGCATGGCTGGGGCTCAGCAGCGTCACAGGCCCACTTTTTGGAAATCTGTCGTCGGTGCAGAAAAATGATAACTCTAAATTCTTGCCTGATGCAGCAGAATCTACCCGCGCGAACGTGGCCATCACAAAGTTTGCTGATAACACCGCCAGCAATCAGTTCCCAACTCTGGTGCTGTTTGTCGGGCCGGCAGATCCAGCAAAAGTAGGAGCAGCGAATCTCTTTGTTCAAGGTCTGGTCAATAAGGATCTGGTTGATGCCAAAGGTCAGCTTATTACGGATAAAAATGGCGCACAGATATCAATCCCGATTTCTGATTATTTAGCGCCGGGTGTGAAGCCGATGGCATTTCCATCCGCGAAGAATGACGCGATTCTTGCCGACATTCCTCTTAATTCAACGACTGCCGGCGCTCAGCTGCCAAATGCAAAACCAGTCTTGCCAGCAATTGTTCAGACGATTCGTTATTACTCCCAGCAATATGCCAGTGCAAATGGGTTTATCACTCACACCACCGGTCTAGGTGGACTCTTTGCTGATTTGTTCGATGCCTTTAGTGGATTAGATACCAGCTTGCTAGCCGTCACTGGAATAGTTGTGGCGTTAATCTTGATCGTTGTTTACAGGTCACCTGTGCTCTGGATTTTGCCGCTCTTTTCTGCTGGTTTGGCGCTTACACTTTCTGGTGGCGTGATTTACGAACTAGCAAAGCACAGCGTAATTACATTGGATGGCCAGTCACAGGGGATTTTGTCGGTACTAGTTCTGGGCTCGGCAACAGATTATGCGTTGCTGTTGATTGCAAGATACAGAGAAGAACTGCACATCCACGAATCTCGCTTTGATGCGATGAGAGTTGCTTGGCGCGGTGTTGTAGAACCGATTGTCGCCTCTGGATCAACTGTAGCTCTGGGGCTTCTAGTTTTGCTCTTGAGCCAATTGACCAACAACCGTGGCCTTGGACCAGTTGGTGCGATAGGAATCGTCTGCTCGATGGTAACGATTTTAACTTTCTTACCGGCGATCTTGATCCTTTGTGGTCGGTGGATTTTCTGGCCTAAGCGACCAAAGTTTGAGACAGAGGATGAAAAGCTGAGCGGACTCTGGGCAAAAGTAGCTCAATCGACAGAACGCAATCCACGCAAGTATTGGTCGATCGTTGTTGGCGCACTGCTTATTATGTCGGCATTTGCTACCACCCTGCACGCGAACGGCTTATCAACATCGCAATCGTTTACAGCCCGCACTGATTCTGTTGTTGGCCAAGAGGAACTGACTAAATATTTCCCTGGCGGTCAGGGCCAACCGACACAAATTGTTGTCGATGCGGCAAAGGCAGCCGATGTGATTACTGCACTTAAAGAATTTGATGGAGTTAGTCAGGTTGTGCCTCAGACGGTTACGCCTATCATCCCTGGGCAACCGATCCCTGACACCAAAATTGTCGATGGCAAAGAACTGCTCAATGTCACGTTGTCATTTGCACCAGATTCTGACGCGGCGACCAAGTTGATAAAACCAATGCGCGATCTAGTTCATAAAATTGATCCAGGTTCCCTCGTTGGCGGAACCTCTGCGGTTTACAACGATACTCATGTGGCGACAGTTCATGATCAAAAATTGATTATCCCGGTTATCTTGTTATTGATCGGAATTATTTTGGCGCTACTTCTTCGTTCGATTTTCGCCTCATTCTTGCTATTGGTCACAGTGGTCTTATCGTTCCTGGCCACACTGGGGGTATGTTCATTAGTTTTCCATCATCTCTTCCACTTTGCGGGTGAAGATAGCTCCTTCCCATTGTTCGCTTTCGTCTTCTTGGTGGCGCTTGGCATCGACTACAACATCTTTTTGATGACTCGGGTCAGAGAAGAGGCCATCAAATCTGGCACACGAATCGGAACTACCAAAGGAGTCACGGTCACTGGTGGCGTCATCACATCTGCGGGAGTCGTTTTGGCGGCGACCTTTGCAGTCTTGGGTGT
>Ga0114958_10003529_pt1 | contig 11133 bp, 9 predicted proteins | sample C_130208_EF_Meta_FD_89577 | JGI IMG/M metagenome (GOLD analysis project Ga0114958, IMG submission 89577) | Freshwater microbial communities from Lake Croche, Canada to study carbon cycling - C_130208_EF_MetaG | ecosystem: Environmental > Aquatic > Freshwater > Lake | place: Lake Croche, Canada... | reverse complement strand
TGAATCCTTATACGAATATATCATGAATACTAGGAATTGTTACAATTGTTTCGATCCATCGTATTCTTGTTGTATGGAATTCAATGATAAATTTAATACCGAATGTTTGAAATATTTTATAGGGAAAATTAGATATGAAATAAAAGACACTATGGAAAACGCTATTAATGCAAAAAATAATGAGGGGATTTTAGAGATTTATAATAATATTCTTTATATTTGGAATAGATTTTGTACTTTGGAAAACAAAGAAAGGATAAATAAATTATACGAATATGATAGAAATTTAGATGTTTATAATACTTTTGAATTATTAGATATGTCTTCGGATCCCTTCGAATAAATTTATTATTTTGGAATAAAAAATGTGTATATTTGTATTTTTTCCCGGTTTTTATTTTTGTTTGTAAAAACTTACACGAAATAATATTGTTTTCACAAAAATGAACGAGGAAATATAATATTGGAATCTTGAAAATTAATTTGGAATTTCAGTATTGAAAAAAAATACTTGAAACAATCTTCCACTTTCTAAATCATTTCCAAAATAACTTGCTGCTTTATGAAAATATTTTGAATTATATAAAATAAGACGATTATATATATTACCAATGCTATCAACAAGATCCCATTTTGTTACATCACACGAAGATGTTTCGATAATCGATTTATTATTTTTTAATATCATATCATTTTCACACATAGTACCATCACAAAAACGATAAAAATTTGTTCCTGAAGATACAGGAGCATCTGGTGTTAAATATATTATTCCAGCCCAATCGTGTTTATCAATATGATTCCAAGCTGTATAATGACATGTACTATAATTGAAAGAACCATTATAATCATTATCATCATTATCGAATTTAACAATTTTGCCAGCGAATGGTTCTACAAGTTTTTGAAATATTTCTATGTGTTCTTCAGTAAAAAAAGGTTTCGTGTGATATCTAGGTAAATGTACCTTTTCATATTTTTGTTGTAATGCAAAATTTCTAACTTCTTTTGGATTTTCATAAAAGTTATCAATAATCAAGGTTCTCAATTTACTCATTTTAGATATTTTAATAATATTAAAAATACTTTTAATATGATTTATATATTTTATAATTAATAAATAACATTAAAGAAAAATAATTGAATAAGTCGTGAATTTTTTATATCACTTCCAAAATAATCCATTGAAATATGATATTGATCGGATTTAAATAATATCAAACGGTTAAATATATTACCTATTCTTGTAACAATTTCGAATTTATGAATATCCTTACAATTTGATGATAATTCTTTTTCATTTTTTAATAAAATATCATCATTTCTACACAAATTACCGTCAATAAACTTAAAAAAACCAGTTCCTGAAGATAAAGGTGCATTTGGTGTCAAATAAACGATTCCAGCCCATCCTTCAACATTAGAAGTATTTTTTGAATTGGTATCATAATGTATCCAAGATTTTTGTTCTGCTGTATTATACTGAAAATGACCGTTATAACTACTATCACTTATTACTTCTTTGCATCCAATAAATTGCAAATATGATTGAAATTTATCAATATGTTCTTGTGAAAAAAATAATGCATTTGTTCTAAATCCTGGATGATAAATATTTTCAAAGTAACTTTGTTGTAAAGCAAAATCACGAACATCATATGGATTTTCATAGAAATCATCTATTACCATTAGTTTTAGTTTACAAGGTCTTTTCAACCGATCTTCTAATAATAATTTATTCATTAATATCAAATATAGAAGGATCAAATTTAAGTTTTTTTAATGTCTGTAAATTTATTTTATTTATATCTTTGTCTATAGTTATTTCTTTTTTATTATTTGTATTTGTTTTTTCTATATTATTATTAGAAAACAATATTTGAATATTATTATTGTTTTTTATATTATTAGTGATATTTATTAAACTACATAAATCAGAACCTTGATAACAAAATTCTTCAATAATTTCTTGTTTTTTGAGTATAGGAATTTCTATAGTATTACTTGTAATTTCAGATTCAACCAAATCTAATATATAATCTATTTCATTATGGTTAGTAAAACAATTATTTGGTATATAGTAATAAAAATCTGGTCGATGATTCCATATGTTTATTTTTAAACATTTGTTATTCAAGAAATATTTATTCCCACCATCAAAAGAAATCGATGACATTTTATTTGGATAAAATATAGTTAATATTTTACTGTTTGTAAATGTTTTATATTTAAACATTTCTTCATCGATATCTGTTATTATAAATGGATTATCCTTGTTTGTCTCAAAAAATGATAAAATTGTAACAAGAGGTCGGTAATGACTAGTTGATTCAATATGTAATGGTTTTTTATTGAATGAAAATGATATACTTTTGTATTTTGGATCAATTTGAAGTTTATTCATGTGAGATAATGCTAATTTGTAAAGATAATTTTCAAATTTGTTAAAATGTAATTTACATGTATTCAAAATGTACTCGTTATCATTATTAGAATTTTCATTTATAAAATGATTAATAAAACAACATAGGTCAATTTCATCAGATTTATCCATTATGTGTTTTATATTCCATTTATGAAATTCTAGTGTAATTGGTTTAGATAAGCATGCATTATGAAAATCAATAACTACATTATCAAGTCTAGTGTTATCACATTGAGATAAAATATCTTGTAAACAAAATAGAACATTTTTCTTTCTTTTTATTATTAAATCATGAAAGAAATTATAATTTATTATCAAAGAATTTTCAATATTAATTACTTGAGTACATTCATCGGGTTGAGTTTTCAATTGAAGTATTTTATCATAAATTGAAAAATTACTTTCTTGAATATTCTTTGAAATTGTAACAAATCTATAATAATAAAACAATGCATTATCATAATATGGAATATGTAATGGAAAATTAGTTTTTGGCCATACTGCAATAACAAGAACATTTCGCTGATCTTTAATATCGTTATTGATGTAGGATTCAGCATGGAAAAAATTTCCAGAATCAAAACATATATTTTTCAAAACTTGGGGAAAGGATAAAAATATTTTTTCATTAGTATTATCGTCAAATGATTTATTTAATTTCATATCACGAGTTATATCAGTTATTATTGTAGGAACGTTTTTATTGTCATTAAAATATGTAATTGTTGTAAAAAGTGGTTTAATATCCATTTTTCCTAATTTTCGGTACTCATAATCACAATGGTCAACATGGGTATGAATATAGTCAATATTGTATGATTCTATTTTAGACCAAAACGTTACATGAACATTTTCAAGATCAATATTTAACCTACAACAATGATAATTAACTATTTTATAAATAAAATATTCTATAAAACTAGTATTTTTTTCATTTATAATCTTATCTAAATTTAAAGCTAAATTTACTTTTATATATAATACATACTCTAAAAACTCTATCATTTCTTTTGCATATTCTTCTTTTTTACTTTCATCAGTTTCAATGTCAATAATACTAGTATAAATAACATTAGAACCAAATGATGAACCGTAAATTGCAGTTCCTTCAATTGATGATTCATTAGATTTTTGAGTTGTTATTTTTTCAATTAATGACAGAGTTAAAAGTTTACCTTTACTTTCGAATATATTACTGAATTCTGAAAATGGATAATCATTATCATACATGATACTTAAAAATTCATCAACAGGAATAATAAAATTTGGAAAATTACAATCAAGTAGTGTTTTAGCACCATTTAATGTTAAAATATAAGAATGTGCATTATATGATGTCCTTGGGATCTTAATAAATTCATTCAATATTTTTTCATCACTTAGTCCGTAATATTTATTTAAAGGGCTACTTGATAAAAAAAAACAATCGTATTGAAATGATGTATTTTTTACATATTCAAACATAACGTCAAAATCTTCAAGAAAAATTGTATCATCTTCGAGAATCAAAGCTTTCTCAATATTATTTTCAACAATATACTTCCATACTTTATGATGAGATAAAGAACATCCTATTTCACCAACATTTATTGCACGATTTTTAACTGGATCTATCCAATTATTCATTACAGAAAATGAATAATTATCTAAATCAGTATTTCCGTTAATTGCTTGAATAAATTCATAATTTAAAAAGGGTTTTTGGTTTAACTGATTTTCCATAAAATTTCGGCGAATATCATTCGTATTAACATTAATTATTAATGTTTTCATTGAGATATATTATTTTGATAAGTTTTAAATTATTTAATATATAAATAGCTTAATTTGTTGAAAATAAATCTATGAAAAAAACCAATAAATAACGCTTCCCTGATAAAATTGGTAGTCCAGAATGGTGTGTTTTACTCGAATGTATTATCATATCACCTTGGTTAGCTTTAACTAAAAGTCCATCGTCAAATAATGTCCCACCGCCAGTAAATGAAGATTCATCATTTAATAAAATGTTTACTGTTATACATGAATCATCTGTATGCATTTCAAGAAATTCTTGTTTACCATATTCATATTTAACTATGAAAATATCTCTAATATTGAAAGATATATTAACTGAAATATCATCCAAACAATATGAATTTATGATTGTTTTGTGGATAATCTCAAAAAAAAAGTGTAAAATAAAACGAAAAGTACAATCTACACATGATGCGGGTAAGTCTGTAGTAGGATATGTTTTATGGCGATCAGTACTCCATCCCCCATTATTTGAAGCATATTCTTCATATTCTTTAATTATCCATTGACAAACGTGTTTTGATAATATATTAGGAGTAATAAAACGTTGATTGAATCGTGGTAGTTTGAAATCAAGCTCATTAGTTTGATTATTATTTGTTGACAAATTATTACTTTTTAATTCAGATATAGGTAATGACTTTTTAGGTTTGAATATAAAAGTATCGTATTTATTAATATCAATTTTAGAAATCAAAATATCAAAAATATTTGTATTATAATCTGTAAAAAAAAGTTTTTCAAAAAACGTATCAGAAAGTACATCTTTTTCTAATTCTATAATTTGAGTTTTTTCCTTATCTTGTTCTGTAAGTATAATTATTGGATTTGATGTATTATATTCGATTAATGGCATTTCAGTTTTTTGCATCATGGAATATTTATAAAATATATAACGAAAGTCAAAAATTGGAATATTCATTGGTCGTTTCTCCCATAAATTAATAAGTAAAATATGTCTCCCTGTTGATTCTTCTTTTGAATCTAAAATATTAACATCACCGTGATATTCTTTACCACCTTCAAATGAAATATGTTTAAGAACTCTTGGAAACGATAATGATATTGTTGGATGACTCGAAAACTCTTTGAATTTATATTCTTCTTGGTTTATATTTGTAATAAGAGTTGGTATAGAATTATCATTAAAATATGTAATACATGACATTATCGCTGTAGTATATTTATCATTTTTGTTAATTTGACGATCATATTCGTCGCAATTCAAATATAATAATTTTTGTGGATTAGAATCATTTTTAAATGAAAATTCAACAAATGTATTATCTATTGACATATTTAAACGTTCACAATGAAAACATGCAATATCATATACGGTTTTTTCAATAAAACTTTTCATGTTTGATGTATCTAATAAGTATGTAATATCTGATTGATTCATTGTTGTAAGATTTTTCATTACTGTAAAAAAACATTCTTTTTCTGATAGGTCAAATTTTAACTCCAAATTATAAAGACGAATTGAAGATGTCATATCTAGATATACTTAGATATTATTTATATTTATTATAATTATAATTATAATTATTATTATTATTATTATAAAATTGAGTTTTAGCATTATACATGATCTTTATAAAACCAACCTGTTATAATATATTTATTATTTGATATAGGTATTCGTGCACGATGAGGAAAACACCAAAATGATGGAAATAAAATAAGTTTTCCTTTTTCTGGTTTGATTTTTAATGAATCCCAAAACTCAGTTTCTCCACCTTCATCTACAGTATTCAGATACCATAAAAACGTAATAACACGATGTTTATCCATATTTTTGTTAACGTGAAAATCATCGTGATAAATGTAGAACCCTTTTTGCAGTTCATATTTTTGTATCATAAAATGTTCAACAGTTAGATTAATACCTTTCAACATAGAACCATTTTTTTCATTATTATTTTTAGGTAAATAATTTTCTGAATTATTAATATTTGATAGGTATTTTTGTAAATTTTTATGTAATTCTTTAGTTAAAAACTTCTCAATTTTCTCCCATTTAGTTACTTTTTCTATTTTGCTATGAGGAATAATAAAATCTGATGTATTTTTTACCGTTTTATTTACACCACTAACTGTTACTCCATCATAATAGTTTTCATTTTCAAACATTTTTATTATATCATCACAAAGTGGTACTGGAATTGAATATTTATTTTCATATATATAGTTCATGAGATAATAAAATTTTATGTTTTATTTTTATATATTTTTTCACAAGTTTATATAACAATATGTCAAAATTTTTATATAAAGATGTTCCTATAAATTCTCTTTATGTAGCTGGTAGTACAACGGTTTATGGTTATCCTGGAGTAGCATTTCAAACAACAAACAATACTTATGATCGAATTGATTCTGGATTTATAAATAAATACAAAAAGGATGATTTACCAATTTCAACAAATATTCAAGCAAACTCGGCAAATTTTACAAATAGTGGAAGTATTACAATTCCTTCATGGTGTAATGCTTTCAAAATACTTGTTAAAACAAGTAAGGGAGTAACTGGAGAAAAAGGAGTAACTGGAGAAAAAGGAGTAGGTGGAGAAAAAGGAGTAACTGGAGGAGATGGGAGCAAAGGTGAACCTGGAGATCCAGGTGCTGATGGTAGTGTCGGTAATCCTGGACAAGGCCAACAAGCCAATAATTGTAATGGTTGTGGTCAAAACACTAAGCAAGCTGTAGGAGGACCAGGTGGTGCGGCTGGTCAGGGTGGTGACGGTGGTGAGGGTGGTGAACTTGGTCCAGGTGGTGAGGGTGGTCAGCCTGGTGATGGTGGTGATGGTGGTGAAGGTGGTGATGGTGGTGATGGAGGTGATGGAGTTAACTTTTATAGTAATTCTATTTATCTATTTAATACGTCATCAAGTACCATAAAAATGACAATGAGTACTAATAGTGTAACACTTGACCTATCAGATACTAATAATGGCAATTTATCAATTACTGCTAATTCAGGATCTAAAGGAGTATCTGGAAATAAAGGAGTATCTGGATATAAAGGAGTATCTGGATACAAAGGAGTAACAGGTGATAATGGAAAAAAAGGTTACAAAGGTACTAAAGGAAGAACTGGTAGTGATGGTCAGAATGGAAATGCAGGTTGTCAAGGATGTTTTGATTCACCTGGAAACCCAGGTTCTAAAGGTATTAAAGGTGATACAGGTGTTAAAGGTGTTAAAGGTGACACAGGTTCAAAAGGTGTTACAGGTGCTACAGGTTCAAAAGGTAATAAAGGTGATAAAGGTGATACAGGTAGTACTGGTACAAAAGGAACTATAACATGTAATGATAGCAAAAATAGTCTATTTTCTCAATATGTTTCTTCGACTACAACTACATCAGGTTCAGAAAATTCAATTACTGTATATTATTTTATTACATAGAACTAGTTATTTAATAATTGTTATTTTGTGAAATTATTTCAAATGGATATTTATAAGGAATATTAGAATTTATTGGTAACCTAGAAGAAATCAAAACTATGAATACATAAATTATGTTTTCTAACTTTCCAGTATTTTTATTTATAGCTTTTTTTATTTCCATATCTCCAAACCCATTAAAATGTATAATTGATGGGAATTGATTTAGAACTTTATTATGAATTCGTTTATTATTATTAGTTGTATTCAAAACTTCGAACGTTTCAAAGTAATCTAAAGCACACATACTCTGAAACAATTTTTGTTCTATATCTAAAATTATTCTACTTGAATATGATTTGATATAAAAAAAGTATTGAGTAAAATAATTCTGATCACCTCCTACTTTACATATATTAGAAATTTCTTCACGTGTTTTCCAAGTCAACATTTTCATTACATCCTTTTTGTAACCAATAAAACCACCAGAGTTCAAATATATATAATTTGTCAAACACTTGCAATTTTTATAAATTTTATTGTATGATTCTAAATTATTATTTGGATAGCAAATAAGTTCACTACTGAATAAAATATCACAATTTAAATTTAAAAATGTTGAAAGTATTGAATCTGTATCACTTGTAAATAAAACATCATATGCATCAATAAAACAAATCAACTCATCTTCTGGAATTGACTGAATATGTTCTAAAATGCCAAATATTTTACTTTCAAATCCTATCCAATTATTTGAAAGAAGAATAGTAAGTTTAATATCAAATTGTTTCGCAGATTGAATTAAATACTGCACTTTTGCTAAATTAGAGCATACGGTCACAAAATGAATTTGACGGTGAATAAGGTTTTGAAAGTGCATATACTATACAAATAAAGTTTCTATATTTGTATCAAAAAACTCTTTAACCTTTTTTATTTCATTTTCATTCTTATCACTTGTGTATACATTTGTAAATACATTATATATATCTTTTATTGGAATATTGTTATATAGAAATTCTAAAGATTCAAATGGTAATAAATTACGTTGTTGTTTAATATTAAAAGTATTGTGAAAATCGAAAAGAAATAAGATTAAATCATCTTTCGTATGGATAGTTTCTAAACCAAAATTCATTTTCGACAAATATTTATTCGAATCTTCTGTACATTGATCACATGGTGTATTTCGTAAAATCAAATCTATCATTTGAATTACGTCAGGAAACATTTGACTATTCCATTTATGGGCTGTTGTATGTAAAAATATCCAAGTAGCAGTCGCCCAAAATGGTTGATTATCTTTTGACATTCTACTTTTTACAACTAAATTGATATTTGTTACGTCAATATTATCAGTCAAGAGTAATCGAATTTTTTTTTGATTCCTTGATTCAATATATTCAGTAAATCTATCAATATATTGATTACTTCCTGATTTGGGAATAAGAATACCTTTTTCATCATATGTTATCATATCAAAAATACATTCTGTATTTTTGATTATCCATTCAGCTCGTTCGCTTTTCATATCATTTACTGTTCCATGAAAATGATGAGTAATACAACCTGGAACATAACCAAGAATACTCTTAGAATTCTGGATAATATTTTTTATTTCCAATATAATATTTTCATATTTTTTTAATATTTTCAAAGATGATTTATATGTATCCTCGCGAAAACAAGAAAATAGTGCATATTCATAAAATCCAAAGGGTATAAATTCTATTAATCCTGATATTTGATCGTACATTTTCCTCGAACAAGCTGTCGCAAATCCATGATGCCAGTTATGAAATCCTTCATTATAATTATTTAATTCAAAATTGTAATCATTTACATGATTATATCCAAAACTATTAAATATTTCACGAACATATGGTTTTTTATCTTCATATTCGTCTAGTAAAAAATTACATGAACTATATAATTGAACGATGTCATAAGTTTTATTAAGAAGTTTTAATGTATCTCTTGCCCAAAATTTATTTTCAAATTCAATGTCTCCATCAATCCATGCTACTGCTTTCCAATCAGGTGGTAATAAATGTTTTATTCCTAAATTAATCATATTTTCTCTATGCCATAAAGGAACATCAGAATGTAGCTGTAAATGTCTTGGATTATTTTTATCGGTAATTATAAATTCTTGACTTCCGTAAGTCATTTCAACAATATAAAGAATTACATCAGGTTCTTCATTTTCCATTCTTTCTTTAAATTCATTGAATAACTTATATCGCAATTCATACTCATATGAGTATGTTTTTGAGTTGTTAGATAGGCTTTTCATAGTTGGATTAAATATTACAGCAATAACATGCAACTTATCTTCGATTTTAACACTTTCTATAATTGAAGACATTTATATATTTATTTGATATTTTTTAGAGTCTTTATTTATCATTTTAAACCTAAATACTTGAAAAAAGATATTGAACTTATTTAATATTAGATACTCTCGATAATTTGCATTTTCCTCTTTTAAAGCGTGTCATTGAAAATATTCAGCGGTACAAATATTGAGTTTTTATATTGGAATTATTTAGAATATAGTTATGAATTTTAATATTGACAAATGCTATCCTCCAATTTATGTATCACTTACAACAATACCTTCAAGATTCAATAATATTTTCAAAACAATTGACTCAATATTGGCTCAGTCATATCCTCCAACAGGAATATTATTACATATTCCAAAAAAATATAATAGATTTCCTGCATCAACTATTTCTTTAGTTGACTGTGTAAAATTATTTATTAGATATTCGGGGAAAATAACTATTCATTTTACAAAAGAAGATTATGGACCAGGAACCAAATTATTAGGGAATACAAAACAAATGTTGAATAAATTTAGTAAAAATTCATTTTTACTTCTTATCGATGATGATATGGTTTATAATCCAAATATGATCGAAACGTTCATTACAAATTTACGTAGTAAGCCTTCTGCGTATTCATTTTATACATACTGCATTCCAAGTTTTAGACAACTTGATAGAACTTTTGTAATCGGACAAGGTGCAGATGGATTTTTTATTCAAGTTGAAATGTTACATAACATACATGAGTTTTATCAAGAAATAAAAATTAATGACGATAGTTTAATTTTGTATCGAAATGATGATATTTGGATATCTTACTATTTGTCTATTTTGAATATAGATATTATTATGATAAATTACAATAATAGTATCTATACTAAACACACAATGAAAGATGCTTTATCTTACATAAATAATTATTCTTCTACATTACAAAGTATAAAAATTTTAGAGACACACAATATTTTGTAATGTATTATAGGTATACTCTACTGAATAGTATTCGATTGTCACATTATTTATAGATGTTTTCGTCTCCTTCTTCTTCCTTGAAAACTACCTTTTCTAATTCTTTTATTTTTTCATCGTTATTCATTTCACTCTTCAAAATGGTTTCAATATTCATTTTATACATCTCTTTTTCGTATCTATAATAATCAATATTTACGCTTTCTAGACCATCATATTC
>Ga0114958_10003528_pt1 | contig 11133 bp, 7 predicted proteins | sample C_130208_EF_Meta_FD_89577 | JGI IMG/M metagenome (GOLD analysis project Ga0114958, IMG submission 89577) | Freshwater microbial communities from Lake Croche, Canada to study carbon cycling - C_130208_EF_MetaG | ecosystem: Environmental > Aquatic > Freshwater > Lake | place: Lake Croche, Canada... | reverse complement strand
GAGCCGATCATCGACATCACCGATGACAAGAAGTCCTTCGACTCCCTCTGCACCACCAACCCCGCCGCCTGTGTCCGCCCTGACGGCGGCGTGCTGGTGATCTACAAGGCGGTGCAGTACGTGGAAGGCAAGGCCATGGGCGGAAACGTCCTCTTCGGCGCCGCCGTGGCGGACAAGCCAGAGGGCCCCTACACCAAGAAGACCGGACACATCTTCGAGTCCGATACACCCGGCAAGCACTGGATGGTCGCCGAGGATCCCTTCATCTGGTTCAGCAAGAAATATGGCAACCGCTACTACGCCGCCGCCCGCGATGTGGTTGGCACGTTCTGCGGCGCAGCCGGCGGCATCTGCCTGTTCCAGTCGGAGAACGGACTCGACTGGAAACCCGCTGCCCACCCGAAGGTCATCGGCGACACCTATCCCCTCGAAGGCGGTGGCACCAGCACCGCCCGGATCGAACGCCCGTTCGTGCTGTTAGATGGCGACGAGCCAATTTATCTGTTCGGCGCGGCGGATGGTTACCTGAAGAACGGCAAGATCAGCACCAACGTGCAGATCCCCATCGGCCAGAAACCCTGACCCATTTCCACCATGTTCCTCCGCTCCCTTGTCCTCTGCCTGACAGCGATCCTTCCCTGCCTCGCGGCCGAGCCCAACAAATGGTGGCGCATCATGCCGGTCGGGGACTCGATCACCGAAGGCGGCTCGACCTTCTCCGTGTATCGACTGCCGCTGTGGGAGAAACTCACGGCGGCGGGATATGTCTTCGAATACGTCGGCTCGAAGAGCTCTCCCAGCCGTGTCGGACCGCTCCTGCACGAGGGCTACGGTGGAAAGAACGCGGAATTCCTCGCAGGTGTAGTTCCCGGAAATTTTGCCAAAACCCCGGCCGACATCGTCCTGATCCAGTCAGGGCACAACCACTCCATCGAGGAGAAGCCGATCCCAGGCATCCTCGCCGCTACCGAGTCGATGATCACCGCCTTCCGGAAAACCAATCCGAAGGTCATCGTCCTCCTCGCCCAGCTGATCCTCAGTGGAAAGCTCCCGAAGTACTCCTACCTCCCCGATCTCGGAAAGGAGATCGTCGCCCTCGCGAAACAACTCAGCACGGCGGACTCACCGGTCATCATGGTCGATCAGGCCAGCGGCTTCGATTACAAGACCGATGCCATCGACGACAAGGTCCACCCCAACGCCGCGGGTGCGGAGAAGATGGCGCAGCGCTGGTTCGACGCCCTCACCAAGGTCATGTGCAAGCCGGAATTGCGCGTTGCGCCGTCGCCTGTGCCCATCAAGTGATGCTGGAGTCGATAAAGTCAGCGTCGCCCGCATTCACACCGATCAGGGCCTTTGGAACACCCGTACGTAGTCGACGATCATCCGCTGCGGAAACACCGTCTTGTCATCCGGAGGTCCGGGCCAGCCGCCGCCGACAGCAACATTGAGTACGAGGTGGAATGGCTGATCAAATGGAGCCGGAAATGAGCCACCCTCGCTGCTCCACTTCGTTTGCGTCTGATAGAGCGCGCCGTCGACATACCAGCGGATGACGCCCTTTTCCCACTCGATCGCGAAGACGTGGAAGTCATCGGAAAACGTGCCGTGCTTCAGCTCAAATGGTGAGCCGGTGTGGACATTCTTTGGCCAAGGGGCTCCGTAGTGCAGGGTGCCATGTACGATCGATGGCTCGTGCCCGACCTGTTCCATGATGTCGATCTCGCCACTGGACGCCCAGCCACCATAGGTATCCTTTTCCGGCAGCATCCAGATCGCGGGCCAAAGGCCTCTACCCTGCGGCAGCTTCGCCCGGATCTCGAAGCGCCCGTACAGCCAACTCGCGCGACGCTTGGTGCGCAGGCGACCCGAGGTGAACTCCTTCTCGACCCCGGCACCATTGTATTTCTGCTTCAGGGCCTCGATCACCAGATAACCATTCTCGATCCGCAGGTTTTCCGGTCGGTCCACATAGTACTGGAGCTCGCCATTGCCCCCGCCGTGGCCGTTCTCCTCCACTCCCCACTTGGAGAAATCGATCTCCTTGCCGTTGAATTCATCGGACCAAACCGGCTTCCAGCCCGGGGGAGATTGGGCATCGGCGAGAACAGAAGATAGCAACAGGAACGCAAGGAGTTTCATGAGAGGATGCTCAACGCTGGCCCGACTGACATTCTTTCCAAACAGACCCACCATCTGATACGCTTGATCAACAGACTTAAAATCGTGACTGCGAAGAATTTGGATCTGTGAAAGAACGCGATGAGAAATTGCAGACACTAAGCGGAAGGACCCCTCGAGCCAGCAAAATCCGCGTCACTTCGGCGGTGGAGAAAGAGCAAGATAGGGACGGTCCTGATACATCGAAATGATCGGCCTTTTGGTCTCAGGATCCCCACAGCACAACATCAGATAGCGCAGTCCCTGGGTGAAACGCATTTTGGTCTCCTTCACAGTGATCCATTGTTCCTCCTGATTGAATTGGAACGCAACGGTGGCCATGTTGAAGTCGTCGCGCTCCATCGGCATCAGCACGGCGCTCTGAGCACCCGGCTTGAGTTCGAGCTTATGTTCGCCGATGATGAAGCGAACACTGGCAATATGCATATTGACGACCAACGCACCACCATTTGGAAACGTCTTCAGGGTATCCTCGATCGCAAGCCCGCGCCAGGGCAGGGACGAGTTTTTTGGTGCGGGCATGAGCACGAGGATCGCCTGCCTCAGGTCCGCAGGAACCACGATCGAGCAGGCCGGTTTGCGATCTTTGGAATCAATGAATGAAATCACATTGTCCACGGCGACAATCGTCACCGGCGGAGAAATTTCCGCATTCTGAAACGGGCAGGCCAGTTCCACTTTCGGACCCACGCAGGTCAGCGAGCTCTCGTCATCTGCGGTTTGAAAACCAAGAAACCGGCATGAGAGCATGCGCGTTTGCTGGGCTTCACCCAGTACGGTAAGAATTAGGATGGAAAGTATGACACGCATGATTTTAATGAGACAAATTCAAACCCGTAAAAGCGCTAATATTAGACTTCATTCTTTGTGAGCCATCGGAACGATATCATATTCATTTTACGGCCGAAATTGATGTTGGTGGCGCTGGTGAGGATTGGATTGGTCGTGGTTAATGGCGACAGTGGCTTGCTCATCGCATACACCGTGTCGGCTGGATCCACATATTCGAGCTCCCGCTGGATCACCGCCTCGCAATACGCCACCGCTATGATCTTGTCGCTGCTGTCGAGCGCCTCACCATATGCCCGAATCGTGAAGGTGTCGGAACGCGGAGTTGCCGCATTGCCCAACACATTGACAAGGTCGGCTTGGCTGATCGCTCCGGGGGCTCCCTGGGCACTCGATCCCGCGCCTGCGATCGGATTCTTGTATCGATAGTTCGCCACTTTTGCTGCGTCGATCGTGTAACCACTATATTGGTTGACTAGGCCCTTTGCCTCGGGCGTATTTTTCTCGTTGATTTTCGAGATCTCGATCGCTTGTTGCAGCGCGCCGCATTGCGCATTCGCATCGGTGCCAAGCTGACGGTTCACGAACTCGGCCATCGACAGAAAAGGACCCCGAATGCGCACCTGCTTGACAATTTCCGTGGCGAGAGCGTCAAGGTCCGGCTCGTAAAGCTCCCGAGGGCCGATCCAGAATGATCCGACATCCCCGGCCGTGCTCAGCGGCAGGCGAAAACGGCTGATGCGTGCATCCGTGCCTCCTGTGGCTGGCAGTTTCGTCAGCGCCGAAGAGTTGATGCCGGTGATCTTGTTGTAGATGGCCTCGTTCGAATGGACCGATGCCAGCATTGCCTTCCATGCCGACACCGAGGTCGAATTGATGTTGAAGGCTCCGTCCATCTTCTGCCAAGCGGCGACCTGGGCGTAGCGATTGGCATTGACTGCCGCCAGCTTGTCGCTCATCTGCGTGGGCTTGGCACCGTCGGGCAGATGCAACACCACGCGCGGATCGGTGCCGCTGACGCCTTGCGAGAAATCCGTTACCAGCTGGCTATAGGTCTTACCCGATGAAAACGGACCTGCTTGAGTGGCAAGACCTGAAAAGTAAAAGTGGTCGTATAGCGCCAGGTTGAGAAGAAAAGTGTGGTCATTGAGGATCGACGCCGCATCCACTTCCTTGAACAAGGTCGGTGTAATCATCGGGCAAGCCCAGGAGTTTCCGATCGGCTGGGCGATCCGTGGCAAGTAACCCGAGGCCCCGCCCGGGTTGGCCCCATTCAGGCTGGCGAGCGTCTGGATCGGCGTCAGCGGAATCTCGTACATCACCCCGAACTTGGAACCTTTCTGCGAGGTGTGGCCACTGATGAAATTGCTGCGGTCGGAACCATCGATTTCAATCAGGTCGGCGACGTCGGTTTGTTTTTCCAAGGCAATCAAATCCAGTTCGTAGGCGTGGTTGGCGGGATGCTCTTTGATCACCTTGCTGGAGGTTCCGTTGCTTACTGCATGAGCAAACGACCAAGGTTTCGTCGCCAGACGACCATCGCGCTTGTCGGCGTCAAAGTCACCGTAGGTTGATTTCGCCTGAACGGTGAGCAGCGCGAAGGGCCGGGCCCGGACCCGGTCCTTCAGTGGCGTGCTTGAGTGGTCGACGATGTCCAGCGCGGTAATCGTCCCCGTTTTGGGGTAGCGTTTGGCGCCCCCTGCACCGTAGAGAGAGGTCTGCATGCCGTCGGGATTCTCGTAATCTATCTCGATGATTTTTGACAAGGTGTTCGTTGTGGAGACCCCATTCGCCATGTCCGCCGTCATCAGAATGGTGAATTTGTTCTGGCTCAGGTTTGGCACACTGCGCGGGGCGAAGCGGACATGCATCTGGTCGTTCGCCGCCATGCCGATGCATCCCGCCCAACGACCGTAGTCCCTGTCGGGACCACCGATGCGCCATGGCGAGGCGTTCCACCAGTCGAGCACAAACCCGGTGCCTGACCCACGCCACCCTGGAATGGCAACGATGTTCTGGGTCATATTCTGCGCGTTACCGCTATCGAAGTCCCACCATATCCGGTTGCCGCGCTGCTCCATGTACCAGGTGTGGTTCGGATCGAGATAGGGAGCGAACGTTTTCACCTCGCCCGGCAACAGGCGGATCGTCGTCGTATCCGGCTGGCCGCTGGAACCCTTGGATTTCAGAGAAATACCGAACTTCTTGTTCACCCTGCCAATCTCGTTGTCTTGGTAAAACATTTGATCGATCGGAACCAAACCACCGGTACCGCTCGGTCCATCCGTGCACTGGGCCACGCCATTGCGGTAAACCTGCGCGGCGAATGGAACGTTTTTGAAGGTAACCTTCATGTTGGAAAACTCCATCGCGACATTGTACGGATTGTGCAGGGTAATGATTGGCGTGTACTCCAAGTCCAACTCGTAATGATAAGGCGTGCCACGCCAATAGTCGCCTTGAGGGCCATGCAACTGCGGCGCGTTACTCGGCACCGGTGCTCCGATCGGACCGGGGTAGTCCAAGGTGTCGTTGCCCTGGAGGCTGAACAGCACCTGCACCTTGGCCACCGATGGCATGATCACCATGCCCTCAGGCGCTTGCAGGTTGACTGTCGTCACATCGGACTGTTTGGTTCCTGCCACCCAGCCGGCCGGGGACTGGGTTTTTATCAACGGCACCCCACTGGAATTGACGACCTTGTCCCGATAGAGTCGACCGTATTGATACAACGACTCCCAGCTAGGGTCGCCGGGAGCTTCGGCAGCCGATATGCCGAGCCGTGAGGCGTAGACGCCCTTGGAAAAGTATGCGGCAGGCAGGCTCGAGTTTTCCAGCATCGTCTGGAAATCCTCCTTCAGTCCCCCGGTGGTCACGTCCACAAACAGACCAGTGGAGTAGGCTGTCAGGTCATGGGTGTGCAGTTTCATGGCACCCGAAACACCGGCCGCGATTGAATCTGCGGCGAGTTGCGCGTTGAGACTGGAGACGCCCTTTTTCATCAAGGCGTAGGTCGGCGTGGTTACTTCAAATTTTTCACGGGACAAGGCATTGAGCCCAGCCATGAATTCGACTCCGGCACGCTCACCGGATCCAAGCTGTGCGGTTTTCGCTCCATCAGTGGCCGCCGACTTATCATAGGGAGTATTGATTCGTGCCTTGATTCCCTCGTCGGACACGGCCCAGGCCAGAGCACCTTTCCTGGTGCCGCTGCCAGTCACCAGCACCTTTCCGGCATCGATTAAATCCGCTATGGGCGCATCGTTGCCCAGAGTTCCCTTGCCCCACAGGCGGATCGGATTGGAAGCGAGCGCATTGGCAAAATCTTGGTTCGTCGTGTCGCGAGGATTGGCGTTCGAAACCAGCCAGTTCAGGAATTGTCCTTTTTTCGAGGCCGGAGAATAGTCGGCGGTCGTCGGCGGCGTGACGATCGAATTGCGCGACTTCCACACACCAGTTAGGCGTGGGCGTATCAATTCTGCCCCTAAAATGTCCGAACGAGCGGTGATCCGCTGGTCCGGACCGGCAGATTTTTGCAATTCATTGATCGCAAGAATCAGCGCCAAGCGGGCATTGCTGCGGGCCGTCGACATTGCATCTCCCTGACTACTTGCGCGCAAGGTCACGCTGGACAAGGTCAGCAGGCCGATTCCCACCACTGCCAATAACATCATCAGGGTCATGGTGATGATCAATGCGAAGCCGCAGGGGCGCTTTGCAGAGATAGTAGCTTTAGTGGTGCCTCTTAGGGTCCTCATGGAGGCTATTAGCACGTGAACTCCCTGTAATTGACAACTAAAAAAGCGGCCGCCTGGTGAGAGGCGGCCGCTTGGGAAGTCAGGAGGATTCGCAGATGTCAGACTCAGGGAGTCGGCACTTCGGAGATCGTTTTCAGCACGCGGCTGGCGATCTGGTAGGGATCACCTTGCGAGTTCGGACGACGGTCTTCGAGGTAACCCTTGTAGCCGTTGTTGGCAAAGCTGTGGGGAACACGAATCGAGGCGCCGCGGTCGGCGATGCCGTAGGAGAACTTGTCGATCGCCTGGGTCTCGTGGAGACCGGTGAGGCGGAGGTGGTTGTCCGGACCGTAGACAGCGATGTGCTCGTTCACGTTCTTAGCGAACTGGGCCATGAGCGCTTCGAAGTAAGCCTTGCCACCGGTTTCGCGCATGTAGGTGGTCGAGAAGTTGCAGTGCATGCCGGAGCCGTTCCAGTCACCCTTGATCGGCTTGCAGTGGAACTCGATGTCGAGCCCGTAGGATTCACAGAGTCTCATCAGGATGTAACGGGCGACCCAGACTTCATCGGCGCACTTCTTGGAGCCTTTTCCGAAAATCTGGAACTCCCACTGACCCTTCGCCACTTCGGCGTTGATGCCTTCGTGGTTGATCCCCGCATCGAGGCATAGGTCAAGGTGCTCCTCGACGATCTGACGCGCAACGTCGCCGACGTTCGAGTAGCCAACGCCGGTGTAGTATGGACCCTGAGGAGCGGGGTAGCCGTCTTTCGGAAAGCCAAGCGGGCGGCCATTCTCGTAGAAGAAATATTCCTGCTCGAAGCCGAACCAAGCACCCGGATCATCCAGGATCGTGGCACGAGCATTGGACGGATGCGGGGTGACGCCGTCGGGCATCATCACCTCGCACATCACGAGCGCACCATTGGTGCGGGTGCTGTCCGGGTAGATCGCGACGGGCTTGAGCACACAGTCCGAGCTGCGGCCTTCGGCCTGCTGGGTGGAGGAACCGTCAAAGCCCCAGTTCGGAAGCTGTTCGAGGGTCGGGAAGGCGTCGAACTCTTTGATCTGAGTCTTGCCGCGGAGGTTAGGGACGGGGGTATAGCCGTCGAGCCAGATATACTCCAATTTGAACTTGGGCATCGTTGTGGTGGTTGTGCTTTGCTAGCGGTGGTTACGGATGGTTTTAGGGCGCGTCCGACCGAGATCGGAAGCACCCACGGGCTGTAAAAAGCAATTGTCGAGCCAACCGGCAATAGAATCCTGAATTTTTCCGTTTGCGACTGACGTTCCGCCCGGCCAGCGTCCGTGACGCTCCCATGGCCAGCCCCGAGGAAACCCAGCCCCCTTCGAATCTCCGATGGTCCGGCATGACCCATCCGGGCCGTTTCCGCCCGAACAATGAGGACGCGTTTCTCGCGCTCAACTTCGATGCCCGGGACGTGCGCTATCTGGGAAAGAATGGCGAGGGCGGGCTTGAGAGCGGGGATTTCGTCTTCGCGGTCAGCGATGGCATGGGCGGCGCGAAGTCCGGTGAGTTTGCCAGCAAGATCGCGGTGGAGAAAATCACCCGCCTGCTGCCAGTCAGCTACGGCATGGCGGCCCGCCAACTCGAGACCGGCTTTGACGACGTGCTGCGCGAGCTTTTCGGACAGATCCATGCCGCGATCAGCGATCTCGGCCGCCATTACGAGGAATGCCGGGGCATGGGTGCCACCCTCAGCTTGTGCTGGTTCATGCCGGGCTGGATGTGCTTCAGCCACCTCGGTGACAGCCGGATCTATTACCTGCCGAAGGACGGCGAGTCCGTTCAGATCACGCACGATCACTCCCACGTCGGCTGGTTGTTCCGGACCGGGAAGCTCAACGAGCGCGAGGCCCGCAGTCATCCTCAGCGACACGTGCTGACCCAGGCGCTCGGCGCAGGCCAGAAAAGCATCGACCCGCAGGTGGGACGGGTGAGCTGCCAGCCGGGCGACCGTTTCCTCATTTGCTCGGACGGACTGGTCGACGGCCTCTGGGACCGGAAAATGGCGGAGCTCGCCCGAGGCCCCCTCGATGCCTCACGATTGGTGCTGGAGGCGGTTTCGGAATCCGGGCGCGACAACACCACCGCCTTGCTGATCGAAGTGTCCTGAGCGCCTTTGATTTTGACGCTTGGCACCGGCTCCTCCGCGTCTGAATCTCCCGCACATGCACGGCTTTTCCTACCAAAACGGCTCACTCCTCTGCGAAGACGTCGACCTCCTTTCCCTCGCGGAAACCCACGGCACACCGCTCTACGTCTACTCAGCGGGCACCCTGCGGAACCACTTCCGCCGCCTCGATGCCGCACTTGCCGGTGTCGACCATGAAATCGCGTTTGCCGTAAAGGCGAACTCGAACCTCTCGGTGCTGCGCCTTCTGGCCGCCGAGGGAGCGGGCTTCGACATCGTTTCCGGTGGCGAGCTGTTCCGCGTGATCAAGGCCGGTGGAAATCCTGCCCACTGCACCTTCGCCGGCGTCGGCAAGACCCGTGCCGAAATCGAATACGCCCTCCAGCAGGGCATCTACTCCTTCAACGTCGAAAGCGAGGAGGAGCTGGTTTACCTCAACCAGGTCGCGGGTGAGCTCGGCCTCGTCGCCCCGGCTGCGGTGCGCGTAAATCCAAACGTCGACGCCCACACCCACAAGTACATCTCCACCGGCAAGTCCGAGAACAAGTTCGGCGTCGATTTCGGGGCCATCGAAGCCCTCTACGATCGCGCAGCGCGTGACCTGTCGAACATCAAACTCCGCGGCCTGCAGATGCACATCGGCTCGCAACTCACGTCGGTGAAGCCCTTCGTCGAGGCGGTCGAAAAAGTGAAGCCACTCGTCGAAATCCTGAAGGCCAAGCACGGCATCGAGTTCTGGTCGATTGGCGGCGGCATCGGCATCGTCTATCACAACTCGCTCGAATCCGGCTCGCCCGACTGGTGGGACGCGAAAAGCGATGAAGAGCGCCCCTTGACCACCGAACTCTACGGCGCGGAAATCGTGCCCCGCCTCAAAGACCTCGGGCTCAAGATCCTGCTCGAGCCCGGCCGCTACATCGTCGGCAACGCCGGCGTCCTGCTCACCCGCTGCCTCTACGAAAAGAAGGGCACGGCCAAGACCTTCAAGATCGTCGATGCCGGCATGAACGACCTCATCCGCCCCGCGCTTTACGAAGGCCATCACGAGATCGTCCCGCTCAAGGAACCCGGCCCGGAGCGCGTGCTCGTCGACGTCGTCGGACCCATTTGCGAAAGCGGCGACTTCTTCTGCCAGAACCGTTCCCTTCCAGATTTCCAACCCGGTGAAGTCGTCGCGCTGATGTCCGCCGGGGCCTACGGCTTCGTCATGGCCTCGAACTACAACTCACGCCCGCTGGCTGCGGAAATTCTCGTCGACGGCGCGGAGTCGAAGGTCATCCGCACCCGCCAGACCCTGGACGATCTCATCGCCGGTGAGCTTTGAAGAAGGGGCCAGTGGCCAGCATTCCAGAGGGGCCAGTGAAGAATGAAACGATTCTCTCTCTGAACCCTAGCCCCTGACCCCTGACCACTGGCCACTCCTCTACCCCCTTTGCGCCCCCTCTTTCAACTCCACCTGCTCGTCATCCTATTCGCCTCCACGACGATCCTGGGGAGACTGATCAGCCTGCCCGCGCCCACCATCATCATCTGGCGGACCTTGCTCGCGTCGATGGGATCGGCCGTGATTGTGTGGTTTTTCCAACGCCGCTCGGCCCGCGTCACTCGCCGCCAACTGGCCGGTCTGTTAGGCGTCGGCGGGATCGTAGGGCTGCACTGGGTCTGCCTATTCGGCGCGATCAAGCTGGCCAACATCTCGATCGCACTGACTGGCTTGGCAACGATCTCGCTTTTCACCGCCTTCACCGAACCACTTCTGGAAAAGCGGCCGATTCGACCGCTGGAAGTCGCCCTTGGCCTGTTGGTGCTCGTGGGGCTGGCGATGGTCGCGGGTTTTGAGCGCAGCAAATGGCTGGGCCTCGGCGTCGCCCTGCTCAGTGCCTTTCTCGCGGCGATCTTTCCGGTGCTGAACCGCCGGATCGTCAACGGGGAAAACGAGCTCGGTCCGCAGGCGATGGTGGCTTGGGAAATGCTCGGCGCATGCCTGACCCTGCTGCTCCTCCTCCCGCTGCTGAGCGGACATCCCACGGAACCGGCGCGGGCCTATCTGTCCTTATTCGACCTGAAAGGCCTCGACTGGCTGTGGCTGCTGATCCTGGCCTGGGTCTGCACCGTCTTCGCCCACGGCTACCACATCCACCTGCTGCGTCACCTCAGTGCCTACACCAGCAATCTCGCCATCAACATCGAGCCCGTCTGGGGCATCGCGGCGGCCGCGCTGATCTTCGGCGAACACAAGCAGCTTCACGCCGGCTTCTACGTCGGCACCCT
>Ga0114958_10003524_pt1 | contig 11145 bp, 6 predicted proteins | sample C_130208_EF_Meta_FD_89577 | JGI IMG/M metagenome (GOLD analysis project Ga0114958, IMG submission 89577) | Freshwater microbial communities from Lake Croche, Canada to study carbon cycling - C_130208_EF_MetaG | ecosystem: Environmental > Aquatic > Freshwater > Lake | place: Lake Croche, Canada... | reverse complement strand
TTGTTATTATAATCATCAATCAACCACGCAGACATCGAAGCGTACTTGCTTCCATTCGGTTTTGAACGGGCAATATTCATCGACACGGTTCGGCTTGTCACCAATTCCTTTACATTATAAATTTTATCAAAATCAGTTTTGTCATCTATGCCAAATTGGGCGCGTATCGCATCCAACGGACTTGAGCCACCTGACTTGTTGATCGATAATGGAAAAATTTTAGAATACGCACCGTATTCCCCTTTCTCAGAACGAGTTAATATCCCCTGCACACCTGCAACAAGAAATGAAATAGCAACAATAGGCAACCACTTGGCCTTTATCGCTTGTTTCAGGTCTGACAATATAGAAATGATAGTTGGCAATCGCTTGTTTTTAATAATTTAGAAGTTAATATTCAAACTTTTCCCTACAAGAATTAGGGTGGCCAATGTTGTCACAAACCCAGAGGTTACAGTCAGAATATCTTTGAAATCAGTTTTGTTTTCCTTTTTAGGTTTAATTGGAACCCTCACGGTGCACCCTTCTTTGACGGTTGGATACTTGCGGAAGAAGAAATAATTTTTTGTACTCTTCACTCGCCCGTTTGAATATTTTACATTGATTCGAGAACGCCATGGATTATCGCCCAATCCACCAGCTACGCTGATGTAATATTTAACGCTTTTATTTTCACTATCAAATTTAATATTGATTGGCACCTGCACTTCTCCACGAACTTGGACAATATCATTGACAGTTGGTACTATGATAATATCACTGTCTTTTAAAATAATATCTTGTTTAGATCCTTTTTTAGATAACGCTGTAGGCAAATCAATAACAATTTGTCCAACACTAGGACGTATTAATTTTGCGCCTTCCGAATAGCCCGTCAGCAATACACCGCCGCTTCGTTTGATGATAGAAGATAGTCGCTCATTTTTTTCAACCAACGCATATTCGCCTGTATACGCTACTTCACCTGAAATGGTTACTCTGCTTTGATTTAAGAATTCAGTTTTTCTTCGCACATACACACGATCCATCGGTCGTAAGATAATATTTTCAGACGCTTCGTCAATTTCAAGATTAGAATTGATAGCAATGCTTCTGATTTTACTTCCTTTAGAATTGATATTATACTTGCTGACAGAGTCAACAATATTGGAAATTTCGATTCGTCCATTTTCTGCATCCAAACGCAGGCCGCCGCTAAGCAACAAGACGTCTTTTAGTTTGATATTCTTATAGTACTGAATCTTACCGGGCTTACGCACATAACCAATCACTTCAATCTTATACTGTTGTTCAAAATCTCTATTCGACAACACCTTGATTTTATCGCCTGCGAATACTTCAATGTTATTGCTATTGTTGGGGTTTGTGATATCATTCAAATCTACTTTAATCGCAGTAGATTCTAATGGATTCGCGCCGCGTAAGATAAATGCTCGTGGCAGATACGCATTGTTAGCGATACCTCCAGCACGGTTTAATACATCCGAAAGTCGCTCGCCTTCACGAACCTCGTAATCATCAGGATAATTGACAGCCCCTTCGACTTTCACAATATTACTCAAGCCTTCATTGATTGCTTTCAGGGTAATTTCATCTCCGTCGTTCAGAATTAAGTCGGTGTATTGACCGCCTACAGCATTCTTTTTACTAAGCGATGCTAAGTCGATATATTTCTCTGATTCGTTACTGATTGTTTTGATATGGACGAGTGAATTTCTAGCATTGAACGAAGGTCCACCAGCAAGCTCCACAAGATCTGTCAAGCCTTCTTCACCCGTTAATTGATAAAACATTGGTCGTTTGAAACTACCAATTGCATTTACTTTCTTTTCATACAGACCCACATAAATAAAATCATTGTCTTCAAGGTATAATTCACGTGCTCTGCCACCCTTGTTTAAATATTCATATAAATCAAGAATATCAACGGTTTGGCCAGCGCGACGGATTTCGATTTTACGCAAGTTGCCATAATCCGTTAATCCTCCTGCACGGAATAAGGCATTCAAGGCCGAGTTAAACGCCGAAATAGTATACGTTCCTTGCTTTTTCACTTCACCAACGATAGTCACACGGATGGTACGTGGTTTCCCCATTTGCACATCAATATTGGTTGACGTAGGTACTATCTTTTTAAATTGTTGTTTTACGGCTCTGCTTGCGGCATCAAAGGTCAGACCTTGTAAGTAAATCTTACCCACTAAGCGAGGAAAAATAGAACCGTCCTTGGCAATAGTATAATTCTGTTGCAATTCGGCTCCACCCCAAAGTGATATAATGATTTCGTCGCCTGGCCCTAGTCTGTAGTCTAATGGCGGCGCGGTGGGCGCTTTATCGGAAAGATCAAACACATTATTCGAAAAAAAATTGGCGCCATAGACAGACTTTCTCAAACTATCTGACTTATTCAAGGTGTCAATTTTTTGTTCTTGTTCTTGACGGGTTGCATTCAAATATTCAAGATAATCAGGATCGTTTTTATACATTTCCTGCATCTTCTGTTCATCAACTTCACTGCGCTTGCTGTTTAAATCTTGAAATTGACGCTGCATTAATTGAGATGAAGTACTGCCGGGATTGTCTTTTTGAGATGAATTCTGTTTATCCGACGGATTGTTTTTATCTCCTTGATCAAAAAAATTAGGACTATTCTGCTGCGCAGGATTGTACGGATTAGTACCATACGGATTCACGACTGGATTGGTATTATTTCCAACACCAGTTTGCGCCAATAAAATAAATGGAGTCAATAGAAATATCAGAAGGATTGTTTTCTTCATATGCTGTTCAAAAGTAATAAAATTATCATTAAGTAAGACTAGAAATCGTTTTTAATACAGTATCGAACTCTGTCCATATTTCCTTTACAATATCCGCTGCCGGCATGATTTGGCGTATGATGGACGAGATCTGACCAATTTCTAATTCACCTTCTGTGAGGTCGCCTTCGAACATCCCCTTTTTTGCCCGACCACGACCAAGCAATTCAGTCAATGCTGCATCGCTCATACAATGCCCCTCTGCGTCTTTGACTTGATTATAAAATTCATTTTTTAGTAATCGTACTGGTGTTAATTTTTTTAGCACAAGTTCAGTCTGTCCTTCTTCAGCTTCTACAATTTTATTCTTGAAGTGAATATGACTCGATGCCTCAGGTGTGCACACAAATCGACTTCCGATTTGCACAGCTTCGGCGCCTAATATCATCGCTGCCAACATACTTCGCCCAGTGGCAATACCGCCGGCTGCAATTAACGGAATATCAATCGCCTCGCGCACAGACGGTATCAGACACATTGTTGTTGTTTCTTCTCGACCGTTATGACCGCCAGCTTCAAAGCCTTCTGCCACCACTGCATCCACTCCAGCATCTTGGCTCTTACGCGCAAATTTGGCCGAAGAAACTACATGAACCACCTTAATACCATTTTCCTTCAAGGTCTTGGTCCACGTTTTAGGATTCCCCGCTGACGTGAATACGATAGGCACTTGCAGTTGAATGATATGGTCGATATGTTGTTGTATGTCTGGATATAACAATGGCAGATTGACACCAAAAGGTTTGTCTGTCGCTTGTTTACATTGTTTGATATGCTGTTCTAATACCTCAGGATACATACTGCCAGCGCCGATTAAACCAAGTCCGCCAGCATTGCTTACAGCCGAAGCAAGTTTCCAGCCTGAAGCCCATATCATGCCGGCCTGAATAATCGGGTATTGTATATCGAATAAGGAAGTGACTCTATTCTCAAACGACTGTCTGTCTGTACTGATTTTGCCAAACTGCTGCATACTTAATTACTTAAATCTATTTCTGTATTATCGCCGATATTCAAACTTTGACTTGCGCCGCAAATCAAGGCATCACTACCGATGAGAGAATTTTCAAGGACTACTTTTTCAAGAACTGAATAGGAACCGATAATTGAATCTTTGATGATCGAATTTCGCAAAATAGCTTTTTCGCCGATGGTCACATTCGGACCAATAATTGAATTTTCTATTTCACAACCAATCGCGATACTCACCGGATGAATGATAATGGTATTGTCGAAAAACGGAATCTCTTCCGAGGCATAACCGACCTTATTCAGCAAGATGGCATTGGTTTCGAGCAGGGTTTCTTTCTTTCCGCAATCAAACCAATTGCTAACCTGAAATGTACCTACATGGATGCCGCTATGTGCTAGTTCATTAATTACATTGGTCAGGTGATATTCTTCTTGTGAATCATCTTTAATAAAATCGCGTTCAATCACATCAAACAGTTGCCTGCTTTCGATGATTTTGTAAATCCCCACTAAGGCAAGATTCGACTTAGGTATCTTAGGCTTCTCGACAGCATTTTTTATGAAGCCGTCGTGTGTAATTTCAGCCACACCAAAATCGCGCGGGTCATCCACTTTTTTAACACCTACTAATGAATGTTTCGACGCAATCACTTCTGCCAAATTATAATCGCAGATGGTATCACCGAACACAATCAACAATTCTTCATCCGGTAATACACAATCTTTGGCCAAATAAATAGCATGGCCTGTGCCCGATCGTTCATTTTGTACAATAAAGGTTGAATTGATTTGCGGATAATTTTCTTCGACATAATTTTTAATCTTCTCGCCTAAATAACCGATGATGAAAATAAAATCTTGTTGGCCAAGTTCAATAAACTGATCAATGATGAAACTCAGGATGGTTTTACCAGCCAAGGGTATAAGTGGCTTAGGTTGTGTATAGGTATGTGGTCGTAGTTTTGCACCTGCACCCGCCACCGGAATAATTACTTTCATATTACTTGTTTTGTTCTTGTTTGAATGCGTTCGTGGGTTATTATTCTCATTGCCGCGTTCCTGCAATTTCAAATTCCAGGATTTTCAAATTTATATCAATTATCTTTAGCCCCTAAAATTAGAACACAAATATGCAATTTGACAAAGAAATATTCGGTCTTATCGAACAGGAATTTGCCCGTCAACAGCATGGATTAGAACTGATTGCTTCTGAAAATTTTGCAAGCGAGCAAGTGATGCGTGCCATGGGTAATGTGATGACAAATAAATATGCCGAAGGCTATCCAGGTAAACGCTATTATGGCGGATGTGAGGTAGTAGACAAAAGCGAACAGCTAGCCATTGATAGAGCGAAACAGATTTTTAATGTCGACTATGCAAATGTGCAGCCTCATTCGGGTGCGCAAGCCAATGCCGCATTGATGTTGGCGATTCTAAAACCGGGTGATAAAATTCTGGGCCTTGATCTTAGTATGGGCGGGCATTTGACACACGGCTCTTCGGTGAATTTTTCTGGTAAATTATATCAACCGTTTTTCTATGGTGTAAAAAAAGAAGATGGTCTTGTCGACTATGACATGATGGAAAAAGTGGCATTGGAAGAAAAACCTAGACTGATAATTTGTGGCGCATCGGCATATAGTCGTGATTGGGATTATGCCCGAATCCGACATATTGCAGATCAGGTGAACGCCTTCGTGCTTTGTGATATGGCGCATCCTGCAGGGCTCATTGCCAAAGGCTTGCTTAACTCGCCGTTTGACCATTGCCACTTCGTCACATCCACCACACACAAAACCTTACGCGGGCCACGTGGCGGTATCATTTTGATGAAGACCGATGTTGAAAACACATTGGGCATCAAAGGGCCAAAAGGAGAAACCCGTATGATGAGCGACTTGCTGAATCTGGCCGTATTCCCAGGTACACAAGGCGGACCGCTAGAACACGTGATTGCAGCCAAAGCCGTGGCCTTCTTTGAAATTCTTCAGCCTGAATTTGAGGTCTATGCAAAACAAATCTTACGCAATGCTAAATCGCTGGAAACTGCTTTTAAGAAGCGTGATTATGATATCGTTTCAGGAGGAACTGATAATCATCTGATATTGATTGACCTGCGTAATAAAAATATCTCTGGTAAAAAAGCAGAGAACTGCTTGGTGAAAGCCGATATCACAATCAATAAAAATATGGTGCCATTTGACGACAAATCGCCTTTCATCACATCGGGTATACGCCTCGGTGTGCCTGCACTTACGACACGTGGACTGAAAGAAGGTGACATGGAACATATTGCCAATTGGATTGATACAATCCTAATGGATCCTGAGAATGAACAAACAACGCTACGCGTTAAAGGTGAGATCAATGAATTTATGCAGGCCTTTCAATTATATCCCGGCTGGAAAATTTAACAGGATTCCTTTATCTATTAATAATAATGAACCACATCCACCGTCAATTTCCGGTGGATGTGTCATTTAAAGAGGTCGTTGTCGGAAATTAACGCACGATGGCAATGAAGTCTATAGTTCATTGGAACAATAAAGAACCCGTCCTTCATTTATACTTACATTTTGCATAAATTTGCCGTCAAATTTTTTCACGCTTCAAACCCTTTCAATGAATTTATATCAAAAACAACAACACGAGTTCCTCGGGCGACATATCGGGCCAAACGAACACGAAATTTCTCAGATGCTCAACACGATTGGTGTTGCTTCAGTAAGTGAATTGATCGAAAAAACGGTACCGGCTTCTATCCGATTACAACACGAACTCGCCGTTGATGCACCTATCAGTGAATTTGAATACCTGAAAAAAATCACGGCATTGGGATATAAAAATAAGTTGGTAAAAGATTGCATCGGACAAGGTTATTATGGCACTATCACGCCAAGTGTGATACTACGAAATGTATTTGAAAACCCAGGATGGTATACCCAATATACGCCCTATCAAGCTGAGATTGCACAAGGCCGTCTTGAAAGCTTATTGAATTTTCAGACGATGGTTAGTGATCTTACAGGATTACCTATCGCCAATGCCTCCTTGTTGGATGAAGCAACTGCGGCAGCTGAAGCCATGACTTTATTAAATGGAGCCAAAGGCAATGATGGAAAACATCGTTTCTTTGTTGATCAACATACGTTTGCTCAAACAGTTGATGTATTAAAAACAAGAGCCTTCCCTGTTGGCATTGAATTGGTATTTGGTGATTATAAAACAACAACGCTTGATGAAACCTTCTTCGGTGCGTTGATTCAATATCCGAATGCAGAAGGCGCTATTAACGATTATAGAAATTTTATTCAACAAGCACAAGCTGTTCATTGCGGCGTAGTAATGGCTTGTGATATATTGGCGTTAACCTTACTCACTCCTCCCGGTGAATTAGGTGCTGATATCGCCATCGGATGCACACAACGTTTTGGTGTACCGATGGGATTTGGCGGACCTCATGCTGCATACTTTGCAACGAAAGATGAATTTAAACGTGTGATACCAGGACGAATCATCGGTGTGAGTGTAGATGCCCAAGGAAACCGTTGCCTGCGTATGGCATTGCAAACACGCGAGCAACATATCCGTCGTGAAAAAGCCACATCGAATATTTGCACAGCGCAAGCCTTATTATCGAATATGGCTGCTATGTATGCCGTGTATCATGGTGCCGATGGTCTGCGTGATATTGCCAAACGCATTTCAACCTATACAAACGCATTAGCCAATGCGCTCACTAATCACAATGTACACGCCACTTATTTTGATACCCTGAAAGTGAAGGTTGCAAATACAGCCGACACCGTGAAAGCGATTGAAGCAATCGGTTATAACGTATTTGCGTATGCCGACAATCATGTCGGTATCTCAATCAATGAGACCTTTGTACCTGACGATATTATCAATCTCGCAAAGGCATTAAACGGAAACGAAATTTCGTATGCCGATATGCTAAGCAATATTCCTGATTGGGCAACACGAACGTCCGAGTTCTTGACGAATGCCGTGTTTAGTTCACATCACAGCGAAAGTCAGATGATGCGCTATATAAAAAGATTGGAAGACAAAGACCTTGCCCTCAACCGTTCGATGATTTCTCTTGGAAGCTGTACGATGAAGTTGAACGCTGCTTCTGAAATGATTCCAGTAAGCAATCCACATTGGGGTTCGTTACATCCATTTGCGCCATCACATCAATGGCAAGGTTATCAAGAAATGATTACCGAATTAGAAAAAGATCTTTGCGCCGTCACAGGTTTTGATGCCTGTAGTTTGCAACCCAACTCAGGTGCGCAAGGCGAATACACCGGTTTGCTAGTGATCAAAGCCTATCACGAAAGTCGCGGCGACCATCATCGTAATGTAATTTTGATACCGATTTCTGCACACGGAACCAATCCAGCAAGTGCGGCTATGTGTGGTTTCAAGATTGTTATCATAGCGTGTGACGACAAAGGAAATATTGACATGAATGATATGCGTGCTAAAGTACTCGAACACAGTGAAGCCTTAGCCGGACTGATGGTTACCTATCCTTCAACTCATGGTGTGTTTGAAGAAACCATCAAGGAAATTTGTGATTTGATTCATGAAAACGGTGGACAAGTCTATATGGATGGTGCCAATATGAATGCACAAGTTGGCTTGACGAGTCCGGGTGCTATCGGTGCCGATGTGTGTCATCTCAATCTTCATAAAACATTTGCTATTCCTCACGGAGGCGGTGGTCCGGGTGTTGGTCCAATTTGTGTCAAATCGCAACTCGCGACTTTCTTACCAACACATACCGTGCATGCAACCGGCGGCACAACGCCCATCTACGCTGTGAGTGCAGCACCTTACGGAAGCGCAAGCATCCTATTGATTTCATACGCATATATCAAAATGTTAGGTCATATTGGTTTGAAAAAATCAACTGAGTGTGCTATCCTGAATGCCAACTATATGAAGGCGCGATTAGAGAACGATTATAAAATATTATACACGGCAAGCAATGGTACTTGTGCGCATGAATTCATCGTTGATCTTCGTCCGTTTAAAGCGGCTGGCATCGAAGCTGAAGATGTGGCTAAACGACTAATGGATTTTGGATTTCACGCACCGACACTTTCATTCCCTGTGGCCGGCACCTTAATGATTGAGCCTACCGAAAGCGAAAATAAAGGAGAACTCGATCGTTTTTGTGATGCCTTACTTGCGATACGAAAAGAAATTGAAGAGGTTATCAGTGGTCAGGTTGATGCAAAAAATAATGTACTGAAACATGCACCGCATACGCAATGGGTTATTACAGCCGATGAATGGAACCGCCCTTACTCACGTCAAACTGCCGCCTTCCCACTTGAATGGGTTAAAGCAAACAAATTCTGGCCTTCTGTAAGCCGCGTTAATAATACAGTTGGCGACAGGCAGTTGATCTGCACTTGCGAACCAACAGAAAGTTATATGCAGAGCTAACTTGTGCTGAGCATGCTGAATAAAAAGTTCACATCATAAAAAACGCAGGTAAGGCAAACGCTTTACCTGCGTTTTTGCTTCATACAAGGAATACTGTATTTTTACCCCGCATGTTTTCTCTTAAAAAAATTACAGCGCAACCTCATGTTGGCTGGCTCGTATTTTTTACCTGTTGGCTTACTACAGCGTTAGTATATTATCCGGCTCATGATGCGATGCTGATTGATGATGGAGTCAATGCAATTCAGGATATTCAGCAACAAGGTTTTAGTGGCTTATTGCATTCATATCATTTTGATAGTTTCTATCATGGCTATTATCTTATACTGAATGTTTTATACGCATTATTCGGGTTGAATGCTACCGGCTGGTTTTTCTTTTTCAGTCTGATGCATGCATTGAATTGTGCGTTGCTTTACAAGGTAATCTACCGGCTGCTAACGACAAACCGACTCAGTACTCATTGCTCAAAAATTTCACTCTTTGCTACGCTGTTCTTCTTGCTGTCACCGTATAATGCCGAGAATATTGTGTGGGCTGCAACCACGCATTATGTGGTAGGATTAAGTATCCTATTCTACTCGATGCAATGGATTGATTCATTTCTATTGAAGCATTCTTCATCCAATGGTTATCTGGTTTTTCTGTTCCTGAATGTCTTTGCCTTGTTCACATTCGAGCTCAATTTCCTTTCGCCATTTATTTATCTGTTGATGTATGCACTTTATACACGCAACAAGTGTACCGACATTCGTTTCAAGACATTCGTTTCACGCATCATACTTCCTATTGTACTTGCTATTCTAATTTATCTGATGTTGTTATACATCGATAAAGGAACGCTTATGTTGCACAATGGAAAAGGAGCTATCCTATTGCCGCCTGTGCAGGAGATTATTGCACAGTATGGGAGACATCTAATAAGACTGTTTTCATTTTCGCAATATGCCAGTATCCAATGGCGTGAACGAGTGTATGCCGCCTGCGAACATTGGATGATTGTATCATTGGTCATAGTTTGTATGCTCACATTTTTTTATTCCTTGGCAAGAAAGAAATCCATCGAGGCTTCACGGGTGTTTCTCTTTTTTTTCTTCATTGGTTTCATATTTATTCTACCTTTTACTCGCGTCTATTTTGTGTATATTTTCAAATACGAAAACATACGATACACCTATTTTGCGGCTGCCTTCTTATTGAGCGGATTCGTTTTTTTCTTGTTTCAAATCAATCGGTTGATACGTTACATCATCCTCACTGTTTACTTGAGTCTTTTTCTCTTTTTTACCATTCAGACAGTTAACGACAAACGAGAAAGCGGTATCGTGTATCATCGTTTTATTGAAAGCTTTCCTGCGACATCTGCATCTAAAATCTTTCTGCTTAATACCCCATCCTTTTGCAACGAATCGTATATGTTCTGGGATCGTTCTCGTTTGCCAATTGCGCTTTCGTGTTATCGACATCTCGATGTGTCAAATCAATTAGAACAGGTGCTCTTTTATAATTCAATCAGTGATAAGGATACGTTCAAGGTGAAAAAAATCAATGACAGTTGTTGGACCTTTCAACTCAAAGCCGATGGATCGTGGCTGATGGATAATTATATGGGAGCAAGCGATATTGAAAATGAACGCTTTCGTTGCAATGTAGATGAATGGGGCGGATACAAACTGCAATTCAAAAAAAGGCTGAATGATGATGAAGACATCATCTATTTCAATGGGCAACATTTTACGTCCATTAAATAAGTGCTCTACAATTTCTAATTGCACATTTGCGTCAGCAAAAAGAAGTACTTTAGCATCGCTAATTATTTTCTTATGCGAAAATTTCTATGTGCCTTATCGCTCGTGTGTGCAAGCTATGCGTCATTTGCACAATCAACTTTTTT
>Ga0114958_10003518_pt1 | contig 11154 bp, 4 predicted proteins | sample C_130208_EF_Meta_FD_89577 | JGI IMG/M metagenome (GOLD analysis project Ga0114958, IMG submission 89577) | Freshwater microbial communities from Lake Croche, Canada to study carbon cycling - C_130208_EF_MetaG | ecosystem: Environmental > Aquatic > Freshwater > Lake | place: Lake Croche, Canada... | reverse complement strand
TCATTAACCATTCTTTTCTATCATCAGCACGAGTTTTATCAAAGGCTAAAGTTATTGCATCTTCGTCTTCATCTTTATCATCTTTAATAAGTAATGTTTCATCTACATCAATTTCTTTTGATTTCTTAATTTCAAATCCCTTTTGAGCACTTTGCCAAAAGTAATTAATTAACTTATCTTCAATATCAATAAAATATTCTTTAGCTTCTGCAGAAGTAGAAGTACCAAGACCCTTATAATATTTTGTTTTGTAACCTGCACTTTTAGGAGTCTCCTTCCAAGTATCATATTCAGTTAAATTATAAAATATGATTACATCTTTTCCTTTTGTTGCTTTTACAATTGGTGTCGATAATGAGGTTACGAAAGTTCTTTTTAATAAACTTGGCCAAATACAATGAATAAAATTCATAAATAAGCCTTTAATATGACTACCATCTACATCTTGATCAGTCAGTACTAATACTCTACCATATCTTAATTGATTGAATGTATTTTCATCAGAATAATCCATTCCATGTTTTAATCCAATGATTTGTTTTAAATTATTAATTTCTTCATTTTCTGATAATTGTTTAGTTGCTGCTTCACGAACATTTAAGAGCTTACCTTTTAATGGAAAAACTCCAAAATAATCTCTTCCAATTATACCAAGACCAGCCATAGCAAATGCTTTAGCTGAATCTCCCTCTGTTAAAATTAATGTACATTTAGAGGATTCCTTAGTACCAGCTTTATTAGCATCATCTAATTTAGGAATACCAGTTAATTTAATTTGTTTCTTACCATCGGTCTTTTTCAAATTACTATTTTCCTTAAATTTAATTAATTGAATAATTTGTTCTACAATACCACATTTAGCAATTTTCTTTAAAAATACTTGTGTTGGTTCATATTTAGAACCAAACTTTTCTGCTTTTGTAGTTAAAGTATCTTTTGTTTGAGACGAAAATGCTGGATTTTCAATAGTAGAATTAATAAAAAATATTAAATTGTCTTTTAATAAAGATGGAGTTACTTTAATATCTTTCTCCTTCTTTTTAATATGGTCATTAATTACTACTTTTAATATATTATCAATTACATGATTGCAATGAGTACCTCCTCTATAAGTTGAAATACCATTTACAAAAGATACTACTTCACCACCTGCATCAGGTTTATATAAACATCCTACAGACCATCTATCATCTATATCAAAATACATTTCTTCTTTTGCTTCAGGATAATATAATTCTACATAACTTTTAAAAGTATTTGAATTAATTTTAATATCATTAAATGATACTTTTAATTTACCATTAGTTACACCCGCAACATCAATACATCTGCGATAGAATAATGAATAATGGTCATTTTCTAAATTTTCTAATTTGAATCTTGCAAAATCAGGATAGCAAGTTACTTTAACATGTGATTTAATTGTTTTTGCTGTTAAATCTGTTACTTTTGCTTTTTCTGCTACACTCATATTTTCACTCCATTTTTGAACAAATTTTTTCTTTCTTTTTGCATCTATTACTTCGACAATAAATTGAGTTGAAAAAATATTTGCAATTTTGCTTCCATACCCATTACGACCCCCTGTTGTTCTCTTTTCTTCATCATTGTAATTAGAACTAGTTAATAGCTCACCAAAAATCATTGAAGGAACTAACACTTTATGTTCAGGATGTTCTTCAACAGGGATACCAATATCACCGTTATTGAAAACACTTATATAGCCCTCTTCTTTATTATACTCAATCTTAATTGTATCACATGTTGGATCATTAACACTTGCATCACGCGCATTAACAATTAATTCATCAAATATTTTTAAAAAGCCTGGTGTATAAGTAATTTTTTGTTTAACTATTTTATCCTCCTTATAAATCCACATTTCTTCAGTGGTCGGTTCAATATCGCCAATATAAGTATCTGGTCTAATTAATACATGTTCACGAGGAGAAACTTTATCATATTTACTGGCGTCAGATTTAATTGCGGTTTTTGGTTTTGACATTGAAACTATAACAATAATTTATCTTTAAATAAATACTGCAATTTTTTTATAATTAAGATTTTTACTAAATATATATAATGGAATCTGAAGAAAAAGTAATAATTAATACAAAAACTATAGAAACTCAAATTAAAAAGGTTTTACAAGCATTAATAAATGAATTTATTGTCTCTAAAGAACAAGTAACAATTATAGATTACTCAATAAATGGTGAGGAAAATGTAACTAAACCAAAAGAACATCTTGAAATAGATCATAATTTATTAATCCAAAAAATAAATAATAATTATCAAGCTTTTAAAAAAATTATAGAAGGAATATCTAATTCAAAAATAAATGATTTTACAATAGATAGTAAATGTTATAAAGAAAATTTTTCAGATATAATAACTTTAATAAATTCAATTTATGATTGTCAATTTAAAAAAATAGTTGATAACTTAAATATCACTAAACCAAAAGAAAACTTTAGTATATTTAAATTTTTAAAAACAAATCAATTTTATTTAATAGCAAGTATCATTTTAATAATTTTTTGTGTAATTGTAATAAAAAATAATTATTATAAAAAATAATTATCATAAATATTAATAATGGAAATTAATATAGAAGATGAAAATAAAAATAAAGCTAATCAATTACATAAAGATAAAATTTTAGCAGATTATGATAAATTTTATAAAAAAGAAGAATTTAAAGTTTCTTTAATTAATGTTGATAGTACTTTTAGAGATAAAAATCCAAAAAATATTTACTCAGCAAATGTTAGTTATTTACCTACTAATCCATTAACTTTCACTAAAGATTCATCATTAATTCAATTTTATTATCCTAAACATAATTTAAATCAAGGAGATACAATTATTATACAAAATGTAGAATCATTTTCACAAGTTTTAAGCGGTGGTATGTACTTATTTCAAAATTGTCAATATTTATTTATTAAAATTCCACATACAGTTGATTTATCATATTTGAATTTATTTAATAAATTACAAATTAACATTTCTGTTGCTGATGCAAGTACTATAGAAAATATATATTTTTATGGAAATATTCCATTAAATTCATTAATAGGTGTTTTTGATATAAATTTACCTTCTGTAATTAATAATATAAATGAATTTAATCAAAATATATTAGATTATTTTAAAGTTACTAGTGCAAGTGATTTAGATCCAAATTATTTATTAATAACACTACCATTTAATTACTATTCAACTGATTTTACAGTTTATGAAATTACAGATTTTTATAAAATAACTTATATGGATATATTTGGTATTCCAACAAATGGAATTAATGCTGATTATCCTATTAATTATTTAAAGTTACAAGGTTATCAAGAAGTTTATCAAGTAAATAGTTCAGATAATTTTACTATTAAAACTAACTTTAAAGCTATTTATTCTGGTATTGCAGGAGGTTCTAAAATTCAAGTTATGAGAATTATAAATACTATAGAAGGTTATCCAGATGCAAATAATTATACAATGAGATTAAAAAAGAATTTTAATAATGTAGTTAGAATTGAATTAATTAGTTCAGAATTTACTTTTATAGATTATTTAATAAAAAATTCAGGTCCTAATAAAAATAATAAAATTTATTGGAAACATTTAGATGATGGTAATAATATTTATTCTGTTCAAATTAATGAAGGTAATTACGATGGTACGAATTTAATGACTGCTTTAACATTATCAATGAATAGTGTACCTAGAATTACTTCAACTACTGAAAATCCTGTATATAATAATTTTTCAATAAATTATAATTCTTATACCCAAGAAGTTCAATTTACTGCATTTAAAACAGATAATTTACCAAATTCTCTAAAAGCTGATATAATACAAATTTTAAAAACGGATTATTTTAGAGTAACTATAAAACATCCTAATAATTTAGTAGAAGTAAATGATATAATTACTATAAAAAATTCAGTTGATTTGGGTGTTATATCTCGTTTAAATATTAATAAAGACCTTATTGTTTACGAAGTACTTAAAGAATTAAGTGCATATACTGTTTTAATTGGTCCAGTAAATCAAATTACAACATCAACTGATTTGTTAACAACATTAACAGATGATGGTGGTGGTGCTATTCAAGTTGTTTCTAAAGCTAGATTTAGTTTATTATTTAATTATTCAGATACTGTTGGAAAGGTTTTGGGATTTAAAAACACTGGTTTATCCAATGCTATTACACCCTATAATACAACTGTTTCTAATTTTGATACTTATGTAAATGATACCAATTTAAATTCTGTTGGTAATATTGTTACATCTAGTCAATTATTAAATTTCAGTGGAAGTAATAATTATTATTTATTATATTTAAATGATTGGGAATTAGTAGCAAATACATCTACTTTTCCTACAGCTTTCGCTAAAATACTATTATCTGGACAACCAGGAGATGTTTTATATAATACATTTATAAACTATCCTTTAGAATTTGATTTTCCATTATCTACTTTAAATGAATTACAAATTAAAATACTTTATGCAGATGGAACACTACCAGATTTTAGAAATATAGATCATAGTTTTACATTAAGAATAACCGAAATGGTAAACTATCCTAGAGGAACTGGTTTGAATTCAAAGAAAACAACATTTTTGGAAACTTTAAAAACACTATAATTACATCAGTTAATGCATTCCATATTAGATTTATTCTTTAAAGCATATATACAACATGTTTCAACTAATAATTTTCCATTTGCATAAACTCCATAATTCATTACCTCATTCTGATGTTCAAGAGCAAAATGCCAAATTGTATACGTACCTTGAGAATTCCAAGGTTCAGCGCGTTCATCTATACACGCTATTAGTCTATATTTTTTATCTGTGACAAATATCTTACCAAGATGTTTAATAGTATCTTCCTTTTCTTTGTCAGATATACTGGTTTCAAGAATAGAATGGCAACCCGTTATATATAAATCCTCTTCTAGTTGAGGATACTTGGAAGGAGAACATTTATAGAGGCGATTTTCAATTCGTTCATCATTTCCAGGATTTTGAATTGTTCCTTTTCCAATATAAACAACTGGTTTGTATCCATCCAAACTGGTTTTAACAAGTGTTCCCTTCTTAAGTTGTTCAACAGGAACATATGTTTCAACACTATCTACTTGACAAAGGATTTTAGATCCTTCTAAGAAACATGGAACAACAGAATATACAAAAAATGTAAAACTACCAAGTCCAAGTGTAGCTAAATCAAAACCATTTGAATAAACTCCTGTAGGCACTGGCGCGCCACCAGGACTACCATCATTTATATATGCTACTCGCCACGATGTATAAGAACCTATACTTCCAAAAAGACTTGGATCGCCTAGTATCCAGTTAGATCCTTGATTTGCAATATTATTTCCATTCTGAGCATAGGCATCCGCATAATTCGTATAATACCTAATTGTGGAACCAACAGATTCAGCAAATTCATTCATTGGACCAAGCAACAAACGAGGAACATTTTCTGTGCCCTGTGTTTTGTGTGAAAGTCCTTCATTAAATACAAATCCAGTATTAATTTGAATAGGATAAGATTGTGAATCTATAACGAGTTCACCAGGAGAGTCATTGAGATATAGTAAATAAGTATTTTGAAAGTTTGATGTACCAGAATCCACGTGTGGTGCTGTATCTCCCTTAATCCATCTCATAGGGATTAATGAACCTACAGAAAGATCTAATCCAAATTGTGATTTTAACGTATCACGAATTACATTGGTTATAGGTATATAAAAATAAACCATTCCTGATGTTTTTGCATCTAGTAAAGTCTTGGCTGCAATAACCTCAGAGATATTATTCAAATAATTTAATTCCTCATTAGAAAAAACATTTTTATAAATAGTTGACATTATTAATATATAGATATTTTTTATTTAGTTAAATTTACTATACATCTAACTATTCTACCTTGATTTATATTAAATTTAAACGTATTTTCAATAATCACTAACCAATTTAAAATTGTTTTAGGTGTAAATGTATCAAAATATGCATTAATTGCTTTCATATTTAAAATAAACTTTGAATTAGCTGGTATAGGCATAATTGGATTAATAGTAAATAAGTTTATTATACCATCTAATATTTCACTAATATTTTCAGAAACAAATTCTGCTTCTTCAAGACTATTAGCAAACTTTCTTACACTATTATCAACTAATTTTTTACAAACAATAATATATAAATGTTTTTCTAATCTATCTAATTTACCTCCATATACATATTCATAATTAAATGAATAATTAATACGTTCATTAATTTCTTGAAAAGATAAATTAGGATAAATTGATTGAAAGTAAGTATATAAAGTTTTCTTTAAAATCATTATATAAGGTAAAATAATAAAATGCTGTGTCATAAAAAATAATAATTCTACACTGAATTTTAAAACTTTATTTTCATTATAATAATTACCAAATGTAAAATATATTTCACTTAAATTATTTGTTTGTTCATAAAAATCTGTATTTATTGCATCTATTTTTTTATTAGTTTTTATTTCATTTATTGTATTCATTTCATTATTGTAAAATTTAAAAGTTAATAAATCAAAAGATTCATTTAATTTATCCATTTTAATTAATTTACTTAATGCTTTAGTTAAAGTGCCTGTATATTTATTAAATTGAATATATCTATTTATAATTTTTGTAGAATCTAAGCTCTCTTTTTGAATAATTATTTTATCCATTAAATCTGAATATTTTATTATTTCACTATTTATTATTGATTCTTTATTTTTTAATTGTTTTTTTGTATTACCTTCATTTAATTTTGAATATTGTTTTTGTATTTTTTTTATTTCAATTTTTTTATTATCTATTAAATCTTGTAAAAAATTATCTTTTTGAGAATCAAATACATCAGGTAAACTTTCATTAATAAATAAATAATTTTTATAATCTATAGTATAATTAAAATCTGTTTTTAATTTTGTTTGTATATCAGCTGGCATTTTGTTAATTGATTCACTTAAATATTGATTAGTTAAATAAAATACAACTTCAAATGAATCTTCTAAATAGTTAGGAACATTATTTCCAAATTTATCATTACTCAAAATTAATGTTTTAATTTCATTTTTTTGATAAATTACAAAATTAGATAACCAATTTTTAAATTTATCATCTTTATTTGTAAGGAGGCCCATATGATTATTGTATTCATCAATTAAGAAATCTAATGAATTGATATCTGAATATTCTCTATAATCAATATAAGTTTTTAATTCTTTAACAATACTATAATTATGAATTTTTAATATTGGAAAAACAGCACTTTGATTGTTAATATCTAATAAATATGGATTAATATTATTATCGAGTAATTTTTTGAAAATATTTTCATTTAATGTTAATTTATACTTTGATATTAATAATTCTGAATTGGCATATTCATCTGGATAAATTATAAAAATAATATTTTCATTTGTTAAACCTTCTTCTTTTGAAAATTGATATATATTAAATTCTTCAATTGGACTAATATTAAAAATATCAGCTTTTAGGTTTGTGTTATTTAACATTAAAGAGAAATCTTCTGATTTTACTATCATTTCAACATCAGTTAATAAAGGAATTTGTTCATCAACTTCAATCTTTTTTAATAATTTTGTTAATATACGAAAAGATTGTTTTTGAATATAATCTTTGCAATGTTCTGCTATTAATTCTTCTATTATCTTACCTATTGTAAAATATGTTAATACATCATTATTTGTTACGTCGAATTCATTTTTAATTGATTCAACATCCTTAAAAATATCATTTCTTGGTATTATAGCAAAATCATCAAATTGTTCTTTTAATAACAATATCAAATTATATTTATAAAATTCTGGTAATATTGAAGCTATAGCTGGCGGCAATCCTAAATTTTTAGACCTAACTAATGATTCCTTTTTAATTAAATATTTATCTTTAAAAATATTATTATTTAAATTTCTTATTAATCTTCTGAATAAAGAAACACCTTTATTGTAAATTATACTTGTATTAACATCAGGTATTGTTGATTCTGATGCATCTGGTACGTTACTAGATTCAAATCTATTTAAATTCAATTCATTGTATTCATCATCAAAATATAAAAATCTACCAGTTTGCCCTATTTGAGGGATTTCATAAAAATTAAATTTAGGTATTTTAATTAGCTTTTCTTTATTCATTAAATAATAATAAAGTAAAATATAACTATTATATTTATTTATATTATTTATAATATTACTAACTAATCCTTCTATTTTTTTATCATCTTCAAATTGAATTAATTCATTCAAAACCATCATAACAGGATAAATGTCTGTAAATACTTTAGCTAATTTTGAATTAGAATCTATCAAATTGATTAAACTATTAGGACTATCATTGTTACTAGTTAATTTTGATAAAATAGTAATTAAATGTTTTTTGTTTCTTTGACTTAATATTTCAACGGATTCTTTTAAAGGTGGTCTGTATTTTACTATATTAAATGAATAATAACCACTATTTTTTTGTTCATTCGTTAAATTTATAGATGGGGTTGGAACCATTTCGCCAACATAGTTACCAATTAATGGAATATCTTGATTTGTTAATTTATGAGTTACTCTGTCAAATACCCATCCATTTGGATTTAATAATAATTGTGTTTTTGGTTGTGAATTAGGATGTTTTTCTATAACAATATCAGTTATTGATGTTAAATATGGTATTAAACCTTTGTAATATAACCCAAGATGTCTAGCTTCGTTTAATTTCTTTAAACTATGAGTTTCATAATTAATTTTTTTTGGATCTTTTACTCCTAAATTAAATATTTCTAATAAATGATAAATATATGGAATTAACATAGTTGTTTGTCTTTCTTTTATAATGTAAATTATTTTATTAATATAATTATTTATTGTTTCATCACTATATTTATCTTCTTCTGGTATAGCAGAAAATATATTTGTAAATGTTCCTATATCTAAATTAAAATAAGTTATATCTACTAAATCTAAATTATTTGAAATAAATGTAATTACGTTTAAAACATCAAATTCTAATGGTTTAACTTCCATATCCTTAACTTTTAACTTTATAAATTTAATTAAACTATTTTTTTGTTCAGTAAATTCAATTTTTAAAGTAGATATATTTGTTGAATCGTATGGCATTGCTGATAAAGAACTATTATAATCTTTCTTTTTTTGAAATAATAAATTTATTCGACTATTAATTTCTGTATCTTTAACTTTTAAATATTCATTAGGAACTTCATCTAAATTTCTAGCTAATAATATATTAATTAATCCCAGTAAAAAATATTCTTTAGTTATAACACCTGTACGATAAAGACCCGCACAAAATTCAATATAATATTTTTTAAAAGTTGTATCTAAATGTTCATTTTCTAATTTTCCATTACTTATTTTAATAGCAGAAACTAATGCACTTTCTTCTGAATTAATTATTCCTGTCAAATTATCATTATTTGTATTTTCATTATAACATGAACTCATGCATATAAAAGCATATAAAACTGAAGCAATATCTTTTGTATTAAATAATTTTAACCATTCATCATAAAGTTTTTCTCCATCAATGGTACGAGTAGGATATACTAATTGTTTATTGAATATAATTGAGTAAGGTAATGCAACAATGTCAAAATCATTAGTAATATCGAAAACATCTGTTCCATCGTTCTTTTTAGATAATTCAATATTATCTTTATCAAATATACTCATTTTATTATCTAATCCACTTAAAATATGTAATACTCTTTCTTCTATTGTTTCACATTGTAATATTTTTTTTATTTTTTCTAAATCATGAACTATTGTCATTTCGCGTGACCCGCCAATAAAAGTCATATCATCCCAATTAATAATATTATCAGCAAAATCTATTGCTAAGGGATGCATTCTATATTCATCTTCTTTAGTTTTTTTATTTTTTTTAAATTTATTAAAATGGTCCCAATTAGTAGTTTCTATATTTTTATTTACTTTCATTATTTTCCTTGTGTTACGAAAAGGTGGACCAGCAAGAGGAACATCATTAAATAAATCATTATTTTCATCTACAAAATCTTTATAAAAATTAACAACAACATCGTTTAATTTTTGATTTGTATCAACTTTAATATCAGCTTCTTTTTGAATAGAATTACAAATTTTTTTAATTACCTCTTTTACTTTTTTAGATTCATTTCTAATTTCATCTTTTACATTTATACTTTTTAAAGGACTTAAATCATTTCCTGTAATTGGCCAAGAATCAGGTTCTTTATCATGAATAACTAATTCATTTATATTACCAAATTCACCCCATTTTGATTTTATTGCATTTTCAATTCCTTTCTTTAACATATCTACTTGTTCTTTAATTAATTTAATTGAATCTGCTTTATTAATTTTTAATATATTTTCACTAATTTTTTTTATAAAACTTAAGACTGCCTCTCTAATATTTTTATCTGAATAAAGTGAAGTATCAATTGTTTTAGATATTGCAGATATAAAAGGACTATCTTTAATTTTATCCCAAATAGCTTTTTTAATTTCTATTAATTTATCTTTCTTTTCAAAATCTATTTTTTTTGGTTTTTCAATAAATTCCTTAATTTCCTTAGGATCATTATATAATTCAATTTTACCCATTAAAGCATAATGAAATGGTGTAAAACCAATATTGTCCTTAAAATTTAAATCTACACCAATAGATATTAAAAAATCAACAATGGAAAAGTATTGTTCTTTACATGCTAAATGTAATGGAGTTTGATTTTCTTTATTTGGTTTATCTGGATTTACACCATTTTGATATAAAAACTTGATCATGTTTAAGCGATGAAATTCTTTTTTTAAACCATTATTTAAAGTTAGTACTCTATGAATTAAATTGTCACCATTTACAGATGATTCTACATTTAATGTTATATTATTTATCATTGAAAACTGTTTAATTTGTTGTGTATCCATTGTATTAATTAAACTAAATAATTCATCCGCCTTTTCTTTTGATATAGACAATATTGGTCTATATGATTCATTATCTCTATCTATTCTTTTTGCCATTATATAATACTACAAATTAATTCCCTAAATTATTTATTTAGAAAATCAATTATATTAATAGTAATGTT
>Ga0114958_10003515_pt1 | contig 11163 bp, 20 predicted proteins | sample C_130208_EF_Meta_FD_89577 | JGI IMG/M metagenome (GOLD analysis project Ga0114958, IMG submission 89577) | Freshwater microbial communities from Lake Croche, Canada to study carbon cycling - C_130208_EF_MetaG | ecosystem: Environmental > Aquatic > Freshwater > Lake | place: Lake Croche, Canada... | reverse complement strand
TGTCGTTACGGCAAGTAAGTTGAAAACGGCATTTATGAAAATGAATAAAAAGAAGGCAGTTAGCCGTGTTATGGTGTCTAGGTTCATTGATGGTATTGCGACCTAAGGCTGTTGTTTTCATACAACAGCTGGTTGACAATACTTTTGGATTATGATATAATGGTGGTATCTAGTGAAAAATGGAAAGGTAGTTTATATTATGCGTAATAATCGTGTTGAGTTAAAAGAAAAGTTTAGTGCTATGTTGGTTGCTACTGGCAAAGGCACAGTTACAAAATCAGAGATTAAAACTATTTGTGCTAAGTTAGGTATTTCAGGCGCACAATGGTTTACTAAAGATGAATCAAATCGTGTAGGTCGTGGTCTATATAAAGTGCCAGGTTTGGCAACATCGGCACCAGTTGCTGAAACAATTGATATGTCAGCACAGGTTATGAAAATGCCAGAGAAAAAAATTATACCAAGTAGCGGTAACCGAATTACTAATGTTATTACCGACCTTGAAACCGAGAATTTGGTTCCTGCCGTTTACAAAAATTATGTGCCGTTTGGTAACTTTGATGACCTGCTTTCTATTATTGCAAGTAAGAAATTTTATCCTATCTTTATTACTGGTCATTCAGGTAATGGTAAAACAATGTCTGCTGAACAAGCTTGTGCTAAACTAGGTCGTAAATTTGTTTGCGTATCAATGACACCAGAAACCGATGAATCAGATTTACTTGGTAACTTTGTGCTTATCAATGGCCAAATGGAATGGCGTGATGGCCCCGTTACTGTAGCTGCTCGTCAAGGTGCGGTACTTTGCGTTGATGAGATTGATTACGGTGCTCAAAACCTTTCCTGTTTACAACGTGTGCTTGAAGGCAAACCATTCTTGCTCAAAAAGAAAAATGAAATGGTTGCACCTGCTGAAGGTTTCACTATCATCGCTACTGCTAATACTAAAGGCAAAGGCTCAGATGATGGTCGTTATATGTTTACCAATGTGCTTAACGAAGCTTTCTTGGAACGATTCTTAAATACCTACGAACAAGATTGGCCACCAGTTGCCGTTGAACGTAAGATTATTAAAAAAGAATTGGCTGCACATGGTAAAGCTGATGATGAGTTTGCTGAAAAATTGGTAACTTGGGCTGATGTAATTCGTAAAACCTTTGTTGAAGGCGGAGTTGACGAAGTGATTTCTACCCGCCGTTTGGTACATATTAGCAAAACTTATGGTGTGTTTGCCAATCGTATGAAGGCAATTGAATTGTGTTTGAATCGTTTTGATGATGATACCAAGATGTCTTTCCTTGACCTTTATACCAAAGTTGATGCTGGTGCAAATACCGAAACTTTGATGGCACAAACACTTGAAACAATTACCTTGCCTGAAGAACCTAAAGAAGAACAATCTCCATTCTAATTAAGGCAATAATGAGTATGTTAACCTAAAAAATGGTTGACATACTCTATATTTTTCATATATAATTATAGTAAGCTTAATTCGAAACGGCTTACAATCAACATTTAACTTGAAACGATGTTGATAATACAACTAGGAGAAATAAATTGAAAATTTCTAAAACAAAACATATCAAAATTACAAAGATTGTAGATGACCAATTGGGTCCGTCAAAACAAGATTATTCATCATTAGGTATTTTTGGGGTTAAACCACAAAAAGGTTTTGAAGTATTTGATGGTAATAATAAATTGTATTCCTCATTTACAGGACAAAAAATTCTTTTCATGGCTTCGGTTGAAGATTTTAGAACTTTTGAGCCTGATGACGATTTACAAAATTTAGACCGATTTAACCGTGAAGTTAATGTTCTTAAAGCTATTCAGTTTTTAAATCTAAAAGAACCAAATGGAGAATGTGCAGGATTCAATTATGATTATTGTGGCATTGTTGTTGGAACTTTAAAAAAAGATAGTAAGTCAGGTGAATGGTATATTTTTGTCAATCAAGGACAACACCGTGTTGCTATGGCATATTTGTCTATGGGTAAAACAGGACAAATTCCTGTTTTAGTGGAAGTTCCAGATGAATCACATGGTGATGAAGATTTATTAATACATGAAGCCAGATTGCATCACGTTGATGCTGCTGTAAGAACGGGTCAAAAAATTGTAGATAAATTACGCTCAGGTTATATTTGTCATGAAGCAACAGCTGAAAAAATTGTAAAGTTTTATGATGATGTTGGTGTAAATGTTGCTAATTTATTGCCACATGAAAAGTCTTGTAATTCGTGGACAGATATTTTAGGCTACATTGAAAAATATGGACATGATAATACTTATCGAGCTATGTCTTCCATTTCTGAGTATTGTGCCGAAAAAACATTACACGCAAGAGCAATTGGAGGACTCGTTGCACTTGGTTATTTTTTTGATGATAAGGTTGAAGAATTTGAAACTTTGAATGATAAAGACTTCTTTAAAACTGTATGTCATTATGCTTTTAAAGAACGACCAAGAATAGTCAAAATGGCAAATTTGACCAAAAATTCTGGTAATCAAAAACATATTGCTTGGCCTATGACTTTATGGATTAATTTGGTCAATGATATGATTGATTCTAAGCAATATAATAAAAAAGGAAATGGAAATTTTTGGATTACCAAAACATCCAAAGTATGGCAAAGTTACTTAGAAAGAGAGTTACAGGATGATCCTTTGGTTGAGGCACTAAATCAAAAAGTTGAGCCTAATGTAATTTGAGGCAATGGTGAACAAGTCTGCCGTAAAACGCTTGACTTATTCATTTTAAAAGTATATACTTATATCCATATCTTGAGGTTCGAATCACACTTCAGATGCTCTCAACAAGATGATTCGTTTTTAATGTTATGGAGTTTTACAATGTCTGCAAAGCAAAAAGTATTGTCATATTTGACAAAAAATAGTTCTTATAACACCCTTACAGTTGCTAAGATGCAATCCGTTTTTGGTGTCGCTAACCCATCTGCGACCATCAACGAATTGCGTAACGAAGGTCATGCTATCTATTTGAATAGCCGTGTTAATGCTAATGGCGATAAGGTTTCTTTCTATCGTTTAGGCACACCTACTAAGCGCATCGTTGCCGCTGGTATTGCTGCAATTCGCAAACAAGGCGAGCGTGCATTTGCCTAAATTAGTGTAGTTTAACTAGATGAGGTGAGATATATATAAGTATCTCACCTCTTTTTATTTTATGGATACAGTATGGAAATTCAAGTCAACATTGAAGAATTAAAGAAGAAAAAACTGTTTATCGCTACACCAATGTATGGTGGTATGGCACATGGACTGTATATCAAATCTTGCTTAGATTTACAAACAACATTTTCAAAATACGGAATCGAAACTAAGTTTTCATTTCTATTTAACGAATCACTTATTACCAGAGCTCGTAATTATCTGGTAGACGAATTTCTCCGAACCGATTATACACATATGTTGTTTATTGATTCGGATATTCACTACTCACCACAAGACATTATTGCACTACTCGCATTAGATAAAGATGTAATTGGTGGTCCCTATCCTAAGAAATCTATTAATTGGAGTAATATTGCTGCAGCTGCAAGAGCACATCCTGAATTAGACCCAAAAGAATTAGAAAACTTGGTGGGTGAATATGTTTTCAATGTGGTTAAAGGAACACAATCATTTCAAGTATCAGATCCACTCGAAGTATTAGAGATTGGAACTGGTCATATGATGATTAAACGCCATGTATTCGAAAAGATGCAAGAGGCCTATCCGTTGATTAAATACAAACCAGACCATGTTGGCCAAGCTAACTTTGATGGTAGTCGATATATTCATGCCTACTTTGATACAGTTATTGATACTACCGAATCTATTACAGGTGGTGGTTCAGAAAGATATCTAAGTGAAGATTATATGTTCTGCCAAATGTGGCGTAAAATTGGTGGTAAAATCTTCTTATGTCCTTGGATGAAAACGCAACATATTGGTACATATGCATTTACTGGTAATATGCCAGCTGTTGCACAATTTACTGGCAAACTATAAGATGTCAACATTTATATTACCAGAAATTCCTCAAGAAGAAAAGATTAAATCTTTAAGAGAAAAATTTGTTAAAGAAGCACCATACCAACCTGGCTATGAAAGTGCTTCATCTTCTGATATTATAAAAACATCACAAAATGCCACAACGGGTGGCCGCAAGTTTGATGGTGGTAAACCTCAATATGGTTTACTACCACCACTTGCATTAAAAGCAACAGTTGATATTTTAACATTTGGTGCTCAGAAATATGAACCTGATAATTGGAAATATGTACCAGATTCCAAGCGCAGGTATTTTGATGCATTACAAAGACACCTTTGGGCATGGAGAGAAGGTGAACAAAATGACCAAGAAACAGGAAAGAATCACTTAGCTCATGCTATGTGTTGCCTAATGTTTCTGTATGAACATGATGTTAAATATTCGCCTGAAAAGTAGTATTGAATGTAGTATAATGAAGTTTCAATTACAATATGGAGTATGTTATGCAATTATCGAATGACACATTAAATGTCCTTAAAAACTTTGGTAATATCAATCAAGGTATTTTTTTCAAACAAGGCAAGGTATTAAAAACCATGTCATCAGGCAAGAACATTCTTGCTGAAGTAACAATCAAAGAAGATATTCCCACAAACTTTGGCATCTATGATTTGAACAAATTCTTATCTGTGGTTTCTTTACATAAAGATAATCCAACATTTGAGTTTAGTGATAAAGAAGTTAAGATTGTTGGCCAAAAAGGCCGTAGTAAAATCAAATATCGTTTTTGTGAACCATCAATGATTAATACTCCACCAGATAAACAGTTGACTTTACCATCTATTGATGTGTCGTTCACATTATTGGCTGAAGATTTCGATTGGGTTATGAAAGCTGCTGGCGTGTTGGGTTCTCCACAAGTTGCTGTTGAATCGGATGGTTCTAAAGTAACAGTTCTTGCCTTTGATTCATCTGATAGTTCTGCCCACACCGATGCACTTGAAGTTGCTGATGGTAATGGTGATAAGTTCCGTTTCATCTTTAAAACAGAACATCTTGCTAAGTTATTTGGTGGTTCGTATGATGTTCAAATATCATCTAAAGGTATTTCTAACTTCAAACATAAAGATGTAGAATTACAATATTGGGTTTCTATTGAAACTGGTTCAACATTCACAAAGGCTTAATATGTTAAAGATTTTCAAAAATTCATATAAAGGAAATCTTTCGGATTCTATTGCTATTAATCCTGACCATGTGATTGCAGTATATGAAACTAAAGATAGTATTGATGTTCCTGTTACAATGATTTATTGTGGTGTAGTAACATATGAAGTAGAAGATAGTTACCTTGAAGTTATTGCAAGGTTAAGTGAGAAGTAATTTTATGTTGTATTATATTATGAGGTATCGTGATGGAACAATTATTATGGACAGAGAAATATCGTCCTAAAAGTATTACTGACTGTATTCTTCCTGAACGGCTAAAAACACCGTTTCAGGAATATGTTAATCAAAGTAACATACCAAATCTTCTTTTGAGTGGCGGTGCTGGTGTCGGTAAGACCACAGTTGCAAAAGCCATGTGTGAAGAAATTGGATGTGATGTTATGGTCATAAATGGTTCCGATGAGGGTCGTTTGATTGATACTTTTAGAACCAAAATCAAAAACTTTGCTTCATCTATGTCGCTTGCTGGCGGCAGAAAAGTTATTATCATTGATGAAGCAGATTACTGTAATGCCGAATCAGTTCAACCTGCTTTGAGAAACTTCATTGAAGAATTTGCGGGAAACTGTTCGTTCATCTTTACTTGTAACTTTAAAAACAAATTAATTGAACCTCTCCATAGTCGATGTGCAGTTATTGATTTTACACTAAAGAGCAACGAAAAGGCTCAGATGGCCTCTGCGTTTATGAAGCGGGTTCAGTTTGTTCTGCAAAGTGAAAATGTTGAGTATGATGATAAGGTTATTGCAGAATTAATCAAGAAACACTTTCCAGATTTTCGCCGTGCTATTAATGAGTTGCAACGTTATTCTCAACTTGGTAAAATTGATACAGGTGTCCTATCTCAAATTTCTGATGTAACGATTAATGATATTGTTAAATATATCAAAGATAAAGATTTTGGTGCGATTCGTAAATGGGTTGCAAGTAATGATATAGATGCTGTGGCATTTTATCGTAAACTGTATGATAACTTATATGATGTTTTAAAACCACAATCTATCCCACAAGCCGTTCTTATTTTGGCTGACTACCAATATAAGGGAGCATTTGTTGCTGACCAAGAGATAAACACCGTAGCTTGCCTTACTGAGTTAATGATTAGTGTTGAATTCAAATGAATGAGATAATTTTCAATATTTTTGATTGGATCCGTGACGATTGGAAATCTCATTCGCTTCGTTTTGTTGTTGAGTTATTAGCATGGGCAATTTCTATTGGATGCTCTATTACAATGGCTCTCACAGTTCCTAATCCACCACTTCTTATACTATATCCAATTTGGATATGTGGTTGTGCCATGTATTTGTGGTCTGCTTACACCCGTAAGTCTTTTGGAATGGTTGCTAATTATTTATTACTTACTACTATTGATACAATTGGTTTAGTAAGGATGATGACATGAGTAATCCATTCGACTATGTAAATGCCATACTTCAAAACAAAAAGCAGATTATAGTTGATGATTTGACAGAAAAAGATTACATACCATTCATGGTTAATCGTTCACTATCGTATCATAAAGACTGTATAATCTACGCCAATGAGATGAATCGTAGGCATTTTCTTGACAAAAAACTTCAAAATGACTTTTTACTAAATACAGTAAGGTCCCAAAAGAGGCCTTTCGCCAAGTGGGTAAAGTCTGAGAAAAGTGAAGATATAGAATGTGTGAAATTAATCTACGGTCTATCAGATTCCAAAGCTCGTGAAGCTTTGCGCTTACTTAGTGATGAACAAATCCAAAAACTAAAAGAAAAAACCAATACGGGTGGATAAACATCATGGTAGATTTAAGCAAGTTCGTTGAAATAACACTCAACGAACAGGATGACTTTTTAAAAGTCCGTGAAACATTAACACGGATCGGTGTGTCATCACGCAAAGAAAGAATTCTATATCAGTCTTGCCATATTTTACATAAGCAAGGCCAGTATTACATCGTGCATTTCAAAGAACTATTTGCTTTAGATGGTAAGCCATCCAATATTTCAGAAAATGACATTCAAAGACGAAATGCAATCGCTAAGTTGTTGGAAGAATGGGGTTTAATTACCATTGTTAATCCACAAATTATGATTGACAATATTGCACCACTACATCAAATCAAAATTATTTCATTCAAAGAAAAGCATGAATGGGAATTGGTAACAAAATATAATATTGGTAAGAAACCAGACCAATTATATTAGTATTCACCTTAGGACCGCTAAGTTGCGAATCGTGGACAAAACGGCTACAACGATAGGGTAGCGCTAGAGCCCGTAACTAGCAATATTGCCGCATCACTTTGTTAAATCTGTTATAATGGATATATTATGAAAACAACCTCAAATTTTAAATTAAGCAAATCAACAAAGCGTCTATTGGCAACTTTGCCAACAGATATGCGTGGCAATTTTAAACACATGATGATTGATGCTGAAGTTTCTTTTGCTCGTGCTAAGTTAGCAAAACTAAGCAGGAACAAGAATGAAGAAAAAGTATCTTGATGCTCACATGAAGGCAGCTGAGGTATATTCTCAGTTATCTTCCGCTAAAAGATTACAAGTTGGTTGTGTTGTTGTAAAAGATAACACAATCATTGGCATTGGTTATAATGGTATGCCTAGTGGTTGGGAAAATGAATGTGAGAAAAGAACCTACATAGAATTGGATGATAAGTATCAATTCTTAGATGAAGATGGTTCTCACTATTCTTTGAAAACCAAACCTGAAGTTCTCCATGCAGAAACAAATGCACTTGCAAAGATTGCTCGTAGCACCAATTCGAGTGATGGTTCAGCATTGTTTGTAACTCATGCACCTTGTTTAGATTGTGCTAAATTAATTCATCAGTCTGGTATTAATTCTGTGTATTATCGTAATACATATCGTGATGACATGGGTATTAAGTTTTTAAAAAAATGTAATATTGAGGTAAAGCAAGTATGAAAACCTATACAAGTAAAGTTTTGGAGATTTGTGAGAATGGTGATGCTATCGTTGAATTACCTGATGAACTCATGGAAGAAATGGGTTGGAAAGTAGGCGATAATTTAAAATATGAACAAAAAGATGGAAAAGTTTTTATTAAGAACATAAGTATAAATGATACAGATAGATATGGACAATCGGGAACTAATAAAGTTCCTACACAGGATTAAAGTTAGATTGCCTTATGCAAATGCTCAATTACGAGCAGAGATTGAAGCATTGATTGAAAGATTGAAAATAGGACATTAATTTAACATACTGAACATTCGATTATTATAAATATGTATTAATAGGAGAAAATTCATATGTTTGGTTATATCTACTGTGTAATAAATTTAATTAATGACAAGTTTTATATCGGTAAAAAATATGGAAATTACGATAGCTTATATTATGGTAGTGGAAAAATTATTAAAGAATCCATACAAAAATATGGTTTAATTAATTTCAAGATTTATAAAATTTGTGATTGTTTTGATGAAAAAGATATCAATGAAAAAGAAATATATTATATAGATTTATTAAAACCTAATTATAATATAGCAAAAGGCGGCACCGGAGGAAATACACTTTTATTTTATGGAGAACAAGATAAAAAACAAATAATAAAAAAAAGAGCAAGTTCTTTATCTGCCAATTGGAAAAATAAAACTCTTGAGGAGCGCAAAGAGTGGGGAAATAAAATAAGTTTTTCAAAGAAGGGAAAAACATATAATAGGATTGGTTACCATCACAGTCCTGAAGTTATAGAAAGAATAAAGGAATCCAATAAAAAAACTGCGGAAAAAAGAACTTCTGATTGGTTTCAAAATCACAAAAAAGCCGCAGAAAAAAGAAAAGGGATACCAAATAAAAAGGCATACAAATCTGTTGAAATTCTTGGAGTTGTATATGAATCCTTTAAAGAAGCTTCGTTAAGGCTAAATGTTAGTAGGGTTACAATTAATAATTGGGTGAAAAAAGGTAAAGGAAAATTAATATGCTAGCTTTGTCGGATGAGTTTGTTGGCCGTCCAGTAGGATTTACTTGTAGTTCTTGGGATTTGTTACACGCTGGGCATATTTTAATGCTTGCCGAATGTAAACAGATTTGTGATTATTTAATTGTTGGCTTGCAAACAGACCCAACAATTGATAGACCAGAAATTAAAAACAAACCAGTCCAATCCATTGTTGAACGCTATGTTCAGCTATCAGCCGTTAAATTTGTAGATGAAATTATTGTCTATGACACAGAAAAAGACCTAGAAGATTTATTAATGTTTTTGCCCATCACTATGCGTATTTGTGGTGAAGAATATAAAGAAAGACATCTAACAGGTCGTGATATCTGTGATAATCGTGGTATTAAAACATATTACAATTCTCGCACCCATCGGTTCAGTTCTTCCGAGTTAAGACAAAGAACTTATCAATCTGAATTAAATAAGGTAACAAAATGAACATTCGTGAACTGGCAAAAAGAATAGCCATCGAAAAAAAACTTCCACGGGCTGACAAGTATGACTTGTTTCTCCGTGATTTTGATAACATGGTTGAACTTGTTGGTTTAGTTCAAGACCCAACTTTGGACATGAATGATTTTCGTGGTCGTGAAATGCTATTTCCCAAACGCTGGGTTACCTTAACAGTATTGCCGGCGAGTGAACCAGTAAATGTATAAAGTGTATTATTACTTTAGTAGCAGCTCTCAAGTTGCAGATGAAGAATTCGCAACTTTAAAAGAAGCTACTGAATTTGCCAACAATCAACCAATCGAATCAGTTTTAGAGATTAAAAAATATGACAATAAAATTAGTGACCTTCAAGACTAACCATACCATTATGGGTGAAGTAACAGAATCATCCAAAGAAACTTTCATTACTGTAAAGCAACCCGTTCAAGTTGTATCGGTACCACCAAGAACATCTACCAATCCAGGTAGTGTTGCTTTCTCTCCATTTTTAGAATGGGCAAAAGAATTCAGGACTGGTTTCAAACTTAATTATGGTGATATTTTAACCATATCAACACCAGTAGAAGAATTAGAAAATCAATACAATCAAATTTTTGATTCTGGTATTGTAGTTCCGCCAAAAAAATCAATCATTACATAAGTGCCTCAGACACTTTTTAAATCTGTTATAATATATGAATGACTAGATATTATACAAATGTTGCCTGTGTTGGCAATAACATTTTCTTTCGTGGCGTTAAAGACGGCAGGCGAGTTAAACTTAAAATAGGTTACTCGCCTACTTTGTTTTTGCCTAGCAAAAAACCCACACAATTCAAATCTCTTACTGGTGAACATCTTGAACCGATGAAGTTTGAGAACATTCGTGAAGCTCGTGATTTTGTAAAAAGATATAATGAAGTTTCTAATCTCAAAATTTATGGCCAAACTCGATATGAATATGCCTTCATCGCTGATGAACATCAAGGCATGGTCGATTGGAATATGGATGATATCTCGGTTGCTATATGTGATATCGAGGTTGGTTCGGAGAATGGATTTCCTGACCCATATAAAGCAGAAGAACCTATCACAGCAATCTGTATATCCTTTCTAAAAGGTGAAACAGTTGTATTTGGTTGTGGTGATTATATTGTTCAAGGTTCTGAAACTTATTTTAAATGCTCAGATGAAACTGAACTATGTAAAAAGTTCTTGGCATATTGGGTTGAAAATTGTCCTGATGTATTGACTGGTTGGAACACCAAATTTTTTGATATACCATATCTCGTCAATCGTTTCCGTAAAATTCTTGGTGAAGAAGAAACTAAGAAGTTATCTCCATGGAATATGATTGGTGAACGCAAGGCTGTTGTAAACAATCGTGAGTTGATTGCGTATGACATGGTTGGTGTATCATCACTAGACTATATTGAACTATACAGATGGTATGCGCCAGGGGGCAAATCACAAGAATCATATAAATTGGATAATATTGCCAATGTAGAACTTGGTGATAGTA
>Ga0114958_10003514_pt1 | contig 11164 bp, 9 predicted proteins | sample C_130208_EF_Meta_FD_89577 | JGI IMG/M metagenome (GOLD analysis project Ga0114958, IMG submission 89577) | Freshwater microbial communities from Lake Croche, Canada to study carbon cycling - C_130208_EF_MetaG | ecosystem: Environmental > Aquatic > Freshwater > Lake | place: Lake Croche, Canada... | reverse complement strand
GACCTTTTTGCAGGAATTGGTGGATTTAGATTAGCTATGCAAAATGTTGGTGGAAAGTGTGTATTTACAAGTGAATGGGAAACATCAGCTCAAAAAACTTACAGAGAAAATTTTGGCGAAATTCCTTTTGGCGACATTACAAAAGAACGTGTTAAAAATTATATTCCACAAGAATTTGACATTTTGTGTGCAGGTTTTCCTTGTCAGGCATTTTCAATTGCAGGAAACCAAAAAGGTTTCGCTGACACAAGAGGAACATTGTTTTTTGATATTGAACAAATCGTTGTAAAACACAAACCAAAAGTTGTGTTTTTAGAAAACGTGAAAAATTTAGTTTCTCACGACAATGGAAATACATTTAAAACTATAATTTCTGTTTTAGAAGACAAATTGGGTTACAAAGTTTTCACAAAAATTTTGAACTCAATGACACACGCAAACATTCCACAAAATCGTGAAAGAATTTTTATAGTTGCATTTGACCCAAATCAAGTCGAAAACTATGCGGATTTCAAATTTCCTTCGGAAATTAAATTAACAAAAACCATTCACGATATTCTCGAAAGAGGTAAACAATCAGATAATTTATATTACAAAAATGACCACCAATATTTTCCTGAATTGGAAAAAGCAATGGTTTCAAAAGATACTGTTTATCAATGGCGTAGAGTTTATGCACGAGAAAACAAAAGTAATGTTTGCCCAACTTTGACCGCAAATATGGGAACAGGTGGACATAATGTTCCGTTAATCAAAGACGAATTTGGTATTCGAAAATTAACTCCAAAAGAATGCTTTTTGTTTCAAGGTTATCCCGAAAATTACATTTTGCCAAACTTGGCAAATAGTAAATTATATATGCAAGCAGGAAATTCTGTAACGACAACTTTAATTGAGCGAATTAGTAACGAAATCATAAACGTTTTATGAAATCATTCGCAGAAATTGACATAGAGAAAAACGGAAATTATTTGAAACTGCTTTCAGCAGTTTCAAAGCTTTCGGGTTTGTTTAGTGAAAGTGCTGTTCCTTTCATAAATTATCGTGTTGCCGAGAATATTTTTTGTAGAAGTTTTGACGCAGGAAATTTATCACGTTCAGACACAGCTTTTGACGCAAATTACAATTCTATTGGAGTTGGTCTGAAAACTTTTGTTTGTAATGGAAACTCAAGTACAGAAAAAGTAGCGGAATTTAATTCATTATCAAGAACGTTAAAGGATTTTAAAGGCAAAGAATTAGCTTTAAAACTTGGCGAATTTAGAAATGACAGAATAAATTTGGCAAATCGTGTTTACGATATTGAAAACTCACTTTATCATATTGTAGCAAGAAAAGAAAAAGAATTATTGCTTTATGAAACCGATTATAATATCATCGATATTGATAATATTCATTCAGTTAAGGACAATAAAGCAAGTTTGCAATTTGAAGATGGAAACAATATTTACACGTTCAATTATTCAAAAAGTACGCTTTTTAGAAAGTTTATTATTCCACAAAATGCGTTCAGATTACCAATTGATATAATTGAAGACCCATATTCTTTGCTTCTTGAATTGTTTGAGGAGAATAAGAATTTAAAAACTGCAACCGACAAACTTGTAAAAGGCGTAAATTATGTGATTTTACCACTTTATGGTATTCAGAAAAAAGAGAAATTTATTTTTGAGCGTAGCGGTTTAAATCAATGGAATGCAAACGGAAGAAAAAGAGATTTTGGCGAAATTTATATTCCAATTCCTGCGGAATTGCACAGAAAATATCCAAATTTCTTCCCCGAAAAAGACCAAGATTTTAATTTGCAAATACCAACAGGAGAAATATTTATTGCAAGTCTTTGTCAACAAGGAAGAAAGGCATTAATGACAAATCCAAACAAAGCATTATCTGATTGGTTGTTGCGAAAAGTTTTACAACTAAAAGAAGGCGAATTGGCAACAATGGAAAAGTTAGATAAATTAGGTTTTGATAGTGTAATTATCACCAAAAATGAAGTTGGAGATTATAAAATAGACATTATGAAAACTAACACATATACGGAATTTAATAACGAAACCGAACAATAAGCACATCAGGTAACAGCCGTTTGGCAATATGGCGGGTTTGGGCTTAATTTAAAGATGGTTTTGTACTTGGAAAATTAGTCATTAACCGAAAGTTTAGGCTTCTTTAATCCGCCACATCGCCAAGCGGCGGAACGTTGGCCGCTATCTTGAAAAACGTTGACTTTGAGCAATTTTTCGATAAATAAAAAGTTTGTTTATATTTGTTGATGCAAAATCATTTGAAAAATGAACTACACAATGTCCTTTCAGGAAAGAGCCAAATTAGGTTTGGAGCAATTATCCAATCAATCGCCAGTTACCTTAACGATGGCGCGCAAACAAGCCCAATCATTAAAGACGAAAAGCACTTCAAAAAACAAGAAACAAAGAGATTAGAAAGTTATATATCTGACAAAAATCTTTGGATAGCTATTAATAGAACGCAATATGTCAGCGAAGGTGCTGAACAAAAAGTGTATTTGAAGGATACTGAAAATGTGCTTAAACTAAACGATAGTATTTACTACAATTCCTGGAAAGATTATTTATACAATTTATTACTTCACAATTATTTCTTTCCAGATACAGCATATGATTTAATTGGCTTTACAAAAGATAATGACATTTTATATGCTGTTGTTCAGCAATCTTATGTTTCAATAACTGCTAATACAGATTTAAATCAAGTCAAAGAATTTTTAACTCTAAATGGTTTTGAAAATAATCGTAACAATGATTATATCAATCCCGAATTAGGAATTATTCTGAAAGATTTACATGATGAAAATGTTTTGACAAGAAATGAAGTTTTATATTTTATAGATACTGTTTTCTATTTAACCGAAGCATTTTGGATTAAATAAGAAAAACAACTGCTAAAACTTATGGCTAGTTTTTCGGTAAATTGTTCGTTTAGTTTTCATAACTTCGCTTGTGGCGGCTCATGGGTATCGTAGCTATAAGGTGTTCCGTGAGAAGTTCCTGTGGGACCATATTCTATATAACCCGGTTTATTCAAAACAATCATATCACCGTTTTGGGTTACATCATACCCAGATTATAATTTGTTGACTTTTGGACAAGAAATATAAATTTGGAACAAGTTATGTTGGTGGCTTAGTTTTTTATAAACTTATAATTAAAAACCCCCATATCTGTAGCTACTTTTAATAAATAAGATTCAGTTGAAAGATTTGAAATATCAAGATTAATTACATCATTGGTATTTGTTTCTTGATACAGTAGCACTTGCCCTAGATAATTCATAATTTGAATAGCATGTACTTTAATATGTTCTAATGACTCAATTACAATGTTTTTTTGTGCTGGATTTGGATAGATTGAAAACCTTTTTTTATTCTCTAGAGAAACAGCTAGTGGCTGACAATTCCCATCAGCAAGAAATGGGCTGAATTCTCTAATGGCATCTTGCAGCAAAGAAGTGCTCTCTGAAGAAGCAACATCTCGACAAAGCCAAACTTTAACATTGCCATTTTCACTTTGAAGACATTTGGGGGTCATTGCAAAACCTTCAATATTATCATTGTTTCCTACTGGTGTTGGAATAGTATATTGATTTAAGGTAACAAATTTTCGTTGGGTCCCCGAGGTTATTGTGGTTGAAAGCGTTGTTGTTTCGAGCGAATTATTTCCTGAAACATTGTGCAAGATGTAAAGTATATTGGTAGACCTATCAAAGGAGAGATCGCAGCTCTCTGTTGCATTCGTTTTATATTTCCCTACAAACGCAAAATCATCATTTACATTTGGATTAATATCAAAAACCCAAATATAACCTCCGTTTTGATTTGCTATAAAAAATAATCCTCCAGCTCCTTTTGTCGAAGTATAAAGGTTTCCAGTTTGTTGACTAACAAATCCAATAGTGGAAAGATTACTATCTGGGATAAAAACAATTCCTTCCGTTCCTGTATTTCCGGTATTATTCATGGTAGAGGGAGGGAGTAGTAAATCCCAGTGTTTTATTAAATCAACGGTTGAGAAATTGGCAGTATAGGTATATTTATCAATTTGATAATTGTTCTCATCTATAACATAAAATTCATTATCGTTGAAATTGGCTTGAGTTATTCCTTCTGGCCCCCCAGCTATTGTTTTGTTTGCCACAAAACTAAATGTATTTGTCCCTGTATTCTCCAACAATACTATAAGATTGCCATAATCACCCACTGCAAATAATTGATTCTTAACAGGATTCCAATGCAATCCACTTAATTCATTGACACCATTGGAATCAATAATTGAAGTTAAATTGGTTGCATTTCCCCAACTGATGCATGGCCACGCTGACTGTGCAAAGCCAATAGTTTTAAAAAAAAGAAATGCTATAATTAATGGAGTATGTCTCACAGTAATGTTTAATTATGGATTTTCATATTAGTTTTTGCCTAAGACTTCATTTAACACATTGCCTTCTGTTCCGTTAGGAAAAGCTACTTTTATTTTTTGAGCTATAGTGGGTGCTATTTGAGTAATTACTTTTCTGTCATGGGTTTCACCTGCTTTGATGTTCCAACCAAAAAAGAGGAGCGGCACATGGGTATCGTAGCTATATGGTGTTCCGTGTGAGGTTCCTGTGGCACCATATTCTATATAACCAGGTTTGTCTAACAGCACCATATCTCCATCTTGAGTAGCATCATAACCATTGGCAATGCAGTTTTGGTAATAATCGTTGCCAGTATTAGTGATTATTTCTTCTTCGGTATATACTCTTTTCACTTGGTCTTGTGTCATCAAATAGTCTTTGAAAGCTTGCTTTACTTTGCCTAAATCCAGGCCACTGCCTTTTATTTTTTCTTTGTCAAAAAACAAATTAAAGTTGGAATAATTCAGCACCAAATCATCGCCAAAAGTATCAGTAGAGAATTTTTTCAATCCTTTTACAATGTCTTTGGTTTCCACATTGATAACATTGTATTTGTTATCGTTTAAGAATTTAGCATTTTCCGCTCCGGCATGATCGGCGGTGAGGAATAACAAATAGTTCCCTTTGCCTATGGTTTTATCAAGATAAGTTAAGAAGTCGGCAATAGTAGCATCCAAACGCAAGTAAGTGTCCTGTAATTCTATGGAACGAGGACCAAGAATGTGACCAACATAATCGGTAGAAGAAAAACTTACGGTTAGAAAATCAGTAATAGCATCATTCCCGAGTTGTTCTTTTTCTATAGCTCTTTTGGCAAATTCGGCTAATAAATCATTACCAAAAGGCGTAGCTCGAAGTATTCCAGCATCACCTTTGGCATCATACATCGCCTTCAAATCATAAGGAAAAACGGGTTTGGCACCATTCAGTTTTCCTTCGTATATATTGTCATCGGCTAGACTTTCGTTGTATGTTTCTATGGGCTTTAACAAATTCCATCCCCTATTGATAAAGGGCAGATAATGCTTTTCGGCATTGAAGTCAGTTACCCAAGTTGGTAAATTATTTCCATAAAAAGTACTCGAAATAAAACTTCCTGTTTTGCTATACCAAAAGGCCCAATTGGCAAAATGTCCGGCAGGAAGAATTGCACCACGATCTTTCAAGCTCATCCCTATTACTTTTCCTTTGAAATTAGTAGCCAATCTCAATTCGTCAGTAATGGTGGTGGTCAATAAGTTTCTGGGCGACATGGCTCCTTCTTCTTTTGTTCCATCACCAAGAGTAGTAACCGAGGCATCATCGGTGCAATACATTTCTTTGCCAAGTTTTTTACTAAACCATTCGTTGCCCACAATACCATGGGTTGCTGGTGTGGTTCCTGTATAGATAGAAGCATGACCTGGCGCTGTATAAGTGGGCATATAATTGTAATGCATGTTTTGAAAAGTATAGCCCTCAGCCATCAATCGCTTAAAGCCATTGCTTGAAAAATCATTTTGAAAACGATACAGGTATTCCATTTTCATTTGGTCGACTACTATTCCTACTACCAATTTTGGACGATCTTGTGCTTGAAGATGCAACACAAAACCCAACACTATTATACTAACTAACTTTTTCATAAACTATTTGCTTCTTTTTTTGCCAACTCAAATTCGGCTATAATTTCCTTTATAATATCAGCTACTGGCTTAATTTCATGAATTAATCCTGCAATTTGTCCAATTTCTAATTCGCCTTCAATTAAATCACCTTCAAACATACCTCTTTTTGCTCTTGCTCTGCCCAAAAGCTCTTTGATTTCGTTGTTTGTGGGACATTTTGCGTACAACTCTTGGAGATCATTATAGAATTTATTTTTAATCAATCGCACTGGTGCAAGTTCTTTTAAACTAAGTTGAGTATCGCCTTCCCCCGTTTCTAGAACGGTTTTCTTAAAATTATCGTGAGCCGAACTTTCTGTCGATGCTACAAAACGAGAGCCCATTTGAATTGCGTCGGCACCCAAAACCATTGCTGCCAACATGCCTTTTCCTGTTGCAATTCCACCTGCAGCAATCAACGGAATGTTGATGTTTTCTTTCACCATTGGAATCAAAGTAAAAGTAGTGGTTTCTTCTCTACCGTTGTGACCGCCTGCTTCAAACCCTTCGGCAACAATAGCATCAACGCCAGCTTCTTGAGCTTTCAATGCAAACTTTGAACTACTCACAACATGTATAACAGTAATTCCGCTTTCTTTTAAGTGAGAAGTCCAAATTTTTGGATTTCCGGCTGAAGTAAAAACAATTTTAACTCCTTCTTTGATAATAATCTCAATGATTTCTTCGACATTGGGATACAACATCGGAACGTTTACACCAAATGGTTTATCTGTGGCTTGTTTGCATTTTTGGATATGCTCTCTTAAAACATCTGGATACATAGAACCAGCGCCTATCAATCCTAATCCTCCAGCGTTGCTTACGGCGCTAGCTAATTTATAACCACTGTTCCAAATCATTCCACCTTGGATAATTGGATATTTTATACCGAAAAGTTGTGTAATTTTATTCTTCAAAACAAAAGTATATTTGATTTAATTCTTAATTATCTTCCCTGATTGCACGAAACTATTGCTTTTTATTTTATAAAAATAAATTCCTGAACTTAAACCTGCAACAGAAATAGAATCATTTGAATTCGTTTCTTTTTCTAAAACTAATTGACCACAAGTATTATAAATAGAAATAGTGGCATAGTTACATCCATTGGGAAATGAAACAGAAAAATAATCTTTAGTAGGATTTGGAAAAATTAAAAATTTTCCTTTATTATCATGGCTTACAGACAACAAGGCAGTATTTAAAGCCAATTGAAAATCTGGAATTCCATAACCATAATATATATCTGGATTAGTAAATCTATCTGCTGATTGTTTTACAAAATCCAATACTTGCTGATTCGATGCCCATGGAATTGCCTGCCAAAAACTAGCAATCATACCTGCCATTACTGGACATGAGAATGAAGTTCCGTTTGCAGTTACTATTGTTCCATCTGTATTTGAAACTGTTGTTTCAGCACCTTTTGCCATAACATCAGGTTTGACTCTTCCATCAAAACTGGGTCCAATGGAGCTAAAAAGAGCATAAGTCCTATCGTATTTCACAGCTCCAACTGCTAAAACATTAGTTGCTTCTGCTGGAACTCCAATATGCGGTTCTAAATCGCCACCATCATTCCCTGCACTAGCCACTACAATCATTCCTTTGCTGTAAGCAATATTAGCTCCTTGTGATGCAAAAGCTGTATTTCCAGTCATATCAGAATAGGCATGACTATAACTAGGATTGTCATAACCAAAATATCCCAATGAAGTTGAAATTATATCAGCTCCTAGTCTATCCGCTTCTTCGGCAGCTTGTACCCAATAACTTTCCTCTACTGGGTTTTCGCTAGAAATATCTTCGGTAATAAACAAATAATAACTTGCATCTGGGGCAGTTCCAACTAATTGTCCGTCAACGTTTCCCACCATGCATGATAGCGTCATGGTGCCATGATTATGCGATGAAAAAACATTTGTATTCCCTGTAACAAAATTATACCCTCCCAAATACAATCCGTTTGTAAACATTCGATTGAAAGGAACTATATTTTCGACTCCCGTAAATCCAGAATCTAAAACTGCAATAATTTTTCCATTTCCAGTATAATTAGCTTGATGTAATAGTTGACCATTCAACATCTCAATTTGATTGGAAGAAGTTCCATAATTAAAGTTATTTTGAACATCCATTTCTTTATTTATCGATTTATATGGCTTTTGAATTGCCATTTTAGAATTCAAAGAATTATTAGCAAAATGAATGTGATGGACAAAAGGTAAACTTATCAGAGCACTTATATCTGAAATACTACCACGAATATGAAGGCAATTCAACCATTTAGATTTGGCCATAACGGTAATTCCAGTTGCTGAAGTTATTTGATTCACATAGGAAATTTCAATAGGCGCATCACTAATTGTCAATTCAATTCCTTGATTTATTCTCCTATCTAATGCTCTTTGAGTTAGTATTGTTAATGGATTGTCTAAAAAAGATGATGCATTAGGTTTATCATTAAAATATACCCAAGCATCTTCTTGTGAAAATCCACAGAAAGAAAATAGAAATAAAAATAGTAGCAGTATTTTTTGCATAACTTCTATTTTAATAAAGTACTAATTTATGAAATCACTCCAGAACCCACTAATTCATCTTCAATATTCCAAGCCACAAATTGTCCTTCGGTTATTGCTGATTGTGGTTCGTCAAAAGAAACATATAAACCACTTTCAAATTGATATAATGTAGCTTTTTGCAATTCTTGTCTGTAACGAATTCTGGCCCTAACTTTCATGGATTCACCATTTTTTAGAGCTAAATCTTCTCGTATCCAATGAATTTCTGAAGACTGAACTTTCAACGTTTTTTTGAATAATCCAGGATGATTAGCACCTTGACCTGTATAAATACTATTAGATGTTACATCAGTAGCAATTATAAAAAGTGCTTCTTTAGTTCCACCAACATTCAATCCTTTTCGTTGTCCTATAGTGTAATAATGTGCACCTTGATGTTTACCTACTATTTTTCCAAATTCAGGCGAATAAGAAATTCCTTTTGCTTCAAAAGCTAATTGTTCTTCCAAAGAATTGAATTCTGGTATTGGTTGATTGTATATCGAATTAGTAGCCTCAATTTCATATATCAAGCCTTCTTTTGGTTTTAATTGTTGTTGCAAAAACTCGGGCAAACGCACTTTTCCTATAAAACACAAGCCTTGAGAATCTTTCTTTTCTGCAGTTACCAAATCTAATTGCATGGCAATCTCTCTAACTTCGGGTTTTGTTAATTCCCCAATTGGAAATAAAGATTTTGTCAATTGTTCTTGCGATAATTGACATAGGAAATAGGATTGATCTTTATTGCCATCCTTACCAGCTAAAAGTTGATAAACTATTTTTCCATCTTTATTAATTTCCCCTTTTCGGCAATAATGTCCAGTAGCAACAAAATCTGCACCCAGACTTAAGGCAATTTTCACAAAAACATCAAATTTAATTTCGCGATTGCACAACACATCAGGATTTGGAGTTCTTCCTTGTTCATATTCGTTGAACATATAGTCTACAATTTTTTCTTTATATTGTAGGCTTAAATCAACTGTTTGGAAAGGAATTCCTAGTTTTTCAGCTACCAAAAGCGCATCATTACTATCTTCTAGCCATGGACATTCATTGGAAATAGTAACAGAATCATCATGCCAGTTCTTCATAAAAAGACCAATGACTTCATAGCCTTGTTCTTTTAAAAGATAAGCAGCGACACTAGAATCTACTCCACCAGAAAGTCCAACTACAACTCGTTTCATTATAAAAAAATCTGCAACAAAGTTACCGCAAAATCTGTAAAATAGTATACTTTACTAACCGTTAAAATAATTTAATTGTGGTCAAAACTATTTTATCTTCCCATTTTGTTTTTGATGTCATTTTCAAAATCAGGATTAGGTTTTTCTACTTCTTTAACTTCTACTTTTACATCAGACTGATTGGGCATCAGAGGTTTCTTAAAGGGTATGTTTTGATAATTCATATTAACATCTTTCAATTTTCCTTTGATAAGCATTTTCCAAACACCTATTTTCTTTCCGTTTTTAAAAATACCTTGAGCTGCAATTTGGTTAGCTACATTTTTAAAAATAGCTAATCCATCAAATACTCCGTTCTTATAATTACTTTCTTCTAGGACAGTTCCGTTTTCGGCATAACTTTTATAAACACCATTTTTAATTCCGTCTTTGTATGTTGTTTCTTCTGCAATTGCGCCACTTTTATAGAAAACTTTTCTAATGCCATTTAATTTTCCATTCACATAATATTCTAAGGTCATCATTGATGGCATGTCTTCATGATAATATTTCCATTCTCCTTCAAATTGCTTATTCACAACTTTTCCTTCGCTTACTTTATTTTTATTTTGATTGTAAAAAATAGTGTAACACGAATTATCTTTAAAATTAAATTCTCTTGTTGCGATTACTGTTCCAGCTTTAGTATCATCAAAAAACTTAAATATTCCCACTTCCTTCCCATGCTCAAAGGTTCCCTCATACCTTGGCCTTTTAGACTCTTCGTAAAAACCTTTCCACAATCCGTTTTTTTTGCTATTCTCATCAAGTTTGTTAAAATCTTGAGCAATAGAAAAAGTTGTTGTTAAAAGAAAAATTAGAATATATTTCATCTTAAAATATTTATTGTGTAACGTTTAAAAATTATTTCAAACTAAAAATGAATATCTTTTGGTTTAATAAAACGAGAAAGGATAAAACTAAATTTTTATACTTCCATTAACCAAAAATAAAAAACTCTGTTTAAAGATATATTTTTAAACAGAGTTTTGTCAATTTATAGTATTAAATATTATTTCTTTTTATTTTGTAGTTGCTTTTGGGTTTCTGCTTGTTCCATCATTTCACGCATTTTTTTCTGGAATTTACCCTCTGCTTTGGGCTTTGCTTTATTCTCTTGAATTTGAGCATGAATTTTATCACTGTTGATAAAGTACTTTTTAATTACTAACATAATTCCGATGGTAATCAAGTTAGAAATAAAATTATATAAACTCAATCCAGAACCATATGTGTTGAAGAAAATCAACATCATTACAGGAGAAACATAAATCATAATTTTCAT
>Ga0114958_10003513_pt1 | contig 11166 bp, 10 predicted proteins | sample C_130208_EF_Meta_FD_89577 | JGI IMG/M metagenome (GOLD analysis project Ga0114958, IMG submission 89577) | Freshwater microbial communities from Lake Croche, Canada to study carbon cycling - C_130208_EF_MetaG | ecosystem: Environmental > Aquatic > Freshwater > Lake | place: Lake Croche, Canada... | reverse complement strand
TTCATTAAACGACCAACATTCTAAAACCATTAATTTTGGAATGAATGACAGAATTGCTTTTGTAAAACATCTTTTTGCAGATAGTACAGAAGATTTCAACAGAGTTATTTCGCAATTGAGTACTTTAAGCTCTGCTGTAGAAGCTACAAATTTTATAGAAGAAATTATCAAGCCCGATTATAATAATTGGATTGGAAGTGAAGAATATGCAGAACGTTTTTTAGATATTGTAGCGAAAAAATTCAACTAAATGTCAAAGCTTTACATTGTTCCAACGCCTATTGGTAATCTTGAAGACATTACTTTTAGAGCCATTAGGGTGCTCAAAGAAGCCGATTTAATTTTGGCTGAAGACACGCGTACAAGCGGAAAATTATTGAAATATTACGATATTTCAACACACATGCACAGCCACCACATGCACAACGAACACAAAACCGTTGAGAATTTAGTGGCACGATTAAAAAGCGGTGAAACGATTGCATTAATTTCGGATGCGGGTACGCCTGCCATTTCCGATCCAGGATTTTTACTCACGCGTGCGTGTGTTGAAAATAATATTGATGTCGATTGTTTGCCTGGCGCAACCGCTTTTGTGCCTGCTTTGGTAAACAGTGGTTTGCCCAACGATCGCTTTGTTTTTGAAGGGTTCTTACCCGAAAAAAAGGGAAGACAAACACGATATTTAGCCTTAGCCGAAGAAACACGCACCATGATTTTCTATGTTTCCCCGCATAAATTAGTAAAAACCTTAGCCGAATTTGTACAATACTTTAGTGCCGAAAGACCCGTTTCAATTTCAAGAGAATTGTCTAAATTACATGAAGAAACGATTCGTGGAACTGCTGAAGAAGTTTTAAATCACTATGAAGCAAAACCTCCTAAGGGTGAAATTGTTGCTGTTGTTGGCGGGAAAAAATAGCGTTCAGTATTCCCTATTAAAATTGAATTAAAAACCTTTTTTGTCTCGTTTGCTTAACAATAATTGTATGTTTTGTTGTTTACATTTTACAATTTAATACTTTTGTAAAAGAATTACATGCCAAAATCAAATTTCAACAATCAAAAATTTTCAATCCTTATGCGTTGGACATTACAATCGAAGCCAGAAAAAGAGAAAGTTCAAAAACTACAAAATGAACTTCAAGTAGACGAAATAATTGCTACTTTACTAATTCAACGAGGAATTACAACCTACGAACAAGCCAAAACATTTTTTAGACCATCATTAAACGATTTACACAATCCCTATTTGATGAAAGATATGGATAAAGCCGTATACCGTGTAGAAAAAGCTATTGAAAATGGTGAAAACATTCTAGTTTTTGGCGATTATGATGTCGATGGAACCACTGCGGTTTCGTTGGTTTCTTCCTATTTGAAAAGTTATTATCCAAATATTGCGACTTATATCCCCGACCGATATGACGAAGGTTATGGTATTTCTTATAAGGGAATTGACTTTGCCGAAGACAACGGAATTTCATTAATTATTGCACTTGATTGTGGCATAAAATCGATAGATCATGTGGCTTATGCCAATGCTAAAAATATTGATTTTATTATTTGTGACCACCACCGACCAGGAAACGAATTGCCCAATGCAGTTGCGATTTTAGATCCAAAACGAGACGATTGTTCCTATCCATATGACGAACTTTGCGGTTGTGGCGTGGGATTTAAATTGATTCAAGCTTTAGCGGAAAACAGAAGGCAATCTGTTTTAGATTTAATTCCTTATTTAGATTTGGTTGCCACAGCAATTGCAGCCGATATTGTTCCGATGACTGGTGAGAATAGAGTTTTGGCTAAATTTGGTTTGGAAGTGATTAATTCTAATCCAAGACCTGGAATTAAAGCTTTGGTTCAAAATGTAAAAAAGAAAGTGCTTACCATTACTGATGTAGTTTTTATAATTGCACCGCGAATTAATGCTGCTGGAAGAATCAAACATGGTAATGAAGCGGTGGCTTTGTTAACGGAATTTGATTTTGAACAAGCTGAAATCTTTGCTACCGAAATTGAACAACACAATGCCAATCGAAAAGATATAGACAAACAAATTACCATTGAAGCACTTTCACAAATAGAAGCCAACAACGAAAAAGACAATTATACCACTGTTGTGTATCAAGAAAATTGGCACAAAGGCGTTATCGGAATTGTAGCATCACGATTGACTGAAACCTATTATCGGCCAACAATTGTTTTTACAAAAAGCGGTGATAAACTAGCTGCTTCAGCACGATCGGTAAAAGATTTTGACGTTTACAATGCTTTAGAAGCTTGTGCCGAACATCTGGAACAATTTGGAGGCCATATGTACGCGGCCGGAATGACTTTGAAAAAAGAAAATTATGAGCAATTTAAAAATGCCTTCGAAAAAGAAGTTAAAAAAACCATTCTTTCAGATCTATTAATTCCAGAAATTGCAATCGATGCAGAAATTAATTTTACAGAAATTACCCCAAAATTAATTCGATTATTGAGTCAGTTTGAACCATTCGGCCCACAAAATATGACCCCTAATTTTATGACCAAGAATATAAAAGATACGGGCTATCCTAAACCTTTGGGAAAAGAAAAGGAGCATTTAAAATTATTTGTTAAACAAAATGGAAGTGAGGGTTTTGCGGCAATAGGGTTTGGACTCGGGAACAAATTAGAGTCAATAAAAAATCAAGAGCCGTTTGATGCCGTATATTGCATTGACGAAAATGAATTTAATGGTAATGTAACCATTCAATTAAGAATTAAAGATTTAAAAAATTAATACTCCTTTGTTTTTTAATTTTATTCGTAGAGAAATTCAATAACTAATAAAAAAACAGGAGTTGTGTTACACTAAAGTGTAAAAGTGCTAAAAATAAAGGATTGCTATTGCAACATATTTACTATAAAAATGAATAGAACACTAGTAGTAGGAGACATTCACGGCGGTTTACGGGCATTACATCAAATCATGGAGCGTGCTAGCGTAACCACAAACGATACTTTAATCTTTCTTGGAGATTATGTTGACGGTTGGAGTCAATCGCCCGAAGTGATCGATTATTTAATCGATTTAAATAAAAAGCAGGTTTGTATTTTCATTCGTGGGAATCATGATGAATTGTTGCTTACTTGGTTGTATGAAAGTAAAGACAATGCACAATGGTTCAATCATGGAGGAGAAGCAACAGTGATGGCGTATGCTACTGTTTCTGATGCCAAGAAAAAAGAACATATTGAATTTTTGAAATCATTACTTAATTATTATTTAGACGACCAAAATAGATTATTTATCCATGCTGGATTTACCAATACAAATGGAATTATTCACGAGTATTTTCCAAAATTGTTTTATTGGGATAGAACCTTGTGGGAAACTGCCTTGGCGTTAAATGAAAATTTAGAAAAAAACAATCTTTATTATCCAAAAAGGTTTACTTTATACAAAGAAATATTCATTGGTCATACTCCTGTAACACGAATTGAACAAACCATTCCTATACAAAAAGCTTGTGTTTGGAATGTAGATACTGGCGCCGCTTTTAATGGTCCATTGACAATTATGGATGTCGATTCGAAAGACTATTGGCAAAGTGAAATAGTATCAACTTTATACCCCAACGAAAAAGGGAGAAATTAAAATAGAACCCATTATACTTGTAAGGTAAAAAAATTATAAGAGAACCGGATTTTTTTTTCAAAAGCAACAAATCCATATGGTTGACTTTTTGGAAATTGTATTTTGGGTGTAAAATCTAAACAATCAAGTTTCATTAATTTTGAATCTTCATAATCTAAAATAATATAATAATGAGTGTTGTTACTGAAAAACGATTAAAAGACCGAAGCGGTTCTGTGTGCGAAATTAGTGGAAGTGATGAAAATTTAGTAGTTTATTTGGTGAGCCCTAAAACAGAGAATATTCCAGAAAACTGCATTCTAATTACCAAAAATTTAAGAGACCAAATAGAAAATCCAGAAACAACCAATGTAAATGATTGGCGTGGTTTAAGCGATAGCATGTGGAACGAAAATCTTCCTGTTCAAATTGTATCTTGGCGATTGCACGCTCGTTTAAAAAACAGGGACATACTTGAAATGATGTATCTTGATGAAGAAGCATTAAAATGGGCAAAAGCAACAGGAGAAGGCGATGATGATGAAGGGAAAATCGTGCATAAAGATTCTAACGGAAACATACTTTTAGATGGCGATTCGGTAGTTTTAATAAAAGATTTGGATGTAAAAGGAGCTACTTTCACTGCAAAACGGGGAGCCGCTGTTCACAACATCAAATTGGTTTGGGACGATTCTAATTTAATTGAAGGAAGAGTGGAAAACCAAAATATTTATATTCTAACACAATACGTTAAGAAAACTAAATAGTTTTTTTGAAATCTCACGAATATTCAAAATAAATTTTATTTCAAAATTTTTAAAACAACTCCTGCTTTTTCATTACAGGTATTGTTTTGGTCGTTTTTTATTGTTTCAAACTGTTGTTGAGCAACTTTGTTTTCGTTTAAATTCTTTAGCGTGAAACCTAATCTAAATTCTGCATCATAATAAAAAACACTTTCTTTGTTTTGATTGATTTTCAAAAATTCGGTTCTGGCAGTTTTGTAGTTTTTTAATACATAACTGATTACTCCGTAGAAATAAATTTCAGTATCGTTTTGTGGTTTTTGGATTAGTAATTGTTTTGAAATCGCAAATGCCTCTTTCATTTCTTAGCTCGATAGGGTTCCAATAAATCATCTAAATTGGTTTTTTCAGTTCCCATATATTGGAGGCAACCCCTTCATCTTTGATATTAAATTGCTCAATATCTTGTTTTTTGTTTAACGACTGATTGATGAAATATCTTAAAACAAAAGCAATTGGAAGTAAAACTGTTGCAAAACTTTAATTAATTACTTAAAGGACATTTTAGCAAAGGTTTGATTTAACCACAATCTTCACAAAGTTTTTTTCACTATTAACACATAGCTTGTTGAACTTCGTGCATTCTAAGCGTATTCGATGCTATCTATTTTTGAAAAACTCCAGCAACACTTTCATTAATTGCTTTTTGTTTTCAAGATGACTCATATGTCCGTCTGCTAATGTAGTGAATTTTATTTTCGTTCCTTCTATTTGCTTGAGGTTGTCTTCATAAATCAGAACATCGTCTTTTTTACCTAAAATCAATTGTATGGGATAGGAGGCAAAATGCAAAATAACCTCCCTAGATTTTCTAATTTTCATGCCTTCTAATGCAGCAACAACTCCTTGCAAGGGTGTTTTTAGTGCCTCCAATTTTACGTGTTCGATTTGTTCAGCCAATCGTTCGCGATTGTCTTCACTAAACAAATTGGCAATACTCATTCGCACAAAAGCCGAATAATTTTGTTTTACTGCAGCTATGGCTCTATCGCGATTTATTTTGCGTACGTCGCTATCAGCTCGAGAAGTCGAGTTTAACAGTACCAACCCCTTCATAGCATCGGGATACATTTCGGCGTAAGCCAACGCTACATAACCACCCATTGAATGCCCAACTAAAACCGCTTTTCTAATTTTTAATTCGCGTAACACGTGCTGCACCATATCGGCTTGGTCTTCCATTGAATGGATGTAACCTAAACACTCTGATTTTCCATGACCCAATAGATCAATAGTGACTACACGATTTTTAATTGAAAACTCAGGCACATAGGAATTCCACATGGTTTGATTTTCTAAAAAGCCATGGAGTAAAACTACAGTCGTGCCTTTTCCTTGATCTGTGTATGCAATTTTGGTATTTTTATATATTGTAGTTTTCATTCGTGTAAAACTATAAATTTAATTTTTTTTAATACAAAAGTCATAAAAGAAAAAATGGTTTTGTCATTTCTACGACGGAAAAATCACTCAAAATTAGAAACGAGATTGATTCTCAAGGAATGAAAACTTTGACCAAAAAAAAACAGCTCACCCAAGTAAACTGTCTTTTCTCTTTCTTCTTGTATCGATTTTCTATATTAAGAATTCATAATAGATTCAATTTCATCCACTTCAATCGGAATATTGCGCATCAAATTGAACGCTTCTCCTTTTTCTTGAATCACCATATCGTCTTCAATACGAATCCCGAAGCCTTCTGCCGGAATGTAAATTCCTGGTTCAACCGTGAACACCATATTGGCTTGCATTGATTCGTGTAATAATCCGTAATCATGCGTGTCTAATCCCATATGGTGAGAAGTTCCGTGCATGAAATATTTTTTATAGGCTGGCCAATCGGGTTTTTCGTTTTGAACATCAGTTTTGTCAATCAGTCCCAAACCTAATAATTCGGAGGTCATTATTTTACCAACTTCTACATGATATTGTTTCCATAAAGTTCCTGGAATAAGCATTTTGGCAGCTTCATTTTTTACACGTAATACAGCATTGTAAACCTCTTTTTGTCTGTCAGAAAAACGCCCCGAAACGGGAACCATTCTAGTCATATCGCTAGAATAATTGGCATATTCAGCACCCACATCCAGCAAAATCAAATCACCGGCTTTACATTGTTGGTTGTTTTCAATATAATGTAAAACGTTTGCATTATTTCCTGAGGCAATTATTGGAGTGTATGCAAAACCTTTGGAACGATTTCTTAAAAATTCGTGCGCAAATTCGGCTTCAATTTCATATTCCATTATATTTGGTTTTACAAAATTCAAAATTCTGCGATATCCTTTTTCGGTAATATTACAGGCTTCTTGAATCAAGTCTAATTCTTCACTTTCTTTTACAGAACGAATGCGTTGCAAAATAGGATTTGATTTTTCTACTTTATGCGCTGGATAGTTCTCTTTCCACCATTTGATAAAACGGGCTTCCCGAGTTTCAGTTTCAATTACTGCTCGATAATGTTCGTTGGTGTTAATATAAATCGTATCACAATACGTCATTATTTCCTTCAAAGTTTTATGAAAATCTTGCAACCAAATTACGGTTTTCACTCCCGAAACTTCAAAAGCTCTCTCTTTAGTTAATTTTTCACCTTCCCAAATTGCAATGTGCTCGTTAGTTTCTTTTAAAAATAGAATTTCCTTTAGGTTGTCATAAGGCGCATCCGGAAAAAGTAACAATATACTTTCTTCTTGGTCCACTCCCGATAAATAAAATATGTCACGGTGCTGTGCAAAAGGCAAAGTAGAATCAGCAGAAACTGGATAAATATCATTCGAATTGAAAACAGCAACACTGTTAGGTTTCATTTCTGCCGAAAATTTAGCTCTGTTTTTAACAAACAGGTTACTGTCTATTTGATGGTATTTCATATAATTATTTTTCTAGTTTCAAAAATAGTGAGAAATCAACACATTAAAAAGAAAATAGTAATAAAACGATTTCTTAATAGTTATGTGGTTAAAAGTTCTAGCAAAATTAGTTGTTTTTTGTATTATTTGTCTAAACAAAAGTTTTACCAATTTTTTTTTTAATCCTTACCATTCTTTTTCAAATATAATTATTAAAAAAGAGAAGCAGAAGGGAAACTTTCATTATCTATTAATAAACTTTTGAATGGATTGTTGGTAGCATTATCGTTAAATACGACCCAACTCTAGGAGGAACATTTGTCGACAAGGGAGTGAGTGGATTATTTCTTTCCTTTACTGAGTAATTTCTTTTAATTAAAACAGTCTATTTTCTTTTTTTAATGTATTGAAAATCAACAAGTGTTAAACTCACTTTAAATTAATTATAAATTATAGTGAAAAGGTTGTAGTATATTTGAAATTGCTGTATTTTTGTTTTATTTTTAAAATATATTAATATAACTATGACAAAATCTACTTTTTTGAGTTCGTCTATTGCCAGAAAAGTTGCAATGGCTCTTTCTGGACTATTTTTAATTACTTTTTTAACACTACATTTTTCTATAAATTTAACCTCAGTATTTAGCGAAAATGTATTTAATGAATGTTCTCATTTTATGGGATACAATCCATTGATTCAGTTTATCATGCAACCAGTTTTAGTAGCAGGAGTTATTTTTCACTTTGTAATGGGAATGGTTTTAGAACTACAAAATAGAAAAGCACGACCCGTTGCTTACGCTAAATATAATGGCGCAGCTAATGCTTCTTGGGCATCCAGAAATATGATTATTTCTGGATTAGTCGTTTTAGCATTTATTGGCTTACACTTTTATGATTTTTGGATTCAAGAAATCACTTATAAATATGTTCAATCCAATACTCCAGATCCAGCAAGATATTACTCAGAATTAATAGAAAAATTTGAAAGTCCAATTCGTACAGGTTTATATTGTTTAGCATTTTTATTGCTTTCATTACATTTGTGGCACGGATTCAGTTCTGCTTTTCAATCGGTAGGGTTTAATAATAAATATTCTAAAAGTGTTCAAAAACTAGGATATGCTTTTGCAATTGTAGTTCCTTTCGGATTTATTTTTATTGCTTTATTCCATCATTTTTTTAATAATTAATAGTTTCAGATAATGAAGTTAGATTCTAAAATACCAGAAGGACACATTTCTCAGAAATGGACCGATTATAAAGATCATTTAAAATTAGTTGCGCCAAACAACAGACCAAAAATTGATATTATTGTTGTTGGAACGGGTTTAGCCGGAGCTTCGGCTGCTGCTTCACTTGGTGAAATGGGTTATAATGTAAAAGCTTTTTGCTTTCAAGATTCTCCGCGTCGCGCCCATTCTATTGCAGCTCAAGGAGGAATAAATGCGGCCAAAAATTATCAAAATGACGGAGATAGTACATTTAGATTATTCTATGACACTATCAAAGGTGGCGATTATAGAGCGCGTGAAGCAAACGTACATCGCTTAGCAGAAGTTTCTGGTAATATAATTGACCAATGTGTGGCTCAAGGTGTTCCTTTTGCTCGTGATTATGGCGGATTATTAGATAACCGTTCGTTTGGAGGAACGCAAGTTCAAAGAACGTTTTATGCTGCTGGACAAACAGGTCAACAGTTATTATTAGGAGCTTACTCTGCTTTGTCAAGACAAATCGGCTTAGGACGAGTTGAAATGTTTAACCGCCACGAAATGTTAGATTTAGTAAAGGTTGATGGAAAAGCTCGTGGAATTATTGCACGTAATTTAGTAACAGGAGAATTAGAAAGACATTCAGCTCATGCAGTTGTAATTGCTTCTGGAGGTTATGGAAATGTTTATTTCCTGTCTACAAACGCTATGGGAAGTAATGTTACTGCGAGTTGGAAAATACACAAACAAGGGGCTTTATTTGCTAATCCTTGTTTCGTTCAAATTCACCCAACTTGCATTCCAGTTCACGGAACCAATCAAGCAAAATTGACATTGATGTCGGAATCTTTGCGTAATTCAGGGCGTATTTGGGTTCCAAAGAAAAAAGAAGATGCAGAAGCTATTCGAGCTGGAAAATTAAAACCGCTCCAAATATCTGAAGAAGATAGAGATTATTATTTAGAACGCAAATATCCGTCATATGGAAATTTGGCGCCAAGAGATATTTCATCTAGAGCAGCAAAAGAAGTTTGTGATGAAGGAAGAGGAATTGAGGCAAATGATACAAATGAAGGGGTTTATTTAGATTTCTCAACTGAAATTCAAAATAAAGGCAAACAAGCTGCTTTTGCAAAAGGAAACCACCATCCAACCCCAGAAGAAATTACGGCTTATGGTAAACAATGGTTGAAAGAAAAATATGGTAACTTGTTTACCATGTACCAAAAAATTACAGATGAAAATCCATATGAAACTCCAATGAAAATTTACCCGGCCGTACACTATACAATGGGTGGTGTTTGGGTTGATTACAATTTACAATCTACAATTCCTGGTTGTTTCGTTGCGGGAGAAGCAAATTTTTCTGACCATGGAGCCAACAGACTTGGAGCTTCGGCATTAATGCAAGGTTTAGCGGATGGTTATTTTGTTTTGCCTTATACCGTTTCAAACTATTTAGCAGATGAAATTAGAACAGGAAAAATATCAACCGATACTTCAGAATTTGCTGATGCTGAAAATAGAGTTAAAGAAACTATCAATAAATTCTTAAATAATAAAGGTTCTAAATCGGTGGATCATTTCCATAAAAGATTAGGATTAATTATGTGGAATAAAGTAGGAATGGGTAGAAATGAAGCTGGTTTAAAAGAAGCAGTTACCGAAATTGGAGCTTTGAAAGAAGAATTCTTTAGAGATGTAAACGTTCCAGGTAGTGCTGATGAATTCAATCCGCAGCTAGAAAAAGCACTTCGAGTAGCTGATTTTATCGATTTAGGACAATTAATGGCCATGGATGCATTACAAAGAAATGAATCTTGCGGGGGTCATTTCCGTGAAGAGTATCAAGATTCTGAAGGCGAAACACTTCGTGATGATGAAAACTTTTCATTTGTTGGTGCTTGGGAATATAAAGGTGATGACATCACTAAAGAAGAACTAAATAAAGAAGAATTGAAATATGAGTTTATCAAAATTGCAGCTAGAAATTACAAATAATATACAATTATGTCTTCAGCAAAAAATATAAATATTACCCTAAAAATTTGGCGTCAAAAGAACTCTAAAGCCAAAGGAAATTTAGAAACATATACATTAAATGAAGTTTCTACAGCAAGTTCGTTTTTGGAAATGTTAGACCAATTAAACGAACAATTAATTAATGATAATGTTGAACCAATTGCATTTGACCATGATTGTCGTGAGGGAATTTGCGGAATGTGTTCGCTTTACATTAATGGCCGTGCTCATGGACCAGATACTGGAATCACAACCTGTCAATTACATATGAGAATGTTCAACGATGGAGATACTATTTTTGTAGAACCATGGAGAAGTAGAGCATTCCCAGTAATTAAAGATTTAGTGGTTGACAGAAGTGCGTTCGACAGAATACAACAAGCAGGTGGATTCGTTTCTGTTAATACCTCAGGAAACACGATTGATGCTAATACAATTCCTATTCCTAAAGACGATGCTGACAAAGCTTTCATGGCTGCAGCATGCATTGGTTGCGGAGCTTGTGTTGCTACCTGTAAAAATGGTTCAGCAATGTTGTTTGTAGGCGCTAAAGTATCGCAATATGCTTTATTGCCACAAGGAAAAATAGAAGCTACTAATCGTGTGTTAAATATGGTACGTCAAATGGATGAAGAAGGTTTCGGTAACTGTACCAATACAGG
>Ga0114958_10003512_pt1 | contig 11168 bp, 9 predicted proteins | sample C_130208_EF_Meta_FD_89577 | JGI IMG/M metagenome (GOLD analysis project Ga0114958, IMG submission 89577) | Freshwater microbial communities from Lake Croche, Canada to study carbon cycling - C_130208_EF_MetaG | ecosystem: Environmental > Aquatic > Freshwater > Lake | place: Lake Croche, Canada... | reverse complement strand
TATCTGCCCAAGACATGCTCTCTTTTGAGGCATTTCGGAACTCCGTTATTGCCGACTACAAATTGGCCATAATGAGCAGGGAGGTAAGTTTATTGGGAAGAAGAGAAGTTTTAACAGGCAAAGCCAAATTTGGCATTTTCGGAGATGGGAAAGAAGTAGCACAAATTGCACTTTCTAAATTTTTTCAAAAAGGCGATTTTAGAAGCGGTTATTACAGAGACCAAACATTTATGTTTGCTTTAGGGGTAGCCAATGTGGAAGATTATTTTTCTCAGTTATATTCTGATGTCATTAATGACCCATATAGCGGTGGAAAAAATATGAATGCACATTTTGCCACTGCTTTTGTAAATGAAAAGGGAGATTGGAATCAATTAACAGAAAGCTTTAATGTTTCTGCAGACATTGCACCCACTGCTGGGCAAATGATGCGTGGTTTAGGTTTAGCCTTTGCTTCTTCTTGTTTTAGAAATGCAAAAAATAAAGATTCCTTTCAACATTTAAGCAATAATGGAAATGAAGTTTGTTTTTGTACCATCGGCGATGCTAGTACTTCCGAAGGACATTTCTGGGAAGCCATTAATGCAGCCGGTGTTTTACAAGTGCCCTTAGCTGTTTTTGTGTATGATGATGGTTATGGTATTTCTGTACCTATTGCTTTGCAAACTACCAAGGGTTCTGTTTCTGAAGTATTGAAAGGTTTTCAAAAAGAAAAAAATACCAACGGGATAAAAATATACACAGTAAAAGGCTGGGACTATGCAGCCTTATGTGAAACTTTTGAAGAAGGTATTCGCTATACAAGAGAAACACATATCCCTGTTGTATTTCATGTGCAAGAATTAACACAGCCGCAAGGCCATTCAACTAGTGGAAGCCATGAAAGATACAAGCCTCTAGAAAGATTAGAATGGGAAAGAAATTGGGATTGCAATAAGCAAATGAGAGAATGGCTCATTGCCAACGAGTTGGCAACGGATGAAGTTTTACAAGAAATTGAAAATGAAGCAAAGCAATTAGTGCGTACTTCTAAATTAGCTGCTTGGGAAAAGTATATTGCTCCTATTAAAGAAAAAATAAAAGAAGCAGTTGCATTGGTACAAGAAGGTTTAAATGAAACGGATGTAAATATTTCCAATACATTATTACAAGAGCTGGTTCAAAGTAAAGAGCCATTAAAAAGAGACATTTTTAGAACGGTTAATTTAATATTGGAAAAAATTCCAACACATGCTAATGCTTTTGCGATAAAATCTTTTTTAGCAAAATACAATGAGCTAGAAGCGCCTTATTATAGTAAACATTTATACAACGAAGGGCCTAAGAGTGCTTTGAATGTTTCTGTGGTGGAAGCCGAATATGCGACTGATGCGCAAACAATTAATGGCTATGAAGTATTGAATCATTATTTTGATAAATTATTTGAAGAAAACCCATTGGTGTATGCATTTGGCGAAGACTTGGGTGGTATTGGTGATGTGAATCAGGGTTTTGCTGGACTTCAAAATAAACATGGCATTGATAGAATTTTTGATACCGGTATAAGAGAGCAATCTATTATGGGTCAGGCCCATGGTATGGCGCTTCGTGGCTTAAGGCCTATTGCTGAAATTCAATACTTGGATTATTTATTATATGGGTTGCAAACCTTGAGTGATGATATTGCTACTATACATTATAGAAGCAATGGTATACAAAGTAGCCCCGTCATTATTAGAACTCGAGGTCACCGTTTAGAAGGTATCTTTCATAGCGGTTCACCTATGGGCGTTATTGTAAATGCACTTAGAGGCATGTATGTTTGTGTGCCCAGAAATATGGTGCAAGCAGTAGGTATGTATAATACTTTATTAAAAGGCAATGACCCAGCTTTGTTAATTGAGTGTTTAAATGGCTACCGTTTAAAAGAAAAAATACCTTTTAATATTACTGAATTTACAGTGCCATTAGGCAAGCCTGAAATTTTAAAAGCAGGAGAGGACCTAACGATTGTTTCATACGGTTCCACTTTAAGAATTGTGGAAGATGCTGCTGAAAGATTATTAACCATGGGCATTGATTGTGAAATTATAGATGTACAAACTTTATTACCCTTTGATATTAACCATCAAATAGTCGCCTCCTTAAAGAAAACCAATAGAATTTTATTTGTAGATGAAGATGTGCCTGGAGGCGCGAGTGCTTATATGTATCAGCAGGTAATTGAATTACAAGGAGGCTATCGTTATTTGGATGTAGCGGCGCGAACTTTAAGTGCTAAAGCGCACCGTCCTGCCTTTGGAAGTGATGGAGATTATTTCTCTAAACCAAATACCGAGGAAATAATAAATATCGTCAATGAAATGATGGCTGAATAAATGTGAGAGTAGCTAAGTGAATAGCTTTGACTAAGCTAATGCTGCGTGTTTCTAGATAAATTATAGCCTTCTAATTTCTGCGTTTGTTCTACCGAACCCAATCTAAATTTTACAGCGAGCTTTGTTCTTTTTTCTAAAGCTCTTTCGGTGTTACAAAAAAATCCTGTTTTGGTCGTATAGTAGTTGGGCGCCAATTTTAAGTCTGCACTAAGACTATAATAGTTGGGTTTCAATTGGCTTGTATCTTTTATGATTGGTAAAAGAAAGCCTGCTAAAACTAGGGTATGAATAATTCGCATAATTTTTTGAAAAAAATAATTAGACCACCTACCCCATGTTGTGGAATACCTTGTTCACATCTTCATCTTCTTCCAATCGTTCAATTAATTTACTAATATCCTCAGCTTGTTCATCTGTTACAGGCACGGTGGTCGTTGGAATCCACTCTAGTTCTGCGCTAATTGGTTGAATATTTTTATCTTCTAATGCTTTTTGTAAATTTCCAAAATTGGTGAAGGCGCAACGTAAAACAATAATTGGATTTCCATTATCGTCATTACTTTCTCCCAATTCATCTAAACCGTGGTCAATTAAATCAAGTTCTAGGTCGTCCATGTTTAAACCTTCTGGCTTTAGATTAAAAACACCCATTTTTTTAAATTGAAAACTTACACTTCCTGAATTGCCTAATGTCCCTTGACCTTTATTGAAGTGGCTTTTTACATTGGCCACTGTTCTTACATGATTGTCGGTAGCTGTTTCCACTAATAAAGCCACACCATGTGGTGCATAGCCTTCGTATAAAATTTCTTCATAGTTACTAGTGTCTTTTCCCATGGCTCTTTTAATCGCGGCTTCCACACGGTCCTTAGGCATGCCCACACTTCTTGCATTCTGATAACATCTTCTTAAAGCAGGATTATCATCTGGGTTTGGGCCGCTTGCTTTTACAGCAATAACAATTTCTTTACCAATGCGGGTAAACTGCTTTGCCATACGATCAAATCTTTTGAACATTGTGGCTTTTCTAACTTCAAATATTCTTCCCATAGTTGTATGTATTAAGAGTTGCAAAAATAAGAAAAAAAAGTCCCCCCAAGTAAATGGGAGGACTTTTCTAACGTATGTTGAATTAGTATTTATTTATTCAAATTACTATGTTTACGACCATAAAGGAAGTAAACCACAAGGCCTAAAGCCATCCATGCGAAGGCTACTTTCAATGTTTGCGCATCTAAGGCAAAGATCATGGCTAAGCATATAACAGCGCCTAAAATAGGCACCAATGGCACTAATGGCGTTTTAAATGGACGCTCCATATCTGGTGACTTGCGTCTTAATATCCATATACCAGCACTTACGAGTACAAAGGCAAATAAAGTACCAAATGAAGTTAAATCACCTGCTACATTACCTGGGATAAAGGCAGCAAAACCACCTACAAATATGAATAAAATCCAGTTTGACTTATAAGGCGTTCTAAACTTAGGATGTAATTCAGAGAATACTTTAGGAAGTAGTCCGTCATTGGCCATTGAATAGAATACACGTGATTGGCCCATTAACATGACTAAAATAACAGAACTAAATCCTGCTAAAATAGCCACTGTTACAGCCGTTGCTAACCATCCATATCCTGTCATATAAGTAGAAATAGCATAGGCTACAGAAGCTTCACGACCTTTCAAGGGATCAACGAAATCTTTCCAGTTGGCAACCCCTGTTAATACGTGACCAAATAAGATGTACAAAATAGTACAAACTACTAATGAACCTAAAATACCAATAGGCATATCTCTTTTAGGATTTTTTGCTTCTTGTGCTGCTGTAGATACTGCATCAAAACCAATAAAGGCAAAAAACACAATAGCGGCTCCACCTAAAACACCACCCCAGCCATGCTTAAATACACTTGAGTAATCGGCAATGACTTTGCCAGAGGCGTCAATTACTGGTGCTTGGTTAGCAGGAATTAAATAAGGTGTATGATTTTCTGGACGAATAAACTGCCAGCCTAAAATAATAAATAAAATGACAATGGCTACTTTAACAAATACAATAATTGCATTTACCACAGCAGACTCTTGTGTTCCTTTAATTAATAATAAGGTTAACAATAATAAAATTATTAATGCGGGTGCGTTAATCATTCCATGATGAAGTACACCTGCTGAATCAGTTATACTTTCGAGCGGGGAGTGGCTCCATTCATAAGGTATGGCTCCTCCCAGCAACTTGTTTAAATATTCACTCCAAGCAATAGAAACTGTGGCAGCACCTAATGCGTATTCCATAATTAAGGCCCATCCAATAATCCAGGCAACTGTTTCTCCCATGGTTACATAAGAGTAAGCATAAGCACTACCTGAAATAGGAATCATGGCAGCAAACTCTGCGTAACATAAACCTGCAAAAGCGCAACCTACGGCTGCCACTATAAAGGATAAAGTAACACCAGGTCCTGCAGCTTGTCCAGCAGCAGCAGCAGTTCTTACAAATAAGCCTGCACCTATAATCGCACCTACACCTAAGGCCACTAAGTTACCAGCGCCTAAAGTGCGCTTTAATCCTTTTCCACCATCATCTGCCTGTGCTAACATGGCGGACAAATCTTTCTTTCTAAATAAACTCATAAATAATTGGTTTGTTGTGGTTTCAATTTATCTTGGAAAATAGCACTTTTTTTGCAAAACTGAGTTATAATTTCGTGGAAAATGGTCCTTTTTTTTGCTTATTTTTTTACTAGTTAAGTCTTATATTGCATTAATTAATATTGCATGAAAAAATCGAATAAACTTACTATTTACATTGTCATAGCTATGATTGCTGGCGGTATATTAGGCTATTATATACATGAAAATTATAATGAACAAACCATAGCTGCTTTTTCAAAAAACAGCAAATTATTAACGACCATTTTCTTGCGTTTAGTGCAAATGATCATTGCTCCACTTGTGTTTAGCACCTTGGTGGTAGGTATAGCCAAATTAGGCGACTTGAAAACAGTGGGTCGTGTGGGCGGTAAGGCTATGTTGTGGTTTATTACAGCCTCACTTGTGAGTTTATTAATTGGACTAGTGCTTGTAAATCTTTTTAAACCAGGAGAGGGTATTGCATTAAGCAATGCCGATACAACAGGCGCTAAGGATTTACTAGGCAATACAAAATCCTTTAGCTTAGCCAACTTCGTTGAACATGTTTTTCCAAAGAGCATGTTTGAGGCCATGTCTAATAATGAAATATTACAGATAGTTATTTTTAGTATCTTTTTTGGTGTTGCAGCTGCAGCTATTGGCGATGCAGCCAAAGGTTTTATCAAAGCATTAGAAACTGTTTCACATATTATATTAAAAATGGTGGGCTATGTGATGAACTTTGCGCCACTAGGTGTTTTTGGTGCTATTGCTGCAGTTATTGCAAGTAAGGGTTTAGCTATTTTTGCTTTCTATGGTAAATATTTATTATTCTTTTTAATAGGCATTGGTGTACTATGGATATTCTTATTAGGGGTTGGATTTATAGTTTTAGGCAAAAGAATTCCTTCTTTATTAAAACATATTACTTCTCCACTCGTTATTGCATTTAGTACTACTAGTAGTGAGGCCGTATTTCCTAAATTATCTGAAGAGTTAGTGCGTTTTGGTTGCAAGGACAAAATTGTTTCTTTTATTCTTCCATTAGGTTATTCTTTTAATTTAGATGGAAGTATGATGTATATGACTTTTGCAAGTATGGCTATTGCACAAGCCTATGGAGTGCATATAGATATTGCCACTCAATTAACTATGCTTATTGTATTAATGTTAACGAGTAAAGGAATTGCAGGGGTACCTCGTGCTTCTTTAATTGTAGTAACTGCAACTTGTGCAATGTTTAATATTCCACCTGAAGGCATTGCATTAATTTTACCAATTGATCATTTCTGCGATATGTTCCGTTCTACTACCAATGTACTTGGTAATAGCTTAGCCACCACTGTGGTGAGTAAATGGGAAGGAGCACTTGAAAATCCAGCGCAAGCTTAAAAATTATTTTAATGATTACATTATTAGATGCCTTTCATTGGAGCCAATTATTACAACCTCAATATTATATTGAAAATGGGGGGCTTTGGTTATTATTATTTGTGGTGTTTGCAGAAACCGGTTTATTCTTTGGTTTTTTCTTACCAGGAGACAGCTTACTATTTGTAGCAGGTATTTATAGTGCGCCTTTAGCAGCACAAATTTTTGCAAGTGAAAACCAATGGCTTAATTTATTTATTATATTTTCTTTTATTTCTGTGGCAGGTATTTTAGGCAACTATGTGGGCTATCAAATTGGTAATAAGGTGGGTCCTGCTATGTATGATTGGAAAGAGAATATCTTTTTTAAGAAAAAATATTTAGCACAGGCCCAAGCTTTTTATGAAAAACATGGGGGACGTGCTATTGTCATTGCTAGGTTTATTCCTATTGTAAGAACCTTTGCACCCATCATAGCGGGTATTGTAAAAATGGATAAGGCTAAGTTTACTTATTTTAATGTATTGGGTTGCTTGGCCTGGGTAGGTTCCATGCTTTGTGCTGGACATTTTTTACAATCTTATATTTTGAATCAATTTCAATTCGATTTAAAAAAACATTTAGAAGTCATTGTAATTGTTATTGTTTTTGTCACAACCGCGCCTGTTATTTTTCAAGTGATTAAACATAAATCTAATAAATAAAAATTTTATAATAAACCTATGACCACTAATAAACAAATAGGATTATTCTCTTTACCTGTTTTTGTTGCAGCCCTTGGTTATTTTGTAGATGTATACGATTTGCTATTATTTACCATTGTAAGACAAACGAGTGTAATGAGTGTAGGCGCTACTGCTGAAAGTATTATTGTAGATAGCGCACACATTATTAACTGGCAAATGTCGGGTTTATTAATAGGGGGTATTTTATGGGGTGTATTGGGCGATAAAAAAGGAAGACTAAAGGTTTTATTCGGATCTATCATACTTTATTCTGTTGCTAATATTTTAACATCCTTTGTTCAAACAGTGGACCAATATGCCTATTGCCGTTTTTTAGGAGGCATAGGATTAGCGGGCGAATTAGGCGCGGGTATTACACTTGTATCTGAAATGCTCCCCAAAAATAAAAGAGGCATTGGAACATCAATGGTGGCAGGTATTGGTTTGTTTGGTGCTGTCTTTGCTTATTTTACTTTTAAAGCAACAGCCGATTGGAGATTATGTTATCAAGTTGGAGGGGTGCTTGGTTTTTTCCTTTTAATATTACGCGTGAAAGTAGCTGAGTCCTTTATGTTTGAGTCGGCTAAGCTTGCTAACATTTCCAAAGGTAATTTTTTATTATTCTTCAGTTCTTATAAACGCTTTTCAAAATATATCAAGGCTATTTTAATAGGACTTCCTACTTGGTTTGTTATTGGGGTCATGATAAACTATAGTAATAAATTTGCCTCTACCTTATATGGTGTGAATTTAATTGATTCTGGCAAGGCAGTGATGTTTGCCTATGTGGGCATAGCGGTGGGTGATTTATTAATTGGCTATGTAAGTCAATATTTTAAAAGTAGAAAAAAAGCCTTGTTATTATTTTATGCACTAAGTATTATAGGCATGGTTTTGTTTTTTAGCAGTTTCAATAACTCCGACGATAGAATGTATTCCATTTGTACATTCTTAGGTTTTAGCACAGGCTATTGGGCTATTTTCAATACTATGGCAGCAGAACAGTTTGGTACGAACTTAAGAGCCACAGCAGCCACTACCATTCCTAATATGGTAAGAGGGGCGCTGCCTTTAATTAATTTTTTATTCTTAGATGTATTACAAAAGCAAATGGGTTGGAATATCGTACAAAGTGGCATATTTACAGGCGCTTCTGTAATGCTTATTACCCTTATTGCTTTTATATTTACGGAAGAAACCTACCACAAGGATTTAGATTATCTAGAACAGGATACCCCGCTTCCTTAGTTATTCAAAAGTATGCGTTTATTATTTATACGTTTTTCTTCTATTGGTGATATTGTATTTACCACTCCAGCAATACGCTGTGCCAAGCAGCAGATTCCAGGCGTAGAGATTCATTTTTTGACCAAGGCTGCAATGAAAGCGGTCACTGAGGCCAATCCATACATTGACCATTTCCACTACTTTGATAAAGATTTAAATGCTACAATCAATCATTTAAAGGCTTGTAAGTTTGACTATATCATTGACCTGCATAAAAATTATAGAACTTACCAAATTCAAAAAGCGTTGGGGGTGCCTAGTTTTTCATATCAAAAATTGAGTCTCCAAAAGTTTTTATTAACCAAGCTACATGTCAACTTATTGCCGGAAAGACATATCGCAGACCGTTGTGTAGATGCATTATCAAGTTTAGGAGTTGTGAATGATGGGAAAGGCTTGGATTATTTTATCCCAAAAGAGACCAGGTTAAAATCAAATGCCTTGCCTGATTCATTTGCGTCTGGTTATATCGCATTGGTCATTGGCGCATCCTATGCCACAAAAAAATTACCTGTTGCATCCCTGCAAGCACTTTGTCATAAAATGCCTTATCCAATTTGTTTAATAGGTGGAAAGGAGGATCAAGAAGAAGGTGCCGCTGTGGAAGCAATGAACCCCATTAAAATTTTTAATGCCTGCGGAAAATTCAATTTACATGAGTCTGCGTTGTTGGTCAAGCAATCCAAGACTGTGATCTCGCATGACACAGGTTTGTTATACATTGCTTGCGCCTTTCATAAAAAGACTGTGGCTATTTGGGGTGCTACATCACCTGCTTTGCAAGTGGAACCTTATTACCCAACTGCTCTTACAGAAATTGAAAACGAAATGTACTTTAATGCGATTGTTCCTAATCTTTCATGTCAGCCTTGTTCTAATTATGGTACGAAACATTGTCCGCAAGGACATTTTGCTTGCATGAAACAACAAGACTTACAATCTATCGCAGATAAAGCAATCGCCTATTTTAAAGCAACAATGGAGTAGTCGCTGTTAATTAGGCACTATTTATTATTTACCTACTTAAATAAATAAAGCCTCGCAATGCGAGGCTTTATGAGGCTTGTATATTTCTAAAAATATTATAAAGTCTTCAATACATCGTTCATGCTTCTAACTGCATCGGCACTCTTGTTGAATGCTGCTTGCTCGTCTGCAGATAAATCCATTTCAACAATCTTTTCCCATCCATTCTTGCCAATGACTACAGGCACGCCCAAGCAAATATCGCTTTGACCATATTCGCCATCTAAGCTTACGCAACAAGTGAACAATTTCTTTTCGTCACGTACTATGCTCTCTACCAATGCTGCTCCTGCTGCACCTGGTGCATACCAAGCAGAAGTACCTAATAATTTTGTAAGTGTGGCACCACCGACCATGGTATCGTTCACAATTTTTTCTTGTGCTGCTGCATCTAAAAATTTTGTTACAGGAATACTATTCCAAGTAGCATGCTTAATTAAAGGAATCATAGTGGTATCGCCATGTCCACCTATTACAATGGCGTTTAAGTCTGAAGGGCTACAATCTAAAGTAGTGCTTAATTGATATTTAAAACGAGCGCTATCTAATGTACCACCCATTCCAATAATTCTATGCTTAGGTAAACCAGTAGACTGTAGAGCTAAGTATGTCATGGTGTCCATTGGGTTACTAATAACAATAATAATTGCATTGGGAGAATGCTTTAGTATATTCTCACAAACACCTTTTACAATACCTGCATTGGTGCCAATTAATTCTTCACGCGTCATACCTGGCTTACGAGGTAAACCAGAAGTAATAACTACTACATCTGAATTAGCGGTTTTACTATAATCATTGGTGCTTCCACTAATTTTTGTATCAAAACCTAATAAAGCAGCTGTTTGCATCATATCCTGTGCTTTACCTTCTGCAAATCCTTCTTTAATATCTAATAAGACTAACTCTTCTGCTAATTCTTTACGGGCAATATTGTCTGCGCATGTTGCACCTACTGCTCCTGCGCCCACTACGGTAACTTTCATATTGTTATTTTTAATTGTTGTGTTTTAAATTTACGGGTCAAAGTTAGTTATTTACCTTCTATTATTTTAATCAATTCAAAAACATCTGCTCCTTGTTCATACACTTTTAACAAAACTCCATTTTGGTATAGGGCCACAAAGGGCGTCATTCTTGGACGGTAAAAAGTAGGAAGGGTAAAATTGGGGTCACGGCCTATAATTACATTGGGCTTATCCACTAAATTATACTTTACTGCAAATTTCTTGATAGACTCCATGTCGCGGTAGCTGTCCCAAATAAACAATACGTTTTTGAACTTATCTGCATATTTATTTATATCCCCTGCTTCTTTTTCACAATGAGAACAGTCTGGGCTAAATATAATAATACAAGTAAAAGTATATTTAGGCATTTGCTTATTGGTAATCTCATTTCCATTCACTGAAGTTATAGAGAAGGGAGGAATTTTATTATTCTTTAGATAGGGGGCACCTGGGTCACCGTTTGATTGAGCTTCTAATTGACTAATCAGTAAAAAACTAAATAAAGTGGCTAAAATGTATTTCATAGTATAGGTTTGATTTTTTTATCTTGGAATTTTAAAGAATTATTTAGAGGGGTTGGATTGCATTCTCATGGCTTTGGCATCTTGTAAAAAATCAGAGGCGAAAATAAAATTATTGAGCAGTTTATTTTCACTATATATAATATCTTTATTAGAGCCCTCCCATTCTTTTTTACCTTGGTGTAAATAAATAATATGATTCCCAATTTCCATTACACTATTCATATCATGGGTTACC
>Ga0114958_10003511_pt1 | contig 11170 bp, 9 predicted proteins | sample C_130208_EF_Meta_FD_89577 | JGI IMG/M metagenome (GOLD analysis project Ga0114958, IMG submission 89577) | Freshwater microbial communities from Lake Croche, Canada to study carbon cycling - C_130208_EF_MetaG | ecosystem: Environmental > Aquatic > Freshwater > Lake | place: Lake Croche, Canada... | reverse complement strand
GATATTGGCAATTATTATATGATGTTGCAGAATGTGGCTAAGGCTCGTGAATTTTGGACCAATGGTTTGCGTTCATCGCCAAGCGACCCGAATTTGAATAATGCCTTGCGGTCAATTCAAGGGCGATAAATGGATAGCGACTGTTTTATTCTTGAAGTTTCCTGTTTGGAGTTTGAATAAATTCAAATTCATTGGATAAATCATACATTCGCAACATACTTATTTTCCCGTTCCTACGTTATATCATCAGACCAATACTTTTTTAACATGATTAGCAACAAAGCCATGATCCTGTGCGGATTACTTTCTATATTTTTTTTATCTTCTTGTCAGGATGATGGTCCTGTTGATAATCAAACAGCAGGGCATATCAAAATAAGTGTAGATGAAACCTATAAGCCTGTGATGGAAGAGCAGTTGAAGGTGTTTTTGGCGAGATATCCCAACGCACATATCAATGCAGAGTATAAGCCTGAGGCAGATTGCATCAAAGATTATTTTGCCGATTCAACCCGTGTTATTTTTGTCACTCGCGAATTGTCAAAGGAAGAAACAGACTATGGACTGAGTAAACAAATAGTTTCGAAAAGCATGGCAATGGCGCGGGATGCGATTGTTTTTGTCACCTCCAAAAATGCTGCAAAAAAAGAGTTTACATTGCAAGAGCTAAGAAGTATACTCACTGGCGAAAACAAGTCGGATTATCAGATTGTCTTCGATAATAAAAACTCTAGTACAGTTCGATATATCACCGACTCGCTCATTCCTGGCAAGAAATTATCGGACAATGTGTTTGCCACCAATAAAAGCGAAGATGTGATTGATTATGTCGCAAAAAATGACAAGGCTATTGGGGTTATCGGTGTGAGTTGGGTTGCAGATCATAAAGATTCGACCACTGAATCATTTCTTGAGCAGGTAAATATTGCTGGTATTTGGCCAGATAATGATTCGATTAATGCGTTCGTGAAGCCTTATCAGGCCTATATCGGATTGAAAGAATATCCGTGTACCCGTAATTTTTATTTTATATCAAAAGAGACATGGCAAGGGCTTGGTTCGGGTTTTGTGAATTATCTTTGCCGCGATGGTCAATTGGTTTTTCGAACTGCGAAAATGTTTCCTCTTCGGGTGAATGTTGTACTTCGTGAGGCCAATGTCAAACATTAATTATTAAATAAATAACAATGACAACCTGTTCAGGTTTCTAAAAGTTGAATATGTTTAACCTCTAAAACAGATTACACTCCCAACGACAGGAGAAAAAATAAAAAAATGAAAAAGATGAAAGTAAAAGGCGTCTTGGCGATTGGCCTCAGTATGTTATCAGTCAGTTTGCTTGCACAAACAGTCGATAATGGAATTACGATGTATAAATTTGCACGCTATGAAAGTGCTAAAAAAATACTTGAGCCCTTGTCTGCATCAAATCCGATGGCAAATTATTATTTAGGATTATCCGAATTAGGACTTGAAAATAATGCCGCGGCTAAGACTATTTTTCAAAAATATCCAGAAGATGTAGCGAATAATGCAGGTACGGCGCGTGTGCTGTTTGCCGAAAATAAAGGCCCAGAGGCGATGAGTATGTTGACTAAAACTGCTGCCAAAGCAAAGAAAAAAGATTGGTCACCGCTGCGCTATGCAGCCGATGCGATCACCTACTCAGAAGGAGGCGATCCGAATATGGCGGTGCAATGGTACAAAAAAGCGATTGAGACAGAACGCAATGGCGACTTGTATATGGGTATGGGCGATGCCTACCGAAAGATGCAAGGCGGAGGCGGTAATGCCATGAGCAGTTACGAAGAGGCAGAAGCTTTTCCTGCAACAAAATCAATTGCTAATTATAAGATGGGAAACCTTTGGTATGCGGCTAGAAATTATGACAGCGCCTTGGTGAAATTTAATAAGTCATCCGAGCTTGATGATGCCAATCCATTACCTTACAAGGCCCTAGCAGATGCCTATTATAGAGTAAAAAAATACAAAACAGCCAAAGAGAAGATTGAAAAATATCTCGAGCGGTCAGACAAGTCGATTACCGATTTGATTGAATATGCAAACGTGCTTTATTTATCTCAAGATTACCCGAATGCCATTGGTCGTATGAATGAATTAGTGGCTAAGGGCGAAGGCAATAAACGTCCATATATGTATCGTGTATTAGGGTATAGTCAATTTGAAACCAAGGATTATACGAATGCGCTGTTGAATATGAATACGTTTTTTGCTAAGATAGATCCTAAGAAAATCCTCTCAAGTGATTATATTTATTTAGGTAAAATTCTGATGACAGACTCATTAAAATCTGCAGAAGCAGCTACAGCGTTTGAGAAAGGTATTGCCATTGATACAACAACAGATAAAGCGCCTTTATATAAGCAGTTAGGCGATGCCTTTAAAGAAGCACAAAAATATGGGATAGCTGCGCAATACTACGAAAAGGTATTGGCTACCAACTCACCTAGTATTGAACCGAATGACTATTGGTGGTGCGGTGCGATGCATTATTACAATAAGAATTATGAAAGTGCGGATAGTTTGTATACGTTGATGGGTGAAAAATATCCGACTGAACCTTCAAGCTTTTATTGGAGAGGTAATGTAACACTAGCCGCTAAAGACAAAGACTATCAAAATGGTGCGGCTTCCGAGTTTTTTACAAAATGGCTTACGATGGTAAAAACAGATGATCCCGCTAAAAAGAAAAATCTAATTAAAGCATATACCTATCTTGCGATGGTAGCCTATAATGCCAACAAGAAAGAAGAAACACGCGACTTTGCTACGAAGCTTCAAGTTCTCGATCCGAATGACGATACAGCCAAGCAATTAATGGCAGCTCTTGACGCGATGAAATAAATAGAACAAAATCGAAGTGAAAGCCGGCAATCATCTAAGCCGGCTTTTTTTTGCCGTCAAGTGGCTTGAACGATAGTGCGCTGTCATAATATCGTCAAAGCCTACATCTCTGAGAATACAAGGGCCACAGTGTTATGGGCTCTCACTTTTCAACATTTTATTCCTTTTTAAATGGGAAGGCTGAAAAACGGAAATCTTTTTTTACATTTGCACCCAAATTTAAACAGCATTCTCTATGTCAGGTCAGTTAAAAGAAGTTAGATTACGTATCAAATCGGTCGGTACTACCCAGCAGATTACTAAAGCCATGAAGATGGTCAGTGCGGCCAAGCTTAGAAGAGCACAAGACGCCATCACGCAGATGAGACCTTACGCTGAAAAGTTGCAAGAAATGCTTAGCAATATCATCGCTAATGTGGATGGAAATGTTGGCGGTGGATTGAATACGCAACGCCCGATTGAAAAAGTATTGTTCATTGTTGTCACAAGCGACAGAGGTCTTTGTGGAGGGTTTAATGCCAATTCAATCAAACTTGCAAAGTCGATCATCAACGAAAAATATGAAGCCCAACATGCAAAAGGGAATGTGTCTATTTTGCCATTAGGTAAAAAAGGATGGGAGAATTTTGTAAAAGCAGGCTATCCTGTGATTGAAGACTATTGGACCATCTTCAGCGACCTAACCTTCGATAACGTAAAAATAGCCGCTGAATACGTGCGTAATGCGTTTGTGAATAAAGAATACGATAGGGTGGAGCTTGTCTATAGCAAATTTAAAAATGCAGCCACACAAGAATTTGTATGTGAACAACATTTGCCAATTCCTAAACCTAAGAATATTAAAAGTGCAAACCTTGATTTTATCTTTGAACCTTCGAAAGAAGTCTTGATTGATGAGTTGATGCCAAAGATATTGAATACACAAATTTTTAAAGGGGTACTAGATAGTAATGCCTCTGAACATGGTGCGCGTATGACCGCAATGGATAAAGCCACTGAGAATGCAGAAGAAATGTTGAAGACTTTGCGAATTTCTTACAACCGCGCTCGTCAGGCTGCTATCACAACCGAACTTACAGAAATCGTAAGCGGAGCAGCGGCCTTACAAGGTTAATGATACGAATACTATTCTAAAAAAAACCTGCTTATGATGGCAGGTTTTTTTTATGATTCGTACTTGCTATAGGTTTATTGAATTCTGACAAAAAGGGTATATCGTTTACTTTGGTCGGTATTAATCATGATGCGTAAACTTGGCCGCGCAGGGTCTGATGTAAATTTGTATTCTACATCTTTCACCTCTTCTGAAACATTGGCGTACATCTCATCACTTGAATGGTCGATGTCTTCCCATCCACCTTCAAGACAATCTTCAAGTTCGGTTTGTAATTTCTCAAATTCAATGAGAATTAATTCATGGTCAATGAGTGTTTTGTATTCAGCAATAAAGGCGCGTTCTTTTTTATACCATGATAAATAACTTCGTTTCGCACCTTTCAACTTCAATTTGCTTTCATTGATTTTTGTGCTTGGGTTTGTTTCCTTACCTTCAATATCCTTAAATCGACTATCTTTCCCGGCTTTGATAATGGCCAACAATTGCTTGCATACGGGTTCGGTTATCTCTTGAGTCGCATTGTTATCAGCTGCTTCATTGTCTTTACTTGCGGCTTTCTTGTTTTCTCTTTCCTCTGCGAGGTCGGCATCGGCATCTTCTTTTTGTTTTCTTCGATTGATGGCTCGTTCCTTGGCTTCTGCTTCCGTTAGCGGTGCGTTCTTTTCACGAACTGCGCTTTTTTCTTTTTTAGCCTCTTGGTCATCGGCCTCCTGATCATCATCTTCTTCATGTTTCTTTTTGTTGGGAGGTGTTGTTTTTTGAGGAGAAGTGACATCTATGCTCTTTTCATTTGAAGGAGCATTTTCTATTGCCTCTTTTACTTTTAGTAACTGCGCTTGCACCGGTTTTCTGTCTGAAGGATATTTAGCGATAAGTTCTTCTAATCGTTTGGCAAATGTGTTCGCTGCTCTCGCATCATTGAAAAAGAAGGCATCTGACGGCATCATAGACGTCGACATATCATTTTTGATGAGACTCATACATCGTGATGAATCGGCGCAATGGATATTGACTGTAAACCCAGACTCATTTTTTTCAACAAGGATACTGCCAATTTCACTAAGCTTGAAACGTTGTGAACTGCTTTCATTCTTTTTTTGTTCAATGGTGCCAATAGGCTCGTATATAGTCAGTGGCGCTGCATTGTCGGTACTATAAATTGTGATTGTTCTGTTGAGTTCCTTCACGAGATCTGATATGGATGTCTGGGCAGTAGCGCCTGTGAAGGATGAAATGAACAAAAGGAGTAACGCGATTCTTCTCATCTGAATAAATTTTTATCATTACAATATTACATTAAAAACTTAGAAGAACAAGAGTCGTGATGCTGCGAACTAACGGCTAGTGTAGCCTGTGTTTTTTATTCGAGATGATGTTTTCATGCGTCCATTGAAGCGACTTAACAAACGCTGCATTTCGTTCGGGGCATGCATCGATTGAGCATAAACTGCATTGTGTTGGTACGCACCCATCAATATGAATGAAGAATTCAACTTTGTCATCAAAATGAATACGAAGCATCGTGGTCATTGATTCAAGAATCTCGTGTCCTTCATTGACAGAAAGATAGAAGGGGACTGTTAAATGACAATCAATATGATAAAACCCCGCGTAATCAATCACACGAATATTATGTACATCAATCCATGTCGAGATTCTATTCTCATTCATTACAGCTACAATTTCATCAATGATTTCTGTATCTGATTCATCCATAATGCCCGACACCGATTTCCTGATAATCTTATAGCCAGTGAAGATAATGATGGTGGCAAAGACCAACGCGGCAATGCTATCAATCCATTGAAATCCTGTTACTAACAATAAAACGATACCAAGTAGCAGCCCTATGGACGAATAGGTATCAGATTTTAAATGTGAGCCACTCGCAACCAGAATAGGTGAATTTTCGTTTTTTCCTTTATTGACACAAAGCTGACCCACAATGAAGTTAATCACTGCGGAAATTGCAATTAAGATTAAGCCATAATCAAGTCTTTTTAAGTTGTGTGGGTGCCAAAGATTATACAAGGCTTCAATGATGATCACAATACCTGCAATCGCAATTAAAATACCTTCGATGGCAGACGAGATAAACTCTACTTTTCCATGTCCATAAGGATGCTCTCTGTCTTTGGGTTTGGCAGAAAGCATGATACTGTATAAACCGATAAAGCCAGCGACCACATTGACAATACTTTCTAGCGCATCAGTAAGTATGGCTACCGAACCTGTGATATACCAAGCAATTATTTTAATGACAAACAAAGCCACCGATACAACTACCAAAATTCGTTGCATGCGCACGGTCTGCAGGGTTTTAGTCATGTTGCGAAGATATTGAATAGCAAGACAATCATTCAGGAGAAAAATGTCTGTTTATAGTGGATATGAATTATTTTACTTCATGCATTAATTTTCTCACGAGCGGAGAGATGGCAATCAGCAAGACGCCAGCGATCAATGCATAGATCGCTAACTGATAATAGCCATCCGTAAAGCCATGTAATTTAGTTAACACGCTGGCTTTTTCATCAGGACTTGACATGCCTGCGCCCAATAACCCTGCAGCGTATTGGCCATAGGCACTCGCTAAAAACCACATTCCCATCATCATACCGCCCAGGTTTTTAGGCGATAATTTTGTAATGATCGAAAGACCAATAGGAGAGAGGCATAATTCGCCAAACGTGATCACTAAATAGGCTAGTGTGAAAATATTCAACGAGGTGATACCTTCTGCATTGGCAAAGAAACGGGTATAATAAAATACCCAAAATGCGGCCGCTAAAAATAAAAACCCGACACCGAATTTGATTACTGTATTCGGCTCCAGTTTTCGTTTGGCCATAGCTAACCATAGTAAACCTAACAGCGGACTGAATACGATTACGAATAATGAATTGGATGTATTGTTAATGATATTCGGATTGATATGCAAGAATAAAAGCGTGTCGTTGAGATTGTATTTGGCAAACAAGGCAAGCGAACCGCCACTTTGTTCGAAGAATGCCCAGAAAATAATAGAAAAGATGATGAAGATAAACGCAGCAATTAGCTTTCGTTGCGTTCTCAATTCGTTTGCCCTGATTATCTCATAAATAAAATACAAGATGGCCAAGGGCCCAATTGTATACATAAAATAATCGGTATAGTTAGTATTCTTAATCATGATAAAGATCAACGGTATCGATAAAAGGGCGCCCAAGTATACCGCCAATTCATAGATTCTTCGTTTCTTGCTATCGATATGTTCAATCGGAGAATTTCCAATCGGGGCCAATGATTTTTTAATGAATAGAAATGTAACAAGGCCGATTATCATCACAATCGCTGCTGATAGGAAGGCATAGCTCCAACCAAACTCTTTGCTCGTGCCAAGGTATACACAGACAGCACCTCCTAGCAAGGCACCTATATTGATGCCCGAATAGAACAAGCCAAATCCTGCATCCCGTCTCGAATCCCCTTCCTTATATAAATCACCAACCATGGATGAAATGTTAGGTTTGAAGAATCCGGTGCCGATGATAGATAATGAAATGCCAAGATAGAATAAATCTTTCGGCGAAAACGCAATCATAATATTGCCAAGGATCATAATAATAGCACCGAATGTGAGTGATTTTTTGTAGCCAAGAATCTTGTCAGCAAAAATACCACCAATGAATGTGAAGGCATAAACAAAAGCCTGGATCGCGCCATATTTTAAATTGGCTTCTTTATCTGAAAATGATAGGCCTAGCATCTTGTCGGCCATAAAGATAGTGAGCACACCCCGCATGCCGTAAAAGCAAAAACGTTCCCACATTTCTACAAGAAACAGATACCATAATTGCTTGGGGTATTTGCCTTCAAAATTTTGTATGTCTTCGAGTGTTAGTTGTTTTTCCATATTGTAAATAAATAAAGGAGTAAGGTAAAAATTATTTTCTAATTAAGTAGGTTTTACAACAGAATGTGTGTTTCAAAAACGAAGTTTATTTAGATGATGTGATAGAACACTGAAATCTATTTAGCCCGTTTCTATGCAGTGGCTATTAAAAACATTAGGTAGTTCATTGGATAATTCAGATTTTTGCATCATGGAAAAAATCAAACTGATCGAATGCCCCAGAGATGCGATGCAGGGATGGAAGACATTTATTCCGACTGAAATTAAAATTGAATATATCAATAAACTCCTTGAAGTGGGCTTTGATACAATAGACTTCGGTTCGTTTGTTTCACCCAAAGCGATTCCTCAATTGGCTGATACTAAAGAGGTCTTAAATGGATTGAATCTTGCGCATACGAATAGCAAGTTACTAGCCATTGTCGCTAATGTACGAGGGGCCGAAGAGGCCGTCCAATACAGCGAAATTTCGTATCTCGGTTTTCCATTTTCTATTTCAGAAACGTTTCAGCGATTAAATACGAATAGTAGCATCAATGATTCGTTGAAGACCATTGAAACCATTCAACAACTATGTGTTCGACATAATAAGCAACTTGTGACCTATATTTCAATGGGCTTTGGAAATCCTTATGGCGATGCCTATAACAGTGATGTTGCCATTCATTGGGTTGAAAAATTAGCACAGCTTGGTAATACAATTTTCTCGATGTCAGATACAGTGGGCATTTCGAACCCCGATACGATCGCGTATATCTTTTCAAATTTGGTAAAGGCGTTTCCATCTCTTGAATTCGGAGCGCATTTTCATTCAACAAATGAAACTGCGATGGAGAAAATAACGGCAGCTTATGATCATCAATGTCTGCGTTTCGATAGCGCATTGAATGGTATCGGAGGTTGCCCAATGGCACAAGATGATTTAGTTGGAAATCTTTCGACAGAGAACATGCTGCTCTTTTTAGAAAGTCGACAAATTAATCACGGAATTAATAAGACAGCGCTTGATGAAGCCCTGAATATGATTAATAGGGTGTTTGTTCACTAAGGGACAATGATTGCGAAGTGCTAATCAACGGTAATTACTTACTGAGGTTTGTTTGCTAAAACAGCATTTGCATCCTTCAAGAATTTAACTTCTTCTTTCCCTGCTTCTGCACCTTGAGGATAGCCTAATGAACCAAATGCACTGATGTTTTTCTTTTTAGTTGCTGGGTCGTCGGTTAGATTGAAAATCCAAACGGTAGGGTAGCCTTGCACCTTGAATACCTGCTGCAACTCGCCATTTTGTTGTTGTAATTCAGGTGATAATTGTTTGCGTCGAGGGTAATCTAATTCAAGAAGTACGACATTTTTTTTAGCCCAATCAATAAACGATTGTTTTTCTAGCACATCATGATGCAATTTCTGACACCAACCACACCAATCGCTTCCTGTAAAGAAGGCGAAGATGGGTTTCTTCGCGCTATTTGATACCTTTTGAGCTTCAGCAAGACTCGTATACCAAGTCAACTGCCCTTGTGCAGGACGTTCATTTTGAGCGCACGAAGGCAAGGTACTTATAAAGAGTAACAGGGTGGTGATATAGAACCATCTTTTCATTGTCTGTAAAAATTTAGCCGGAGTCATAAAAATCAACGGCTCACAAAGATATAAGCTTCAATCAAAATAAAAAAAGTAAATTTTGATGCATTCAAACGTCTTAAGATATCTAGCGGTCGACTATGCAGTCGATGTCAACAACGATACCATCACTGCAATGCTAATAAAAATGATGGTGCTTAGTAACGAACGCATTATACTACATAAAATACGAACACATTAATTTGTTACAAATCAAATTTAATGCCCTGTGCCAATGGTAATTTATCGGTATAGTTAATCGTGTTGGTCTGACGACGCATATATACTTTCCATGCATCCGATCCACTTTCACGTCCACCGCCTGTTTCTTTTTCACCACCGAACGCGCCACCGATTTCTGCACCACTGGTTCCGATATTGACATTGGCAATACCACAATCGCTTCCGGCTTGGGACAAGAATTTTTCTGACTCACGCATATTGTTTGTCATAATCGCACTGCTCAAACCTTGAGGTACATTGTTCTGCATCTCAATGGCTTCGTCCAATGTTTTATATTTCATGATGTATAAAATGGGTGCGAAGGTTTCGTGTTGAACAATCTTCATTTCGTTCTTCGCTTCGATGATACAAGGTTTTACATAACATCCACTTTCATATCCTTTGCCTATTAAGACACCACCTTCAACCAATATTTTTCCGCCTTCAAGTTTGGCAGTTTCAATCGAATGAAGATACGCTTTCACGGCATCTGTATCAATCAATGGGCCAACATGATTTTTTTCGTCTAGCGGATTCCCAATTTTAATCTGTTTATAAGCGTTCACTAATTTTTCTGTAAACTTCTTGTACACTTTTTCGTGAATAATTAAGCGTCGAGTAGTGGTACAACGTTGTCCTGCAGTGCCCACCGCACCAAACACACAACCTATTAATGACATATCTAAATCAGCATTTTCTGTAATGATGATGGCATTGTTGCCTCCCAGTTCTAATAAGCTTCTGCCAAGACGCTCGCCTACAACCGCGCCAATAGATTTGCCCATGCGCGTGCTGCCTGTAGCTGATATCAATGGAATGCGCTTGTCGTGTGTCATCATTTCACCTACTTCGCGACCGCCGTTTATTAAACAGCTCACCCCTTCAGGTACATTGTTTTTCTTAAATACTTCCGTTATAATTTGCTGACAAGCTAATGCTGTCAATGGTGTCTTTTCACTAGGTTTCCAGATGCACACATCACCGCATACCCAAGCCAACATCGTATTCCAACTCCAAACAGCTACGGGGAAATTGAACGCTGAAATAATACCAACTATGCCGAGTGGATGATATTGCTCATACATTCTGTGTCCAGGACGCTCGCTATGCATTGTTAATCCATACAATTGACGACTTAATCCTACTGCGAAATCGCAGATATCAATCATCTCCTGAACTTCACCGTATCCTTCTTGCAGACTTTTGCCCATTTCATAACTCACTAATTTACCCAAGGGCTCCTTATATTTTCTCAACTGCTCACCAATTTGACGAACGACTTCGCCACGCTTAGGTGCTGTCCACATGCGCCATTCAGCGAACGCTTTTTGAGCTTGCTTTACCACTTTTTCATAATCAGCGGCTTTGGTTGAATAGACGGAAGCGATAAGCAAGCCATCCACCGGTGAATAGCTATTGAGTTTTTCGCCTTTGCTTTCAAGCCATTT
>Ga0114958_10003510_pt1 | contig 11170 bp, 7 predicted proteins | sample C_130208_EF_Meta_FD_89577 | JGI IMG/M metagenome (GOLD analysis project Ga0114958, IMG submission 89577) | Freshwater microbial communities from Lake Croche, Canada to study carbon cycling - C_130208_EF_MetaG | ecosystem: Environmental > Aquatic > Freshwater > Lake | place: Lake Croche, Canada... | reverse complement strand
GGCGCGGAAACCGAGAAACCTTCGAGCCTCATGAGCATGCGACGTTTTGACCCATTCTCGGGGACTAATTACTACTTTTTATATAACCAAGGTGACGATCAAATTCCACCTCCCGGATATAGCAAAGAAGAGCGCTATAAAAACCTCCAAGGAACCCCAGGAAATATATTTGAAGAACCCAAAACCATGCGGAGCAAAGGGGCTACTTATGGCACGAAAATAGGCGTTGCCTTATCGACGAAAATCACCTTAGAAGGTGCAGGCCAACCCTTTATTTTCAACGCCTGGTCAGGCGAAATTCTTCCGATTGCTCAGTATGAACGGAAGGGCAATCGGGTCACCGTCAATGTACGTTTGGATGTGGATGAATCGATGTTAATCGGCATTAGCTCAAATCCTGCACAATTAGGTCTAGCAGGCAACTCACTATTTGTTCAGTCTACCACCGCTGAAGGCGTACATTCCTTAGGCAATGGGAAATTTGCCATCTTTTCGAGCCAAGCAGGAAAATACACCAGTACTTTCAGTAATGGGAAAAAGGTGATTTCTCAAATTTCAAATTCAAAGGCGAAAATGGATTTAACCTCAGGAACTTGGAATTTAAGCGTCGAAGATTGGAAACCCGCGAATCCCTACGGAAGCACGGGTGTGGCCAGTGTGGCTACGGATAAATCGAAGGTCCAATTAACGCTGAATGGCTTAAAGGCCTGGCCTGATATTGCGGAACTAAAGAATGCTTCGGGTCTCGGGACCTATAGCTTTGAATTGGAATTGCCCAAAGACTGGAATCCAGGGAAACACGGTGCGCGCTTGAGTTTAGGTCAGGTGGTTGATACTTTTACGTTGCAAGTGAATGGCCAATCGGTGCCCATCGACCAAATCGGGGCCATGGCTGACCTAGGAAATACCCTACATGCGGGCAGGAATACCTTGCTTATTCGTGTGGCGACGACGCTGAATAATCGCTTAGTGGCACTGAACAAAGCTGCCGCTGACCGAGGCATCATTCAGGAATATGGTTTAGTGGGTCCGGTGATTTTGCAGCCGTATTCCAAAGCAATTATTTCAATCAAATAAAATTTCCAATCTGCCCGATTCGTCGGGCAGATTTTGTGAAACGCTGACAATCGCTTACCTTCAAATAATTTTTAGTCCAGAAATCAGAGGATGATGGCCTAAAATGCTAAACCTATTTGAAATGAAACCACGTAAGCGATACCATAGGGGCATCCTATGTCTCCTATTATGGGGAATTTCACCCCTCTTACTTGCCCAAAAAACCAGTAAACCGAACATCCTCTACATTTTAGTGGATCAATGGCGCGCGCAATCCGCCGGATATGCTGGGAATCAAGATGTGCATACACCCCAATTAGACCGATTGGCCAGCCAAAGCATGAACCTGACCCATGCCGTTTCTGGAATGCCCGTTTGTTCCCCACATCGAGCGTCGTTTTTGACGGGACAATATCCATTAACCCATGGGGTTTTTATGAATGATGTGTTGTTGGACACAAACCAAATCACCCTCGGCAAAGTATTTAAATCCGCCGGCTATCAAACCGCCTTTTGGGGCAAATGGCACGTGGATGGACACGGGCGTAGTTCGTATATTCCAGTGACGCGCCAACAGGGCTTCGACGACTGGAAAGCCCTCGAATGTACCCACGATTATAATAATTCAGCCTATTACGAAGGTAATTCTCCAGTCAAAAAGGTCTGGGAGACCTATGACGCCATCGCGCAGACTCAAGATGTTTGTCAATATTTGACGAAACCATCGAAACGTGATAAACCCTTTTTTTTAGTTCTTTCGATCGGTTCGCCGCACGACCCCTATCAAACCGCACCGGAGAAATACCAGCGCATGTATGCCGGGAAAACCTTTCAGCTTCGAGAAAATGTGCCGGCGGAATTAGCTGAAAAAGTCCAACAAGATTTGCGAGGATATTACGCACATATGTCGGCCATCGACGATTGCATCGGGATGTTGCGCAAAACTTTACACGAACAAGGGCTGGACAAAAACACTATGATCGTATTTACTTCGGACCACGGGGATTTAGTCGGTTCGCATGGGGCATGGAATAAGCAACAAGCCTACGACGAAAGCATTCGTGTACCCTTTTTAATTCATTATCCAAAGGCCTTTGGACCCAAGGGTAAAAAGTCCAAAGCGCTCATCAATTCGCCGGATATTATGCCTACTTTATTAGGCTTCTCCGGCATAAAAGTCCCTAATTCCGTGGAGGGCAAGGATTTTTCAAGGATACTGATGGGCCAACAAAAAAATGATGTGACCCATACCTTAATTTCCTGTGTTCAACCTTTTGGCCAATGGACCCGTGCCAGAGGCGGGAAAGAATACCGCGGCCTGATGACCGAGAAATATACGTATGTACGGGATTTAAAGGGGCCATGGCTTTTGTTTGATCGGGAAAAAGATCCATTTCAAATGCAAAATCTGATCGGTCAGGCATCCTTGGCGGCGCTGCAAAATTCCTTGGATCAGGACCTGACAAAGGAATTAAAAAAGAGAAATGATGCTTTTTTACCTGGCCTCGACTATGTTAAAAAATGGAAATATGTCATTGATGCTACGGAAACAGTCCCTTACGTTAAAATAAATTATCAAGGTTTACCTATTTCAGATACCTCATCTGGTTATCCTAATTTAAAATAGTTTTTATGGAGCGCATATCACCTTTACTTATAATTCATTCGTCTAAAAATAGGCGTAAGCTCTTTGGATTTCTATTTGTCATGGGAATTGGTTTTTTGCAATCCCCATTCGTTTTAGCGCAAATTAAAAAGCCTAATATCATTTTCATTTTGACCGATGATCAACGTGCGGAGGCCATGGGTTATGCAGGCAATAAAATCATTCAAACGCCCGAAATGGACCGATTAGCCCGTGAAGGAATTTACTTCAAAAATGCGTTTGTGACCACGCCTATTTGTGCGGCAAGTCGGGCTAGTATTTTAACCGGATTGTATGAGCGGACGCATTTATATACGTTCCAACAAGGTAATTTAAAACAAGCCTATGCCGACCAATCCTATCCCGTGCTTCTCAAAAAACAAGGATATTACACCGGATTTTTCGGGAAATTCGGTGTAGAATATCCGTATTTCAACCAGATGTTTGACCAAGGGGAAAGCTACGATCGGAATACAAAATTCAATGATCACCGAGGGTATTTTTACAAAACCTTGGGCCAAGATACCGTTCATTTAACGCGTTACACGGCGCAAAAAGCCATGGATTTTATTTCAAGTGCACCGACCGATAAACCCTTTTGTTTGTCTTTAAGTTTTAGTGCGCCCCATGCGCATGATCCGGCGGTGGATCAGTATTTCTGGCAGCCCGAAGTGGATAATTTATATAAAGATGTGGTGATTCCGCCGCCCATCATGGCAAGTGACGCGGATTTTATGGCGCAGCCGGATTATGTCCGGAATGGGGAAAATCATACGCGTTGGCGATGGCGTTTCGACACCCCCGAGAAGTACCAAAAAAGTGTTAAGGGCTATTATCGGATGATCTCGGGGATTGATTTGGAGATCGGAAAAATTCGAAAATTACTGGCTCAAAAAGGCTTGGATAAAAATACAATTATCATCTTTTTAGGTGATAATGGCTATTTTTTAGGGGAGCGGCAGTTTGCCGACAAATGGCTCATGTATGATAAGTCATTGCGCGTTCCGATGATGATCTATGATCCGCGGAGGCCGGGCCATCGGGTGGTGGAAGACGAGGTATTGAACATCGACATCGCGCCGACGATATTCGGATTCGCAGGTTTAAAACCTTCCGAAAGCTGGCAGGGGCTCAATATATCTGCCTATACTCAAGCGAAATCTCCGGCAAAAACGCGGACCGAATTTCTCTGTGAACATTTGTGGAAAGTCGATATCATCGCATCGAGCGAAGGGTATCGGACAAAAAAGTGGAAGTATTTCCGCTATCGGGAAGATAAGGCGCATGAGGAATTGTATGATTTGAGTAAGGACCCGTTGGAAAAAATTAACCTGGCAGGAAACGGGAAATTCGCTTCGGTATTATCCCTCATGCGAGGAAAAATGGAACAAAAAATTGTAGATTTGGAAAGCAAAAGAATCCCCTAAGGCAACTATGAAATTTTTGTTTATTTGCCTGGTATTTTTTTGCGTTTCAACGAATTTGTTCGCCCAAAAAAATGTCATCTTAATCATCGCGGATGATCTCGGTTCCGATTATTGTGGATTTTATGAAAACCATGTAGACACGGTAAATTTGCCAAACGTTCGCCGCTTGTTAAAAGGCGGCGTTCGATTTAAAAATGCTTGGGCGAATCCTTTTTGTTCGCCTACTCGTGCGGGGATCTTAACGGGGCGATATAGTTTTCGGACAGGCGTGGGGGCAGCGATTGGTGGCGCGACTTCCGCAGTGTTGGATACGGCAGAAACGACGATTCCTCGTTTATTAAAAAAATTTAAACCGAACGGATTAATCCAAGCACACATCGGGAAATGGCATTTACAAACGCCTAACCCAAAAACGAATTTCACCTTCCCGAATAAAATGGGCTATGACCATTTTGAGGGAAGCTTTCCCGGTGAATTGCCTACCTATTTTTCTTGGACTAAAATAACAAATGGGACGGACGCCACATCTACACGTTATGCCACCACGGAAAATGTGGATAATGCCGTCAGTTTTATTAAGAAAAATAAGGAGCAATCTTTCTTTCTTTGGTTGGCATTTAATGCGCCACATGCTCCATTGCACCTTCCGCCTTCTGATTTGACAAAAGCTAAATTAAGTGGTACGGCTGCCGATATTAGTGCGAATCCCAAGGCCTATTTTAAGGCGATGAACGAGGCGATGGATCATGAAATTGGCCGGCTCTTTGATTCCCTGACCACCTATAATTTATGGGCGAAAACGGACATCATTTTTATCGGGGATAATGGGGATGATTCGCCAGTGGCACAGTCGAGCCCTGCCAAAGGAAGTCTGTATCAAGGCGGTCTAAATGTTCCGATGATTATTTCAGGCCCCTCCGTGACAAGCCCGAATCGAGTGAGTGATGCACTGGTACATACGACGGATTTATTTGCGACGATTTTGGAATTATTTGGTCATTCAACCTGGTCTTCGCAGATAAAGGCAAGCAAACCCGTGGATAGCAAAAGTCTATATCCCATTTTGAAAAATGAAAAAACGGATGTTCGAGAATGGATTTTTGCAGAGGTTTTTGGCGGACCAGCGCCGGCCAGTGAGGGGAAGACGATTCGAAATAAAAGTTATAAATACATTGCCATGGACAATGGCAATAAATTACTTTTCAATCTGCAAACGGACCCTTCGGAAAAAACGAATTTGTATAGTACGGCAGCGACGGGTGCGAATTTGACAAACTTGGAATTTTTGTGTTCTGAAATGAGTAAATTATTGCAATTGCCGAATGGCTGTAGCCTAGTTCTAGCGAGCCAAGAAGAAATCAAAACGATAAACCCATTTCCCAATCCATTTACTTCTCAGATTCAGTTGGCAATCGACCAGTCGGATGCCGAATTCGAATTAGTAAACGTGACGGGCCAAGAAATTTTAAAAGGAAAAACTATTTCCAATCAGGATGTATCCGCGATTCCTAAAGGGATTTATTTCTTGCACATACATGGCCAGGTGTTTAAATTAGTCAAAGAATAGGCCAGCCGATTTTCCATGTCAGAGCAGGCCAAAAATCAAAACAAGAGGGAATTAATAATTTGGTTATTTCGTATGCCAAATTAATGATTAATTTTAACGATCTAAATCGTATTACCTATGAAAATCCGTTTACTCATTGGCCTTTATTTTGGAGTTCTATTGACCCTTTCGGCCCAAAAAATGTCACCCCTTGTTTCATTGCCAAACGGCTGGAAACTAAGTTCGGCCGGGAAATCTTTTGCCTTAGGGGATTTGCCATTAAATATCGCGCTGAGTAATTCAAAGAAGTTTGTTGCGGTAACAAATAATGGAGTGAGTGCGCATAGCATTATGTTGATCGACGTGAAGTCGGAACATGTACTCGATTCCATCATCATTCCAAAAGCTTGGTACGGCCTTGCTTTTAGTCCTTCGGATGAATTTTTATATGCAGCCGCTGGGAATGACAATAAAATCGTCAAATATCAAATTGCGCAAAATAAATTAAGTAAAAAAAGTGAAATCGTTTTGGGTGCGGCATGGCCGAATCGAATTGCTCCTGCTGGAATTACGTTTGACCAAAAGCGCCAAAAACTTTACGTGGTAACTCGGGATAATCGAACCTTGTATGTTATCGACGCGAAATCGGAGAAGATTGAAAAACAATTTGGTTTGGATGGGGAAGCCTATATGAGTGTCATGAGTTTGGATGCGAAGGATTTATATATTTCGTGTTGGGGTTGTGATCAGGTTTTGGTTTTTGATCTGGAAAAACAAGCTTGGAAGAGTCCGATTCGAGTGGGTGATAATCCCAATGAAATGATTTTAGCGGCTAATGGTCGATTTTTATATGTGTGTAATGCCAATGACAATTCCGTGTCTGTGGTCGATGTTAAGACTCAAAAAGTAATAGAAACGCTTGATGTTGCCTTATATCCAAATTCACCTTCCGGATCTACCACAAATGGCTTGGCCGAGGATTCAAAAAACAAGCGCTTATACATTGCGAATGCCGATAATAATTGTTTAGCGGTATTTGACATTTCGGTGCCGGGAAAGAGTCGGTCGAAAGGCTTTATTCCAACCGGCTGGTATCCCACCCAAGTGAAATTTATCAATCAAAAAATTTGGGTTAGTAATGGCAAGGGAAATACGTCTTTGGCGAATCCATATGGACCTCGTCCGATCAAAAATGGAGAAGAAGTGATTTTGCACGGAGCGGATGTAAATGCACCCAAAGAAGTGCAATACATCGGTTCGATGTTCAAAGGCTCGATGAGTGTAATCGCATCGCCCACGGAAAAAGAATTAAGTACCTATTCCCGGGCCGTTTATCGAAATACATCCTATAATCCAAGCAAATCGGCATTGGCAGATAAAGATGCTCCAGGATTTCCGATCCCCATGAAAATGGGTCAAAAATCGCCCATCAAATATGTATTTTATGTCATCAAAGAAAACAGAACCTATGACCAGGTTTTGTCTGATGTGAAAGGTGGAAATGGCGATACGACGTTGTTGTTATTTGGGAAAAAATATACACCAAACCAGCATGCCATCGCCGAGAAATTCGTGTTGCTAGATAATTTTTATGTGGATTCGGAGGTTAGTGCGGATGGGCATATGTGGTCGATGGGGGCCTATGCGACGGATTACATGGAAAAAAGTTGGCCTACCAGCTATGGCGGCAAAGGCGGAGGCATTTATGGGGAAGCAGAAAAAAATGTGGTGCTGAACAAGAATGGGTTTATCTGGGATGAATGCAATCGTTTTGGGGTTAGTTTTAGGACCTATGGGGAATTTGTGACGGCGGGAAAACCTACTATTCCGGTGTTGAATAATCATTTTAATCCTAGTTTCCCGAGTTATAGTTTAGCCATCATGGATACGACGCGCTTGCGGATTTGGAAAACGGAATTTGATCAGATGGTCAAAGAAAATCGCGTACCTCAGTTTAATTCGCTTCGGATGGGAAATGATCATACGGAAGGTTTACGTATCGGTCGGCCTACGCCCTACGCGCATGTGGCGGATAACGATTATGCCGTTGGGCTTCTCATTGAGACCTTGTCTAAAAGTCCAATTTGGAATGAGACAGCTGTTTTTATTTTGGAAGATGATGCACAAAATGGAGCGGATCACGTGGATGCGCATCGCAGTACGGCTTATGTCGCAGGTGGTTTTGTGAAACGAAATTATGTGGATCACACGGCCTATTCGACCAGTTCCATGTTACGTACGATGGAATTAATTTTAGGCTTAAATCCGATGTCGCAATATGACGCGGCGGCCATGCCGATGTGGCGTAGTTTTGATTCGGTGGCCAAGCCAATTGACTTTCAAGCGATTAAACCGAATGTGGATTTACAAACAAGAAATGTTGCGCGGAATGAATGGCAACGAAAATCCGAGTTATTTAATTTTGACAAAGAGGATGCGAATAATGATGTTGCATTTAATTTGGTTCTTTGGCATGGACTAAAAGGAAATGCGATTCCTTTTCCAGGTCCGACAAGGGCTGCTTTCGTATTCCCAATTGTTAAAAAGGATGACGACGACGATTAAGATGTCTCGGTACGGGGGGTAATTTATCCCCCGTATCTAATACGTTTAAGCCTGTTTTAATTGGCGATGCGAACCATCGCAAGTAGGCATGCGATTGGAAAGGCCACACCAGCAATCCGTCATGCCCTTTCCCCTCATAATTTTATCCTGCATCCGTTCAATCCGAGTGATGCGGGTAGCAGATTGTTTAGGTTCGGAGAAATGCATCAAATAGGCCCGCTGACGACCCGGCGTCAATCCTTCAAAGGCCTGTTTAAAAGCCCAATTTTTCGAAAAAATATCGCTTAATTCTTCCGGCACGGGATATTCGTTGACCTGTTTATGGACTACATTCAAACCGGCTTGTTCGATGTCCATCGCCTCTTGGATATAGGCTTTCAGTAGGTCAGCTTGATCAATGATTGGCTGGAGCGAGGTGAAACGTAGTTGTCGGCCCGACTGCGTATTTTCTCCCGGCTTGCTCAACAAGCCCCTTTCATCCTTTAAAAGCGCCCCCTTAAAAAACATCAATCCACAATAGTCCTTAAAGCCCTGAATGATTACCACATTCGATTTTTCCTGAACATAACAGGGAGAACCCCATTTTAATTCTTCAGTCAAGCCACATTCCAGCACGAGGGAGCGCAACAGGTGCAATTCCTCCCGCCAGCTTGTAAGGTTCATGAAAAATGGGTCAACACTCGGATTCATGGATGGTTTTTTAATCCACAAATTTAATAAGAAAGCCCGTGACCAAAAGCAAATAAGCCATAATTTGGTCCTTCTAAATAACCCGGGACATCTGATTTATTGTTTTCCACCGCCTCCATATTTTTTGGGGTAGTGAATGGCATTTTACCACTTGGATTAAATTTCCCGCTGATGATGTCTAAGAGGGCATCTTGCGTTGTCCCAAATGTCGCAATAATTCCGCGCGTTTTGCCTTTGTCGATTTCCTCGATCACCCAAGGGTTCGTATAATTAATCGCCACGATGGTAGGTTTGGATTCGATGATCTCGTTCACATGATTCACGTCGATCCGATTGGTCGACAAACGCAAATCTATTTTCGATCCCTGCGAACTAAACAATCCACCGCCGGATGGAATCAACCAAAGCAACACCACATCCGCCGCCTCTTTCGAGTCCACAAATTCCAAACCCGGATAATTCGGTTTCGCAACTTTGATCACATCCTTGTTCCGACCCGTATTCATGTAGGTTTCAAAATAGACTTTGGTCGCAGCTTTTAAAGGCAGAATTTTTTGGTCATTCCGGGCCAGCACAATGGATTTCCGCAAAGCCAGATCCGCCAATTCCTTGAATTCTTTTTTTCCGATGGTATTCACCGCTTCATCCACACTCACATAGGGATTTTCAAATAGTCCTAAGTCAAATTTTTCAGTCAATAATTTCGCCACGGAAACATTAATTCGGGCTTCGGAAATGAGGCCTTTTTTAACGGTTTCCAATAAGATCGTTGGATCCGCCGCCCCCGAGAAAATATCCACGCTGGCATTCAAGGCTTTTTGGTAACGCTCGTGTAAACTTAAATTTTCCACGCCCCAAGGCATCATTTCAATCGGACCCGTATCTGAATTAATGATGCCATGAAAGCCTAATTTCTTTTGCAAAAGATCATCGATCATGGCTTTGTTATACGAAAAACCAACTTCCTCAAATTCCTTCCCTTTCGGCGCCGAATAATAGGGCATGATGGCCGAAGTTCCCGCCGCGATGGCGGCTTTAAATGGTTTCACATGAAAGTCAAACATCCCGCCTGGATAATGCGCAAATTTGCCCCAGTCGAAATGCGAATCTTGTCCGTCGACCTGCGGGCCTCCGCCCGGAAAATGTTTGGTGGTCATGGCCACGGATTGCGTTCCTAATTTTGTTCCTTGGAATCCAAGAACGATTTCACGAATCATATTCGAAGTTAAATCTGCATCTTCGCCGAAGGTCCCTTCGACCCGTTGCCAGCGCGGCTCCGTCGCCAAATCCGCCATGTACATGTAGCCTTTTCGTAATCCCACAGCCCGCCATTCGCTTGCCGCAATTTCCGCGAATTTACGGGTTAGTGAAAAATCGCGCATCGCTGCCAATCCCAATTCCCCGGGCCATTTTGAGAAAGCGGTAACGCCCACACTTAGGCCAACGGAAGCGTCCGTCGTCACGTGATTCCGTGGATTTGAGGCAACAATGGCTGGAATTCCTAAACGAGTGGATTCACATAGCGCTTGTAGGTTGTTCGACCAGCGCGCCATCACATCCGGGGCGGCATTTGCTCGTAGGATAAAGTGGCGTAAATTATATTGCGTAACACCTTTGGTAGTACCAGCCGCCGACATATTCGGTACGGGCAACGGTTTACGGGTAAACATATTGGTATTTTGAACTAAATCTTCTTCGTTAAAGCCATCCGTGATTTTGGATGCTGGGCCGCCGGGTTGTACGCCTTGCGCAAACACCTGATCGCCTCCCATCCGCGTGGTGCTGATGAGCATGAATCCAAGCTTTTCCTCGAGGGTCATTTGGCCCAACAAATCCTTCACACGTTCCTGAACCGGTAAGCGCCAGTCTTCGTAGCGGTCGAGTTTTTTATTTTTATTGAGATCCTTGAATTGAAATTTACCTTTCTGGATAATTTCGACGCTCCGATTTTCCAATCGCGCTTGATTTTGCGCATGAGCAGAAAGGCTGAATACCCAAAGGCTAGTCAGTAAAAAAGATTTAATTCGGAAATTGTTCATGTGATAGGGCTTGTTTTCCTAAGAAGACATATACAGCCTATTTCTAATCATTTTTTGAAAAATACATTCGAATTTACCAGTGCGTCTTAAAAGCGTACGACCATCTTTTTCCTAAAGCAAGGAATAGGATGGTCGTACGAATAAACCCGTGAATAATTATTTGGTTGGCGCCACAGGCCCTTTCCGAATCGCTTTTACTTGC
>Ga0114958_10003509_pt1 | contig 11170 bp, 5 predicted proteins | sample C_130208_EF_Meta_FD_89577 | JGI IMG/M metagenome (GOLD analysis project Ga0114958, IMG submission 89577) | Freshwater microbial communities from Lake Croche, Canada to study carbon cycling - C_130208_EF_MetaG | ecosystem: Environmental > Aquatic > Freshwater > Lake | place: Lake Croche, Canada... | reverse complement strand
TGGCAGGGTTCAAACCCGTAAGCCAACTCTTTTTTACCCCTCAACCCTCAAACCTGTGGGACAACTATGATTTTAGTTTTTTTAATTCTGTATAGCGAGGTTGCCGTTCTACAGAAATCCAGATAGTTCGCAGATTATCGAAGAGCTCATCATCCGTAATATCCAATTTGGATCTGCTTGCCTCTAATTGGGCTTTCTCTAGCACGTTAAACCAAGAACGAAAGCGACGGGTGAGCGTAGTGGGATGAAATCTGCCTTCTCTTTCATACTCCGCCATTGTGATTGTATTCTTTCCGATTTTCTTTGCGCAAAGCTGAATGTCAGCAATGAGCTCAGATTCGGAAACGTCACGGCGGTTAAGCTTTAGGTCGAATTTCATTTCTTTGCCCAACAGATAATGGACAGCAGGGTTTGTAGCCTATCCTTTCTCATGAATTGAGTGTAAACTCCCTCAAAGTTGTTGTCCACGAGGAAACTGAATCGCTTATGTCACCGCAACTCAACCGGGGAAACACGGCACATGCGGGACCTTTTAAACTGGTGCCCAATCCCAAGGCCCGGCTCAAGGACCAGTTTTGTGAAGTCGCCCGGTTTAAGCACCTGTCCTTCCGCACCGAAACGACTTATTGGGACTGGGTGGTTCGCTACCTCCGGTTCCACAAGGATTGTTCCGGCGTTTGGACGCATCCGCGTGCGCTCGGCAGTCGCGCAGTCACTCCATTCCTCACCTGGCTGGCCACCACCCGCGCCGTGTCGGTGTCGACCCAGAATCAGGCATTAAACGCCCTGCTCTTTCTCTACCGGGAAGTGCTCCAGACCCCCTTCGAGCCCGGCGATTTTGTGCGGGCGCATCGTTCTCCGGGCGTGCCGACCGTGCTCTCACAGGACGAGGTGCGCGATTTGTTGGGTAGCCTGACAGGAAAGTATTTACTGATGGCGCGCTTGTTGTATGGAACTGGAATGCGGTTGCTTGAATTGCTGCGACTGCGGGTTAAAGACATCGATTTCGACCGTGGGCAAATCGTGGTTCGCTCGGGTAAAGGCGGAAAAGACCGCGTCACGGTTCTACCGGGTTCGCTCCAAGAGCCGCTGCAAAGACACCTGACCGATGTCCGGCTACAGCATGAGCGGGATTTGATGGAGGGTTTCGGCTGCGTTTGCCTGCCTGGAGGTCTTGATCGAAAATATCCCCATGCGGGTCGGGAGTGGGGCTGGCAATGGGTCTTCCCCTCTACCAGCCTATCCACGGACCCAATCACGGGGCGGATCGGGCGACATCACACGGCAGAAACCGGGTTGCAGCGAGCGCTCAAAGTCGCCCTGGGCAAAACGACAATCACCAAGCCCGCCTCCTGCCACACCTTGCGCCATTCTTTTGCCACACATTTACTCGAAAGCGGCACAGATATCCGCACCGTTCAGGATTTGCTGGGGCACAAGGACGTTTCCACAACCCAGATCTACACCCACGTCATGCAGCGGCCGGGAGTCGGAGTGCGCAGTCCGCTGGATAACCTCTCCCCGTGAACTCCGTGGCATCGCGATAGATCGATGGCAACTGCGATGCCCGGAAAAAGACCGCAATCAGGCTCAAACCAAAGCCCCCCCCCGGCGCATCGGGCCTTTCAGGCTTTGTGCAAAACAGCCGGCAACCCACTCGTCCAGCTCCGGTCCTGCATCGCCACCCCGGTATCAGGCGAACACGCATCCCTGATTTTTGCCACTTTGAGAGTTGATTCAAGGCGTTTGGGTTGCGGATCGATGCATCGCGGGGCGAATGGAAAGCGGTTTGTTGGGTCTGGCACGGAGGGGCTCGGTGCCCCTGCCGCAACGCCCCCGTGCGGGAGGCGGCGAAAACTTGTCTTCCCGACATTTTGAGGGCATGCTGGCGACATTGAACCGGGTGTCAGCGAAAGTCCTGCTCCAGAGCCGTTTCCCTCTAGCCATAGCGGCGGGATTGCTTTTGGCTGCCGCCTTTCCCAATTTGGGCGTCAGCGGTCTGGCGTGGATCGCTCCAGGGCTCATGCTGGCAGCGGCGCTAGGCCGGTCGGCGGGGGAAAGTTTCCGGCTGGGATATGCCGCAGGATTGGCTCACTACCTCGCGTCGCTGTCCTGGCTGCTGCGGATTCCCGTCGCCGGTTTTCCGGTGCTGGGCTGGGTGGCCCTGAGCGCGTTTCTGGCTCTGCTCCCGGCTCTCTGGGTGTGGCTGTCCATCCACTTGGCACATTCCCTTACTGATCGGGGGCAAGCCGGGGAAACCTGGCAGGCGGCCACCAAAACACTCGCCTCGCAAAGTTGGCTGCAACGCATCCGCTGGTCCCTGATATGCGCCGCCCTGTGGGTTGGCTTGGAGATGCTCATCTCCCGGCTTTTCGGGGGATTCCCATGGAACCTGCTCGGGGCGTCCCAATTCCGATTGGTGCCCTTGATCCAACTTGCTTCCCTGACGGGAATCCAGGGCCTTTCATTTCTGATGGTCTGGATGTCCGTGTCGCTGCTCAACGCCGGGGTCTCGATTCTGGGGCGGCCTGACTACCGTTCGGTTTGGGCGCGCGAGATCATTTTGCCAATGGCCGCAATGGGTGCGGTCTATATTTTGGGTTTCCGACACCTGACCCGCGCATCGGATTCCGGTGAGGAGATAAGAGCCACCCTGGTTCAACCGAGCATTCCACAGACCCTGATCTGGAATTCGGAAAACGACACGCGCCGGTTTGGCGATCTGGTCCGGCTCACAAACCAGGCCTTGACCAACGCCACGGATCTGCTGATCTGGCCTGAATCGGCGATTCCCCGAATGCTGCGCTACGACGCGCAAACCCTGCAGGCGGTCACCAATCTGGCCCGGACCCACGGGGTCTGGATGATCATAGGGTCGGACGATGCGGAGCCGCGGCAGAGTCCGGCAGGATTGCAGGGGACGGACTACTTCAACGCGAGTTTTCTGATCGCACCGGACGGGCAAATCGCCGGGCGCTATTGCAAACGCAATCTGGTCATTTTCGGCGAATACATCCCCCTGGTCCGCTGGCTGCCGTTTGTGAAATGGTTCACCCCCATACAAGACGGTTTCACCCCGGGCGACCGGGTAGTGCCCTTTGACCTGGGCGGTCCGGGCTGGCACGCCCGGACGGCGAGCCTGATTTGTTTTGAAGACACCTTCCCGGCCCTGGGGCGTGAGAGCGCGGCGGCGGACACGGATTTTCTGGTGAATCTGACCAATGACGGCTGGTTCGGAGAAGGGCCGGCTCAATGGCAGCACGCCGCCAGCGCCGCGTTTCGGGCGGTGGAAAACGGGCTGCCCCTGCTCCGCTGCGCCAACACGGGGCTGACTTGCTGGATCGATGCGCACGGCCGGATCAGGGATGTTTTTTTGGATGCGCGGGGCGGCGTTTACGGGGCCGGCTTTCTGACAGCACGCATTCCGCTTCGCGGCAAAACCCTAAAGCAGCACCCCACCTTCTACCACCGGCACGGCGACTGGTTCGGCTGGGCCTGCTGCGCTCTGGCGACGGCGGCACTGCTGGGCGGTCCGTTTCGGCTGAAACCAAAGAGCGCCTTGAAATAAACCCGGCTCAGGCTATCGTCCCGAAAATCAAAATCCTATGAACCTAAAAAACTGTTCCCTCTGGCGCTCACTGCCGCCTTGCTCTGGTCCGCCTCATCCCCGCTCTCCGCCGCTGAAAGCCCGGCAACGGATGAGCTGAAGCAAATCATCACCGCCATCAACGGCAAACTTAAAAGCAACCAGCGCAGCGAGACGGAATTAGCCCCCGAACTGAAACAGTTTGACAGCCTGTTGTCCAAACACGCCGGTGAGAAGACGGATGAGGTTGCGCAAATCCTCTTCATGAAAGCCACCCTCTATGCCCAGGTCCTGGGCAACGACGACAAGGCCAGAGAACTGCTGACCCGCCTGCAGCACGATTTCCCGGGCACAAAGCCGGCCAATGCCGCCGACCAGATGCTGGTAGGAATGGAAAAGCAGGCCGCAGCAAAAAAACTCCAGGCCGGCTTGGTCCAGGGCATGCCATTTCCCGATTTCAATGAAAAGGATCTGGACGGCAACCCCTTGTCCATTGCCAATTACAAAGGCAAAGTCCTGCTGCTGGATTTCTGGGCCACCTGGTGCGGCCCCTGCCGCGCTGAGCTGCCCAATGTCCTGAAAATCTACCAGAAACACCACGCCAATGGTTTCGAAATCATCGGCATCAGTCTCGATCAGGACCGGGCCAAGCTGCTGGAGTTTGCCAAACAACAAAAAATGACCTGGCCGCAATATTTCGACGGGCTGGGCTGGGGCAACAAGCTGGCCGGCAAATACGGGATCATGTCTATCCCCCAAACGTTTCTGCTCGATGCTCAGGGCAAAATCATCGCCCGTGATTTACGCGGCGAGGAACTGGAGAACGCCGTGGCCAAAGCGCTGAAATGACCCTTTTTCCCGACGGGGTTTCCTGCTGCAGCCGGTCCGGACCCGGGGTTCCGCTATGGAGCAGGCCCCCCGGAAATCCGGACCCGCCGGGGAAGGACTCTGCGCCCGGCGCCTGCCCTCCACTTTCAAAAAACGCCGCGTAAACATTGCCGCTCGGATTTAAGCAGTTGAATTTGGATTGCCAGGTTGCCCCAATCATTAGTGACGACCGTGAATCTTCACATCAGGGCGGGATCCCCCTTGATTTCATGACACATTAATGACGCTATGCAGCCATGGCTGCCTGCAAAAAAAGATTGCCTGTTTCACCCGCGGCTGGACACCGCTGAAGGCGTCTCCGCTCACGATGGTCAGCTTCTCCTTGATTGCCCGGCCAAACGTTTTGACGCCTGGAAACGCCTCGCCAAGATCGATGGCCTTGATCCGCGGAAACGGCGGACCTCGGGTTTTTCCCCGCTCTCACGAATGTCCCAGATCATGCCGGTTTTTGGCTCCGGGGCCACCTCTGACGGACATGAAAGGGCTGGGGAGAGACCAAGTGCTCGCCGGGGCTGATTGGGCTGACCAAGGGCGCCGATAAAAGAGCCTTGGGTGAATGGCTGCACGCCCAATCCCCCAAGAGCGTTGATGCGGTCAAGAGTGTCAACCGGGACTTCGTGGCTGAAGTGGCTTTCTTGAAGCTCCGAAGGAGCGACATAAACAGCGAATGAACAATCCAAGGAAACCCAATTTATTTTGCCCGTTTTCTTCGCCCTTGCCGCTTGGCGCTTGGCCGCCCCCTGCGGGGCTGGGGAAATTTTTTTGGATGGAACGCGGATCCATGACAGGCCGCGCCGGTGAGGCCGCGCCTCCGGCGCTTGAGAGCAAGGCAAGGGGCAAGCACAATGGACAACGGATGATGGGTAACGGATTTTGATTCCCTCCGGCCAGAAGAGACACGCGGAATGTCAGAGGTTGGATCAGAGATCGGAGGGCGGAGATGGATGTTCGGTGCGAAGGAAAGGGTGCACCAGAAGGCTTTTGAGGCGCAATTAACCCGCCCTACCCTCCGAATCCTGGAAAACAAAAGCCGACAGCACTGGCAGCCGCATTCGGACAAAGCCGAATCAGTCTGCCGGTGGTTCGCCGCTGATTGCGGCTGGCGTTGAGTTCATCGCTTTTTTAGATTGTTTCAAAAATAAACAAGCCCTAGATTCGGCTCATGGAAAAATCACAGTTTCCCCAATACATCGCCGTGCTCATGCTGCTGGCCCTCTCCCTGGCAGCCCCCTTCGGGATGATCCTGCTCTCGACGGTGCTGGGCAAACGCGGTGCCCGCAGCAAAATCAAGGACACAGCCTACGAGTGCGGCATGATCCCGATCGGCGAAGGGAGCACGCGGCTGTCGATCCGCTTTTATCTGGTGGCCATGCTTTTCATCCTGTTCGATATCGAAGTTGTTTTTATGTATCCTTGGTCGGTGGTCTACAAGTCCATGCTCCAAGACCCGGCCACGAGAAACCTCATTTTGGGCTCAATGCTTTCATTCCTGGGCATCCTCTTTGCGGGTTATATCTACGCGGTGAAGAAAAAAGCGTTTGACTGGAAATCCTGATTCACAGTCCCAAACGCGCTCCAGACGTTCTCTAAAACAATTGAAGGAATTCTCTGCGTTCAGTCGAACCAGAGGCTAGATTTTATGGTTTCCATCAAATTCGGCACCTCGGGCTGGCGCGAAATCATCGCCCGCGATTTCACGTTCGACAACGTCCGCCTGGCCACCCAGGGGATTGCGGACTTTCTCAAAGGCGAGATGGCCCGAACGGACTCCCCGGTCAAAGGACGAAAGCCCGTTTTGATTCTCGGACACGACACCCGGTTTCTAGGGCGCGAATTCTCACTGGCGGCCGCCGAGGTACTGCAGTCCAACGGCATCACCCCCCTGCTCTGCGATCGGGACACCCCGACCCCCGTGATCGCACATACGATCCGGCAGCGCAAGGCGCTTGGGGGGATCAACATGACGGCAAGCCACAACCCGGCCGAGTATCAGGGTCTGAAGTTTTCCACCTGCAACGGGGCCCCCGCCACCCAGGATGTGACCCGTCAAATCGAGTCCAACATCATCAAACTGCAGGAGTCCAGGTGGTCCTTTGCCGCCGCGCCGTTCGGCGCTTTCCAATGCCGGACCTTCAACCCACAGCCGGACTACTTCAAACAGCTCCGCAGGCTGGTGGACTTTGAGACCATCGCCAAGGCGAAGATGAAGATTGCCGTGGAGCTGATGTATGGGACGGGCCACGGATATCTGGACCGGTTGCTGGAGGAGTGCGGCGCAAAAATCACCCGTTTCCATGACGAACTCAACCCGCTTTTCGGCGGGCACCATCCCGAGCCCAACGCCCACGGCATGGAGTCGGTGATCCAGTTCGTGCGCAGCGGCAAGGCGCAAATCGGTCTGGGCTTGGATGGTGACGCCGACCGTTTCGGGATTGTGGACAAAGACGGGACCTGGCTGACGCCCAATCAGGTTCTCACCCTGGCGCTCTATCACCTCAGAAAAAACCGGGGCTGGACGGGGGCGGTCGTGCGAACCGTGCCAAGCAGCCATCAGGTCGATGCCGTTGCCCAATGGCTCGGCGTCACGGTCCATGAGACTCCGGTCGGCTTCAAACACATCGGCGCTCTCATGGAAAGCGAGCCGATCATCGTCGGCGGCGAGGAGTCCGGCGGCCTGAGCGTCAAGGGCCACGTTCCGGAAAAGGACGGGATCCTGGCCTGCCTGCTGATGGCCGAGCTGGTCGCAACCGAAAAGAAGTCTCTGGGCCTGATTCTCAAGAGCTTGGAAAAACTCATCGGGGAATTCCACACTGACCGCATCAATGTCGGTTTTGCGCCGGAGAAGAAGGGTGCCCTGCTTGCGAAACTGGGCGGGGGCTTGGCAAAAATAGGGGCCTTCAAAGTGGAGAAATTCATCGCGACCGACGGCTATAAATTCATTCTGCCCGGTGGCGAATGGGTCGCCTTCCGCGCCAGCGGCACCGAACCGCTGATCCGCTGCTACATCGAAGCCCGTTCCCAAGCCCATCTCAAAAAGCTTCAAACCGCTTGCCGCTCGGTGCTTGCGTCGTAGACTGGCGCCGGGCAAAACGCGCGTGTTCGCGCCGCTCCCGCGACGGTTTGAACTGCCTTAAAGCATCCAACGCCCTCAAACCGCCCCATGGTTTCAAGTGGTTTGTCGGAGGCGTGGTATCCCGCCATCCCCGGTTGTAATCCCCGGAACCTGACAGGCTTGCTACGGGCATCCAACCTGTAAATTCAAGCTGATACACTTATCCCGTTGGCCCCAATGCCTTTAAAAAAAAGGGGGGCTTCTATTTTCAGAAAAATCACAATATCAATAGTTTACAACTTTAAATTTTAAAAACCTAATGGGCATACAGACTTGGCGCCTGTAACGGTTTCGGGAGGAAGGGTTTCGTCATGCCCGACTATCCGAAGGACCCTTTGTCTTTTCGGGATCAGTTCCATTCCGAGGCCGCCTGCCGGGAGTTTCTCATCCGCGTGCGCTGGCCGGAAGGTTGGCTTTGTCCAAAGTGCGGTGGATAAGATTCCTGGATAATGATGCGCGGCGTGCTTTGCCGCCAAAGTTCTGAACGTTATGTTTCCGTCACGGCGGGAACTTTTTTTGCCGACACCCACAAGCCGCTTCGGCTTTGATTTGAAGCGATGTGGCACGCGACCGACCAGAAGGATGGGCCCAGCGCCTGGGGTATGCGGCTGCGGAATTATTGAAGCTCCATGCCGGCCGATGGGAGCAAGAGCTTTATTGCAAGGAACTCAAAGTGCAGATTCGCGAGGGGGAGTCACTCCAAAGCCGCACGAATGAAACAGAAACCCGGGAGGTGGCTGCGCTGCTCATAGCCGGTCATAGCCGGTTCTCCGATGGTTGGGGAGCGCACCCGAGTGGCGGCTATGGCCAAAATGGGCGTGTTGCGCATTGCCTTCGCCAAAACCTTCCACTGGGTGCTATCGCTTCGGACCCCGATTTCATTGGATTGCCAACACGAAAGAAATCAAAAGGCTAATCCTCAGGGCTTTGAAACGAATAGCCATCCACGCACTGCCGGCTCGTAGAAAACGCCCTCGCTCCGGAAGAGTTCGCCAGCCCGTCGGCGGTTGGCCAAGATTGCTCAAACCACTTAAGAAAACGGTGACTCTCAATGCGAAGTCAACCCCGTCTTGACAACACGGCCTCAGAGGCATCGGGGCTTAACCGGAATGATCCAAGCACCAGGAACGCCGCTGGCAGCATGTTTCAAGCACCCAACCTGGTCCGGCGGGGATGTCGTGTTTCCTGAGAAATTGTGATCAGGGTTGGGGCGGGGGGAGCGGGGCCGACTGGGACTCGGGAGTGGCGGCATCGTCTTGGGTTTCACTGACCACCGAGGCAATGCCCTGCAATTTATCACCCGGATCCAAATCGACGAGTTTGACGCCCATGGCATTGCGCCCCGTCTCGCGGATGTCCTTCACATTGGTGCGGACCATCTGGCCGCTGACCGTGATCAGCATGATTTCTTCAGTGTCCCGCACGGTCAAGGCCCCGACGACGCCGCCGGTCCTGTCGCTGGTTTTCATGGTGATGATGCCCTTGCCACCTCGAAGCTGGACGCGGTATTCGTCGAAGCCGGTGCGTTTGCCGATGGCGTTTTCGCTGGCCACAAGCAGGGCGGCATCCGTCACGACGATGGCCGAAGCGACCACGGCATCGCCCGGTTCAAGGCTGATTCCACGGACCCCGGCGGTGGCGCGCCCCGTGGAGCGCACGTCTGTTTCGTGGAAACGAATGCTCATGCCATCCTTGGTGATCAGCACCACATCGTCGCCGCAATCACCTTCACCGGCAGCGCCCCGGGTGAGCTTCACGTCGATGAGGGTGTCGCCGGGCTCGATGGTGATGGCGATGATTCCGTCCTTGCGGACGTTGGCGAAATCGCTCAACTCGGTTTTTTTGACTGTGCCCAAGCGGGTGGCAAAGAAAAGTTCTCCGGGCTGGCGCCAGGTCACATCGGCCTTTTCGGCATCGGTTTTGGAAAGGATGCGAATGAAGGCGGCTACCTTTTCGTCGGCTTTGAGTTCGAGCAGGTTGGCGATACTGCGGCCCTTGGCCGTGCGGACCATATCGGGGATTTCATGCACGCGCTCCACATAAACCCGGCCGGTGTTGGTGAAGAACATGAGGTAGTCGTGGGTGCTGGCGGTGAAGAGGTGCTCGACGAAATCCTCCTCCTGCTGGGGCTCAGGCTCGCGGGTGGCCATGCCGATGACGCCCTTGCCGCCGCGGCGCTGGGCGCGGTATTCGCTGACGTTGGTGCGTTTGATCAAGCCGCTGTGGGTCAAAGTGATGATGACGCCCTCGTTGGCAATGAGATCTTCCAGGGCCACCTCGCCCTCGTCGGGAACAATCAAGGATTTGCGCGGGGATGCATGCTTGGTCCGGATCTCCTGCAATTCCTGCTTGATGATCGCCATGACGCGGGATTCACGGGCCAGGATGTCCAGGAGGTCCTTGATAAGTTCGACCAAGGCCTTGTATTCCTTGTCGACCTTGTCGATTTCCAACCCGGTCAACTGATACAGGCGCAGATCGAGGATGGCATCGACCTGGCGTTCCGTGAGGGCGTATCGGCCGGCCTGAAGGCGCGCCTCGCTGCGGATGAGGATGCCCCAGGTCTCGACCTGGGCGCGGGACCACTCGAAAGCGAGGAGTTTGACCTTGGCCTCGTCGCGGGTTTTGCTGGAGCGGATGATGCGGATGAAATCGTCGAGATTGGACAGGGCGACCAAGTAGCCTTCGAGCAGCTCGGCCCGCTCCTCGGCCTTGCGCAATTCAAAACGGGTGCGGCGCAGGATCACCTCGCGCCGGTGCTCGATGTAGCACTGGATGAGCTCCTTGAGGTTAAGGGTTTTGGGGCGGCCATGGTCGATGGCCAGAGAGTTGACACTGAAGGAGACCTGGAGCTGGGTGTGTTTGAAGAGGTTGGCGATGACCACCTTGGGCGACGCGTCGCGTTTCAGCTCGATGACCAGCCGGCAGTTTTCATCCGACTCGTTGCGCATCGCGGAAATCTCCGTGATGATCTTGTCGTTGACCAGGGCGGCGATCTGTTCTTCCAGGGCGGCGCGGTTGACGTTGAAGGGGATCTCGGTGATCACGAGCTGCTCGCGGTTGCCCTTCATCTCCTCCACCTCGATGCGGCCGCGCAGTTTGAGGCTGCCCTTGCCGGTGGTGAAATAATTCTTGATGCCCTCGACGCCGCAGATGAACCCGCCGGTGGGGAAGTCCGGCCCTTTGATGAACTGCATCAGCTCCGGAATGGTGATTGAGGGCTGATCGATCTGGGCGCAGACGGCGTCGATGACCTCGCCCAGGTTGTGGGGGGCCATGTTGGTGGCCATGCCGACGGCGATGCCGGTGCCGCCGTTGACCAGAAGGTTGGGAAACGCCGCCGGAAATACAGTGGGCTCGGTAAGGCGCTCGTCATAGTTGGGGACAAAGTCGACGGTGTCCTTCTCCATGTCCTGCATGAGGGCGGCGCCCAAGTGGGTGAGCCGGGCCTCGGTATAACGCATGGCCGCCGGGGGATCGTTTTCCACCGAGCCGAAGTTCCCCTTGCCGTCCACGAGCTTCTCGCGCATCGCCCACGGCTGCGCCATGTGCACCAGCGTGGGGTAAATGACCGCCTCGCCGTG
>Ga0114958_10003508_pt1 | contig 11173 bp, 7 predicted proteins | sample C_130208_EF_Meta_FD_89577 | JGI IMG/M metagenome (GOLD analysis project Ga0114958, IMG submission 89577) | Freshwater microbial communities from Lake Croche, Canada to study carbon cycling - C_130208_EF_MetaG | ecosystem: Environmental > Aquatic > Freshwater > Lake | place: Lake Croche, Canada... | reverse complement strand
TGCTGCCGCTCGAGACGGCGGCGGCGCTGTCCATGTCGCTACTGCGGGCTTCACGTAAAGCAGCACCAGCAGCTTTGCCAACAGCTGCTGGCGCACTGGCGGCGGCGGCAGCCGCGGCAAAGGCAGGGGGTGGGGCATCCGCGCCGTGGGACGCGGCAGAAGAAGAACTGGGCGGAAACGAAGCTGCATAAGAGCACGAGGCGTGTGAAACGAGACATGGATGCATGCAGTGCATGCTGAATTGCGCCACATGCCCGCCCCCCTCTGGAGCAGCTCATACACATCACGCTGCACAATCCCTTACCTGGAGCGTCCACGGCCGAGGCCAGGCCCGCGACAGTTGCGCCAGCGTTCTGCTTGTTTTGGCCACGTGCTACATTCGAAATAGAACGGAAAGGAAATACCAAAACCCACCGACAGTTGACAGAATACGCAACGCACTGACGCACAGACGACGCTCCTCACCTTTGCGTCCATATGCTTGCTGTCGTAAACTCCTTAGGCAGAGCGAAACGAGTTCAATATCGCTCTTCTTCTCCTCTATCAAGCTATCATACAGTACACGCTGTTCCTTGCCCAAATTTTCGCGCAGGCGCGTAATCTGATATGCAGTCCAATCGTGGGAGCGGAGGTCTCCAACCATTTCAATAAGCCATTGATTCTGCTTCTCCTTCTTCCCCAGGTACGGGTACGAACTTAATGCTAAGAGCCCGATGTTAACAAGTTCTTGTTGTTTCGCATCAAATTCGTCTCTTGTTGGAAAAATATCTAGAAGTGCAGGGACAATCTCTTTTGCGGTGTCATCCACATGCCTGCGCGCATTTAATACAAATGACTGTAGCACGTGGGCGATGCAATTCATTTCATAAAATAGACCCCTTAAAATATTTACCACTTCAATATGCACAAAAGAACGCTATTTAGGGCGATTTTGTGCATATTGAAGTGGTAATCCAAAAAAAATATTTGCAGCAGGTGCACGCGTTCAGCTGCTCTTTGTACATGCTAGAGCTAGTGAAAGCCGCAGTGTGTGCAGTGGTCTTTCTGGAGCGTCGCAACGGAAGAGAGAGAGCCAGAGGCAGAGGCAGCTGCCGCTATGGCGGCAGTGGTGGCCGCGGCCAGGGGAGACGCGAAACGACTGGCGGGAACTGTGGTCAAGGCGGTGGCTGCATTTGAGGTACCTGTGGAACTGTGGTCGCGTGCAGTGGCTCGCCTTGAAGCGCCACCCTCCGTGGCTTGTCCGGTTTGGGACGCTGGCGGCATGGCCGGGGCTGCAAATGGGGTGGGCGAACACACGGCAATACAATCCGTTCTTTGCACACGGTCGTCAGCTCCACCAGTTCGTGATACACCTCTGGAAGCCGTACTGGCGACATGGGCCCGTCGGCCATTGCCGCGCGAGTGCCGAGCTTAGCCGTCCAGTTGCGCCGTCGCTAGCGTCGATGCGGAGCACGTACGTCGCCGCCGGCCGGCGTAGCTAGCCTCGAATAGCGCTATGGTCAGCACGGCGGCAGCAAAGTCGCCCATGACGCGGCAGGCCAACTGCCAACTCGCCGCAGCAGCAGACCGGCAGCAGCGGGGGCGGAGGAGGAGCAATGACAGCCAGCTGGTCTGGAAGCATCAGGCCGCGGCTGCGACTGCGACCTGTCGCCGCCACCCCCCGCGCCTCCTCCAGTGGAGGCTCATCTCCAGCCAGCCGCAGCGTCATTGGCTCCCCACGAGCAGCGCATCGGCATTTGCCAGCGCCCGTGTCTCTGGCTCGCCCAGCGCTAGCGACCGTATTGCTGAGTACTACTTTAAGTGTTGGTACTGAAACGCAATTCAAGTAGCGTAGCATGAGACCAAACGAAGCAATCAAGCAGTTAGAGCATCTGTTGCAGCATCCCCACCCCCATCCATCTCACTCTCGCTGCTGCTGCTGTTGCTGCGGTCAGTGCTTAGCTCTCTTTCATCACTCGCAGGGTGGTCTCGCATCATCTTTCGCACGTGCTGTGGCGTTGGTTTGGAATACGAAGCATGGCTCCGAGTAGCGCGCGGGTTGCCGTATGCACTGGCCTGCGGCAATACACGGCGGGCAGCCGGTTGTCGGATTCCCCGTGCTTTCTTCCCCCTCTTCAATCCTTTCTTTGAAAGAGAGTGCTGAAGACCATTTGCAGCGGTAGTGTAGGCTGCTGTTTCGACAAAGAGACTTGGTGGCATGCTTTGAAGCAAAGCCTGGATCTTTGGCATAATGTCAACAAGCCATTGCCATGGTTCTATTTCAGGGGCAGCAGACGATGCAGAAGCAGCAGCGGCAGCAGGCGTTCCAGGCGAAGCGAAGGCAGCAGAAGACGCTCCCGACATTGCATTGGCGGCGGGAGCGGCTGTCATAGCAAGCAGGAAATCCGTGGTTTTTATTAGCGTAAGCAGGTTGGGCACAATCTCCTGAGGGGTTGTAGCACGCGCATCGTTTTTCCAAGTACTAGACAGCGTCGACACGTAGTCAATCTTTGGCAGAGCGGCGGGCGAGATTCCACCGGCTGAAATTGATGATGATGCGCCCAAACGAGACGGTCTAGCACCATCAAAGTGGCCAGAAACGGCAAGTTTCTTGTTGCGATTCGGTGGATGCCTATTTTGCGGCACGGCATCTTCCAACGAGCGATTGGCAGCACTCAAATTCATCAATGCGCCACTGCAGGCGAACGAATTGGCACCTCCGTCGGCGTCAAGGGGCATGGCGTCCTCCTCCTCGGGAATCTTGCCGGCAGCTCTAAAAGCTTCGTGTACCTGTCGCATAATGTATTGTGCGCGGTTGGAGAGGTACTTTTTGTCTTTTCTATGGCGGTCCAGAGCAGCCAGGAAATCCACGTCGGCTGCATCATCGGTCACAAGACCATATGCGGAGAAAAACGCCCCCTTGCGTGCGTCATACGTAGCCGCGTCTTTCTTCGGGTTCATGTCAATGTCCAGAACACGAGAGTCAATTCCGCGTGCGCGGCACAGCAGGTCCCGGATGCACGGCTCTACTGTAGCTTTGTAGTACTCGAAGGTTGGGCATGTCCCCACAAGAGAATACAATAGTTCCTTCAGTCCCTTGCCGTTCCCCGTAGCGCGCGCCGCCTTCTTCGCCTCTGCCGCTCGGTCGCGGAGAACAACTTTGTCGACCACAAGCTGTGCAGCTTGCATGGCCTTCACGTCATTCGCGGCAAGGGGCACGTCTTTCGCATTAGCACTATCGGGGGCAATTTCCTTCGCATTAGCACTGCCGGGGGCCATTTCATCCACCATTCCAAAAAATGTGGACTTTCTTTAAAAAAAAGAACCCTTTTCCCAATTTTCTTCTAACGAATGTTGCTGGATACGTTTGTTTGGTGGATCACTCAGGCTCTACCGCGTTCACCTATCTGTTCCCTGTGCTGGATCTCTTTGGTTCGTGCCCGACAACGCACTCAGCAATGGCCATAGGTACCAACGCACCCCTACGCTTTGTGTGCAGTACACGTGTGCTTGCATTTAAGGGAGATCCTCATAACCCTGCTGTCAATTTTGAAGGCTACGCAACATACTTACTGTGATGAGCGGCGTTAACTCTCTTTTATTTTCAGAGGTGTCCTCTTCATTGTGAGTTTCCTTCGTGCGGTGTGCATAGCCACGTGCCATGAGCCTTGCTTTGCTAGTGTTGTCCAAATTATTTAAAAAAATACTGTATCACTTTTGTAATGGCAGGTTACGCGCTTTAGGGTTATCCAGCGAATCGCCGTTAGGTACGTGATTTAGCATGCGAGTGCATGCTAGAGGGAGTGTATGCTACTGTGTATTGTGCCTGGGCATGCAGCTCTTTCAGTAAAAAAGAAGCAGGAAGCAGCCACTGCCATCGCTGCAGCAACAGGCGCTCTAAAAGGTTTGTTTCATTACAGCAAGTGGGAGGGAAGAGTCAGTTAGTGCCCCACCATTTGGGTTGTCCCCATGTCCCTCCCACTTGCAGATAAATGCACACGATTCCCGCTCGAGATGCACCAGCCGCCACATCAATTTGGCTTTTTCAGCGATGTTTCCTCTGAGCCAGCAGCAACGGCTCCGCCGCCTCCCCTTGTACTATTTTCAAAAGCCCTCATTTCCCCAGATACTGTTGCTGCTGCCGCCGCATATTCGGTGCCCCACTCGTGCATTAACTGGGAGTCAGGTGGCTGGCAGCCAACCTCATTTCGAAGAGACGAAGGGAGGGACGTCGGGGCTCTCGTAAATGCCTTGATTTCTCGCAAGCACATTGCCGATAGCAGCGGCGCGTATGATACCTTAGGCGAATCGTTGCTGGTGTTCTTGGGCGCTGTGCAAGGGCTTAGCACATCGTTCCCGTGTCATTTTCTTGTGTATGCACCCGGCATCGGCACCCCAACCGGGACGTTCATTCTGCTCCCCGATAGCCGCCTTCGCCGTCAAGTGGAGTCCTCCGCTATGCGCAGTCTGCTGGAAATGCTGCATAAGCGCTTTGATCGCAGCAACGAAGACCCAAAGGCGCTGCAGTCCGTCCCCATCAGCGGTGGATTGTCATTCACGCCACGATTTGAAGTACTTGTTCCGGGCTCACGCAGCGGGGCAGCCAGCATGGATGCTCGCATTGCTGCATATCGACTTGCAATGGGTTTCGCACCAGTCCCGGATGTTGTGCAAGTGCCGCGTAATCCGAGGGATGTGTCACTGTGCCCGGGGACTGTGTTTTATCGCCGCCCCAATTCTTTGCAGGCCACCGCCGTCACTGCCGCCAGTGCGCACTGCATTCACTCGCATGCTTTGTTCCCAGAAACTCTACAGCAGTTTGACCCGCACTACCTGGGCAAAGTCGCCGTGCCCGCATACATTGGAATAAGGGCAGCAAGCACGGATCACCTGGACATCCAGCCTTCCCTTTTTAGTGTGGGTCCTGTTGTTCCGGCTGCCACCAGTACGCTGCATCCCGCGCCTGCGACCACGTTTGAGCTCCTGAAAAGTATGTTTGGGCACAATCTTACAAGCGGTGTCGTGACTCAAATGTGCGGCGCGGAATCCCTCAACCCCTATGAACCAGGTGATTCCCCTGAACCTGACACACTCTTGGCGTGTGTCTATCTGGGTGCCAGCACGGCCTACTCGCTGAAGCCGGAAGCGCCGGCCACCCCTGAAGAGACGCAAGTCTGTATGACTGCGGATATCGACAACGCTTCCATTAGCTGTGACGTGAGAAGAGACTTTTTTTTGTCGAAGGAGGCAGTGGATGCCGTGGCTAAGCATCCACGCAACGAATTCTGGCTTCTTCAGGCGGTCGTCTACGGGCTGCGAAAAGATGTGCTAGGAAATACTCTGGAACTGGCGCACCTTCGCAAAGCACACTTTTTTTCAAGGCCATTCAAGACACGTGGTATCACTGAACCAGGGTCTTTTCCTATGCATAATCCCACTCCCCTCCCTACCCCTGATGGCGCCGAGCCTTGTCGATGCGTCGTAGAGGTGCACCCGGCTAACCTCCACCAGCTGTGGCTTGCTCTCCGTGACGCTGCTGCTTTCATTTTAGCGTGCGCCCCTGGCCTTGCCACTGCTCGCACAAAGTTGATGGCCGAAACCCTCTTGAGTCCGAATCCCGACGCCACTGTGGATGCCGCCTTCGCCGTCCCCGGCGGGCTGCTACTGGCGCTGGTAGGCGTCGCCCTTTTCAAGTTCCGGCACCCAACGCATCAGTGCCGCTTAGCTATAGAAACGTTTAATCTAAAGTTACGCGGTCATGCTTTCGAGCTCCTCACCGACGTGCCTCTCTGCGGTCTGTTGGACACCTCCCCAGATGCAGTGAATTGCCTGCGCAACCACTGCGTGGACGCCGTCAAATATTTGCGTTCCCACGCCAAGGCCTCCATCGTGGGCACAATCCGTCGACTACGCATCTTCTTTGTTGCAAACGGCGCGAGAGAATGTGACGTCGAGGAGCAGGTAGGCCATGGGCTGCACATATCGGCGACGATCAGGAGTAGGCCAGCTTTTGCAAGCGTGCGCAGCGATGCAGAGAGGCAACTAATGGTGGGGTGGCAGCCAGCCATTCAAGTTTTACCGGATCATCCGGAGGCATCAGCGTCAACAGCGGGCGCCACGTCATCCGGGGCGGGCGCGGCAGGAGCTTGTGTTGTGGAGAGCTCCCAGTTTAAGCCGTTCACACAACCAGAGCTTGGCTTCGCGGAGGCTGTGACCCTCCTGGAGGATCACGGCCCTCCAATTGCATCTCCACGTTCTTTTCTGGACGGATGCGCAACCGAACTATTTCCGCCAGGCGGTGGGATCTCGCGAGAGCTCTCGGGCTTTACGACCTGGTTCACAAAGTGTGCGGCTGGTCCTCTGGAGCCGCCTAGTCCTGCCTCTTTGCGTATCCAGGTCTACTACCCTGGGCCACTCTTTAAGGAGGCCATTGGCGAGAGCCACCGCGTCAACGGGAGGAAGCTCTCGGAACTGCTGGAGCTCAGCCGCTTCATCGTCTACGGCAACCCGCACGGGCCCGTTATCCGAAACTTGGACTTTGAGAAAATGCTTCTTCGAAAGGTTGCCACTATCTTGCACGACGTATCTGTTGTCGCCCGCCTTGGAGCGCCAGTTCGTGTGGAGATTGCTGCAGTCGTGGAATCCGTTTCGGTCACGCGGTCGCCCGAAGACGTTGAGGCAGAGCAGCTTTTGGCGGCAGTGAGGCACACGCTATTGCGGTTGGAGGCCAGGGACCCTGTGCCTATCATGCGCTACGTCTCCCTGAATGTACGCGCGCGGTACGCACTTGCTGTCGCTGCCATCAATGCACATGCGGAGGGTGCTGCTGATCGCGCGGAGGCCCTGGACCTTTTGCGCTGCTTGTCCGAAACATGCGCATTCTTCCAACACTTTAGCTCCGGCGTCGGCATCACACGCGATCAGCGTCTCTTTGCGCCTGTGATTGCGACGCTGGCCGGTCGCAGCATTATTGGAGTGTTGCCCAGAACCGCGCTGTCCCGGATGGGCGCTGGGCCTGGCATTGCCTCACCCGCCGATGTCTGCAGGCAGGCAGAACATATTCTCGAACGTGCTGTTTCTACGGGAGATGCGACGCGTGTTGAGATGCCTGTTGCAAGTACTGCTTCTGCGTCTTTTATGGGTGCTGGCGCAAGTGTTGTCGCGTCTGCTGCTGGTGCCGGGTGTGTTCCACGCCTCGTGCATTTGCGCAAAGCGGGTTCTACGGCTAGGCAGCTGGCCAACACAAGGCACCATCCGCGAGACATTTTTGCATGCAGCATGTGCTTTCACATGTTCCCCCATCCTGACGTGAAGGCCCGCAAGGCGGCCCTGGCGAGTCACCTGGAGCAGCACCCTGACCATTGTGGAGCCCATCTCACAGCCGACGGCCGCCCCTTCCGCGCTTATCTGGAGAAGCGTTGGGCCAATTTGAGGGATGTGCGTCAGGTTCACGCTGTTCGCGCGGCTGTGGGGCCTGCCAACGTGATGTTGCTTGGTCGTGCGGGCTCGGGCAAGTCGCACGTGATGGGCGCGGCGGCTGCTCATGACACGCTGAATCGTGGTCCGACTGCGATACAAGTGACGGGCACGACTGGCATGGCGTCAGTGTTGCTGCAGGGGCCGTATGGCGTGCTCTCTTCCACTATTTTCTCATGCCTGGGACTGGGTGTTATTCACTACTGGACAACGCTTGATGAGCTTGTGGCGAGGGTTGAGGCCAACCCCGTAGCACTACAGACCTGGCACTCGCTAGAAAAGCTATATCTCGATGAGTCAGCCAATCTTTCTGCCCGCGACTTGGACCTTTTGAATCGACTCGCACAGTACTTGAAGAAGAACAAGCACCCTTTTGGAGGCGTGCAACTGATTTGGAGTGGCGGATTTACTCAGATGCGCCCGTTTGCCACGCTGCGTAGCTCCCACCCCCAACTGCCTGCGGCCTCACAACAGCACATGTTCCACGCCGACTGCTTCACGTCTATGTTTTCCCTCGGGAATGTGAATATCCTCGTAGATCAGAAGCGGCTTCAGCAAGGCGTGGCGGTCGGGGCTGCTGCAGATAGTAGTGTAATATTTGACGAGCTCCTCCGCCACATGGAGTGCGGTTGCTTGTTGGCAGAGCACGTTGCCTTGCTACAGAGCCCGGCGAGGTGGGGCACGGCTATGGCTGATACATGGGCCCAGGTGAAAGCTGATCCAGTCGCCGCACAGAGTCTCAACAACGGAAACGACGTGCCCATCTACATCGTTGCCTTTCCTCAGTACGCCCAAGAAATCAACAGGCCCCTCTACAACAAGATTAATGCGGTGGAGTACGCCGTAAAGTCCGTAGACTGTGGAACATCACGTGGGCGCCACTTTGATCCTGGCTGGTTTTCGGAGGTGAAGATCAAGGTGGGGGCCCGCATGCGCGTCACCGAGAGCTCGCGTGATCTGGGCATTATCACTGGCATGTTGGGTGACGTCGTACGCGTGTGTATCACAGGAACACCCGACTCCACTTCCCCCAGCCAAATCCTGGTGAAGTCGTCATTCATCACCGTGTACCTGCGGCTGCTGGATGGGCGCATTATCCCAGTAAAACCCATCACACTTGCTGCCGACGGCTCTGGCGACTTTACGAGAACATTCATTCCGCTGGAAATCTGTTGGGCCTGCACTGTGAATCGCCTGCAAGGTATTACTGCGCGCTTTCTGATTGTCGACTTTAGGGGCTTCAAGTATGTCGGCACCGCGTACACGGCCCTCTCGCGCGGCACTTGCATGGAAAACATCGTACCGATGAATTTCCAGAAGGAACACGTGGTAGTGGACGACACTGCCATTGGCTTCATGGTAGAGTTGAATCGCTGCCACGCACCCGACGAGTATGCACGCCTCATAGCTATGCACAACGCGTGGGATGCAGAGCAGCAGAGTGTGGCTCTGGGGCCGGGGGGCATCGGAAAGCAGTCGTTTGAGGGCCTCCGAAGTCAACGCGCCACTGCGTGGGCCTACTCGTCTCGCATCGTTGAAGACATGTCGCTTGCCCCAACGCAGCTCGCAGCGGTGGATGAGGACACGGGGGGTGAAGAGGCATTCCGTCGCGCAATCTGCGGGTACTGGCGCACTGCTTCTATGGCAGCTTCACTTTCCGTGCGTGGCGAAGAGCTTGGTAGGCTCATCGAGAAGCATGCCGTGCTGCAGAAACTGGACTGCCGTGGGGCACTGCAGGCAACCGGTGACATTGCGTTGGAGCCGGATGATGCATTTTTCGAAGAAGCATTGCCTGATATAGTGGCATGCGAGAATGCCATTCTAGCCCGGATGGAGCTGCCGGTCGCTGTGTCAACAGGAGCCGCTATGGACCCTCTTTGCAATGCCGTCCGTCTTCCTCCCGCTGAGTTACCTTCGTGGGCTGTGGGGGGCGGCATACTCAATACCCAAGCTGCTGCCGAAGTGTTGGGAGGCGGCATGTTCAATGTATCGGCGCCGTCGTGGAATACTGTGCCGGTTCCTGCTGCCGGTACTGCCGAGCTGGCTCGTGACTGGGACCGCAGCGTAGCAGGAGCCTATGAGAAGTATCCTTCGAAACAGCCACCCCACAAGCATGGTTTAGACGGCACGCCTGGGCATACTAGCCGGGCAGACCACAACGCAGTCGTAGCAATTGGGCCGCCTCCAAAGACACTTATTCTGGCAGCGCCCGCGCCTGGCAAAGGTAGCAGCACAGCGACTATAGGTATGCTTCCTCCCGCCTTTTCCGCATTGTTGCCGGAGGGACAGCGCTTGCCGTCAACGGCAGGTATCATGCCAACGTCGTTCGAAGGGAGTCAACGGCATGTACCATTCCAGCTCCCTGGCAACGTCGTTCGGAGGGAGTCAACGGCAGGCGCCATTCCCTATCCTCGCGCATCATTTCTTCTACCCCAGAACCCTGCCCTTGGAGCGGGCAGTGTGCGTCGTCAGGTTGCCCCTTCCAAGCGAAACCACCTAGCCGCAGGGTTGCTACCCGCGGAGGCAAAGCAGCAGCGGCAAGCAACACGAGCTTCGGCAACTGCACCTGCAGGGAGCCACCATAAGCAGCAGCAGCAGTCAACAAGGGCTGCGGCAGCAGAATTAGTGGGGAGCCTCTACAGCAGCAGTGCGGGCAGCAGTGCGGCAGCAGCTCCAGCGCGCCCTCCTTGTCTGAGGCGATCAGCAGCAGGAGCCCCCCTACTTGATACTTGACGGCACCGCGCGGCGAGAGGCAGCAGCACTCACTGAATACTTCCACGTTCCTGCCACTGGCAGAAATTCCGCGAATAAGCTTGCCTCCGCTTGTAGGGATTTACTTGGGGAGGGTGTGATTTTAAGGGTATGTCATGTGGGGTCGCTATTCAAGTACCGTAACATGAGACCAAACGAAGCAGTCACGGCGCCACCATTGGCGGCCACTGCAGCACTGCCCATGCGCACGTCCACGTGTCCCACGGGCACGGCGGTTCCTGCGTGCGTAACCACTGCAGCACCAGCAAGTGCCCGTCCTTTGCTGCCCACGCGCACGTCTCCGTGTCCCATGGGCACGGCGGGTCCTGCGTGCGCGCCCACTGCAGCACCAGCAAGTGCCCGTTCCATGCTGCCCAGGTGCACGTCCACGTGGTCCACGGGCACGGCGGTTCCTGCGTGCGTAACCACTGCAGCACCAGCAAGTGCCCGTTCCGTGCTGCCCACGCGCACGTCTCCGCGTCCCATGGGCACGGCGGTTCCTGCGCGCGCAGCGCAATGAGCGTTACAAGGTGGCCGTATGCGGCAGCCACTGCTGTCGCTGATTTGGTGTGCACCGTCCCTGTCACGCTGCGTCCCGCGGCAATGCGGCCAAGGAGCGCCGAAACCCTGGTTCCGTCGATTGCAGCTGGGATTGGGAATCCAAATGCGCCATCCGCCACGCCAGGAGAAGAAGCGGTCAAAAAAATGAAAGCGGCCACACGGCCTGTGCCAGGAGCGCCGCCAGCACCGGATCTGCGGGAATGCACGTCATCATGCCTGCGCCGCTGCCTGGCGGGGCCGCCCGCACCCGCAAGGCGGCTGCGTGCTGCCTGTCCATCAATGCAAAGGTGAACTGCAGGTATTCGGCCAGTTCACACAGCTCCTTGCACTCAGCCGCGTCCACGCCGTCGGGCGCCGCGTACAGCTCCGCGTCCCGTATATGAAAAATCTGCGTCAGCCTAAGGTC
>Ga0114958_10003507_pt1 | contig 11174 bp, 14 predicted proteins | sample C_130208_EF_Meta_FD_89577 | JGI IMG/M metagenome (GOLD analysis project Ga0114958, IMG submission 89577) | Freshwater microbial communities from Lake Croche, Canada to study carbon cycling - C_130208_EF_MetaG | ecosystem: Environmental > Aquatic > Freshwater > Lake | place: Lake Croche, Canada... | reverse complement strand
CCGCCGCGGTAACCGCCCCGACAGCAGTACGCATCAGCGTTTGCTGCAGCCATCACGCTCAATAACAAAGACAAGGTTAAAAGAATTTTTTTCATACGCCTCTCACATCTTGTGGACGATCCAATTACGCTTTGACTCTATAAACATGTACGGCTAACTCGGTCAGAAGATTAACCTATTCAGACGGCTCAGACCCGCTGAAAGTACGCCTGAGCGCTCAACTATCGCCCCAAACGGTCACTCGCTTTTTTTGAGCCTCTATCGTGACATAAAGTTCGACCACTTTGTTATTTTTTATATGACCCTTGCATTACCATTTAGTAATTTTTACGCTATCGTATGACCATGAAATCCATCCACATCGACCGCAACCGTCGCCTACGCGATGACCCTGGCACAGGCCATAACCGTTGGCATCCTGATATCGAGCCACTTCTTGAAGTCGCTCAGGGTGAAGACGTCTTGCTTGAGACCCGAGACGCCGCTGATGGCCAAGTCAAGCCGCACATGGTATTCGAAGATTTAGCGCGTAACGACAAAAAGGCTGGGCACCCCCTCACCGGGCCCATTTTTGTCAAAGATGCGAAACCTGGCGACATCTTAGAAGTTGAATTTGTTGATCTGATCCCTCAGAACTACGGTTGGACAGTGATTCGCCCGGGCGCTGGCTTTTTACGTGAAATCTTTGATGCAAAGTTTCTTGCTCACTGGCACGTTGATCAAGGCTTTGCACGGTCAGCACAAATCCCGGGCGTCAAAATCCCCGAAGGCATCTTTATGGGTACGGCCGGCGTTGCCCCTTCGCACGACCAATTGCGCCTTTGGAACGATCGCGAGACCGATCTGGTTCGGCGTGGCGGCATCGCTTTGTTGCCCGATGCACTTGATGCCGTACCCACCCGCGAACCCATTGCTAGCACTGGCCTTCGCACCATGCCTCCACGCGAAAACGGTGGCAATGCCGATATTCGTCAACTGACGCGTGGCTCGCGACTACAACTACCAGTAGCTGTCGACGGGGCGCTGTTTTCGCTGGGCGATGCGCACTATGCCCAAGGTGATTCTGAATGTTGCATCACCGCCATCGAAATGGGCGCCACTGCCGTGGTGCGCTTTCGTCTGCTAGCAGGCGAGGCCGCACGACGCAAAACTCGCTTTCCCCGCTTTTCTCATCCGGGCTATTTTGCAGCACCACAATGGGCGGCGCCACATAATTTTGTCGCAACGACCGGCTTGCCCATCCGGGACGATGGCACCCAAGAGTGCGAAGACTTAACCTTGGCAGCCCGCAATGCCTTGCTCGAGATGATCGAACTCTTAGGCGAGCGCGGCTTTAGTCGTGAGCAAGCCTACGTCATCTGTTCGCTCGCGGTTGATCTGCGTATCAGCAACGCGGTCGATTTGCCCAACGTTTGCGTAAGCGCCATCCTCCCTGAAGCAATTTTCGAAGTTTAAACATCCTCACAGGAACACGCATGACAAATTCTTCAAAGCCCGTTGAACTCATTTCAGCCGAAACGCTTGCCTTAGGCGAGCGCATGCGTCGCGCCACTCTTGGTGATGCGCACGTTGATCGCTCATTACAAAAAGCAAAAGAGGATACGTTTCTTCAGCCTCTACAAGAGGTGGTCATGGGGCTCGCTTGGGGTGCGGTTTGGGGGCGTCCGGGCTTAGATGTCAAATCACGCAGCTTGGTGACCATCAGTATTCTGATCGCGCTCGGCAGAACGACCGAGTTAGCCGTGCATATTAATGGCGCGCTCAACAACGGCTGGACCAAAGCTGAATTACAAGAAATTTTGATTCATTCATCGGCCTATTGTGGCTGGCCTGCTGCACTTGAAGCCTCTCGTGTGGCTAAAGAGGTGCTCGATCAACGTGCTGCATAACCGATCGTTTGCTTGGATCTGATTCAGGCTGACCAACGATACACTCGGTAATCATGACAAATTTTCCCGAAGTACACCCTCTAAACGCCTCGCCAGAAATCGCGGCAATCTACGCTGATATTCGAGCCGTGTCGGGTTTGTCGATGGTCAACCTGATCTGGCGCCACTTTGCGACTTTTCCGGACATCCTGCAATGGGCCTGGAAAGGCGTGCGTCCCCTGGTGGCCTCGCAAGAATTGGTGGCGTCGCGTCAACGGCTGGTTAACGCCATTGAGCTTCCGACACTGCCTTCGGTCACGCCTCTGGCGTGGCAGACTGCGGGCGTCAGCACCGCTGAGCTCACTGTCTTTCGCGCCATGGTGGCCGACTATGTTCGCGGTAACTCAACCAACGTAATTGTTTTGACGGCACTACGTTTACGTCTTGAAGGGGCTAGTCAAGCAACGCCCGCTTTTAAAACGGCAGCAGTGCCCGCGTCTGTAACGCCCTCAGCACCCCTGCCACGCATTGATGGCTTAGACCCAGGTCTTGCCGCAGCCGTTCGCGCGCTTGCACAACGTCACGAGGGCGCGCAAGGGGGCATTATTCCAAGCCTTTATCTCGAACTTGCCCGCTGGCCAGCCCTAACGATCACCTTTCCTAATTGGCTTGAGGCGTTATACGAACCAACAGCGATGCGCAAGGCACGCGCTAGCACCTGCCGCGCCGCCGAAACCGAAGCGCTGACAATGTTGCCTGCGCTTGGCTCAGCGCCCGCCAACGTCGCAGAGATGCGCCCCGCGCTTGAGCGTTTCACCCGCCTGATCATTCCTGAGCTTACGCCAGTCTGCGTCGCTGTGCAGCGGCTGCTGCCCAACTATTAAAAAAACCCCGCTTTGAATCGTCTGGCATGAGCGGTGGATTTGGCATGTCTCTGAACTACGTCAATTAAAAAAACTCTATGTGACGTAACAGACAGACATCAACGCGCGTGAGATCGAAACTAGGGCAATCCAAGTAGAACTATTTGGACCTGCTAAAGGAAATCTCATGAAACCAATCTCACGCTATTTTTTTGCCCTTTTAGCCGTTAGTGCGCTTAGTGCTTGCTCTGGCATGTCAAACCAAGGCAGAGACACGGCAGTTGGCGCAGGTGTCGGAGCCGTGGGCGGCGCAGTGCTCACCGGCGGAAGCGTACTCGGAACAGTGGGCGGTGCAGTAGTCGGTGGCGTAGTTGGGCACGAAGTCGGAAAAGACTAAAAATTCAATTTTCCTTTTTTTATCCTTTGGAGCTGTATATGAAAAACATTTTTAAATACTTAACGGCCATCTTTATGGCTTTCAGCTTGATCGCGGTCGTCGGATGCCAGTCCACCGCCCGACAAGAAGGAACTGCCGAATACATTGATGACACCGTGATTACAACAAAAGTCAAAGCAGCAATTTTGAGTGATCCCGTTCTGAAGGCCACTGAAATCAATGTGGAAACTTACAAAGGCATTGTTCAACTGAGTGGCTTTATTAGTTCAAACGCTGCAGCAGATCGCGCTGTAGAAGTCACCCGCAAAATTGGCGGTGTGAAGTCAGTAAAAAGTGATATGCGTTTGAAGTAAACAGACATTCGGCCATAACACTACGCAGTGTTGTGGCTGCACGTCTCACAACAAAATGGAAAAAAAATGAACAACAACTCAAACTTAGTTCCGAGCTACGACCTGATTGCTGGCAAATGGAAGCAACACGCCGGAGCCGCAAAAATCATGTGGGGAAAACTAACCGATGATGAGATATTGAAAACCGAAGGACAGCTTGAAAAACTAGTTGGAATTGTGCAAGAGAAATACGCTATCAGTCGGGATGTTGCCGACCAACAGGTGGACGAATTCATGAAATCGCTTAAATCATAAGCCTCACGAGCTTGCAGCGATTGAGATATAGATCATGCACTTCAACCCCATGCATCACAAAGAGAATCAATTATGTCAATCTCATCAAAAAAACTTTTTTTTACTTCGGGGCTTGCACTTGCCATGATGTCAATGGCGCCCGCCGGCCACGCCCAAACAGTGAGTGAAAACTTAACGGATGTCAGGCAAGAGGTTCAGATCTGGACAACCTATGCTTTAAATCCTTACCTCAGGGCAAGTTCACTCAAAGCAAGTGTAAAGAATGGCAAAGCAACCCTTACTGGCAGCGTGCCAGAGGACGTCAACAAAGAACTTGCTCGAGAAATTGCCATGGGGGTTCAGGGTATTAAAGAAGTTGACAACCAAATCACCGTTGATACAGATAAGACAAGCAGCCAACACGCGCCAGCTGGCAGCTATGGTGAGACCGTTGACGACGCAACAATTTCGGTCGCTGTAAAATCCAAATTGCTCTGGAGCAAATATACAGACGGCTTAAACACAACGGTTCAGACCAAATCAGGGCGCGTCACGCTCACGGGTACTGCCGACAGCAAAGCTGCTTTTGATTTAGCCGGGCAGTTGGCCAATAACACCCGCGGGGTGATCTCTGTCAGGAATCTGCTCAAAATTACCCCAGTGGCAAATGCAGAAGTTGCCGCAACCTCGAGCTCGACCGGCAAACCAGCCGGGAGTGTCATGCCTACAGCCTCGATGGCCAAAGCAGAACAAACCGTCTCAGATGTATGGATTACGACTAAAGTGAAATCCACACTTCTGTACTCGAGTAACGTCTCTGGTAATGACGTGACTGTCACGACAGTAGGTGGTGTCGTAACGCTCACTGGCAAGTTAGAAAGCGGCGCTGAACGGGCCCTGGCAATTGAACTAGCCCAAAACGTGAAGGGTGTAAAAAGTGTTCATGCTATGGATTTGACCCAAACAAAATCCTAGTTTAAAGACCCGTCTACGACTCAAAGCCTCGGTAACGGAGGCTTTGTTTCTAAAAATGATGGTCTTGCAGAAATGGCTTCAAACCAGTTATTGAGTTTGGGATACGTCGATCGCCATGAGAACTCAGGGATCAAATCCGCGAACCCCAAGGTGCAGCCAAACACGATCTGCACCATGTTCAATTCGCCCTGAAACAAGGGATGATCGATTTGTTGTTCCCAAAGATTTAGAAGACGACGGGCGCGATCGGTCTCGTGAAGAACAATTCTAGGGGATTGCTCGTGAACGGGCCTTCCTTTTTCGCGCCCCAACACCGCTAACCCATCAAGCGTGCTGCGCACAAGCGCCTCAAGGCGTCTGGCCTCCAACCCTTGCGCACCAGCAGACAGCGCAAAACTAGGCTGACCTTCAAGGTGATCTAAGTAAGAACAGATCAGGGCAGAATCCTCGAGTGCAAGGCCGTCACTACATACTAGATGTGGCACCCTGCCCGACGGATTAATTTGATAGTAGGGGCTGTCGGTTGTGCGCGTCTTCGCAGCAATCACCTCTACTTTTTCTGATAATTTTTTTTCGATGACTACGATACGCACAATTCTGGCATAGGGTGAACCTGGGCTAATGTAGAGTTGCACGGGCGGATTCCTTTTGACAGTATTTAGGGTTTGCCGCAGAGTACTGCGGCGTATTTAGTCGGCCCAAGCAACACCTACTTTGGCACTCTCAACATCGCGCAAATCTTGTTGCCGATTGGATCGCGCAGATAGGCGAGGTACAGTTTTCCAGCAGGGCCTTCACGATAGCCAGGTGGGTCTTCACAGGTTGTTCCGCCATTTGCAACACCAGCGGCATGAAACGCATCAACCTGCTCTGGCGACTGCGCCGAAAACCCGATCGTACCGCCATTTGCAAGAGTGGCCGCTTGATTATCAATCGGCAATGAGAACGCAAACACACCTGTAGGGGTACGATAAAAGTAACGAATGTCCCGGTTGATGACACCAGGAGCAATACCCAGGGTACCCAAAATTGCGTCATAAAATTTACGCGACGCTTCTAAATCGTTTGCACCGACCATAACGTGACTGAACATATTTGCTCCAAGAATTGGGTTTAACAGTAAACAGCGTACCCCAAAATGAAAGACTTCAACCAGAGTGGGCGATGTGCCCAGTACTGGTGCGACCGGCCTCAGATGCTGAAATGTCGGCGAAATACGACAGTTTTGATCTGGCAAAGGTGACGCGACCCTGCGAGCAAGATTACGATCGTCGCTTGAGTCTAACAACCTCATTCTTGGCCAGACCCATCACTCTGTCACCCTTAGATTCAAAAAATATGGTTACGACTCAAGCACTATTCCTGATGCTGGCGTTGTCTGCATTCTCGGCAATGATTCAAGCCCAAACGACTGCAGTCGATGCTAGCTCGCTGACGACGATGGCCTTTATTGCAGAGGGCCCGTACGTGATGGGCTCTAATGATGGGCCCGATGACGAAAAGCCAGAACATCGTATTTTTGTAAAAGCATTTTTGATGGATGTGCTTCCAGTCAGTAATACTGATTTTGCAAAATTTCTAAATGCGCGCGGCTTAAAAAATCATCTAGGAGAATCGTTTTATGATGACGACGACCGCGATGCCAGAATTCACAAGCAAAACTCACTATGGCAGGCAGATCCGGGTTACGCAACGCATCCGGTCAATGAAGTGAGTTGGTTAGGCGCTCGTGATTACTGCGCTTGGTTGAAGAAGCGATTACCGACTGAAGCAGAATGGGAAAAAGCTGCACGCGGAACAGATGGCAGAAAATATCCGTGGGGCAATACAAAGCCAGATCGCAAACAGGCTCTGTTCGGAGCAGCCTATAACTCGTCAGCCCCCGTTGATGCGTTTCCAAGCGGCGCAAGCCCCTTCGGAGTTTTAGACCTGTCTGGCAATCAATGGGAGTGGGTCTCTAGTGCCTATCGACCCTACCCCTACAGCGCTCACGACGGAAGAGAGAATCAAACGCCTGGCCCAGTTCGCTCGACGCGCGGTGGCGGGCACGATTCAAGCGAGGATGAAATCACGACAACACAGCGAGGTAGAAATTTATCTCGTAGTCCAAATGCAGGCCACCATAATATTGGTTTTCGTTGCGCAACTGATCATAAATGAACTAAGTTATTTTTATTTAATGAAGGTAAAAGGCGTCATTAACTAGACGCCCTATCGGCCAAGACACCTGCCATGGTGTTTGATTGACGTGTTTACTGCAAGAGAGGAACAAATGATTTCAAGAAGAGACTGGCTACTGAAGACATCTCCGTTGCTTCTCAATTTAGTCAGCAACTCAGTTTTTTCAAAAAATAACAACACAAATGATGAGGCACTTCAACCCAGTCAGCGCGAAAGACAAGTCATCACCAAAATCGCAAATGATTTCATTAAAAAAAACAATTCTCCCGGGTTCTCAATTGCCTTTGCTTACAAGGGACACTTCGTTCTGCAAGACGCGTTTGGGCATGCCGACCTGAAGCGCTCTGAAAAATTAACCGTAGATCACACATTTCGAATTGCCAGTGTGGCTAAACCCATCACATCAACAGCAATTTTTTTATTGATTCAGCAAGGAAAACTTCGTTTAGATGATTATGTTTTTAAAAAAGACGGGGTACTTGGGCAGGCTTATGGCGTGAATATTTCAGATAATCTCGCAAAAATAAAAATCACTCATTTACTGACGCATGAAGCGGGTGGTTGGGCCAACGATCGAAACGATCCGATGTTTTTAAATACTGAGATGAGTCAACATGACTTAATTGAATGGACGTTAAAAAACCAACCACTACGACATGTTCCAGGTACGACTTATGCCTACTCGAATTTTGGATACTGCCTACTGGGAAGAGTGATCGAAAAGATTTCTGGTCTGAAGTACCAGGATTTTATAAAAACAAATATTTTCAATCACTGTGGAATATCCTCGGCTGTCATCGGTCGAAACACCATGGCTCAAAAAGGGCCAAAAGAGGTTCAGTACTTTGGCCAAAATGGGGATACGCCTTACCTTTTTAATGTCAGTCGAATGGATTCTCATGGTGGCTGGGTATGTACCCCAACAGATTTAGTCAGATTCGCCAATCACGTCGACGGCCATAACAATAAGCCCAGCGTACTTTCTTTAAACATGATTCAGCAAATGACAAAACCCAGTCCGGTCAATCGTGACTATGCATCCGGTTGGTCTGTAAATTCTCAACCAAACTGGTGGCATAACGGAAGCCTGCCCGGTACCACCAGCATCATGGTAAGAACTGCCAGCCAGTTTTGTTGGGCAGGAATCCTGAACACCCGAAACGATCAGAGTTCAAGCGATCTTGACGACGTGATGTGGAAAATAGCAAAGTCAGTTGCCAAGTGGAGGCCGTGAGGTCAACAAAATGCTCTGAGGTGAATCTCTCAGAGTGCTGTCCTTAGAACGCCAACCTCTCGGCAACGTCTTTTGGTCGCACCATACGACTATCCGTTATTTACCTGTCGGTGTATACGTTAACGTGCCATCAATGTTCGCGATGCCCTGAAGAATCAAAGAAGTATTGTTATTAGATTGATCTCTTTTGCGGCAGGTTGCTTTGAGCACATGACCAGAAATCGAGATGTTAGAACAGGTTTCTTGAAAACTAGTTTTTTTGCCAGTGATCGTCAGTGTCCCGTTAATATTCTCGATGCCAACAAGGGCGATCTGTGTTTTATGGGGAGTTTGGTCTTTTTTGCGACATTCAGCGTGGATAACGTCGCCCGTAATCGAAATTTTTGTACAGGTTTGATCGAATGTACTCGTGCCGGCGGCGGTCACGTTAAAGGCAGTTAATGACAAACCAATGATGAAAAGCACGCTTTGCATTTTTATGTTTAGCATTTTGTAAAATCCAAAAAGTTGAAGACAAAACACCGGAAAATGTAGCACTTTTTGTTGAAGCTTTAAAAGCAACGTTACTCAAAAACTGCCACTGTGCTGACACATCGGCCAAACGCTTACCCACCGCAGCGCGAGAAACCTGCGTGTTAACCTCTTTAGCCTATGTTTTTTTGGGAATTTTGTCTTCCCATATAACAATTAGTCTGACAGAACACTTGGCTCCGTGCCCTGATGGCTCGGAATAAATATCACCATCTTTATCGAATTTTTGGAGCGCACTCTCATGAAATCTTACTGGATCAACAAGACCCCGAACGGTACCGAGCTTGAACTACGCGAGCTTACGGTGCCTACCCCTAGCCCTGAACAGGTGCTGGTACGGGTGCGCGCAACCAGCATTAATCGCGGCGACATCATGGGCGCGATCAAGCTTCATAGTGCCAACGGCGGGCGTCCCGCCGGCGTTGACGGAGCCGGTGAGGTAGAGGCGATCGGTGCCAATGTTAGCGGGGTTGCGATTGGCGATCGCGTCATGTTCCGGGCCAAGGGCTGTTTTTCTGAATACGTGGCTGTCGACTCGACATTGCTCACACCGATTCCGGCGTGTCTGAACTGGGAACAGGCTGCTGTGATTCCGATCGCCTATATCACCGCCTACGAGGCCCTTTTGCAATTCGGTGGGCTGCAACGCGACGACTGGGTATTAATTGCGGGGGCATCTTCTGGCGTTGGTGTCGCAGCGATACAGATCGCAAAGATGTGCGGTGCCAAGGTCATCGGTACCTCAGGATCCGCAGAAAAGCTGGCACGGTTGAAAGCACTCGGTCTCGACGCCGGCATACAAACACGTGACGCAAACTTTGCAGAACAAGCGCTGCAGATGACAGGCGGCGCCGGTGTCAAACTTGCGGTCAATCTGGTGGGCGGCAGCGCTTTTGCAGGGTGCCTTGAAGCACTCACTGATTTCGGACGTCTGGCGGTTGTCGGCTATGTTGACGGGCAAATGCTGACTGGGCTCGATATTGAACCGGTGCACGGCAAACGCCTGCAGATATTTGGGCTTTCGAACGCGCCCTTATCGACGGCGATGCGTGCGGTTGCGCAACGTGGCTTCGAGCGCGAGGTCATGCCCGCCATTGCCGATGGTCGCATCGTGCCAGTCATTGACCGCACATTTTCCTTTGACGAATTGCCGGCTGCCAAGCAGTATGTTGAGCAAAACACCTTGTTGGGTAAAGTTGCCATCCGGTTTGAATAATTTATTCTTGACATCATATTTTTGATGAATAACAGTCGCACAAACTGCAGAGTGGTTTCGATGAATTACGTTCGCCGTACGACCGTCACCTCATTATTGACCGCCTGCATCGCGCTTGCGCTCGGCGCATCGAGTGCCTACGCACAAAAGTGGCCGGTGCGCCCGGTTCGGTTGGTGATCCCACTCACTGCGGGCGGTGGTGCAGACACCACGGCGCGCATTCTCGCTCAGAAATTATCCGAGAACACTGGGCAGAGTTTTATTGTCGAGAACCGACCGGGGGCCGGCGGCAACATCGCTTTCGATTACGTCGCCAAGGCGGATGCCGATGGCTACACGTTGCTCTATAGCCCGATCGGTGTTGCCATTAACCCTACCCTGTTTGAAAAGGTCAATTACAAAATAGAGGATTTCGTCGCGATCTCGTACATTGGCGACGCACCGCTGCTCCTCGTCGCAAATAATGCATTGCCAGTGCGTAACATTGGCGAGCTGATCGAACTCGCCAAAGCGCGTCCGGGTGAAGTGCGTTTCTCGAGCTCGGCCATTGGCAGCTCATCGCACCTAGCCAGCGAAGTGATGCGCATGATGGCTGGCGTAGAAATGTTGCACATCCCGTACAAGGGCGGGCCGCAGGCGTTACAGGACGTGATCGGTGGCCAGATTGAATTCGCCACAATCGCGATGCCAGAAGCACTGCCACAAGTGCGCGCTGGCCGCGTACGCGGCCTCGGTCAGACCGGTATCAAGCGTTCGTCGATTGCACCGGATATCCCAACGTTCGATGAGTCGGGATTGAAGGGCTACACCGTCATGACTTGGTATGTGGCTTTTGCACCAGCAAAAACACCCGCCGCGGTTGTTCAGCGCGCGCATGAAGAATTTGACAAAGCCCTCAAGGTGCAAGAGGTGCAAGACCGCTTGCGTGAAGCTGGCATCACTGAAATCGTCAACGGCCCGCCAGAGGCAGCAGGGAAATTTGTGCAGAGCGAATACCAGCGCTGGGGAAAGATTGTTCGCGAATTAAAGCTCAAAGCTAATTAGGTTTTGTTGGCCCATATCCCGACCTATACCAATTCGTAATTCACCGCGCACCATCGTAGCCTTGAGCGATTTAAACCGCCTTGATGAGCTTGTCGTGGATAAACGCCTGGGAAAACGCGCATCCGCTAAGAAAAATCGGCGTAACCGCCATTACGAAAAACAGTTCATTCGCAATAGTCTTACACATCACTTAGAGTTAGATCCCACGAACGCTTCTGATCAAGGTGAACCTAAAGATG